>ERZ869936.2004-NODE-2004-length-12856-cov-16.705804_pt1 | contig 12856 bp, 7 predicted proteins | sample MGYA00520876_ERZ869936 | MGnify/ENA primary metagenome ERZ869936 (study PRJEB32218, sample SAMN09650985) | biofilter metagenome | isolation source: enrty point of leading RO module | place: Saudi Arabia: Thuwal, RO plant located on Red Sea | collected 2016-02-17 ...
CCCGGTGATATACGGCAACTCCCCCAGCAGGAACACCAGCGTGTTCGGATCGGGACGATACAGCGCCGTGTCTTCGACAACCGAGTCGCCCAGTGAAGGCTCATGCCGCTCGGTGTACGCCTCCCGAATCCACGGCCAGTCGGTCAGCGAACAGACGAAGAGAATCGACTGATACCGCTCTTCCAGGTCGCGCAGCCGCCGCGCCATCACCACCGCCCGCTCCAGCGGCTGACCGGCCGGAAGCCGTGGAATCATCGGCAACACCGCCGCCGCAAACGTTTCGGATGACACTTCCTTCAGCGCGTAAGGGTCCGGCAGCACCGCCCCCAAAGGCTGGTACTGTTCCACTTCCAGATCGATAAACGCCCGCGGCATCCGCTCCTGCAGCGCGAACCGCAACGCTGCAATCACCGGTTGGCACGGATCGATCGGCACGTAACTGTACGTCCGCTCGTCTCCCCCGTCATCCCGCTGTTCACTCTCAGGCGACCAGTCGCTCACCCGGTAGTTCGGCAGTTCCTCCTGCAGCACCAGCGTGATCCCCGGCAGATGCCCCACCGCCCGTTCCACATCCGCCTGAAACGACGCCGGCAACGGCACCGCCAGACAGTCAAACTCCCGCGAGAGCATCAACCGCCGCACCTCGACAGCAAAATCCCCGCTGCCGTGAATCACCGGCAGCACGGTGATGCGAGGACTGATCTGAAGGAACTCGGACATGCCGCCATTCTACTCACCGGGCCAACCTCCCGTCAGCCCGCTCGCCGCGCGTTCACCCAACGCCACCGCTGAACATGTCAAACACTCCTGCCCCTTGGCACTCCGCGCTCGACTCTCGTCGCTCGACTCTCGACCATCCAGTTTGACATCCCCCCCGGCACGGACTGTAATTCCCCGAAGGATTTCGCCGCTGTCTGTGGAAGGATTGCCGATGCGATACCGCGTACTGATCGAGCAGGATGAAGACGGGATCCATGTCGCGGAAGCGTCGGCGCTGCCCGGTTGCATCTCGCAGGGAAATGCCGGCAATCAGGCGCTCGCAAACGTCGGCGAATGGTGAGGCCCTCCCATGCATCAGCCGTTCACTCCGATCATCAAGCGCGTGCGGCGGCCTTTCCGCCGCCGGACCAAGCCGGGCACGGCTCCCGGAGCCGTCTTTCCCGATCCCGAGTCGCCCGCGCCGGAGATTCGGGTCTTCGATTACGGCGAAGACCAGTTCAAGGAGTTGAAGTCGGTCTCCGTCGACCAGGTGCGGGACGTCGTCGGTTTGCACGCGGTGACCTGGGTCGACGTCGTCGGCCTCGGCGATGCGAAGGTCATCAAACAGATCGGGGAACTGTTCCACATCCATCAACTGGCGCTGGAAGACATCGTCAACGTGCACCAGCGGGCGAAAGTCGAAGTCTACGACGGCCAGTTGTTTATCGTGGCCCGCATGATGTCCCTCGTCGAGGGCGAGAACGAAGAGGCGCCCCGCGAACTCGATGCGGAACAGATCAGCCTCATCGTGGGCGAGAACTACGTTGTCACCTTTCAGGAACGGCGCGGCGACTGCCTGGAGTCGGTCCGCGAACGCATCCGCAAGGCCCGCGGCAACGTCCGCGTCCGCGGTGCGGATTACCTCGCGTACGCCCTGCTCGACGCCATCATCGATGGATATTTTCCCGTCCTTGAGTACTTCGGAGTCGAACTCGACGCGCTGGAGGACCGACTCGAACGTCAGCCGGGACGTGCAACCATCCACCGGCTCCATCAGCTCCGCAGCGCCCTGATGATCGTCCGCCGGGCCGCCTGGCGGCAGCGGGACGCCATCAACACCCTGCTCCGCGAGGACGTGCCGATCATCACGCCCGAGACGCACATCTACCTCCGCGACTGTTACGATCACACCGTGCAGATCATTGACGTCTCCGACACCTGCCGCGAACTCTGTGCGGACCTGCGCGACCTGCACTTCTCGCAGATCAACATCCGCCAGAACGACGTGATGAAGGTTCTGACCATCATGGCCAGCATCTTCATTCCGCTCAGCTTCATCGCCGGTCTGTACGGGATGAATTTCGACCCCAGCGCCTCCACGTGGAACATGCCGGAACTCAAGTCGCGCTTCGGCTACCCCGCCGCGCTGATCGTCATGGCCCTCACGGCCGGCGGCATGCTCCTCTTCTTCCGACGCAAAGGCTGGATCGGGGAACGGCAGAAGTAAGAGGGCGCTACTCCGCGCGCACGTCGCTCTCCGGCAACTCCACCGCCCGCAGGTTGCGAAACGACAGATCGGTCGTCGGATCGTGCCCCTGCAGGCTGATGTGGCCCGCCTCGTCGCGCCGTCCTTGGCGGGGATTCTCGTCCGGTTCGCGCTCGTCGTTCCAGTCGGTCACCTGGTAGCCGTCGACCCAGACCGCAATGTGATTCCCGGCTGCGATCAGGGTCGTGGTGAACCACTCGTGGTCGTTGGACACAACCCGCCGGGCCTCGTTTCTTCGAAAGATCGCCCCCGTCCCGGCGTTGGCCGGCTGCGTGCGGTCGTTGTTCAGGTACCCGTTATGGATCTGGACCTCGTACCCATGCGAGGGAGCGTTCTCGGTTCCCTCCAGGGCGCGGAAAAAGTAGCCGCTGTTGAGCGCGTCGCCGTGCGTGATCGCTTCGGCCTGAAAGATGAAATCGCCGAACGTCTGCTCCGTTTCCAGGAATCCCGCACCGTCCACGACGCGGATCACCCCGTCTTCGACAGTGAACTCGCTTTTCGATCCCGGCACAACGCGCCAGCCGGTCAGGTCTTCACCGTTGAACAGGTCCGTCAGGCCAAGCGGCCGCACGATGACTTTGCGGAACTCGATCCGCCCCTCGTTCTTCTGCAGTCCGATCCGTCCGGCCGCGCGGGCTGCAGAGTCGTCGGTATAGTCAAGCACTTCCGTTCCATCGAGTTCCACGACGATGTGATTCCCTTCCGCCCGGATGCGAAACGTCTTCCAGTCCCCCGAACCGGCAATCGGCTCATCGGTCTTCGCATGCGCCACGATCGCTCCGGTGGTGAACCCGTCGGGATGCTCGTCGGCGATGTTGAGTTCGTAGCAATCGGTGCTCGGATCCGTGGGATCGGCCACCGTCCGCAGGAAGACGCCGCTGTTTCCCCCCGCCTCCATTCGAAACTCGCACACCAGTTCGAAATCGGCAAACGGCGAAGTCGTATTCAACAGGCCGGCCGGCCCTTCATCCGCCGTGATCGCACCGTCCGCAACGCGCCAGTTGACTTCATCGTTGTTGGCTTCCCACCCGAAGAGCGTGTGCCCGTCGAACAGACTGATCCAACCCTCGGCGATTTCCTCTGCGCTGAGCGGATTGTGATACGGCGCCGCGGCTTCGGAAGAATCGTCGTTGCTCTTCGAATCTGCTGCCTCGGCAACGGCTTCGTTCGCGGTCGCCTCCCGCGGCGCGGCGGGGGTGGAGAGCGATTCTCCCTGCTGCGGCCCGGCCTGCTCGTCAGCGGCGGGTCCGGAACATCCTGAAGTGATCCAGAATGCGCAGCAGAGCGCGAGCGCAGTCAGTCGTCTTGATCGTTGTTTCATTGCCATCCATTCGGCGGAGAAAGGAAATCGGACGAGGCAAGGCCTCGGCCCATACGAGCTGCCGCTCGAAAGCTGGAACCCGTCCTCGCTGGTTGCTGAAACGTGACTCACCTGCAACAACTTCCTGGAACAAAGTTAAGCAACCGAATTCCGATCTGGATTCTCGTGAATCACTCGCTCTGCGAGAAGCCTGTCGCCGGCTCGAATCGGCGCAACCGCAGACTGTTCGTCACCACGCTCACGCTGCTGAGCGCCATCGCGGCCGCCGCAAACATCGGCGGCACGAGCCAGCCCGTCATCGGATAGAGCACTCCCGCCGCCAGCGGAATCCCAATCACGTTGTAGACAAAAGCGAAAAACAGGTTCTGCTTGACGATCCGCAGCGCCTGTCGCGAGAGCGCCACCGCCTTCGCCACCCCCACCGGGTCGCCTGATACGAGCGTCATGTCGGCCGCTTCAATTGCAACGTCGGTTCCCGATCCGATCGCGATACCGACGTCGGCCTGCACGAGTGCGGGGGCGTCGTTCACGCCGTCCCCCACCATGGCGACCTTGCGATCTTCTGACTGAACCTTCGCGATCGCTTGAGACTTCCCTTCCGGCAGCACCTCCGCAAGCACGTCGTCGATGCCGAGTTCCTCCGCAATCGCCCGCGCCGTCGGCTCGCGGTCGCCTGTCAATAAAGTGACTCTGAGGCCAGCCTCACGCAGCAGATCAACCGCCTCCCGCGCCGTCGCCTTGAGAGTGTCCGCCACGGCGATCGCGCCCATCACCTGCCCGTCGCGCGCGACGTAGACCGCCGTCTTGCCGGCCCGTGCCACATCATCCGTCGTAACGACGGAGTCGACCGACTCGACTCCCTCCTCTGTCAGATACTTTGCATTGCCGACCAGCACGCGCTGACCGTCAACCGTCGCAGATGCGCCCTGCCCTGCTCTGTTTTCAAAACCGGACGTCTGCCGTGTCTTCCAGTTGGAGAAATTCTCAACCGCTTCGACGATCGCGCGTGCGATCGGATGCTCCGAATGCTGCTCCACCGCGGCTGCGGTCTGCAGAACGTCAGCCCCGCTCGCTCCGTTTGCTGGGAAAACATCCGTTACAACGGGCCGCCCTTCGGTGAGAGTTCCCGTCTTGTCAAACACCACCGTGTCCAGATGCGCTGCCGTTTCGAGTGCCGAGCCGTCGCGGATGAGCAGGCCGAGTTCGGCCCCCTTTCCCATGGCGACCATCACCGCCGTCGGCGTCGCCAGACCCAGCGCACACGGGCAGGCGATAATCAACACACTCACGGCGGCCAGCAGCGCCATCTCGAAAGGACCGAGCCACAGCCAGATGAAGAACGTCACCAGCGCGATCCCGATCACGGCCGGCACAAACCACGCCGCAATCCGGTCTGCCAGCCGTGCGATCGGTGCTTTCGTACCCTGCGCGTCTCGAACCAGCCCGACAATCCGGCTGAGCGCCGTATCATCGCCGATTCGCACGGTCGCCAGTTTGAGGCGGCCCGACTGGTTGACCGTCCCGGCGGCGACTTCGTCTCCTTTCTCCTTATTGACCGGCATCGACTCGCCGGTGAGCATCGACTCGTCCACCGCCGACTCACCCTCGACGACGCGGCCGTCGACCGGGATTCGCTGGCCCGGCCGCACGATGACCGTCTCGTTCATCTCAACCTCGCCGACCGGAACTTCGGTCTCGCTCCCGTCGCGGATGACGACTGCCGTATTCGGCTGAAGCTCCAGCAGGCTGTCGATCGCAGCCGAGGCCCGCCCCTTGGCGCGTTCCTCCAGCACCCGCCCGATCAGAATGAACGCGACGATCATTGCCGCCGCGTCATAGTGCACCGGCGGATGCTCGGGCCAGATCGACGGCGCGACAGTCGCCAGCAGGCTCACGGCCCAGGCCACGCCGCTGCCGACTGCAATCAGCGTATTCATATCGGCGACGCCGCGGCGGAGCGTCTTCGCTGCCCCCGCAAAGAACGACCATCCGCAAAAGAACACGACGGGAGTCGCCAGCGCGATTTGCACCCACCGCCACACTCCGCCGTGCAACCCGCTCATGTGCAACGACATGACGGCGACCGCCAGCGGAACGGCGACCGCCAGCCGAATCAGTTGCAGTCGCGCTGCCGAGGCATCGCGCTGCGCCGAATCGGCCTCCTCGTCGGCCGTCTCCGGCACAGCCCGGTAGCCGAATCCAATCCCGTCCAGCGCGCCGCGAATCTGTTCGCTGCTAGGGAGATGGTCCGCCGATTCGATCCGCGCTTCCCCGGTGGCGAGATTCACGGTCGCCGAACGCACGTCCGGCAGCGCCGTCAGCGCACCTTCGACACGATTCACGCATCCGGCGCAGTGCATCCCCTCGACGAGAAACCGCGCCGTTCGCGCATCGCGACCGTTCGAGCTGCCGGAATCGAGTTGTGTCTGAGTCGAGGCCACGTCTTTTCCTGGTTTGCTTTCCTTCATTCAAATCATACGCGCCACGTTCAACAATGAGCACCCTCGATCGCACCAGCAGCCGAACTAACCGCGCCCGTCAGGAAGCGGTCCCTGTCGCGAAAGACAACCGACGCGATCCTCCAATTGTCCGCCGCCTTCCCCGCCCATTACAATCAGGATTCACTGATGTCTTGCCTGGGGACGAATCCTGCCGTGCAAATTTCGATACGACGAGCTTCAGTCGCGATCTGCCTGTTTCTTGGGAGCGGGGAAACTCTTCCCGCCGCCGAGGATCAGCCGCAATTCTCTGCGGAACAACTCGAGTTTTTTGAAAAAGAGGTCCGCCCGATCTTTGTCGAGCACTGCCACAAGTGTCACGGGCCCGACGAGCAGGAAGGGGGCCTCCGGCTCGATGCCCGCTCCAGCATTCTCAAGGGCGGCGACACCGGCCCGGCGATCGCACCCGGTAAGCCCGACGAAAGCGAACTCATCCTCGCGATCAGCTACGACCCCGACGGTTATCAGATGCCGCCCGACGGCAAGCTTCCGGACGAACTGATCGCAACCCTCACCAAGTGGGTCGAGATCGGCGCGCCCTGGCCTGACGAAGAAGCCATCGAATCCGCCGGCGACGAATTCAACCTGGAAGAGCGCGCCGAGTATTGGTCGTTCCAACCGTTGAGCCATCCGTTGCCTCCGCAAACGCAGGACGCGGACTGGCCGCGCACTCCCGTCGACCGCTTTCTACTGGCCCGTCTGGAAGAAGCCGGTCTCAAGCCGGCGGCCGAAACCGATCGCCGCACGTGGATCCGCCGCGCCTCTCTGGACGTCATCGGCCTGCCGCCGACTCCGGAGGAGGTCCAGGCGTTTGTGGAAGACGATTCCCCCGCTGCTTTCCAAACAGTCGTCGACCGGTTGCTTGCCTCACCCCACTACGGTGAACGCTGGGGACGCCACTGGCTCGATCTGGTGCGCTATGCCGAGTCTCGCGGACACGAGTTCGACTACGACGTCGCCAACCCGTGGCACTACCGCGACTACGTCATCCGGGCCCTCAACGACGACGTCCCCTACGACCGGTTCGTCGTCGAGCACGTCGCGGGAGACTTGTTGAAGAGTGCGGAGGAATTGGCGAGGGAAGCCCACGGGTTGCAACCCGTGGGCGTGGGCTATCCGTTGAGGTTGCATCCGCAAACCGGCGCGAATGAGTCGATTGTCGCGACCGGGTTCTGGTTCTTCGGCGAGTGGGTCCACTCCCCCGTTGACATCCGCCAGGAGGAAGCCGATCGCTTCGAGAACATGATTGACGTCTACGCCAAGACCTTCCTCGGTCTCACCGTCGCCTGCGCCCGCTGCCACGACCACAAGTTCGACCCGATCACGCAGAAGGACTACTACGCACTGCAAGGCTACCTGCAAAGTTCCTCCTACCGCCAGGCCCGCTTCGAAACGATGGAGCACAACCGCCGGATCGCGGAGGAACTGGAAGAACTCCGTCGCTCCGCTCTGCCGCATTTGCTGCAGGCCTATCGAGAAGCCGCCACCCCCGTCACTGAGAAGTTCGACAAGTACTTGCAAGTGTCGTTGACGGCGATCGAGCTAGGTCCGGAACTCAAGCCTGAGTCAAAGCAGATCGTGTTCGAGGACTTCGAGAGCGGCACGTATGACGGCTGGGAAGCGACCGGCGACGCCTTCGGGGACAGCCCGCAAACGCAGGAAACAATCGCCGGCTACCTGGGCGACGTAAAGGCCGAAGGGAAGTTCTTCGTGAACTCGCACCAGAAGCGCGCCGGCGGTCAAGGTGACAACCACGTCGGCACGCTGACCTCCCCCGAGTTCACGATTGAACGCAACTTCATCCGGCTGTTGGTCGGCGGTGGTTCCCACGCCGGCAAGACCTGCGTCAACCTGTTGATTGACGGACAACCGGTCCTCTCGGCGACCGGTAAGAACAACAACGAAATGGCACCCTTCGTCTGGGACGTCACGGAGCACCGCGGCGAAACCGCCCGCATCCAGGTCGTAGACAATGAACGCGGAGGCTGGGGCAACATCGGAGTCGATCAAATCGTCTTCACGAATCAGCCGACTGATGGCCATTCACTGGTGGAGCCGGCGCAACTCACTGACGAATTCCAAAAGCAGGTTCGGGAACTCGCCCAAAAGGATGAACTGGACGGCGACCGTGTCCTGGCTTGGGTCGCATTTCTAATGACCCCGGAACGGTATCAGCACGACCCGATGTTGGCCTGGTTGTCGGAACCGGTGCAAGCCGTGCAAGGCGGCGAGGAGGTGCTCAGGAATTTTATAGCGGAAGAGGCGGTCAGAGACTTGATGGCGGAAGAGGAAGCGGCTGCGTCAATCGCAGCAGACCGTTGGATCGACAACGCAGATGAGATCGCAACGTACTTCGAGGGGCAGAGCCTCGATTTGGCGGATGGTGTGGTTTTCGGGATCCGCGGAGCAGAGTTGGGGGATATCCGTCTCTCCGACGATCCGAGTCGCCCCATCGATCGCATCTTCCCTGATTCCGCGGCAGAGCGTGATCCGACTTGGGATGTATTACAACCGACGGCAGATTCGCGGGACGACGTAGGCAGGATTCAAGGCTGGCAGAGGGGTGGCCGCCTGCTTAGGACGCCGACGTTCGATATCACGAAGGGACGAATCTGGGCGTTGGTGTATGGCGGATGTAATACGTACGTTGCAGTTGATTCGCACATCGTCATTAACGGTCCGCTGCACGCTTCTCTGACCAAGCAGCATCCGACCCTCGAGGAGTGGCGCTGGATCGAACATGACGTGACCCGATATCGGGGGCATCGCGCACACGTCGAGTTTGTGCCGAGCGGCGATGCGCCGCTGCGAATCAAGGCGATCGTGCAGTCTGACACGCCTCCGCCTCCGGAGGCCGTCGAGGTCGTTACGCCGGATTCGTCGCGAACACTCTTCAGGGCCGCGGTCTATCTGAAAGACTTTGACGTTGTCGCCCCCGCATCGGAATTCGGTCCGATCGTTGCGTTGTGGTTTCAGTTCATGATTGACCACCCGCAGTTGTTCGGCCTGGAGACCGAAGCAGCCAGACAGCGACTGTCCGAAGCCTCTACGCCCTTCATCGAGCGCCGACGCGAACTGGTTTCGCAGATCCGTCCCGTCTCACACACGACCCCCGCGATGCTCGACGGCTCCGGCGAGGACGAATACGTCTTCATCCGCGGGGCCTGGAAAAAACGAGGCGAAACCGTCCCCCGCCGCTTCCTCGAAGTCTTCAACGGCCACGGCCCCGCCGATATCGAGCCATCCGCCACCAGCCACCAGCCATCAGCCGACCCCGGCAGCGGCCGTCTCGAACTCGCCCTCCAGATGGTCGACCCCCAGCAAACGCCCATCCTCCCGCGCGTCATCGTCAACCGCATCTGGCAGCACTACTTCGGCCGCGGCATCGTTTCCACCCCCGATGACTTCGGCCACATGGGACAATTGCCGTCGCACCCGGAACTGCTCGACTGGCTCGCCGGCGAACTGGTCGGGGGCGACTGGTCCCTCAAGCACGTCCACCGGCTCATCCTGCTTTCCTCCGCCTACCGCATGCAAAGCGCAATCGATGACAGCGACGACTCCACCGTCTCCCTCGACCGTCGACCCTCGACCCTCGACCCGAACAACATCCTCCTCCACCGCATGAACATCAAACGCCTCGAAGGCGAGATCATCCGCGATCAGGTCCTCACCGTCTCCGGCCGGCTGGACGAACAACTCTACGGCAGGAGCGTTCCGGTCCATCTCACCCCCTTCATGGAAGGCCGCGGACGTCCGGGCGAGTCGGGCCCGGTCGACGGTCGGGGCCGCCGGAGTCTTTACACGTCCGTCCGCCGCAACTTTCCCGATCCGTTCTATCAGGCGTTCGACTTCCCCAACCCGCACACCACGATCGGCCGCCGCAGCGTCTCCAACGTTCCCGCCCAGGCGCTGGCGCTGATGAACAACCCGTTCATCGTCGAACAATCCCGTGTCTGGGCCGACCGGCTGCTCGCCGAGATGCCCGATGGATCCGACGCCGAACGCGTCACCCGCCTGTACGAGTCGGCCTTCTCTCGCTCCCCCACTGAAGAAGAACTGACGGCCGGCGAACTTTTCGTCAAATCTCAGGCCGACGAGTACAATACGAATACCAGCGACCCCCGCGTCTGGGCTGACTACTGCCACGTGCTCGTGAACGTCAAGGAATTCGTGTTTGTGCAGTGACGCAACTTGAGAAGCATCATGTCGACCAATCAACGCGAACTCACCCGCGAAGAAATCCGCGATGTCCTCCAGCGGCAGCGCGAGGCGTACGAGCAGATGGAACTCGACCGTCTCCGCCAGCCGTGGCGGGAGCCGACGACCGAAGAGAAGATCGCCTTTGATCGTTTCATGTCCGACGTCCTGCGCAGCAGCAAGCCGGTGAAACGAGAGTGTGGGATGGTGGAGTGGTATCGTGCGCTGTTGCGGACGCGAGATGAATGACGATTGTCAACGAATCGAGTGCCACTGGCGTCTCGCCAGTGCGAACCAAATGCACGAGCAAGATGCCCTTGGCACCCGTCGAGGTCCATCTGACGCGAAAGTGTGACCAGATCCCATGCACTGCGACCGCTACCTCCCGCGACCGCTCAATCGCCGTCAACTCCTGCAGCAAACAGGCAGCGGATTCGGCGCCGCACTGGGCGTGCCACTCGCTCAAAGCGACGTTGTGAGCGTGCAACAGATCGGATGGACCTGAGATTATGTCGACGAGACGAATCGAATCCTCATTGACCAACACACGAGACATGCTCCGGCGGCAGCGCGCGGGATACGAGACTGCGCAGCACATGCGTTGGCGAAGTCTTCGCGCATTCTCTCACGATGAGAATCGTGACAGTATCGAAGAACTCCTTGATCTGGCGCACCGCCATGGTTCCAAGCGTCGGGCCAGCGGACTCGTTGACTGGCAACAGCGCATCAGCCGAGCAAGATGATGACTCCGGTGATCGAGGCGGCGATCAAGATTCAGGAATTCTGCCAACAAGAGCAGTGGAGATTCTGCATCATCGGAGGACTCGCAGTATTGCGCTGGGGCGAGCCGCGAGCAACCAGGGACGTTGATGTTGCGTTGTTGACCGGTTTGGGAGGCGAGCAGGACTACATTGATAAACTGACGTCAAGGTTCGCGGAGCGCGAGCCCGGCGCAGCCCGCTTTGCATTGGAGGCGCGAGTGCTCCTGCTCGATGCTGAAAACGGAGTGCCCCTCGATGTCACGTTCGCCTGGCTTCCCTACGAGGAAAAGCTGATGGAAAGGGCTTCTGACTTTGAATTCGCCCCCGGACAGATGCTTCATACCGCCTCGTTGGAAGATCTTGTCGTGCTGAAGGCGCTTGCTCCTCGTCCACAGGACGAGACGGACCTTGAAGGCATCATTGCGCGGTCCGACCCCGAGATTGACTGGAACTACGTAGAAGACAATCTCTCGGAGATGGATCGAATCCTGGAAACGGATGAAGCATCAAGGCGTCTATCGGAGGTGCGGCAGCGAGTTCGAGCCGCTTTCGATGATCCTTCGTCGCTTTGAGAAATGACCATGCATTGCAACCGCTACCTCCCCCGCCCCCTCAATCGCCGCCAACTGCTCAGGCAGACAGGCAGCGGATTCGGCGCCGCCGCGCTTAGCGCGCTGCTGGCTGACGGTTCGCTCGCTGCGCCCGGCAAAGCGCCCTTTGCGCTCAAGGAGCCGCATCATGAGCCGCGGGCGAAGCACGTCATCTTTCTGTACATGGACGGTGGTCCCTCACAGGTCGATACGTTCGACCCGAAACCCGCGCTGCAGGCGGAGAACGGCGAGCCATTCAAAATGGAGATCCAGCCTACGCAGTTCGATAACATCGGCAATTCGCTCGGCTCCCCGTGGCAGTTCCGTCCCGGCGGGGAATGCGGCCTGCCGGTGAGCGACCTGTTTCCGCACGTCAGGGAATGCGCCGACGAACTTTGCGTCATTCGCTCGATGACCTCCGAGTTCCCCGAGCACACCAACGCCAATTACTTCCTGCACACGGGCCACGGCTTGCAGGGGCGGCCCAGTATGGGCGCCTGGTGCGCATACGGACTCGGTTCCGAATGCCAGAACCTGCCCGGCTACATCGTCCTCAACGGCGGACTCATCCCCCCCGGCGGCCTGGAGTGTTTCGGCAGCGGATTTCTGCCCGCCACCTATCAAGGCTCCGTCTTCAAGAAGGGCGCCACGCCCGTCGCCGATGTCACCCGGCTGGAACCGACCGATGCGGCCCAACTCCGCAAATTGGAGTTGATGCGACGCCTGGACGAGAGCGTCATCGAACGGGCCGGAAAACAGGACGCGCTTGAATCGGCGATCGCCAACTACGAACTTGCGTTCCGCATGCAGACCGCCGTCCCCGACCTGATGGACATCGCGCAGGAAACGCCCGCCACCCAGCAGATGTACGGCCTCAACCACGAATGGCCCGGCACACAGACCTTCGGCCACGCCTGCCTCGTCGCCCGCCGGTTGGTCGAGCGCGGCGTCCGCTTCATTCAACTCACCTGCCCCGGCGGCAACGGAGACCGCTGGGATCAGCACTCAGGTCTCCGCGACGGCCACGAAAAGAACGCCCGTTCCGTCGATCAGCCGATCGCCGCGCTGATCAGCGATCTCAAGGCCCGCGGACTCCTGGATGAAACGCTCATCATCTGGGCCGGCGAATTCGGCAGAACGCCCTTCGCACAGGGGACCGACGGCCGCGACCACAACCCGTTCGGCTACACCGTCTGGATGGCCGGCGGCGGAGTCAAGGGCGGCTTGGCCTACGGCGCGAC
>ERZ869936.2005-NODE-2005-length-12855-cov-38.070703_pt1 | contig 12855 bp, 21 predicted proteins | sample MGYA00520876_ERZ869936 | MGnify/ENA primary metagenome ERZ869936 (study PRJEB32218, sample SAMN09650985) | biofilter metagenome | isolation source: enrty point of leading RO module | place: Saudi Arabia: Thuwal, RO plant located on Red Sea | collected 2016-02-17...
TTCGCAGATTGACAATTCGGACGAACAGCGGAGTTTCCATGCATTGGAAGCGACGTGGGTAAAGCGGAGCGCCCGGCGATCCGTGTTCCCACGAGCGACGCGAACAACAGCAGGACCAACTCATGGCGATTGGATTACTCGGCCGCAAGGTCGGGATGACTCAGATTTATGAAGAGAGTGGCACGGTGATCCCGGTAACGGTGATCGAAGCCGGCCCCTGCGACGTCCTGCAAGTTCGCACCCAGGATCGCGACGGTTACGAAGCGGTCCAGCTGGGCTATCTCGATCGTCCCCGCCGCCTGGCCCGTCGCAGCGAGCGCGGCCATGTCGCCAAGATCGAGAGCAAACGCTCCAAGCGACGCGCCGCCGCCGGCATCGAATTGTTGCCGAAGCCCGACTGCGAGCCGAAACGCTTCATCCGCGAGTTCCGTGGACCGATCGACGGGGTGGAAGTCGGCCAGCAGGTCGCTGTCGACAGCCTTGCCGAGGTCGGTTCGGTTGACGTGACCGGCACCAGCAAGGGCCGCGGTTTCTCCGGGGCCATGAAACGACACAACTTCGCCGGCCAGCGCGCCTCGCACGGCGTGAAGAAGTGCCATCGGCATCTCGGTGGCACCGGCTGCAGCGCCTATCCGTCGCGACTGTTCAAGGGCAAGAAGATGCCCGGCCAGTATGGCGCGGCGCGGACGACCGTGCGGAACCTGAAAGTCGTCCGCGTCGATACGGACAAGAACCTGCTGGTTCTCCGCGGCGCGATTCCGGGTCCCAACGGCGGCGTGGTCATGATTCGCGAGACCAACAAGCTATAAACAGGATCGGCCTGGCACCTCGGTGCGAGGCCTTTTTTATTGTCATGGCAAGCACCACACTCCCCGTCTTCGATCGTGCTGGAAAAGAGGTCGGCTCTTACGAGATCGACCCCGACCAGCTCGCTCCGCGCATCAACAAGCAACTGCTTCACGACGCCGTCGTGATGTATCAGGCCAATCAGCGCCAGGGCAGCTTCCGCACGAAGAGCCGCAGCGATGTCTCCGGCTCGACCAAGAAGATGTATCGGCAAAAGGGAACGGGCAACGCCCGGGCCGGCTCGCGTCGTAGCGGGATCCGCACCGGCGGCGGTCACATCTTTGCCCGGCGCCCGCGCGATTTTTCCTACCGGCTGCCGCGCAAGGCGGTGCAGGCGGCAACGCGTATGGCCGTGGCCTCGAAGATCCTCGACGACGAAGTCACGGTGATCGACGACTTGAAGTTCGACGCCCCCAAGACCAGCGACATGGCGGCGATCCTCAGGGCCCTGAACATCGCTGGAACCTCGCTGTTGGTCGCCATCGCCGAACACGATGTGAATGTCTACAAGAGTATCCGCAATATCGAGCGCGTTTCGGTGCAGCCGATTTCCGATCTCAACGCCCTGAGCGTGCTCTCGCCGCGACGGATGTTGGTCACCAAGGCGGCACTCGATGGCCTTCGCGAGCGGGCCACCAAGGGGCCGGAAGCCAAAGCCAAGGAAGCCACGGCCTAACGGGTCGCCCGAAACGTCTCAACAGATAGAGCCCCGCCACGTAGAGCCCCGCCACGATGCCCAAGACTGCCCCCAAGAATCCGTTCGCCGTGAAGCATGCCGGCAACTCGCGTCTGGAGCTTGCCGCTCATCAGGTCGTGCTGCGTCCGTTGGTGACCGAAAAGGGCATGCACCACAGCTCGACCCATCAGGCCTATGCCTTCGAAGTGAACGCCCTGGCCAACAAGGAAGCCATTCGCAAGGCGGTCGAAGAACTCTTCGACGTGAAGGTGATTCAGGTCCGCACCCAAAATCGACGCGGCAAGCCACGTCGCACCCGTTTCCGCTTCGGCTACACCCAGAACTGGAAGCGTGCGATCGTCAAGCTGCATCCCGAATCGAAACAGATCGACTTCTTCTAAGGCTACTAAAGACACCGCCCGCGCCCGCGCGATCGCCAAACGCGGGCTCGGGAAAACTCGAACGGAATTGCCATGGGCATTCGACGCTACAAACCGACCACACCTGGGCGCCGCGGTGCCAGCGTGAGCGACTTTGCCGAGGTCACGCCCGGTGCCAAGCCGGCCAAACGATTGATGCGCCCCAAGCGCAAGACGGGCGGTCGCAACAACCAGGGCAAGATCACCGCGCGTCATCGCGGTGGCGGCCACAAGCAGCGCTATCGTCAGATCGACTTCCGTCGCAACAAGGACGGCATTCCGGCGAAGGTCCACTCGATTCAATACGATCCGAATCGCAGCGCCCGTATTGCCTTGTTGCATTACGTCGACGGCGAGAAACGTTACATCCTGGCCCCGGACGGACTCGAGGTGGGTTCCCGCGTGGAGAGCGGCAACGACGCCCCGCCGAACGTGGGCAACTGCCTGCCGCTCTCGCAGATGCCACTGGGCGTGGTGGTCCACTGTGTGGAAATGCAGCCTGGCCGCGGCGGCGTGCTCTGTCGCAGTGCCGGCACCAGTGCCGTACTGGCCGCGCGGGAAGCCGATTGGGCCCAGATCAATCTGCCCAGCGGTGAAATCCGCCGTGTGCCGAGCGCCTGTCGGGCGACCATCGGCAGCTGCGGAAACGCCGACCACATGAACATCGTCCTCGGCAAAGCGGGCCGCAAACGCTGGATGGGTCGCCGCCCGCACGTTCGCGGTACGGCCATGAATCCAATCGATCACCCGCACGGTGGTGGCGAAGGTCGCACCAAGGGTGGACGTCATCCGGTCAGCCCCAGCGGCAAGTCGGCCAAGGGCGGACGCACCCGCTATCGTCGCAAGCCGTCGAATGCCGCGATCGTGCGTCGCCGTCGCAGCAAGCGTTACGGACTGCAGAAACTGAAGACCTAAGAGACCGCATCGAGACTCCGTTCACCCCGCAAATGCACGTTACCGGGGCCATCACCCCGCACGCGCAACGAGTTTAACAAGGCCAACCATGGGAAGATCGCTCAAAAAAGGCCCCTACGTCGACGCCAAACTGTTCACCAAGGTCGAGAAGCGCGTCGCCTCCGGCGACAAGTCGCCGATCACGACCTGGGCGCGGGCCTGCACGATTCTCCCCGAGTTCGTCGGCTTCACGTTCATGGTTCACAACGGCAAGACCCACATGAAGGTATTCGTCACCGAGGACATGGTCGGCCACAAGCTCGGCGAGTTCGCACCGACGCGAACCTTCCGCGGTCACGGTGGCAAGGGCAAACGATAAGCGAAACGTCTGACGCACACGACAAGAAACGAGAGTACCAATCGGTCAGCCCGCGTCGGCCGGCCGGAAAGTTGAGACACCACGATGGGCTATCCCGCCACGCACAAGTATGCCCGCATCAGCGCCCGCAAGGTGCGTCCGCTGGCCGACATGGTCCGCGGCCTGTATGCCGACAAGGCGCTCGAGCTGTTGCGCTATCAGCCGCAGCGCGGTGCCCGGCTGCTGGAGAAAGTGATTAAGAGCGCCCTGGGCAACGCCGAGGATCGCCGCGAACGCAACATTCAGGGCCTCAAGGTCATCGATGCCCGCGTCGATGGCGGCCCGATGTTCAAGCGGATGCGTCCGCGGGCTCGGGGCATGGCCCACATCATCAAGAAACGCACGTCCCACATTCGGGTCGAATTGGGATAAGCCGAACCGACGGGTTTTCCGCCTAGCTGGAAGAGACGAACGCATGGGTCAAAAGATCAATCCCACCGGATTTCGCACCGGCGTGATGACCGGTTGGAAGAGCCGCTGGTACGCCTCGAAGAAGGACTTTTCGGACCTGCTGGTCGAAGACCACAAGTTGCGGAAGTTCATCAAGACGAAGTACCGCTATGCCGGCATTCCCAAGGTCGAGATCGAACGGACGCGTGACGAAGTCAAAGTGGTGCTGCACACCGCCCGGCCGGGCATCATCATCGGCCGCAAGGGCCAAGAGGTCGAACGCTTGCAGGCCGAGCTGCAAGATCTCATCGGCCGACGAATCAACATCAAGATCGAAGAAATCTCGCGGCCTGAGCTACAGGCTCAGTTGGTCGCCGAGGACATTGCCGAACAGTTGCAAAAGCGGGCCAGCTTCCGCCGCACCATGAAGCGAGCCATGGAACAAACCATGGAAGCGGGTGCCGATGGGATCAAGATCCAGTTGGCCGGCCGGCTCGGCGGTGCGGAGATGGCGCGTCGCGAAAAGCAAATCAGCGGTTCGATCCCGCTCTCCACGTTGCGAGCGAAGATCGATTACGGGTTCACCGAGGCCAAGACGGCCCAGGGACATATCGGGATCCAGGTTTGGGTCAACCAAGGCATGTATGCAGTAGAGGACGAGACCGATGGCGCAGATGCCGAAGCGGGTCAAGCACCGAAAATGCCAAAGAAGGCGTATAAAAGGTAACGCCACACGCGGCAATCGCGTGACCTTTGGCGACTTTGGTTTGCAGACGACCGAGGGCGGCTGGATCAGTGCCGCCACGATCGAAGCGGGCCGTATCGCTGCGCAGCAGTATCTGCGCAACGAAGGCCAGCTCTACATCCGCATCTTTCCGCACAAGCCGATTACGTCGATCCCACTGGAAACCCGTATGGGTAAAGGCAAGGGCGAACCCGATTACTGGGCGGCGGTCGTCAAGCCGGGCACGATTCTCTACGAGATCGGCGGCGTGACGGAGGAGGCGGCCCGACTTTGCTTCGCCCGCCTGGCGCACAAGCTGCCCGTCCGCGTGCGAATGGCCCGACGCCGCAGCGCCTAGTAGCGCCGGCAAGCAACGATAAGAGATAAGACACGAGATTCCGAGACACGATCAACAACCCCGCGGACAACGACCTCGCCCTCGAGAGTTGACCGGAAATCATGGCCCACCACGAAACCGTCGAGCTACGTGAGATGAGCGACGAGCACCTGCAGCTCACGCTCAACGAGACGCGCGAGAATTACTTCCGCTTGAAAATTCAAGCGCAGACGGAACGCCTCGACGCGCCTTCCGAGTTGCTGCGCAACCGCAAGAAGATTGCCCGTATCAAGACGATTCAGAAAGAGCGTGCCCGCGCCTTGGCGGCGACCGCCGGCCAGAGCTCCTAAGCGAAGTTACACGTTCCCCCCGGAAAGATTCCTATGCCGAAGAAGGTTGCCATTGGTGTCGTGACCAGCGACCGCTGTGCCCAGACGCGTCGCGTCGAACTGCCGCGGTTGGTCAAGCATCGCAAGTACAAGAAATACATTCGTCGACGCACGGTCTGCCACGTGCACGACGAGACGAACCAGTCGCAGCTGGGGGACACGGTGGAGATCATCGAGTGCCGCCCCCGCTCGAAGTCGAAACGATGGGAGCTGCAGCGCGTCGTGGCCAAGAGCAGCGCGGTCGATCTGGCGGCGATGCGTGCCGCGGCCAAAGCGGAAGAAGAGACGGCGGCCGATCAAGGATAGCGGCGCTTCCCGGGTAAGAACTTGAATGCCGCCCGGTCGGCGGAATGATCAACCATGATTCAAATGCAAACGCGACTCGCCGTTGCGGACAACACCGGCGCGAAAGAGGTGATGTGCATCAAGGTGCTCGGCGGCTCGCGACGCCGCTTTGCGGGCCTGGGCGACATCATCGTCTGTAGCGTCAAGAGTGTGATTCCCGGCAGCGACATCAAGAAGAAATCGGTCGTCAAGGCGGTGATCGTGCGTTGCAAACAGCCGACCCGCCGAAACGACGGCAGCTATGTACGCTTCGACAGCAACGCCGTGGTGCTGATCGACGCCGAGCGGAATCCCCGCGGCACGCGCATCTTTGGCGCGGTGGCCCGCGAACTCCGCGAGCGGCGCTTTATGAAGATTGTCAGCCTGGCCAGCGAGGTGGTCTGATGCATATTCGAATTGACGACACCGTGAAAGTGATTGCTGGCGATTACCGTGGCTCGACCGGTCGGGTGCTGAAGGTTCTTCACGACAAGAACAAAGTCGTCGTCGAGGGCATCAACGCCGTCTTCAAGCACGTGCGCCGCAGCCAGAAGAATCCTCAGGGCGGTCGCCTGCGAAAAGAGATGCCGATGAGCGCCTCGAACGTCATGCTGATCTGCCCAAGTTGTGGCGCCGCGTCCCGCACCGGCACGCGTTACCTCGACGACGGATCGAAGGAACGTTTTTGTAAGAAGTGCGGCGGTGCCACGGGACAGATTTCACCGCCCAAGGCCGCCTTCGCCAAGAAGTAGACACCGCGTCCTGCCGCGACGCACACCCCCGGAACATTCCCGGCACCCGCAAGACCCACAACCACCCGTCCGCCGAGTTGGCCATGCCACCCCGCCTGCAAGAACAATACGAGAAAGAGCTGCTCCCGCAGCTGGAGAAGGATCTCGGCCGCAGCAACCGACACGCCCTGCCCCGACTTCAGAAGATCGTGGTGAGCATGGGCGTGGGCAGCGCGATCACCGACAAGAAGAACCTCGACCAGTCGGTCGACGCCCTGAAGCAGATCACCGGCCAGAAGCCCGCGATCACCCGGGCGACCAAGTCGGTCGCCGGATTCAAGCTTCGCGAGGGCATGGCGATCGGCTGCAAGGTGACGCTGCGTGGAGCGCGGATGTACGAGTTTCTCGATCGCTTGATTTCGCTCGCCCTGCCCCGGGTGCGCGACTTTCGCGGCATCAGCCCGAAGGCCTTCGACGGCCGCGGCAATTACAGCCTGGGACTCACCGAACAGCTCGTGTTTCCCGAGATCAATCCCGACAAGTTTACCCACGTTCAAGGAATGAACATTACCCTGGTCACCAGCACGGACAGCAATGACGAAGCCCGGCAGTTACTCACCGGCTTCGGTATGCCGTTTACCAAACCGGCTGGTGAGGATTCGAATTAACCGACGACAGACGATTGCCCCCGTGAAGCAAGGGCCCCACTGCTTATGATGACCGATCCGATTGCCGACATGCTTACCCGTATCCGCAACGCGGTGCGTGTCGAGCGAACCAGTGTCGATGTCCCGGTTTCGAAAGTCAAACGCGGACTTGCCGAAGTCTTGAAGCGCGAAGGCTACATCTGGGACTACACCGATGTGGACAAATCCGAAAATCCAACGCTGATGCGCATCGACCTGAAATATGGACCCAACGGCGAACGCGTGATCCGCACCATCCGTCGCATCAGCCGGCCCGGAAGACGCGTCTACAACCGAGCGGTCGACCTGAAGCCGATCCTGGGGGGCCTGGGCATTTCGATCATCAGCACCAGTCGCGGAGTCATTTCCGATCGCGAGGCGCGGCAAAGGAAGCTCGGCGGCGAAGTCCTCTGCGAAGTTTGGTAACCGACACGCTCACCCGCCTTCCCTCCCGCACGTAAGAACAACGCCCCGCACGTAAGAACAACACCATGTCCCGAATTGGAAAGAAACCGGTCGCCATTCCCGACAAAGTGACGGTCGGTGTCAACGGCACGGTCATTTCGGTCGAAGGACCGCTCGGCAAGCTCGACTGGTCGTTCCGCCGGGAGATGACGGTCCGCGTCGACGACGACACCAAGGCGGTGCTCGTCACCCGCGACCGCGACGACCGCGAAGCCCGGGCCCTGCACGGCCTCACACGGGCGATCATCCAGAACATGATGAACGGCGTGACGACCGGTTTCGAGAAGCGGCTCGAGGTGGTCGGCGTCGGCTATGTGGCCGTCGTCCAGAATAACGAATTGCAGCTCCGCGTCGGTTTTGCCAACGAGTTGAAGAAGCCGATTCCGCCGGGCCTGGATGTCAGCTGTCCCGATCAGACGCACATCGTCGTCAAGGGCCCCGACAAACAGAAGGTCGGCCAGTTTGCGGCCGAGGTCCGAGCGCTGCGGAAACCGGAACCGTACAAGGGCAAGGGAATTCGCTACGAAGGCGAGCACGTCCGCCGCAAGGCCGGCAAGGCCGTGGGGGCGTAGCAGGCCGCTTCGCAGCGGAGCGTGACACTCGCAAAGTTATCGTAACGACGGAAACGAACCATGAATCACGAACGTGCCATTCGCCGCCAACGCCAGCGACGTCGCTTTCGGGTACGCAAGCGACTGCGTGGCACCGCCGAGCGGCCGCGCCTCACGGTGTTTCGCAGCAACAAGCACATTTACGCCCAGCTGGTCGACGACCTGGCGGGCAAGACGCTCGTTTCCGCCGGCAGCACGGAGAAAGAGATCGGCAAGTCGATCGCCAGCGGTGGCAATAAGGACGCGGCCGCGCTGATCGGCAAGACGATCGCCGAGCGGGCCAAGGCGGCCGGTCTGACCAACGTGATGTTCGATCGCGGACACTGCAAGTATCACGGCCGGGTAGCGGCCCTGGCCGAGGCCGCTCGCGAAGGGGGTCTCAGCTTCTAGTCGGCATCGAACCTCCGAAAACAAACCGAACCTGCGGCGGAGCGACCCGCCGAAGTGTCCTTCAGTCAGAAAGTGAAATCCAAGGTGGCACGAGCAAGATCACGAAAGAGCGACGGCGAATCGAGTCATAGCGATCTGCAGGAGAAGATCGTCAAGATCAAGCGCTGCGCCGCGGTCGTCAAAGGCGGTCGTCGTTTCAGCTTTGCGGCCATGGTCGTGGTCGGCAACGGCAAGGGTCGCGTCGGCTGGGGCTATGGCAAGGCCAACGAAGTCCCCCCGGCGGTCGACAAGGCGGTGACGGCCGCGACTCGCAACCAATTCGAGGTGGCCCTGTCCGACAACACTATTCCACACACGGTCAAAGGGCGCTTCGGCGCCGCGAAAGTGATTCTCGTGCCGGCCGCCCCCGGTACCGGGGTGATTGCCGGTGCGGCCGTGCGGGCGGTGTGCGAAGCCGCCGGAATTCACGACATCCTGACCAAGAGTTTCGGCTCGAACAACAGCGTCACCGTCGTCAAGGCGACGATCGAAGCCCTCAAGCAACTGCGTCCGCCGGCGGAAGTCGAGCGACTGCGGGGAGTCTCCTTGTCATGAATCTGAACGACGTCCATCGCGGAATCAAGAAATTCAAATCGCGTCGCCGCATCGGTCGCGGACCGGGTAGCGGTCACGGCAAGACGAGCGGTCGCGGCCACAAGGGCCAGGGTAGCCGCAGCGGCTACTCCCGCCAGGTCGTCTTCCAGGGCGGCACGATGCCGATGATTCGTCGCGTCCCCAAACGCGGCTTCAACAACAAATGGGCGCTCGCCGTCGTCCATGTGAACGTCGAAGATCTCGAGAGCAATTTCGACGCCGGTGTCGAGATTACTCCCGAGCTGCTGGTGTCCAAGTCGCTGATCCCCGCTAACTTCGACGTGGTGAAGATTCTCGGCAACGGCGAACTGAAGAAGAAGTTTACGGTCACCGCTCACCGATTCAGCGGCACCGCTCGCGAGAAGATCGAGCAGGCGGGCGGTCAGCTCCAGGTGCTCCCCGGCAAGAAGCCGGTGGTGAAGAATCCTCAGCGGAAATCGCCCGCCTCCAGCGGCACCTAGGGCGCCTCGCACGCCCCAACTGGCCCCAACTGCGGTTGGCGGGCGCGTCCCCGCACGGATATAGTTCTACAAGGATATCGTCACCTCGCGCGGTCCCTCCGCACGACGACGACAAGAGATTTTGCCAAGGTGTTTTTAGGGACGGGTTCCGCCTAGCGTTTGCTTCAACGCGATGCGCCCCCGCCACGGACGGATCGAGCGATGTGGGAAAAGATCGTCATCATCTTCACGAAGATCCCTGAGCTTCGTCGGAAGATCTTACTGACGCTGCTACTCTTGGCCATCTACCGCGTCGGTTGGCAGATTCCGCTGCCGATGATCGACAGCGAAAACATGCTCCGCTTCTTTAGCGGAGGGGCGCTCGGCGGTCTGCTCGAGCACGTCGCCATCTTCAGTGCCAGCCAGCTCAATCAAGCCACGATCTTCGGTCTGGGCATCATGCCCTACATCTCGGCGTCGATTATCTTCCAGCTCTTGGGCAGTGTGTGGAAACCGCTCGAAGAGCTGCAGAAGGAAGGCGAGAGCGGCCGCAAGAAGATCAACGAATACACCCGCTACGCGACCGTGGCGCTCTGCCTGTTGCAAAGCTACTTCTATCTTCGCTACCTGATCTCCGCCACGGCCGCCGCCTTCGCGCAGGGCCAAACGGAGAACATGCTCATTCAGTCGGAGATCTGGACCCTCATGCAGAGCAGTTACTTCCATTACTTCGGTTGGCAAATGGCGGGCGTGCTGACCATGACCACCGGCACGGTCTTTCTGATGTGGCTCGGCGAACAGATCGACGAGTACGGCATCGGTAACGGCATCAGTCTGTTGATCATGGCGGGTATCCTGGCCCGCATGCCCGATGCCGGACTGCGACTGTTGCGGCAATCGAGCTTCGAGCTAGGCGGCGGCGGCACTCAGCTTGGCGTCGAGCATCTTCTGGTGCTGGCGGTCATGTTCGTGCTGGTCATATTTGGAGTCGTCTACATTACTCAGGGACAGCGGCGGATTCCCATCCAGAGTGCCAAGCACGTGCGCGGTCGACGCGTCTACGGCGGCACGCGCGAGTACCTTCCGCTCAAGGTCAATCAGGCCGGTGTGATGCCGATCATCTTCGCCAGCAGCCTGCTCATGGTGCCCGTCTTGATCCTCGGCCAACTGGAGGCCTACGGCCCGTTCTGGCGGCAGCTTTCGGCCATGTTTCGCCAGGGCCAGTCGTACACGTACAACTTGCTGTACATCGGCATGATCTATTTCTTCTGCTACTTCTGGACGGCGATTACCTTCAATCCCAAGGATATGGCGGAAAACCTGAAGAATTTTGGCACGTTCATCCCGGGCCATCGTCCGGGACAACGCACGGCCGATTACCTCGAGCGGGTGATGCTTCGTATTACCTACGTCGGTGCCGGCTTCTTGGCCCTGGTGGCGGTGATTCCCACGATCATTTCCGGATCGATGAATGTCGACTTCTACGTGGCCAGCTTCTACGGTGGAACCGGCCTGTTGATCGCGGTGAGTGTGGCGATCGACCTGGTGCAGAAGATCGACTCGCATCTGGTGATGCGAAACTACCAAGGACTGGTGGGACGAGGGTGATCGGCAGGTCCAGCTGGGGCTGACGTTTCCATGCGATTGGTTTTCATAGGTCCGCCGGGTGCCGGAAAAGGAACGCAGTCCGAGCAAATTCGAAAGTACCTCAACGTTCCGCACCTCGCCACGGGCGACATGCTGCGAGATGCCATCGCCCGCGGAAGCGACGTCGGCAAGCTGGCCAAGGAATCTATTGACAAGGGCGAGCTCGTTAGCGACGCCGTCGTTATTCAGGCGGTCAACGACCGACTGCAAACCTCCGAGTGTGACAACGGCGTCCTGTTCGACGGCTTTCCTCGTACGCTGGCACAAGCCGAGGCGCTCGATCGATACCTGGCCAGCGTGGGGATGCAGATCGATCTGGTTTTGGAATTGTCGGTCGACAACGAAGAACTGATGCGCCGGCTCAGTCGGCGTGGCCGCGACGACGACACGCTGGCAGTCATTCAACAGCGACTACTCGTCTACCGCTCGCAGACGGCTCCCCTACTGGACTACTATCGTGCACAAGACAAGCTCGTCAGCGTCGACGGACGCGGCACCACCGAGGAAGTCACCGCGCGAATTTGCACCACCATCGACAACTGGCGCGCTACCTCGCAATCGTAAGCGCTGCACCCCCCATCCCTCCCTGCTGACGTTACGACGGACTGGAGAATCGCCCGCATGCTAACCCTGCGAAGCGACCGCGAAATTGATCGCATGCGGCGGCCCGGTTTGGCGGTGTATTACGCCTTGCAAATCGCCCGACAGATGGTCGCGCCCGGCGTGACCACGGGCGCCATCAACGAAGCCGTGGCCGACTACTATCGGCAGATCGGCGGCGAGCCGTTGTTCCTCGACTATCCCCATTCGTCGCCTGGCAAGCCCGCCTTCTCGGGCGTGATCTGTGCATCGGTCAACGAGGAGGTCGTTCATGGCATCCCGGGCGATCGCGAACTCGTCGAGGGCGACGTGATCAGCGTCGACACCGGCGTTCGCATCGACGGGTGGTGCGGCGACTCGGCGGTCACTTTGCCGGTGGGGCAGACCGATCCGGAAGTGCAGCGATTGCTGACCGTTACCGAGGAGGTGCTGCAGTTGGCAATCAAGTTGATGGGCGAGAAGGAGCTGTGGAGCGAGGTGGCGGCCGAGATGGCCCGTCATGTGAACTCGGCCAAGTTTTACGTCGTCGAGAATTTCGTCGGCCACGGCATCGGCCGCGAGATGCACGAGAAGCCCCAGGTGCCGAATTTCGTCAGCGAATCGCTCCGTCGGCACGAGGACTTTCGGCTCGAGCCGGGCCTGGTGATCGCCGTCGAGCCGATGGTGAACATGGGGACCAAGCGGGTCGTGGAGATGCCCGACCACTGGACCCAATCGGCCGCTGATTCGCGTCCGAGTGCCCATTTCGAGCACACCATCGCGGTCACCGAGTCGGGCGTTCGAGTGCTCACGTCGGCCCCTAGCGAGGCGGAAAAGGGCCAGGAGGACATGCCTCCCGACCCGTTTTCTCTGCGGGGCGTCGGCAAGTCGTAGTTCGGCCCCGCGTCCGCCGCCGAACGCACCAGGGCCCCTTGATTCGACGGGCCCAGGCCCCGTATATTTAGCCTTTTGACTTAATTTCGGACCAGTATCCCCCTGTGGGAAAAGAGCGAGCGGGAAGACCATGAAAGTCAAGTCGAGCGTGAAGCGAATCTGCGAGAACTGCAAGATCGTTCGTCGCCGCGGCGTGGTCTATGTCGTTTGCAGTAATCCCCGCCACAAACAGCGACAAGGTTAGCGGCGACAAATTTAACCGCGGCAACGTGCAGTGGGCGAAGCAATCGCGGCAACTCGTCCGGGGCCACCCGACGGCGGCCTCCAGAGAAACCGGACGCCCCCAACGGCGCACGAGAGCG
>ERZ869936.2006-NODE-2006-length-12852-cov-36.848793_pt1 | contig 12852 bp, 13 predicted proteins | sample MGYA00520876_ERZ869936 | MGnify/ENA primary metagenome ERZ869936 (study PRJEB32218, sample SAMN09650985) | biofilter metagenome | isolation source: enrty point of leading RO module | place: Saudi Arabia: Thuwal, RO plant located on Red Sea | collected 2016-02-17...
ATCGAGATCACGAGATACGACCGGTCAAGATACACGAGTGTAGGAATTAGCGATGCCACGTGTCCTGGGTGTTGATATCCCGAACGAGCGGCCGACGGTCGTGGCCCTGACGTACTTATACGGAATCGGACCGAAGACGGCCCGCGAGCTCTGCCGCGCGGCCGGCATCGAGCCGCAGAAACGGGCTCGCGAGCTACAGGAAGATGAAGTCGCGCGACTTGCCCAGCTGCTGGACAAGGAGGACTACATCGTCGAAGGTCAGTTGCGTCGTCAGACCGCCCAGCACATTTCGCGGCTCCGCGACATCGGTTGCTACCGTGGCTTGCGTCATCGGCGCGGGTTGCCGGTGCGAGGTCAGCGGACGCGGACCAACGCTCGGACTCGCAAGGGACCGCGCAAGACGGTGGCCGGCAAGAAGGGCGTGAAGGACTTGCGTTAAGCGGTTGTTGGTCGACGGAGACGAGGGTCTGGGCCGCGGTGGCCGCGATCGCTTCCCGTCGTTTTGAATATTCGAGAGTGTCACGAGAGGATCGTTCGTGGGTAAGACGAAGAAGAGAAAGACGCGTCGCAACGTAACGGTTGGCATCGCGCATGTTCGCGCGACGTTCAACAACACCTACGTCACGATTACCGACACGAAAGGCGACACCCTGTGCTGGGCGAGCGCCGGCACGTCCGGCTTCAAAGGCAGCCGCAAGAGCACGCCCTTTGCCGGACAATGCGCCGCGCAGCAGGCCGCCGAGAAAGCGATCAAGTTTGGTGTGAAGGACATCGATGTGAAGGTCAGCGGCCCGGGCAGCGGACGCGAAAGCGCGATCACCTCGCTGCAATCGGCCGGCCTGAACATCAAGTCGATTGAAGACGTCACGCCGATGCCGCACAACGGTTGTCGGCCCCGCAAGAAGCGGCGCGTGTAGCGCCCCTGGAGCCGGGCCGATCGTCGGCCTGCCGCTTGCCCCACGAATTCCTTGAGTTGATTAGGTCGATCAAGAGTATGGCTCGTTACACGGGACCCGTTTGCCGACTTTGCCGCCGCGACGGCATGAAGTTGTTCCTCAAGGGCACGCGCTGCGACACGCCCAAGTGCGCGTTCGAGCGTCGCGATGCCCCGCCGGGAATGCACCAGTTTCGTCGCGGCAAGCTGACCGACTACGGCATTCACCTCCGCGAAAAGCAGAAGGTGAAACACTACTACGGCGTCCTGGAACGGCAGTTCCGCGGCTACTACGATCGGGCCAAACGGGCCAAGGGAAACACCGGCGACGAACTGATGGGTTTGTTGGAGCGACGCCTGGACAACATCGTCCATCGGCTTGGCTTCGGGCAGAGTCGCAATCAGGCCCGACAGCTAATCGGCCACGGCCACATCACGGTCAACGGCCATCGGGTCGACGTGCCGAGCTACCTGCTGCGTGCGGGAGATGTGATTCGTGTGAAGAACCGACCCAATAGTTTGCGGATGGTCACCGATAACTTGGCCTCGCACGAGCGCGAAGTTCCCGATTTCCTGACCATTCAAGAGGGCGCGATTCCGGAAGGGGTTGTGGCGCGACTGCCCGAGGCGACCGATGTGTCGATTCCGGTAGAGACCCAGTTGATCGTTGAATTGTGTTCGAAGTAATCGCGCGTGGCGGATGTACCCCGTCGGTGCCCCGCCTGTTTCCGTCCACGCGACGAGTTGAGTTCTCGACACGAGCTGTTGAAGATACGGAGAATTGGTATGCATATTCGCTGGCGCGGTCTGGAACTTCCGTCTCAGGTAAATTGCGACACGAGCAGCCTTACGCCGACGTACGGCAAGTTCGTCGCCGAGCCGTTCGAGCGTGGCTTCGGCGTCACGGTCGGCAATAGCCTGCGACGGATTCTGCTTTCCAGCCTGGAAGGAAGCGCCATCACGCAGCTCCGCGTGCAGGGTGCCCAGCACGAGTTCATGACCATCCCCGGCGTCGTGGAAGACGTCACCGATCTGGTGCTCAACGTCAAGTCGCTCGTCGTCAAGAATCACAGCGATTCGACCAAGGTGATTCACGTCGAGAAGACCGGCCCCGGCGACGTCACCGGGGCGGATATCGTGACCGACGAGAGCGTCGAAGTCATCAATAAGGACCTCAAGATCGCCACGTTGACCGACGAGATCAACTTCGGCCTGGAAATGGTCGTGCAGAACGGTCGCGGTTACGTGCCCGCCACCGAGCACACGCCGACCGATCAGGAAATCGGCATCGTGCCGATCGACGCCGTCTTCAGCCCGGTCGTGCGGGTCCGCTACGAGATCGAGGAAACCCGCGTCGGTCAGAAGACGAATTACGATCGCTTGATCTTGGAGATCTGGACCGACGGCAGCGTCTCGCCGGAGATGGCCCTGGTCGAAGCCGCCAAGATCCTCCGCAAGCATCTGAACCCCTTCGTCCAATATCGCGAGATGGGCAGCTCGGTGCATGCGGCCCCACGGACCGCCGAAGGGATCGACCCCGGCCTGGAGTCCAAGTTGAACATGACCCTGGCCGACCTGAACCTGTCGGTGCGGGCCAGCAACTGCCTGGAATCGGAGAACATCAACACGGTTCGCGACCTCCTGCAGCACACCGAAGATTCGCTGATGGAAGTCCGCAACTTCGGCGATACGACCCGCAACGAGGTCCTCGACAAGCTTGCCCAACTGGGACTGCGACTGGGAATGAAGTTGCCGAGTTCCTCGCCAATGTAAGTTCTCGCCGGGGTGCCGTCCGCGCACCGCGAGCCATTTTAGAATCCGCCTTTTGCTAGTTAGACTTCGCCATGCGACATCGAAGACGCGGCCGCACATTGGGACGTTCCCCCGCTCACCAAAGAGCCCTGCTGCGCAATCTGGCCAGTGCGCTGTTCCTGACGGAGCGCGACGAGGACGAGCTGCTCGACGAGAATCCACTCGCCTCGGTGCCGAAGGTCAAGGGCCGCATCGTCACAACCCTGCAGAAGGCCAAGGAAGTGCGACCCCTGGTCGAGCGCTGCATCACGATTGCCCGCCGGGCCTTGCCCGCGCAGGAAGCCGCCGACAAGTATGCCACGGAAGCCGTCCGCGGACAGCCGGAATACAAGCGCTGGCGCGAAAGCGAGGAATGGCAACAGTGGAACCAGGCGATTGCCCCGGTCCTCGCTGCCCGGCGTCGTGCCATCAAGTTGCTGGGTGATAAGCATGCGGTGCGGGTGCTGTTCGATCAGGTCGCGCCTCGCTTCAAAGATCGTCCCGGCGGCTACACCCGCGTCTTGCGGTTGGCCGAGCCCCGCTTGGGCGACGGCGGGACCCGCGCGATTCTGGAGTTCGTGGGCATTCACGACCGTGTCCGCGAAAAGTCGGTCAGTCCCGCCTTCGACGAGGACGAGACGCTGACCACGACGCGGGAAGAAGAAGTCGTCGAAGAGGAAGTCAAGGAAGAAGCCGCGGCCGCCGAGACCGGCGAAGATGCGGCGGCTGAAGAGGCTGCGGCCGATGCCGGCGAAGGCGACGCCACCGACGAATCTTCCGGCGACGCCGATTCCAAAGAGAAGTCGTAGCTCGGCCCGACGCGTCCTCGCAGCAGATTGATCTTGGCACGCGGCCTCGTTTCGGCGATCCTCGCAGGTCGCACGACTGTGCTCGCCCGGCTACGACCGTGCTCGACCCTTCACGGCTTCGCTCGCCCCCTTCAAGTCAGTGATCGTCCGCTGCGGAAAAGGACCTTCCGTGCCGCGCCGCCCACCAGCTCGCTGCTTCGCGCCGTCGCCTGTCGCTCGATCGCGTCCGACGTCGCCCGGCTTCGACTTCACCCGACATATCCGCGCCGTCTGCGCCGATATGATTGCCCGGTTGCCCGAGCTGAAGCACATCGATCTCGATCGCGTGGCGATCAGCTTCAACCAGGCCCGCAAGGCGGTCGGCCACGGGCTGCAGGCCACGCTCACGCCGATGCGTTTCGAAGAAGGTCGGCTGTGGACCGTGCGAGGTGGTCGCCGCTATACGGCCCAACGACTCTACGGCCCCGATGGTCGTGAGTTTCTCTACATCCTCAGCTTCTATCTGCCGCGATTTCTCAATCACCGGCTCGAGGAAAAGCTCGTGACCATTCTGCACGAGTTGTGGCACATCAGTCCGCGGTTCAACGGCGACCTGCGGCGTCATGCCGGCCGCTGTTACGTGCATACTCGCAGCGAACGTGAATACGATGCCGCCATGGCCCGGCTGGCCCGCAAGTGGCTCTCACTCGACCCGCCCCACGAGGTCTACGGGTTTCTCCATGCTTCCTTTGCCCAGTTGCAGCGCCGGCACGGTCGCATCTTCGGTACCAAGATTCCGCATCCCCGGCTGATTCCGCAGACCGGCGATGGCCGTTGAGGGCCGGTACCGCCTGGTTCGTTCACGTGGTTTGCCGCGACGTGTCACGCGCGATAACGGTCGCGCTCCCCGGCCCCGCGGCGGTCAGCTGCCATTGACGCGCATCGCGGCGACATCTACCCTACGCCGCCCATTCTCTTCAAATTCTGGTCCCTTCGCCCGCGCCGTTTCTCGCATGGAAGCTCGGTGGAAGCTCGTTCTCCTGCTGCTACTCGCGCCGTTCGCTTGCGGCTGCGCGCGTTGGAACTCCGCCGACTTGGAATCATCGAGTGGCTCGCCGCTAGAGCCTCTCAAACCACGCCGCGAGCAGATCGTGGTCGACGCCGTCTTCCTGCGGCTCTCGCCCGAGCAGGCCAAATCGCTCGACGCCATCTGGTCGGCGGTCGACGAACAGGCCATCGACCCGGCGGTGCGACATCGACTGTCCCGCAACGGCTATCGGGCAGGCTACCTGGGTCACGACTTGCCAGCCGACCTGCAGGCTTTGATCGAGACGGCGCAGAACCCCGTCGTCGATGCCCGCAATCTCGATCCCGCCCAGGCCCACGAGCCAGGCGCGACCCGACATCAGCTCTATCTTCGCGACCAAAGTCGGGCGGAACTGGTCGTGGCTCCCGCGCAGGCGCAACTGCACGCCCTCGTCTGGCATGACGGCGGCGTGGAGGGAAGCACCTATCAAGACGGACAGCCGCAATTCTCCGTGCAGGCTCAACAGCGCCCGGGCGGGCGCATCGAGCTGCGACTGATTCCCGAGATCCACTACGGACCGTTTCAACAGCATTACGCCGCCGGCGAAGCGTCCATGTTCCGACTCGACGCTCGTCGCCGCCGGCAGACCTTCGCAGAATTGGCCATGGCGGCCGGACTGGCCCCGGGCGAATCGTTGCTACTCGGTCGTCAAACCGCCCGGCGCGGCACCTTGGGCGACCGCTTCTTCGGTGGCGGCGAGCAAACCCCGATTGCCGACCGATTGCTGCTGCTGCGTTTGGTCGAAGAACCGGTCGACGCCCTCTTTGCTCCGGCAGCACCGACGGGCGACTAGAGCGTTCTTCAGATCGATGTAGCGTCCGCGGCGGATAGCGAGGCAAGTTGGACAAGGAGACCGAAGCAGGCGAATCGAGGAGATTCGTCGATGCAGGTCGACGACGTCAAACGCGGTCGCAGCCCGCCGAGACGCGACAGGGAAATGAAAAGCGCTCGAGAGCGTTTTTCAGAAGGCGAGTATCAACAGCAACGCCACGAGGCCGAACAGGCCAACTCCCGCCAGCACCAACAGCCACCAGGGGGCCTGTGCCAACGCCTCGCGGGGTAGCCACTTTGGCCGCCCGCTCGGTGCGCCCTCGGACTTGGCCACCTTGGCCGCCAACGAGGGCAGCGGTCCGGCGACCTCCAATTCGGCCGAGCGGAGGAGCCAGTCTTCGCCTTCGATCGCCGGCAGCTCTTCCAACCCGAGTTGCTCGAACTCCGCCGCGACGTCGAACTCGTCTACCTCGTCCGCGTCGAAACCGGTCCTCCGCGTCGCGACGACGTTGTGCGCAGCACGACTCGTGTCGGCCGCCTGCGGGCCCCCGGAGAGCAGCGTCTTGGCGAAGTAGGAGTTGATATAGCCCTCTTCGACCAAGCGCCGCGCCAGCAGCACCGGATGGACGGGATACTCGGCCATGGCAACCTGTTCGCGCAGGCTGTCGACCTGCATCGGCGGGAGCACGCCCCAGGTTTCAATGAGGTCCAGAAACTCTGCCGTCTTCACGGCTTACCTCCGCGCGGTGGTTGTCGCTGGCGAAAATGCAATGGCATCGTGCGATGCCGGCTGGCTAGACTGAACGCTGCGGGACGCGACGCGATTCAGATCAGGAAGAATCAGGCTACCTGTCAATTCGGGAGAACGTCATGGGAATTCTATCATGGGCCGTGTTCGGCTTGATCGCCGGAGTGCTGGCCAAGTGGATCCTGCCGGGCAAGGATCCGGGCGGCATCCTCATCACGATTCTGCTCGGCATAGGCGGGGCCGTCGTTGGCGGCTTCATCGGCACCCAACTCGGCTTTGGCGACGTTACGGGCTTCAATCTCAAGAGCTTTCTGGTTGCCGTCGGCGGGGCCCTGCTCCTGCTGTTGGGCTACCGCATGATTACCAAGTAATTGCCGCGGCGTCGACGTCAGGCACCACGGGAAGCTTCACGGACCGCGTCGTGGCGGCCAGAGCGGTCGCGTCCGCCACGAGGAAGCTGTCCGATCAGCCAGGCCACAAGTACCGCGATGTAGAACTGTCCGGTGACGGCCTGCATCCAGGAAAGCGTTCGCGCGATGCCGGTGAGGGGCCGGATGTCGCCGTAGCCGAGCGTCGACATCGTGACGAAGCTGTAGTAGATCAGCGTCGAGAGCTCGCCGACGTCGCGATCGGCCTCGGGAACGACGAAGATACTCGGCTCGAAGGTCTCCGGGTCGAGCTGCAGCAAGGCCAGGTACAACATCGACCAGGCCAAGCCGAGCAGCAAGTAGCTGGTTACCACGCCGAAGATCGAGTGGTAGGAACTTAAGTGGCGACGAATCGTGCTCATCAGCAGTAGGATCGCCATCGCCAGAAAGAAGGCGCCGTCGAGCAGTAGGCTGGTGACGATCAGCGGCCGGTTGTGATATTCGCGGAAGAACTCCGTCGACCAATTCAAGGGGGCCGCCACGGCGACGATCATTAGGCTCACGGCGAACACAAGGCCCCGTTTGCGTGCCGTGATCGCCGCGCTGATCAGCACCACCGTGAGACCGAAGTGCATCAGCTGACGGCCGAAATCGCTTTTCTCGAAGATAGGCACGACCAGCAACATGAAGACCAGCGAGACGAAGAGGATGAGGAGATAGTACGGTCTATTCGCGTCGATGCGCTCGCCGGATACGGTCGTTTGGGCCATGGGGCGACGTCGCTTGCTCACGTGCGAAAGAGGGGAGCTTCCGAAAGAGTCGTCTGGGATGACTTTCCAGTTAAACCGACGTCGGCCGTGATAGCAAGCTGAATCTGCTAGCACGCGCGCTGCGGAAGGGATAGCACTACTTGTGCGTTGTCGATTTCCTGCGGTCTCGCTACAATCCGCGACCCGCCTGGCCTCCGCGCCGCGACTCTCCGCTCACCACGCGGTGGCGGCCCTGCAACCTTTGACCAGCACGCCACCAACCGTCAAGGATGACGAAGCGATGAGCATGCCCGCCCCCCTTTCGCCCGACCCTGTCCCCGCGCGACTTCACCCGGTCGACCCTCCCGCGTCACACGACGACGCGACCGATCCCGCCGACTGGGCCGCCGTGGCGGCGGCCGCCGCCCGCGACGGCAGCACCGCGCTCGATATGACCAGCCAACTTCGCTATGCCCGTGACATCGTGCGGATCGAAGGTCAGGCCCTGCTGAATCTCTCGCGACGGCTCAACGGCAACTTGTGTCTGGCGGTTACCGCGCTCTTCGACTGCCGCTCCAGTGTCATCGTCACCGGCATGGGCAAGGCCGGCCTGATCGGTCAGAAGATTGCCGCGACGCTGGCCTCGACCGGCACCCGCAGTCACTTTCTACATCCGGCCGAAGCCTTCCACGGCGACCTCGGCCGCATCCATCGCGACGACGTGGTGCTGCTCCTCTCGCAAAGTGGCGAGACGGACGAGGTCACACAACTCTTGCCATCGCTGGCTCAGCTCGGCGTCACGACGATCGCCATCACCGGCAAGGCCACCAGCACGCTGGGCCACGCCGCCTCGATCGTCTTGGAACTCGGTCCGCTGCAGGAGGCCTGTGCCTTGGGCCTGGCCCCCAGTACCAGCACCACGGCCATGCTTGCCGTGGGCGATGCCCTGGCCCTGGTCACCAGTCGCATGCGGAACTTTCAGCCCGCGGACTTTGCCCGCTTCCATCCCGGTGGCAGCTTGGGTCGTCAGCTCAGTCGCGTGGATGACTTCATGCGTCCGCTGGACGAGTGCCGTGTGGCCGAAGAAAACCAGACAGTTCGCGAGGTCTTACAGCGTCGCCGCGTCGCCGCCCGTCGCAGCGGAGCGATCATGATCACCGACGCCGGGGGCCGGCTGACCGGATTCTTCACCGACAGCGACCTGGCCCGCTTGTTCGAGAGTCGGCGTAACGAAGCCCTCGATGGCCCCATCGGCGAGGTGATGACGGCCGATCCGGTGACCGTGCCGGTCGGGGCGATGATCAGCGACGCCCTCGACATCCTGGCTGAACGCAAGATCAGCGAGCTCCCGGTTCTCGATCCCGACGGCAAAACGGTCGGCCTGGTCGACATTACCGATCTGCTGGCCCGGGGACTCGATGTCGGCGAGCGTCGCGCGGCTTCGTCGCCCGCGGCCGCCGCGGCCCCAGAGGCAGATCGCCCGACCGCTGCCCCGCGTTCGTCCGTTCCCCGCCCCAACTTCCTCGACGAGATGCACGGCCGGGCCGCCGAGAACGCCTAGCCCGTCGTCCGCCTTCGCACCCTCCAGGCCGCCCACCATGCTTGCCGACGAAGCGTTGCAATCGATCCGCCTGATTCTCTCCGACGTCGACGGTGTGATGACCGACGGCGGTATCGACTTCGACAACCAGGGCATCGAAACGAAACGCTTCCACATTCGCGATGGACTGGGTATTCGCATGTGGCAGAAGGCGGGCCATCGCTTCGGAATCGTCACCGGTCGCAGCTCGCACATCGTCCAGGTCCGCGCCGGCGAGCTGGGCGTCGACGTGGTGCGTCAGGGTGTCAAAGACAAGACGCCGGCCGTGCGCCAGATCATCGAGCAACTCGAGCTCGCAGCTCACGAAGTTTGTTACATCGGCGACGACCTGCCCGATCTGGGACCGATTGGCCTGGTCGGCCTAGGCGTGGCGGTCGGCGATGCCGCGGCCGAGGTTCGCAACGCGGCGGCCATGACCACCCAGGCCGGAGGCGGCGACGGCGCGGTTCGTGAGGTCGTCGAGCGGCTGCTCAAGGCGCAGCATCGCTGGGACGATCTGGTAAGCGCCTACACACGCTAGACGGCCGCTCGCCACATCGCGCCTCCGCCCCGCCCCGTACCTCCGACGCCCCGCATGCTCGCCAAACTCGCCCGCACCGCCTTGAGCTTTGCCGTCGTGGTCGTGGCCTATTGGTCCTACGCGCTGGCGGTCGTACCGTGGATCGAGCCGGAGGCCGAACCGATTGCAGCAGTCCCTGTCGGCGGAGACGACTACGTCAGCGGGACCGCACGCCGCGAGCCGATCCTGGACCTGGTGCGACCGTTTCTGCCCGAGGGGGCGTGGGAGCTGACGGGCGAACCGATCATCCTGGGGAGCGATCAGTTCACGCTGCTGATTCCCGACTACAACACCGACGAACAGGACAAGCTGCGACTCGATAGCTGCACCCTGGTCTTCTTTCCCGATGGCGAGCCGACCAAGGCGAACCCCACCCCGAGCGTAATCGTGCTCCGCGCGCCCGAAGGAGCCGTGTTGACCTTCGCCGACGGCGTCGACCTGAGTCGGCTGAAGATGGGCAAGATGCAAAGTGGCTTGCTCACGGGCGAGGTGACGATCGATGGCGTGCTGACGCGGCCGTCCTCGGAAGTCCAAGGCGACCGACCTGGCGAGGTGCGTCAAGTCGCCGCGGAGTCGCAACGCTTGCTCGTCCGCACCCGCGACGTTCAACTGACCGACGATCGCATTTGGACCGACGCGGCGGTGCAGTTCGCCCTCGGCGAAAGTCGCGGCAGCGGTCGGCGATTGGTCATCGAGATGACCGAGATCGAAGAGATTCAGGGCGCGCGGACGGAAAGAAAACGAAGCGTCAAGTCGATCGAAATCTCCGAACAGGTCGCCCTGCAGCTGGCGATGACCCCAGATGCCGGTCCGCTGGCAATGGGACAGGACCTCGGCGCCGAGGCCGACATTGTCGCGCAACCGGCGGGGGTCGCAGCGGCGGTTGAGCAAGCGGCGACGGCGGAGCAAACGACGGACGTGGTCGAGATCACCTGCCAGGGACCGTTCCGTTTCGACGCCCTGAGCCTGGTGGCTACCTTCGAGCAGCACGTCGACGTAAAGCGAAACGCCCCGCAGGGGGCCTTCGATCATCTGGCGTGTGCCCTGTTGTCGGTCTTCTTCGCCCGCAGTGCCGGCGGCCAGATGGAACCCCGCCGTGTCGAGGCGGCCGGCTTTCCGGTCATCGGCAAACGGGTCGGCGAGGACGCCGAGTTGCGGTGCGAACACCTCGTCTATCATCTCGACACCGGCACGATCGCTCTCAAGAGCGACGATCGCGTCCGTTTGCGACGCGGCGACGACATCGTTGAAGCCAGCGAAGTTCAGTATCAAACCACCGACAGCGGCGCGATCGGCGAACTGCTGGCCGCCGGTCGCGGTTTTCTCCGGGCCAAGCTGCCCGGCAACGATGATCAGCGGGTCGCGGCAAACTGGACGAAGGAGCTGCGACTCCGACCGCACGAAGGTCAGAAGTTGCTCTCGGTGCTGGGCGAGGCGCAGGTCGAGTTCGGTCAGCTCGGCAAGTTGGCCAGCGATGAAATCTGGCTCTGGCTCTCCGAGCAGCCGGTCGCCCGCGACGAAGCACCGCGCGGCGCTGCCGTGGCGAACGCGGGTGCCAACGCCCCCGTCGCGCCGGAGGCCGCGGCCCCCAAGATGCGTCTGGCGCCGAAGAAGATGCTGGCCCAGGGTCGGGTCAGCATTCATAGTCCCCAGATGCAAGCGGTCGCCGATCGGCTCGAAATGTGGTTCGTGGCGGCGAAACTGCCGTCGCCGGTCGCGGCGGCTCCCGTGGCGGCCCCGGCTCAACCTCCGCCAGGTGTGGTGCGACCCGGCCAGTCGCCCGCCGGCCAGACACCGGGCGGCCAGGCGACTCGATCGATCTACCAGGTCTCTGGCCAGGTGGTTCGTGTGCAGGTTGCCACCGACGGCGCGAAGAACGCGCTGCGCGACGTCACGATCGAGGGCAACGTCGAACTTCGCGAGAAGTCGGCCGGCGGCACGTCCGGACTGTCGGTCCGCGGCGAGTCGCTCGAGCTCGTCGGAGCCGACGCGGCGACTGGCCGGCTGAAGGTTCGCGGCGACGAGCGCCGCCCCGCTCGGATCGAAGCCCGCGGGATGGTTCTCTCCGGCCAGGTGATCGAAGGAAACAAGGCCAGCAACACGCTCGAGATCAACGGACCGGGCTGGATGACGCTGCCGCTCAAACAAGATCTACTCGGTCAGGCGGCGACCGCCCCCTCGGCCGACCGCCGCAACGCCCCTCGACAAGCCGCGACTCCGGTCGCGGGCGGCGAATCGCTACGGCTCGATTGGCGCGAGCGGATGCGATTCGACGGACAGCGAGTCACCTTCGACGGGGACGTGGTCGCCCGCACTCCCGCCGCGGCCCCGCGACAAGAGCTGCGAACTACGCGGCTGATCGCCACGCTGACCCGCGATGTCGATTTCGCGGCACCCGGTCGCGTCGACGATCTGGGTCTGGCCATGATCCAGTGTCCCGAGCGGGCCACGCTGGCCAGCCGCACCATCGTCGAGCGTCAGCTCCAGTCCGTCGAACGGCTCGAAGTCGCCAACTTGCGATTCAACCAGACCAGCGGCCACCTGGAAGCGTCCGGACCAGGCTGGATCAAGACCCACCGGTTCGGCAGCCCCGTGCAACTAGGCGGCGCCCCCGGTGCCAATCGAGGTGCGGCGGGCGCGGGCCCAGCGGGTCGGCCGGGCGCGGCGCCAGGCTCAAGTGCCGCCGCGGCAAACGACGCCGCCAAGCAACTCACTTTCTTACGGGTCGACTTCGAAGAGAGCATGACCGGCAGTCTCCGCAGCCGCCAGCTGACCTTCCAGAACCAGGTACGCTGCATCTACGGTCCCGTGCGCGACTGGCAACACGAGCTCGATACCCACGGGTTCAACAAGCCGGGCCCCCGCGACGTGCTGCTGACCTGCGATCGTCTCACCGTGTTGCAACAGGCGGTCATCGCCGGACAGAAGACGTTCGACCTCGACGCGGTCGGCAACATGGAGGTCGACGGCGAGCAGTTCACGGCCCGCGGCCACCGACTCAGCTACAACACGGGCAAGGAACTGCTGACGATCGAAGGGACGGCTCAGAGCGCCGCTCAACTCTGGTGGACGAAACCTGGTGCCCGCGACCGGGCCCGCACTGCGGCGGACAAGATCTGGTATTGGCGGGCTTCGAACCGGGTGAAGGTCGACGGGGCGCAATTCTTGAACGTCACGCCCGGCGGGCGGTAAGGCGTTGCGAGGAGGCTGCGGCGGGAACAGGCTTTGCGGCTGACCGCAAGTTGATTCTTGTTGAACGTCGGTCGTAGAATGATGAAGTCCTCCTCATCGCGCTCCACGGCCAGAAGGCAACCTCGCATGCATCTCGATTTGCCGCCCGATCAACAGGCGTTCCTCGAAGGTCTCGTGAAGGCGGGCCGCTTTCCTTCGACGAGTAAGGCGATCGGCGAGGCGGTGCGCTTGTTGGCATCTCAGGAGCAGCTCAAGCAGCAGGTGC
>ERZ869936.2007-NODE-2007-length-12851-cov-12.065333_pt1 | contig 12851 bp, 29 predicted proteins | sample MGYA00520876_ERZ869936 | MGnify/ENA primary metagenome ERZ869936 (study PRJEB32218, sample SAMN09650985) | biofilter metagenome | isolation source: enrty point of leading RO module | place: Saudi Arabia: Thuwal, RO plant located on Red Sea | collected 2016-02-17...
AAAGTATGTTAATATAGGAGATATTATGGCAACAAAAGAAGAACTACAATCACAAGCAGATGCAGAGATAGAAGCTGCTAAGCCACTGTATAAGCAAGTTAATAATGAACGCATGGAATTTTCTGATGCTGATTATGCACAAGCTAAAACAGACTTAGGTAATGCTAAGTGGGAAGAACAACAGTTTGGATACATTCAAGCTAGACAAGAAGCCTACAAATCTATTCCAGACCAACTGGACCAAATCTACAAAGCAGTAGATGCAGGTTTATTTGGTGAAGATGCTAAAACTGCAGAGTGGTTTACAGATATTCAAACAGTTAAATCAGATAATCCAAAACCCTAAATAATTTTATGTTATAATCCTTTTTATGGATTACATAATCGGTTTTTTATTAGGATTTTTTTTAAAAGATACTTATAACTTTATTAAAAGAATAAGCAATTACGACTGGGAAAATCGTAACTACTTTGATAAAGCATACACCTGGTCAGATGATATTTATTTCTCAGAGGACGACCTTCCATAATGAGTAATAACAATGGTAATGGATTTACACAGAAGGAGATGCTCACTATGGTATTGGAAAAACTTGAAGAAGTTGACAATAAGTTAGAAAACAAAATAGATAGAAAAGAATTTTACACAATCTTAGGTACAATCGTTGCAATCATAACGCTTGTCGGAAACTTTATGCTATGAGCCAGATAAAAATAGATTTAAAAATATTAGCACCAGTAGTCTTATCAGCTATGCTTGGTGCATTTGGTTGGGTATTTAATTCAATAGAGGAAATAAAACAGCATCAGACAGGTTGCGACCTTATGGTTAAAGAAATGAATGCTGAACTTGATATGTTAGAAAGTAACTTTACTGAACTACTTTTTAAATTAAATGGTTAATTATGTGTAGGTGGAAAGAATGAAAATACAATTAGTTAGAACACAGTTTGGTACAGATGCTACCAACGGATTATTATTTATCAATGGTCAATTTGAATGCTTTACATTAGAGGACCAATATCAAGCAGTTAAAGTTATGCACGAAACTTGCATACCAGAAGGAACATATGACATAAAGTTTAGAACTGTTGGTGGATTTCATTCAAGATACGCAGCTCGTTATGGAAAATCCCACCATGGAATGTTGTGGTTACAAGACGTACCTGAGTTTCAATATATACTTATACATGCAGGAAATACAGATGAGAATACATCTGGGTGTATATTGGTTGGAGATACACAACAAGACTTAGACAAAAACAAAAATGGTTTTATAGGCAGCAGTCGTGATGCTTACACAAAGCTCTACTCAAAGGTTGCGAAAGAATTACTTATGAATAACCCTGTAACTATTGAGATTTCTAAAATAAACTTGACAGATAATGTACAAAACAATGACAATACATCTGTTGATTTAGATGATTTAAAAGAATACATAGAAGAAAAAATGTCAGATATAAATGGTAATCTCATAAAAATTAATGCTAAAATAGGTGGCAGGATTATTAACTAATGGCAAAGAAAAAGTATAGAACATCAGGTAAACCAAAAGTTTCAGGAATGAATGAGTATATTTACAATACTCTAAAAGATGACCTTGCTAAAGAATACAAAGTTGCTAAACCATACAAACCTAAAAAAGTTAAACAAGCTCAAATAGCTAAAAAAACTAATCTTAAAATTTATCAAGGAAGCAAAGCAGAGTTAGCTCGTGCAAAATATAAAGGTCCTAAGTTTTCTCCATTACCTAGTGCAAAAAATAAACCACTTAAAAGTGTTACTCCTAAAGGTATAAGTTCTAAAGCAATTACTAAAGCAAATAAAGCAGCAGGTATTGGTATTGGAAATATTATGAATACTGAAAGTGTAAGTAAAGCTAAGTTTGGTATTCCAAAAACACAACCTAAAGTAGGAAAATACGCTCCTAAAAAAACTGTTGGAGATGTTATTGGTTATGATATAGCTAAAAGTGCAGAAAGCACAAAACCTGTAGCACAACAAAGACTTGGTGGTACACAATTTAAACCTTCAGGTAAAAAAGTTACTGTATTTGATACTGATACAAAGAAAAGAAAAGTACCAGGAAGTAAATATGTAGGTGGTAATCAACCTTTATACAAATCAGGTACATCTTCTCCAATTAAAAAAGCTACAGGCAAAGCATTGTCTGGTACTGCAAAGAAAGCTGTACTTGCAAGAGGTGCAAAGTTAGCAGCTAGAGGTGCATCACGTTTAATACCTGGAGTTGGTACAGCAATGCTTGTCAAAGATGTTTATGATATAACTAAATGGGCAACTAAACAAGGTAAGTCTAAAAAGAAAGATAAAATTTACGGAACTCAAGCAAACAAAGTTTATAAATATAATAGATAATGTTTGTTAAATTAAAAGAAAAACTATTAGGAGGAATTATGTCAAAAGAATATAAAGATATAATCGAAAAAACTATATGGACATTTGTTGAAGCATTTATTTCTTCACTTACTATTGCTCCATTAGTTGGTGTTGACGCAGAAGCTGTACAACTTGCTGCTTTATCTGGTGGTGCTGCAGCTCTTGTAGTCATAAAAGAATTTGCTAAAAAGCAACTTGGTAAAGGTAGCGTTCAAAAAGTTAGTAAGTAATTATGCCTAAAAAGAAAAAATATAAAAGCGAAGAACGTCTCAAAGAAACTATTCTAAGCGAGTTAAAAATCGCTGATGAGATGCGTAAAGCTAGTAAGCAATTACTTGGTACTAATACTGCTAGACCAGAAGTTCTTAGGAGAGCTAAAAGGTATGCAAGATTAGGCAAAGAATTAACTATGCGTAGTGAAGCTAATTTACAAAGACTAAAAAAACAACAAAAAATTCGTAATATGTATAACAAAAGGTATGGTGATATGTAATGCCAGTTTATAAAACAGGTAAAAAGAAACGCTATATGCCAAAGCGTAAAAAAGTAAAGAAGTAACTTATGGCAATCGTTTATCGTGGAGAACGTTTTGCAGGTTACAACAAGCCAAAGAGAACACCTAAGCACAAGACTAAGTCACATGCAGTACTTGCAAAAAAAGGTGATACTGTAAAGTTAATTAGATTTGGTCAACAAGGGGTTCGTGGTGCAGGTAAAAATCCTAAATCAAAGAAAGACAAAGCACGTAAGAAATCATATTACGCGCGTCATAATGCACAAGATAGAAGTCCTGATAAGTTATCAGCTAGATATTGGTCACACAAAGTAAAATGGTAAAGAAAAAACCTGCACGTAAACCAATTAATGCAAGTACTAAAAAGACTTTACAGAATAAAGCTAAAAATTCTAAGTACACTTATGGACAGTTGGCACAAGTCTACAGACGTGGGCAAGGTGCTTATCTATCTAGTGGTAGTAAATCTGCTTCTATGGCAGCTTGGGCTATGGGTAGGGTAAATAGTTTTATACGAGGTGGACACTCACAAGATAATGATATTAAAAAGGGTTCACGTGCCAAAAAGAAAAGTTAAATATGAAAAAGGCGTACCTGCAAAATATCTTGCTAACAAAAAAAATAGTAAGTCTTCAGTTGCTAAAGAGATTAAGAATACAGCTAGGGCGTATAAAGAAGGGCGTTACATTGACCTCAAAGCTGTTCAAAGAAGCCGTGCAACTAAGAAGCGTAAGTAGAGCTTTAGTAAGACACGAAATAAATAAGTCTAAGTAGAACGTTCTCTTTTAAGATATCCCATTAGTAAATCTCTGTAATCTCGCTTAGCACCAGATACAGTCTTACCGTCATAGATATCATGATGTCTTTTACACAATATAGCAACATTATTGATATCATATTTACTAGCCTTATCTCTACCACCCATACCAATTCCTAATATGTGTGCCATCTCTAACCAGTTTCTATCGGTACAATATGCCCACTCACATGCGTAATTAGCCCTTTTAAGAGCTAGTTCTCGTAATTCGGATAAGTTGTCCATGATTTATAATTTGACTTGATACAGCGTATATGCGACTGTTAGTTCTTCTTCGGGCATAATGTCTTTAGTAGTTTGCAATACTTTCATATCATCACCTATGTACTTGTATCTACAGTTAGGTGTATCACTATGATTAAGAAAACCACCCAATGGTGTACGTATCCACCCGTGTTTGAACTTGTCGTGTGCTACGTGCGTAATGCCTAAAGCAGTACCTTTCTCAATTATGTCTTGTGCGAATATACCAAAACCCTCTATTGGACTTTCGGCTAAGAACAAGTTAGAGGGTAAAGGTTTGTATTCGTCATCTATGTATTGGCTCATACTAAACTGTTAGCTTCGTACCACGGATTTCTAGTAGTACTACTATCATAATGTGCCATTACTTCGTTTATGAATTTAAGAAATCCCTCAAGGTCATCAAAGGTTAATTCATTTATTTTATCGTATTTGATTTCCATACCTTCATCTTTCCAATCTTTAGAAAGATTAAGTAGTTTGTCTTTGTCTGTAGTAAAACAACTGTATCGTTGTCCGTCCTCAAAATAAACTAATTCATATATTTTCATTCTTCCTCCTCGTATAAAGATTTGTCATCAGAACTATCTAATACAAAAAATCTACGTTTACCCCAATGTGAGGTTTTTTCTTCAATAATCTTTTGTGCATTTTCATAGTCACTTGCAATTACTGTTTTTTCTACTAATACTTGAAAATAATATTTGTTCATACTAAATCCTCTATCATATGTGCCATACAACCTACACATCTACCGTCATAGCTTAGTGTAGTTTCAGGCACTTCATTACATTCAATACACACAGGATATTCTTTCCCGTCTGGACTACTCATATTGTTCTCCCTTCTAAATTGAGCAACATTACTCTACTGGCACTACTTGTAGCACCTAAATTCATACTTGCTAATTTCTCGTACAAATCTCTACCATGATATTCTTTAAGAACAGTTCTACGTTGTGTTAAAGTCATGTCTGCATAATGATTACCATTTTCAAAAAATTTTTCAGCAACCTTAAAACTATCCATTAAGATACTGTTTAATTCTTTTTTATCTATCATATTGTTTCTCCTATCTCACTAATGGGAACAAGGACACCTTTAGATAAGTTATCATCACCACCAATAGTTTTGTTTTTCCAATGCTTACGAGCCAGGGCTTTCATACGTTCAATGGGTACAATGTATGTCATTACTATTGTTTCATCTTCACGTACTAACATCAATGCCCAAAACTCTGCTTCTGTTACAGCAATACCACTTGGTTTACCACGACATTCATACTCTACGAAATGATTGCCTGTACGTTCCCATATGTGGCGTTCTGATTTTACTTCTATACGTTTACCTTCAAAGAATTCTTTGAGGGTTTCTTCCATTTGAATACCTTTTTCAAGGTCTATATCAAACTTGTTCGTATAGTTATTCTTCTTCTGTTCCATTTGCGTCACGTTGTTGTATCGTGTCATCAAATGAAATTACAAATTCATCAAGTAGTTTATTGAGTTTGTTCATATCAAGTGGCTTGACTATCAAAGTCTTTTCAACTCGTTGTCCACCACAAGCATTAGCTACATCAATAGCCCACTTTTTGAGTTTCTTTGGTTCTGAGAAAATACTCATTCCAACACCTTTCACTTGCCGACCAATGAAACCAACCGTCATTGTAAACTAGCCAACTAGCTACAGCAGTTGATACTTTTGGATTTGTTCTATTACTTGTAATACCTAGTTTGGGTGTAAGCCATGCCCAAGTATTATCATTGAATTGCCACAAACCTACGTCACGTGTACCGTTTGTGTTGACACCTACAGCAGTTTCTTTACCTCTACTTTCGCAATATATTATTAACATAGCTTTTAATATATCTTCGGGTTCAAAGTGTTCTTCTACAATAGGTTGCCACTCAATTACATACTCAACTTTTTCTTGAGTATCAGTACATAGAAGATAGTTGTCTAGCTCTGCAGGTGTAAGTGGAGATGTTACTGCACATGCTAATATTAGTTCTATCATTCTTCTTCCTGTAGTTTTGTGTATTTGATACCTTTGATGTGTAGCTGATATGCCATACAAAATTCATCTAAGTCTTTTATATTGAAACATACTAGCCCCTCAGAAGTACCGTCTGGTTTGGCAACAAATACAAACGGTCTGTCATCATTAGGTAAGTTAGCGTCATTTTGTTCTTTCGCTTTTAAATACCTATTCCACAACGTCTGTACTTGTTTACCTGCTTTAACTTCAACACGAATAAAAGCGTCTTTCCAACCTTCTTCGTGTACACGCAGGTGGTGTAACTTCGGCTCTGGCATTTGTAACTGTCTTAATGCTTCTAGTTGCTTACGTCTACCTTTCCGTTTGTTACGAGACCCCTGACGTTTATAGTCTATTTTGTTAGTTGTCAAAACCCCACTCTTTCGGTAAGTCATTAGAGTTTAACCACCATGACTTACGCCATTTACCTGTATGTGCAGGACATTCCTGTGGGTCACGTCCAGAACATACAAAGTCTGGGCTTCTATCTGATTTCTTGTCATGTCTGTTGTCGTAAACTTTTTTGTTACAGAACGGACATTTCAAGTCATCTCTTACTGTCTGATTTTCTGCTGTCTTTTCCAAAACACCTCCCAATATTACGTTAGCTTTTGTAATGACATCATCATCATCATCTACCGAAGCAACTTCACTTGATAGACCAATCTCTATTTTAGATAGGTAAGCGTCTATTTGCTTATCACTCCAACGAGATTTCTCAGGATATTTACGCAGTTTTGCGTATTTATCTGCTAGGTCAATAGCGTTGTCAACTACCTTTTGCTCATACCCCTCAGTCATCTGCTCAATAGTATGATTGATAAATGTTTCTTTATCATCAGTAGATTGAGAGGTCTCGCTAAAAGGTGCTTCGTCTTTGCCTATTTCTTCCATAGGTCTAGCTACAGGTTCGGGAGTTTTGTTTTCTTTACGTCTCATATCTACTTTTGTAACAACGACATCATCTGTGTCGGGGTCAGTTGTAGATACAAGTGTTGCTGTGTGTTCTTCTTCTGTTACTTCAGAACCCGACCACAATTCAACACCCAAACCAAAACGCATACAAGCTCTTTTGAATGCGTCACTTTCAGCGTCTTTGAGATTAGTACCGTCATTGAACTTGGCGTTGTCTAACTTGAATGTATCAACATCACCAAAGCCGTCATAACTTCCCATATCTTCAATAGTGATAGTGCCTTTAGCACCAACTATTCTGTTCTCACCTTTGTGTGTACCGTATACAGGTTCACATGTCCATGAGTATTTGACACCACTATCGCGTAATCTTTCTACATAATTAGCGTGTGGTACATAATCCCCGAACTTTCCTGCAGGAGCTTTTCTTACTAGCTTCTTGGGAAAAGGGGATAGCAATTTAACAGGCGTATTTGCCATATTATTTCCTTCCTTTATTCAATTACTTTTATCTGTTCTTAATAAATAAGAACAGTAAAAGATAATTGTTATTTTGTTTTGTCTAGGCGTAAAACCCCTCTTTGAAGTTTTGAGAAGTGTACGTTGCCCTCATCATCTTTCATGATAAGGATTGGAGCGTCTCCTGTGTACTCTATCCCTACTAATTCGTAAGTAGTTTTACTCTCTTTGACATTTATGTTTGCCATATACTATCCATTATAGTTATACATTACCTAAATTTACAAGGTATTCGGCAGTAACTCCATGCTTTGGCTTACAAAATAGTAAGTATTGACATGGTCTACCCATACTTGCAAGTTGTTCTAATGCGTAAGTATTATAACTTTCAGTACTTCCATTAATCCATAGTCGTACATCATTGATGTATTGAGTATTTGGTGTATGAAAATGACCTGCAATAGCGTAGTTAAAGTCTTCCATAAGTCCTTGACTAGCTAATGTTTTCCAACCCATTATCTTTTTACCAAATCCATACCACGGAAAGCCACCAAAACCACGTACATTGTCACCATGCCATAAGAAAAACTTACATTTTTCTCCTAAATCTGCGATATCAAACCAATGATTGTCGCCTTTAGTGTCAGGTATTGTGAACGATATTCGCTTATCGTTAGCGTATATCATGTCCATTATCTTACCTAACATACGGTCAGCGTTACTATCTGGGTGATAGTTCTTACGTGAACGTCCACCTAAATGACCATGATTACCAATAACCCAATGTACTTCTACCTCGTTAAAGTTTGCTAACAAGATGTCAAAGAATTGTGTCAATATTCTTGGTGCATCAACTGTCACTTGACTGTACAACGAAGCGTCAATAAGGTGTTCTTGCCCTGGGAATATAAGCTCTCCCTCAACAATGTCACCAACTGCGAACACAGCACACTTCGTAATGTTTGTAGCTTGTCGTTGTATGTTTGTTAACTCAACTATTTTATGTGCGTACTCAATAACTCTTTCTTCAGCTACTTTCGTATTGTAAGTAGGAGTTATTTTTGCAAGTTGTACGTCAGATAAAACAGCACATGCAATCTCTTGACCTTTACCTTTCTTCGTAGTGAGTTTTGGTTTAGGTACTTTACCTGCACGATATGTCGTAATGCTTGTTTTAACTGCGTCATACACAGCGTCAACAAGTGCTTGAGTTTTGTTTTTAGATTTCTCTAGTTGTTTGAGTAGCTTTATATTAGTTTGCTCAAGCTCAAGTATCTTCGCACTTTCTGCCTCAGCTAGTAACTTAGCTACATCTTTATTTACCATTCGCAAGACCTTGTAAATATCTTCGCATAGCACTATCACTAACCACAATACCAAACTCACGTTCAAGTATTTTGACTAAGCGATACGGCTTTACTTCATTACCATTGGCTACTCGCTCTTTAATGGCGTTCCAAAAAGGCATAGCGTCATCAGTAATCTTGTTCTCAACAAAGTTACCTGTAACACCATGCTCTGCTTCTTTTAGTAATTTATCTATATCTACCATGAGATAAGTCTAACACTAATGTAAGACGAAATCAGGTAAATATAGATAAACGTAAATAAGGTGTTCATGAGGGAAACAAACTCAAGGTTGTCGAAGATAAATACCTTGCGAAATAACCCGTCCGTAGTTCTCTTACGGCTCTATTCCTTATTTACTCATTATGTACTACATGCGAAAGGAGAACATGTGTCGGTTGCCCGACCCATAACTACTATCATTTTAGTACATTTAATTGTCTTGCAAATTGTTTTACTTCATCTATGTCTGCAAGACGAGTAATGTTGTATTTATTCACAACCTCTAAACACTGGTCAAGTGCTTTTCTACTTGTGCCGTCTGTAGGAACTACATACATGTCTGATACCCACAATCGTTTAGGTTCTTGTCTACCCAACCATTGCAATGCAGGTAAGTCAATGACGTTTCCATAACCCGAATGTTGATACAGGTAATCGTCAGTTACTCTACGACCATTTCTTGCAATGATACGTACATAACCTTTCTTACTAAAACCATTGTACATAGCAATAGTAACGGCAGGTAACTCCGACATGATTGCAAGTATGTCATCACCGTCAAAGTCCATACTTCCCGAAGCGTCTATGAGTATTGTGCCACCATAAACTTTTTGTTTTCTTGAGAAAACTTTTCGGTCAACGCAATAACGTTGTAGTTTATTAGGTGTTTGACCATACTCTTTGGCTACTTGTGTATAACCTTGACGTAACTTGTTAGTCAAAGTAACTGTACATGGTGGAGTTACTACTTCCATTTCACCCCACACAGGTTCACCTTTGATATCTTTGAAGTCAACACGTAACTTGATTTCATCTTTCTTGTTACGTCTTTTCAAAGTAGCTATGTCAGTAGGTTGTATAAGACCTGCTTCTTCCATAGCTTCTTCTTGGTCAAGTTCTTTTTCCTCATCAGCAAGTAAATCTTCTAGCTGTTTAGTTTGCTCCTCAGTAAGAAAGACTTCATCTTCTTCTGGACGCTCACCAAACATCTTGAGAATATCTGATAACTCCTCTGCAAGTTTCTTTACTCTTGCGAATGAGATTTTTCTTGCCAAAGACAATGACTTTGTACTAACCGTCACCATACGTTCATGAAAGTATTGAGTAGTGTCAATCACATACTCAAGGTCTTTAATACGACTATGAGTAAGTGTATTACTATCAATCATGTCATACATTGCGTCAAGTGTAGATTGTAACTCCCAACTAAGTTCGGGTAACCAATCTTGTCTAGCAGGTCTACGATTGTATGCACGTCTGTAAAAGAAACCAGACTTTCTATTGCGATAGAAAGCACCTGCTAAACACCACTTGACTAACTCTGCGACACTACCTTTTGCAACAAGTTGACGTGTAAATGCGTCAACATCATTAATACATTGGTGTGGTTTGTCCATTGGTATGTCATGTAGTGTGAGTAATGTGTTCACTCTAATTTCTTCAAGCAAGTGTACAGCTTCTTCAACCATACCTTTCTTGAGTTTACCGAATGACTTTGGCGACCACTTAACGTGACCTAACTCATGTCTACGTATCATACGTCCATGTTGTAGTCCACATTTTGGACAGTCATCATCTAAGGGAACATACATTTTCTTGTTGGTCATGTCTGTACGAGGTTGCCCCGTTTCTTCAAACACTTCCCAATCATGTTCACCTGTGACTATTTCTGGGAATGGTCTATGTTTCATTCTTCCTCCTGTGCTAACTCGCCCATGTAAAGTTTGACTTGTGCGTCATCTCCGTACTCAACACCTTCAAATACAACAGTTACTTCTGTGCCTGTATCAAGTGTGAGTTTCTGAGGTCTTGCACCTATGCCAAAGTCTGCATTACAGAACGCTTCGTTTACTTCATCTTGTGTGAGTATTCGTGTAGATGATATAGACCAATGCCTTTCATCTACAGAACTTTCACCTATGTGATATAGATAACTCATTAGTTATCAACTTTTGCAAGTTTGATAGCGTCAAGTAATTCTTCACTTCTATCACCGAATACAATGTATCCTGCAACGTCCATGTCAAGACCTTGTTCTTCTGTAAGTCTGAAGAACTCCTCCCATTTACGAACTGAGATACGTTCATACTCATCTGTAGATACAGCAGTATCATTGATGACTTGTCGCCACTCCTCTGGGAACTTCTCAAGTGCTTTTGGATTGATTTCATCTATGTTGATAGCAACAGGAAATCTATCTTTGACTGCTTGAGGTAAGCTCTCTGGGTCTGCATTGCTTGTAGCAACTACTTGAAAACCCTCTGCAGGATATACAGTTTCTTTCTCTCGGTTGTTGAGAGTGATACCTGCAATGGATTTGTCATCAAGTATTGCATGTAAGAATGTCATTGCGTCTGGTGAGGCGTGGTCAATCTCATTGATGACTAACCTACCACCATTACGCCATGCCTGAATTGCGATACCGTCATGCCATACGAACTCTTGGTTTTCACCGATTTGGTAGAACCCCATGAGGTCTGCACTTGTACTTTCTTCTGTCATTGTGATTTGGAATACGTTTGGGTCGCCATTGATATTCAATGGTGCATTCTCTTTCACAGCAACGTGTGTCTTACCCGTACCTGGAGGTCCGTATAAGAGTACTCTGTTTGATTTTCCTACAACTAAGTTTGCTAGTTGCCAACATGTTTGTTTATTCATTTGGTTTTCACCTATCCTTTCGGTACAAATCTGCAATAGATTTCTACCATGTTATTTTCATTTTTACTTTGTTTGCACTCAAAAGAACCTTTGTCTTTCAAATGCGAAATGTTTCGTTGTGTCATACGTTGTATGTTTTGTACAACACCACTTGACCATTTCTCTTGTGTAGCGATTACGTACCACGTGTTTGGGTTGTTCAACAACACTTTAATCTTCTCGTGTGACAAGATTTTTGGTTGTCGTCCACCACGTGACTGTATCGCAGGTGGCTCTTTTCTAGCCATGCCGTCAGGCAACATAAGTATCACCTACCTTTCTATAGACAGCACGTAGGACACGAAATAGTGACGAAAGGAGTACGTTGTATGTACTGATTACCTCATGTCCTACGGGCTACCTACAAATATGAGATACTTGACTTCGTGTATGTCCCGTTTCGTTATCATACTTTGAGTACTCTGGGCGAGAGGTCAAGTAGTTCTGTTTTGTAAGTAGCTGTAGATATTTTATGTATATCGTCTTTTACTTTAGTGCTATACACACATGTGCTTTCCCACATGTATAGATAGCTTGTAACACATACGAAGGTGTTGTCCAATGTGTGCTAACTCCCGATACAGGGTGGTGTTTTTTACTTAGCTCACCTTTCATGTGCTACAAGCTACCTACTTGCTTATACATAACAGCAAGGGGAATGCTTTACGTATCATTTCTGTAGATAGCTTAGTGCCTACCGTATGAGGGCATGAGACAAACAGGGTTGTTTGATACATACAATAGACACTAAGCTATGCACACACCCCCATGTATCACAGTACATGGTTATGGAGAGTGTATGCGATAGCTTACCTGTTGGGTTTTATGCGTTGCCGATAAACTTTTTCGTTGATAACAACATTGTCGTCATCTGCGAATACACGTTGCGTTGGTTTGTTCGTATCCCCATACGTTATTGTTGTTTTACCAAACGCTCGTGATACTGCGATAACGGGAACGCTTTTATGTCCAACAGTTATCAATTCATCATTTTCATCAACGTTTTTTGCATATCGTGAAACTCCAAACTTGCAACTCACAACAGCTCCTCTCTATATTAATTTAATCCCCTTAATAAATTAAGGGGTTAAATTATATATCCTTTTCATCTTTCATGAACGTGTCCATGAAGTCTTTGCTTAAATACATTTCACGTTCTTGTCGTATGGCTTTGCTTTCTTTGTACATCTGGCGTACACC
>ERZ869936.2009-NODE-2009-length-12846-cov-18.913142_pt1 | contig 12846 bp, 9 predicted proteins | sample MGYA00520876_ERZ869936 | MGnify/ENA primary metagenome ERZ869936 (study PRJEB32218, sample SAMN09650985) | biofilter metagenome | isolation source: enrty point of leading RO module | place: Saudi Arabia: Thuwal, RO plant located on Red Sea | collected 2016-02-17 ...
TAGAGCAATTTGCTCTACATGAAACCCACCTTCTTCCGTCGACTCGGAACCGTTTCACGGATCTCCTGAATCACGGCGTCCTCGTCCATTGTCTGCAGTTTTCCGTCGTCAAAGACGACCCGGCCGTCAATCATCACGAACGACACCTCGTTGCCACGCGCCGCGTAGACCAGGTTGGCCGTCAGGTTGAACGGATCTTCGATCACAGGCTGCAGCGTCGGATGCCGGGTATCCACCAGAATCAGATCGGCCTTCTTGCCGACTTCGAGGGATCCGATCTCATCCTCGAGTCCCAATGCCTTCGCCCCGTCGATCGTCGCCATCCGCAACGCGCGATCGGCCGGCATCGCGGTCGGATCCTGGTTCCGCATCTTCCCGAAGAACGCGGTCAGTTTCATCTCGTTGAACACGTTGCAGTTGTTGTTGCCCGCCGCCTGGTCCGATCCGAGTCCGACCGTGCCGCCCGCCTCCTGAAACGGAATCGCCGGCGGAATCATCCCGTCGATCAGACCGATCGACCCGTTGCACACCACCAGCTTCGAGCCCGCCTCGGCGACCTGATGCACCTCGTCGTTGTTCGCCATCGTCATGTGCACGGCGGTGAACTCCGGATCGAGATACTCGTGCTCATCGAGATACGGAATCGTCCGCTTCTTGTACCGCATTTCCATCTGTTCTGTTTCGCGGTCCCCCTGGGCCGTGTGCATCTGGATCGGCAGCCCCTTCGCGGCGGCGGCGTCCTTGCATTTGACCAGCGTTTTCTCACTGATGAAGTCGGGGGCGAACGGACCCATCATGCACTGGATCCGTCCGTCAGCCGCGCCGTGGTACTCTGCATACAGCCGCAGCGCTTCGTTGTACGAAGCCTGTCCCATGTGATCGTCGAGTTGATACAGCTTGCCTCCGGCAAGCAGTTCCGGACCGATCTCGAACACCGGCAGAATCGGGCGCACGCGAATGCCGCTCGACAGGTAGAACTCCATCAGCGCCGGGTCGGGGAATACGAGAAAATCGCCGAACGTCGTCGTCCCCGCCCGCAGCGCCTCCATCACGGTCAACTGGCTCGACAAAATCTGCCACCGGGGCTTCAACTCGAGCATATACGGGAGCACGCCCTGCATCATCCAGTCGTGCATGTCCTGGGCGACGCCGCGGAGCAGTCCCAGTTGCGTGTGGATGTGCGCGTCGATCAGCCCCGGCAACAGCGCCTGATGCGTCGCGTCGATTTCCTGCTTGATCACGCCGTTCCCGGCAGCCGCCAGATCCGCGAGAACCTGATTCGTGTCGCCCACCGCAATAATCCGATTCCCCGTCACGGCAACGGCGCCGTCGGGAATGTAGCCCACGCCCTCTCCGGCCAGCGTGAACAGGTGAGCGTGTTTGAACAGACAGTCAACGGCCATCGTGTTTCCGGTTCATCCAATTCGTAGCGGTTTCTGCGCTGGGTCGAAAGACCCACTCATTCCGTCCGGCCCGGCGTCGTCTCAGCTCACGACCGCCAATTCCCGTGTTCCCACAGGAGTCTCCACGACCGGTTTGTTCGGATCGAAGTGAGGGTTTTCCGAGAACAGCAGCACTCCGTAATTCACGCTCTCCGGATCCTCGAAATACTCCGGCAGCGCCTTACGGATCTCGAATCCCATCCGGCAGTACATCCCGAGTTCCGGATCGCGAATCTTCCCCCGCTTGTCGTACAGATACTCGTCAAATGACATCTTGTCGGCGAACCGGTGGTACCGCAGCGGCCGCACTCCCAGGATGATGCCCCGCAGCCCCAGTTCCATCATCAGCAGCCCGATCCGCAGCATGATCAGGTTCCCCGCGCCGGAGAGCAATTCGTTCTGGGCGATCGACAGATTGACGCCGTACAGGTACTCGCCGTCCGGGTCGTGCCGCAGCCGGCCGTTGTTGGTCGCCTCGTACCAGGTCGGCCAGGGATTGTCCCAATCATAATGCACGCGCTGCATGTTGATCAGGCCCACCATGCGGCCCTCCTTGATGGCGCAGATATTCCCCAAAGGGAACTTCTCGATCCGTTCCTCGAACTGATCCCGATCAAACTGGATGTACTGATCGCCCCAGGCTTCAGCCTCGACCCGCTTGGCGTCCTCAAAATCCTCGGGCTTCAGCGAACGGACCTTGATCGGGCTCGACTCAAACATCAGCGCGATGTAGTCGCGCAGCAGCCGAATGGGATAGTTCGTGAATCCGGACAGGTCGAGAATCTGATTCTCAAGTTCCATGACGCCTCTCGATCTCACAAACTCTATACAGAGCCTTGACCGCTCTCACGATAAAAGTAGCGTCGCACGAGCGTCTCATTGGGGGCGGGCGTGATCGGCGTGACAACGAGCACGCAGACCAGCGACGCGAACAGTCCGATCACGACCGGGTCCATTCCGAACAGCCGGTACGCGTTCACGAACCGCCCGTTCACCGCCATGCCGATCAGATGCATCGACAGATGCGCCGCGAATCCCCCCAGCATGCCGGCCACGCACCCGGCGAGATTCGATCGCTTCCAGTAGAGCCCCGCAATAACCGGGAACAGAAAACAGGCCGCCAGACCGCTGCCCACGTAGACAATGATATCCTGCAGGAATTCGGGCGGCTTGATCGCTCCCACGAGCGCGATCATGCCGACCGAAAACGTCGTGATGTAACTGATCCACTTGATCGTCCGCTCCGAGGCGTCGGGATTGATGTTCCTCTGGTAGATGTCTCGCACGACCGCCGACGAAATCACGAGCAGAAAACTGTCCACGGTCGACATCACCGCGGCGAACGGCGCGGCCACCAGCAGGCCGCCCAACCACGCGGCGCCGACGTTCTTCGTCAACAGAACGGCGATGCTCGGCATGATGGCGTCGGCGTTGCCCTCCATCCCCGGCATCAGCACCCGCGCACAAACGAAGATGATCACCAGCGGGAAGTAAATCAAGGAGTAGTACACGGTCACCGTCATAATGGCGCGGGTCAGCGTCCGCGAGTCTTTGAACGCCATCAGCCGGACCATGTACTGCGGCTGCCCGCTCCCCGAAATCGCCCACATGAAGAAAAACGAAATCGCCACCCCCAGCGGAAGAAAGCCCACGGAGGCCGCCGATTCGTCCGGCAACGGACCATCCGCCGTCGCCGGCAGCGTCGGAGGAACCGGCGCCGGACCCGACACGTACCCCCCGGTCTCTCCCGCGCCATAGGCATACTCCCGCACCAGGTCGACCGTCACCCGGACCACCGGCGCATCGGGATGATTCAACACCGCCATTGGCAAGGCGTCCAGTTGGGCGTCCGTGACAATCTCCCCCTCGACCGGACCCTCCGCGTTCTCCCAGGCGCGCTGGCTCTCTGCGACCCCGCGCAGGTCGGCCTGCATCCGGGCGATGGCTGCCGGCGTTCGCAGCGCTTCCATCTGACGCTCAACCTCCTCGGGCGTCGTCAGTTCCACGAATCGCACGTTCTCAACAATCCGTTCGCCCGGCTCAAACGTCACGTCCCGGCTGACTCGACACACCCGTGTCAGCTCTCCCGACTCGTCCGGCGCAAGAAACCACTCATCCCGGAGGCGCTGGCTCGACGCGACCGGAACCTCCAACCCCATACTGGCGTAACCGATCCGCGGCGGCTGCATCCGCGCGATTTCCTGTGTCGCCTTCTCCAGTCCGCCGACCTGCATCAGCGCGAGCGGCAACATCACCGCCACGCCCAGCACCATCACGACGCCCTGCATCACGTCGGTCCAGACCACCGCGTGAAACCCGCCGTAAGCCGTATACACGATGACGGAGACGCCGAACGCCATCAGGCAGAGCAGATACGACGGCTCCACCTTGTCAAAATACTCCCAGCCCGAGATCTGAGCGCCGGTCCAGGCCGTGGCGACGTCGAACAGTTCCACGTCCGCCAGCAGCGTCCGCAGGATCTCGCTCCCCGCCTTGAACTGCGCCACCAGGTTCCACACAAGGAAGAACACGATCAGAATTGTCGACAGCAGACCCAGTCCGCGGCTCTCGTACCGGTCCCTGAGCACATCCGGCATCGTGATCGCGCCGGAGATGCGGGCCACCTGGTTCACGCGCTTGCCGATCAACCCCATCGTGCAGATCGGCACGACCATGTAGCTCGCGATCCACAAGGCCAGGATCCAGCCGTGCGTGTAGATCTTCGCCGGGAAACCGGTAAAGCTCCCGCCCGACGCGCTCGTCGCTGCAAAGGTGAGCGCGAAAGCCCACATGCCGAGTCCGCGGCTGCCGAGAAAGTACTCGCTCAGAAAGCTCTTCTGTTTCAGCAGCCGGTTGGCCATCGCCGCCAGGGCGAACACGCCCAGCGTGTAGACGACGAACGTAACCAGTGCGGCCGTCGATTCCTCAGCCGCCAGAATCGGGACAACGGACCTTAACGAGTTCATCCCCGGCCCTCCGCCTGATGCAGCCGCTGCTGATCCTCGGCGATGTCGGCCCCTTCATGCGCCTCCCCCAGATCGTCCTGCTTGATAAAGAACAGGCACAATCCAATGGCAATGACGTCGCACACCAGCCACGGAACGGCGATCCCCCAGAAGACCCAACTCGGAATCCCCCACATCGTTTCGATCTCCCCACCGTCGGAGACCGTGTGGAAACCGTTGAAGTAGCAATACGGCACGGTCCACAACAGGGCGAACAGCCACAGCCCGATAATGACAATGGCCTCCCGCCGCGTATGCAAATACACCGGGTCGTAGGTCTGCTCGTTCGACATGCGGGGCATCCTAACCGAGGCGGCCCAACGTTCCAACGCATCCGGGCGATCTGCCCGATTCTCCACGAACGCCGGCCCGTCCGCAGCGTCGACGGAGGGGCAATTCGCTAGAATAGCCGGGCGCTCGCCAATTCACCCGCCACCGCACCGATCCCGCTGCAGGCATCGATGGTCGCTCCCGAACACGCACCAGGCATGACGCTGGCCGACGTCGAACGAACCGTTCGCGCCGCCGTCCCCGCCGCGCTGTTCATCGAACCCCGCATCCTCAGGCGCGTCATCAAACAGGACCGCCGCCTTTCGGGCATCGGCTTTCAGATGCCCCATGCCGACGTGTATACGATCAAGCGGGAACGGCTGCTCGTCATCGCCGACCGGCCCGAACTCGATCTCGCCCCCGCCGCCGACCTGCCTCCCTACGTCATCCTGCTCCCCCGACCCGAGCACGAAGACGAAATCCTGCCGCCGGGCTACACAGCGCGCCTGCTGCACGATTACTGGAGGTTGCTGTTCCACGCCCGGATCCACGTGGAACTCGAATCCCTCGTCGACGCAAAGTCCCTGGACGAAGCAGCCGTCGGACGTCGGATCGAGCAGATCGGCCTCGTCGAGTTCGCCGAAATCCGCCGTGTCCTCACGCAGGACGATCTGCTCGCTCCGCAGCACAGCCAGATCGACGCCTACGTCGAGTTCACCGCCGTAGCGCTCGAATTGCTGCAATTTGCGCCCGAACAGCGGCCCCTGTTTTTCCCCGCCGTCAGGGATTGGAACCGGGTCGACCAACTTCTGTCCGCCGACGTCGACCAGGCTCAACTGTTTCGCACCACGCAGCCGGACGGCGCTTCTCCGAAGGCGCCGCACTCCGACGCCGCTGCCCTGAAGTCCGTCGAAGCCGGCACGACGGAACAACCGGCCGAAGCCGTCCCGGCCCGGCGATACGCCAAACTCATTCAGAAAGCGGAAAAAGCGGCGAGGGTGGGAAACAACGTCAAAGCGGCCATGTTGCGAATGGTCGCAGCGAGAATCGGCGACCCGCAGCAACAGGAGACCACGCGCGATTCCGCCGCCGCCGAACTGCACGAACTGGCCGAACGGCTCCAGCGGGTTTACGACCTGACGGACGAAGAAACCGATCGCTGGGCCCGCGCGCTCACTGCGCTGCTCGAACCCGCCGCCGGCGGCTATCGCCGCACCGAGGCCCGCCTGCTCTACGACCTGCAGAAAGCCTGCCTCGCCCACGAGCGCGGCTTCTTTCGCTTCGCCTGGCGAAGCTGGTTCCAGTCGCGCGGCCGCATCCCCCTGCGCCGACCGCTGCCGATCCTGCAACAGGTGCTCATCACCAAAGCTCTGCGGACCGCCGCCCGCCGTGTCTCCACCATCCGCCTCGCCGCCGAGGACCGCAGGCAACTCGAACTGCTGCTCGACGACGTCGTCTCCCGTTCGCAACGGGCCATGCGCGACGACGTCCGGCCGAGGATTGTCGCCGTTTTCGACGATGTCGGTCTCGTCCCCGACAACACGCCCGAGGAAATCACGCGCCGCAAGCTCATCGAAGAACTGCTCGACCGGGTCGAGGAACGCGGATTTCTCAACATGGGCGACGTCCGCGACGCGCTCTCGCAAAACGACCTCAAGCTGCCCGATCTCTCCGGCGTCGTCGAACTCGTCAGCGGAGACAAACTCCTCCGGGCGGACCGGAAACTCGGCATCGCGCTGGAGGGCGTGTACCGGCCCGGAGCCATCTATCTGCGAATGACGCAACGCCTCAGTTCGCTGGCCTTCGGCGTTCCCACCGGCCGGTTTCTGGTCCAATACGTCGTCCTCCCCTTCGGCGGCGCATATCTCGGGCTCGAAGCCATTCGCCACGTCGTAGGCGGGATTGTCGGAGCCGAAGCGGCGTCACGCGGCTCCGGCCAACCGCCCCCGGCAGACCCGCTTGCCGAAACATCCCCCACGGCCCTGAATTGGCCGTTCCTCGCTTCGGTGCTGATCGTCGGCGTGCTGCTGCTGTTGATCATGCATCGCCCGAAATTCCGGGCCTGGCTCGGGCGGACGCTCCTGAAACTCTGGCGGTTCCTGCGCAAGCTGGTCGTCGATCTCCCGGCGGAAATCCTGCGCAAGCCGTGGGTGCGACGCGTTCTCGACAGTCAGACATTTGCCGTCTTCCGCAATTACATTGTGCGACCGGCCGTCGTCTCGCTGATCGCGGCCGGGGTCGCGTGGTGGCTCGGCGCGCCCTGGTCGCGCGATTTCGCCGTTCAGTTCTTTCTGGCCGCGAACCTGTTCCTCAACTCGCCGATCGGCCGGTTCTTTGAAGAGTGGCTCACCGACGTCCTGGTGCGGGCCTGGCACGAACTCCGGATTCGAGTGCTGGCCGCCGCGTTTCACTGGATTATGGACGTCTTTCACCTCCTGCTCGAATGGGTCGAGCGCTTTCTTTACATCGTGGACGAATGGCTGCGGTTCCGCCCCGGCGACTCACGGGCTTTCGTCGGCGCGAAACTCGTGCTCGGCACGATCTGGGCCATGGTCGCCTACGTCATCCGCTTCTGCATGACCCTGCTCGTCGAACCCCAGGTGAACCCGATCAAGCACTTCCCCGTGGTCACGGTCTCACACAAGATCCTGATTCCCTTCACCCCGCATTTAATCACGCTGCTGGTTCCACTCGTCGGCGGCATCGCCGCCCCCACTTTGGCGACGACGACGATCTTCCTCCTGCCCGGCGTATTCGGGTTCCTCGTCTGGGAACTCAAAGGGAACTGGCGGCTCTACGAAGCGAACCGTTCCGAGTCCCTCGCGCCCGCCCCCATGGGCCGCTATGGAGAAACAATGACCGCTCTGCTCCGCCCGGGCATCCATTCCGGCACACTGCCCAAACTGTTCTCCAAACTCCGCAGAGCGCTGAACAATGCCCGGCACGACGAGCACGATCGCGCCGCGCGTAAACAACTCGCCGCCATCGACGGCGTGCGGCTCTCCGTCGAGAGATTCGTCAACCGCACGCTGTGTCAGACCCTGTCTCTCTGCGAATTCACCCGCGGCAATCCGATGCGAGTCGAGCAGGTGGCGACAGCCACCAATCGTATCGAGATCGAAGTCGACAACGGACAGTTTTCCGCCGGTCCCCTCTCGCTCACATTCGAAGACAACTCCGGCTGGCTTGTCGCGACGGTTCGCAATCCCGGCTGGTTGGCCGAAGTCGATCCCGACTCGCGCGAACGCGTGAACACCGCTCTGGCCGGATTTTACAAGCGAGCCGGAGTAGACCTCGTGCGCGAGAACTTCCAGGAACGCTTCCCCCGCCCCGAACTCCAGACCCGGTTCCAGGAGGATGGGGCACTCGTCTTCACCGGAGAAAATCCCCGCCGGGGAGCGGTGTACAAGCTGCGCACCTCCGCCCGCATGCTCGCGCCGCTGCTCCAGCCGGAAGCCCGGCCCGGCGACTGGCCCGTTGTCGAACGCGAGGCACTTGTCTTCGCCGACTGTCCGATCACCTGGGACGAATGGGTCCGCGCCTGGACCCCCGCTGCCCCCAGCGACGTCTCTCCCGAAGTCGAACAATTTCCCCACGTCATGGCCCCCTCCGGTGCGTGAGCACGTGCAGTCCAGCCAACCCCGAAAACAGCCCTGACAGGGCACTACACCGGTCCCACCCGCCGTGTTATCGTATCACGCCGCGCAACTGCCCCGCCTGCCTGGTCCTCCTGCACGATTTCATCATGCCCACCTTCAACGCCGATCAACTGCTTTCTATCGCCGTTCAGGTCCTCGAAGGGGCCGGCGTCCCGCCCGCCGACGCCGCCGTCGTTGCGGCCGAACTGCGCGACGCCAACCTGGTCGGCCACGACAGCCACGGCGTGATGCGGTTGGTCCAGTACGTACAGATGATCGACGACGGCTTCGTCAAACCGGGTGGAGAATTCGAAGTTCTCCGCGACGCGCCGGCCTTCGCGGTCGCCGATGCCCACTTCAATCTGGGACAGGTCGCCGCGACCAGGGCCCTGGAAATTGCTCGCGAGAAGGCCCGCGCCGTCGGGACGGCGACCGTCATGGTCCGCAACTGCAATCACGTGGGACGGCTCGGTTCCTACACGCATCGCGCCGCGCTCGACGGGTTCGCCGCACAAATGGCCGTCAACTCTCCCGGCCCCGGCGGCGTCGCAGCCTTCGGAGGCATCGACAAGAAACTCGGCACCTCGCCCATCTCGATGGCGGTCCCCGCGGCGGGAGACGCCTTCGTCCTCGACATGACCACCAGCGCCACTGCCGAGGGAAAACTCCGCGTCGCATTTCAAAAAGGCGAACGCGTCGCCGACGGACTCATCATCGACGGCGAAGGGAATCCCAGCACCGATCCGGGCGATTTCTACAAGGATCCGCCGGGCGCCATCCTCCCGCTCGGCGGCCCGCTCCTCGGCCATAAAGGCTACGGACTCAGCGTGATGCTCGACATGTTCTGCGGCGTCCTCTCCGGCAGCGGCGTCGCCCGAGACGACCTCCCCCGCGGCGCCAACGGCGTCTGGCTCACCCTGCTCGACATCGAACAATTCCTTCCCAAGGGCGAGTACGACGGCTGGGTCGCCCGCTACATCGAACACATCAAGAGCAGCCGACGCATGCCCGGCGTCGACGAAATCCTGCTCCCCGGCGAGATTGAACAGAGGCGTTCCAAACAACGAGCCCTGGAGGGCGTCCCCATTCCCGAGGAAACCTGGCGACAAATCCGGGAAACCGCCGAAAGACTCGGCGTCGAACTCGCCCCGTAGCGCACGCTGCCGGCGCGCATCGCCATCAATGGGCAACGCGAAACCGGCGAGCGGCCGGCATCAGCCGGCCGTTGCATGCGATCCAACCACGACACTCGCGATCCTCTCTCTGGAACACACCGCGCGAGTTTGGTATTCATTCCCCATCTCGAAACCGCGCCCCGAATTGACGTCGTGAGCGAACTGTGGAACTCCTCGAATCCCTTCTGAACCTGCTCGTTGCGATCCTCGAAGTCCTCGCCGCCCTGGCGAAGACAATCGCCCCCTGGTGGCCGCTCATCGCCTGGGTCGCCTTCTGGTCCCTCGCCGTCAACTGGGTCTCCCTCCGCAAAACGCTGCTCAGCGGCGGCTGGATCGGACTCGTTCTGATCGGCCTCATGATGATCCTCGTCTGGGGCTGCGTCTGGCCTCCGGACGCCGGTCACGAGACCATCTTCGGCCTGAAACTCTCGAACTTCGTCGCCAAGACCGTCTGGGTCACCGGTCTCATCGTCATCATGCTCCTCTGCGGTTCCGTCCAACTCTCCGGCGCCTGCGACCGCTACCTCAACCTGGAGCAACCGGACCCCGACGCCGGCCACGACCACCATTAGAATTGCGGGGTCGGCTCCAGCGTATGGCGTCGCTTTGTCAGCTTCGTGTCGACGTGGTGAACCACAAAGGCACGAAGGACACAAAGATGATGGGGCTGCTAGTGGTGCTCAGCTTTCAGTGCCTCCACAATCGTGCGGGATCGCGGTCCGGCAGCAGTGATTTTGAATTCACGTTCGGTCTCCCCGGTCGGCGTGATCTCAATCCGCAGCAGATCGCGCGGCAGCACGTCGGCGATCCGGTCGGCCCATTCGATCAGGCACACGCCGTCGCTCTCAAGCAGTTCCTCGCCGCCGATCTCCAGAAACTCGTCGCTGTCCTTCAGCCGGTAGGCATCAACGTGATACAGCGGCAGCCGACCATCGTATTCCTGAATCAACACAAACGTCGGGCTGTTCACCATCTGCCGCCTGCAACCCAGCGCCGCAGCAACCACCTGCACCAGCCTCGTCTTCCCGGCACCGAGCGGACCATTCAGTGAAACAACGTCCCCCGGTTTGAGAGCATCGGCGAGAATGCCGCCAAACCTGGCGGTGGCGGACTGATCGGCGGCGCGGAATGTGAGGTCGACGACGTTCAACAGCATTTGTCCGTGACCAGAGAAATCGTAACTTATCTTCGTCGTCTCGTCAGTGACTCGGCCAGCATCGGGAATCGGTCAAATGTCGATTGCACAGGGTGCGAAGGACGTTTACGAAGGCGAATTCAAGGCCCGGTTGGTATCGGAGCATCGGGACGAATACGTTGCCATCGAATCTGTGTCGAAGTCGTATTATCTTGGCGACGCATTTATTGATGCGGCGCTTGCGGCCAAACAGGCGCATCCCGACCGGAAGTCGTTTGTCATTCGTATCGGCCATGACGCGGCATTTCACATTGGGGCGGGTTCATCGTGATCGGAACGGTGGACGAAAAGGGCCGGGCGCTGCTGGACGTTCCGGTCAGCGACAAACTGGATGGAGCGTATACGCCGGTTACGACGTGGATCGATACGGCCTTCGATGGACATTTCTGAGCCTGGATTGATGCGGCCAACTCATCACGGTCGCGGGCGCCGTCATCGGCAACCCGAGGGGAAACGCCAGCAGTCCATTCCGGCGTCGACGGAACGACGGCAACTGCGACGACTTCAGCAGACGGAATGACGGCACGCGGGTTCGCATGGCTGTGTCTATTCCTGACCGCTTTTCTCAGAGGCGACGTCCGTCTGCACCAGCCGCGGCCTCTGCTTCGGGTCAGCCGCCTCCGGTTTGTACTCAACGGCCGTGCTCTCCACGACATTGCCGTCGTCGTCGCGTTTGACAACCCGCTTGCCCTCGGCAGTGAACTCCTGCACATAATAACCGCGATGCCGGGTCCAACCGGTCAGGTGGCCGTCCTCATCGTATTGATACTCGTCGCGCCACTCCTTCACGTTGACGAGCACCGGATCGGCGTAGTTGTCGTTGTAGCGCACCTCCCTGATGCGGCCCGCCTCGTCGTAAGACCGCTCTTCGTTGTCCGGGCAATAGAACGTCACGAAGGCCGGAGCCGACCACTGCTCCCCGCTGCGGGCGAAACAGGCAATGTCCACCCGGTTGGTCCCCAGTTCCGGGTTCGTGGCCGCCGGAAACCGGTCGTGCCAGCCGACCGTCAGCTCCACCCGGCTGCCGTCATCTTCCATTGGACGAATCTCGACCCGTTCCCGATCCCCCTGCAGCAGACTCCACTGGTACTCAACGACTTCGCCCGAAAGGGCGCGCGTCCCCGCGGCGCTGACGACCATCGTCCGCGTCCTCGCCGTCGCCCGCATCACGCGGGCAATCGCGGCCGGCGTGTCGAAGATCTGCTCGCTCGGCACGGGATCGAAATAGTCGCGGCCCTGCACAAACTCCTCTTCCTCGACGACTCGCAAGGCGACAACCGGCGGTACGGTTTCCGGCGTCAGCCCATGCGCCAGCCGCACCATCCGCTCGGCGTCCACGTCTTCGCCCGGGAACACCGGCGGGTGCGCGGTTCCGCTCAGGTAGTCCTCGTCCGACTCAACCGGCTTGTTCGAGCGGCGAAAGATCATCTGCAGCGTCGGCGACAGCGCCTTGCGCTCCACAAGAAACTGCTTGGTCTCCGGGCGAAAGGCCGCCATCGTCAACGCCAGCGCCTCAAGAAACGGCTGGTCGGTGTAGGACGACCCCTGCGACGTGATCAGCAGCGGCGTGTTCGCGAAGTAGACGTCGCCATGCCGCCCGTTCTTGTCCCCAAGTTTGCCGTTGCGGCCGGGCGAATAGTCGACGTGACAGGGATAGACGTAGAGCTGATTATTCGAATACTGCACGTGCAGCAATCCGATCGTCCGGGGATCGGACATCGCCAGCCGCGGCATGCTTCGCCAGAGTGGACCGGCCGTCATCGCCAGCGAGGCGTTTCCCAGCACGACGCCGCGATGCAGAATCTGCCGCGGGACTCCCTGGTGCAGGCCCAGCGCTTTCGCGTCGGGGCCGTACTCGACCTGCGTCAGCAACGGGAACAGCTTCCGTTGCAGCGTCGAGTGATCCTGATCCCGATTGTCGTACAGGTCTCCGGCGAACCCGGCCGCCGTTCCGTCCTTCCACCATTCCCGCACCAGATCGCCGGCCGGACACTCGAACGTCGTGATCTCCGCGTCCCGGTCCTGTTCCGCCGGCAGGTTGAACAGCGGCACGAACAGGCCGTTGCGCGGGTCGATCGCCGTGTTCCCGTCATCAACCGTCGCCACGCCCTTGACGACGTC
>ERZ869936.2010-NODE-2010-length-12839-cov-29.515801_pt1 | contig 12839 bp, 22 predicted proteins | sample MGYA00520876_ERZ869936 | MGnify/ENA primary metagenome ERZ869936 (study PRJEB32218, sample SAMN09650985) | biofilter metagenome | isolation source: enrty point of leading RO module | place: Saudi Arabia: Thuwal, RO plant located on Red Sea | collected 2016-02-17...
CTGATTCAGCTTTTTTAAAGTTCATACCATCCATAATCACATCAAACATTCTTGAGTCATAAATTCTTGCAACATCCTCATTTGAGAATCCTTTAGAACTTAAGTAGTTCACAATATTTGATTTAACTGTAGCACCCTTGATAGGGTCAGCAATCTCAGGATGCTTCAAGTGAAGTTTTCTTTGTTCTTCTCTCAATATTTCCTGAAACTGAGTTTGTTGATGTTCTCTCAGTTTTTTCTGTGCCTGGTCAATCGTTTGTTTTCTTTTTTGAATCCTACGATCAATTTTAGCAGCTTCAGTCGGATCTTCATCCCAAAGTCTATCAAGTTCTTTAGAATTAAGATCATTGTTAATCTCAGCATTTAAAGTTGCAACTAGAGAATTTAAATCTTCCATCTTAGTTGAATACTGATTTTTAAGACGATCTTCCTCAGATTTTAGCTCTCTTTTTTCAATTGCTAACTCCTCAGTTTTTCGTCTATAGTCGGCATCTTTTTGATAACCTGCTTTTAATTCTTCAAGGTCAACATCAATCTTTTCACCATTAACAATAACTTGGTGTAGATCGGTTTCTTGTTCTTCAATCGCATTTTGATCTTCGGATGCTTCTTGTTCTACTGGAGCTTCCTGTTCAGGTTGAGCTTCAGGTTGTTGTTGAACTTCTTGATTATCTTCGGCTTTCACCTCTGGTTCTTTCGGTTCAACTGGTGTTGCTTCTTCTTGAGGTTTTTTGATAACACCTTCTGGGTTCATTAAACCTTCAATATGTTTAGCAGCACCTTGTATTGTTGCAGTTGACAACAATGGGTTTGAATCAGACATTAAGTCCTCCTTATGTTAAGCTGTCTTATGACTTGGCTTATCCTAACTGTTGTTAGAATTTTGTTTGTTGTTGTTGTTTTCTAAAATCTTCTAACTGTTTTTGAGCAAGTGTACCTGTTTCAATTACAGTTTTAAGATGTTGTTCGACTTTACCAACAACATTGTAAGCGATCCAAAGTTTTTCTCTGGTATCACTTTCTTTAGCACCTGTTTTTTCCAGGAGTGCCTCAGAATAAAGTTTTTTAAGAGATTGTATTGCCTCTTGAAAAATTTTATTCTCTAATACCTGTTTGGCTTGGTTGGATCGGCTGATTTCCTCCGACCTCCCTGCCTGGTCTTTGATTTCCATTTAGTCCTTGTACTTGTTGGGTAAACATATTAGCAGATTTTTGTGCTTGTTCAAGAATCTTGGTTTGATTAGCCATCATCATCTTGTCTAGCTCTGCATCTGCTTTTAGTTTAGTTGTATCTAATTGAGTATTATATTTTAAAGCCATTTCTTTGATCTTAGCCTCAAAATCTAATGCCATCTCTTGAGATTTTTGTTGCAGCTCTTGGTATTGCAGTTCTAGGTCAGCAATTTTTCTCTTATTCTCTGCATCAATTCTTGTAAATTCTATTTTTTCAATTGGTGTTAATGGTGGTGGTACAGGTGGTGGCATCATTTGTTTTCCTACCTCTGGATCTACAAAATAACTTTCCACATTTTTAAGACCTGCATTTTCAATAATTTTTGAAAGTGTATTATACATATTTTTCAGAGTTACCATTGGCATCTCTTTTCCGCCTTGTAAATTGAAAGCCTGTAACTGTCTTTCTAAAATATTATTTAATAATAAAATCTGTTGCTCTTTAGAACCTGTGCCTAGACCCACAACAATGTTAATATTAAATTTATCTTTCCACTCAGTAGGTCTTACCGGTACATATTGATTGTTAAGCATAACAATTCTTTCTTTGTCTTGATACTTAACCATCAGTTCAAATATTTTTCTAAATAAATCTTTAACACCTGTTTCTGCAAAGATTCTTGCAATCAATTCTGATCTCATTTGTGTTTGAGTCATCAAAGTATTTACACCAGTTGCAGTTTTTGAGTTTAGTGTATCAGCATCTAAACCTTGAGCAGACTTTGTAACACCGGTTCTAGCTTCTCTAACTTGATCTAAGTAAGATAGCATAGGGAAGGCTTGTTGGTTTATTGGTTGTGCTTGTAAAGGTTGCATAACTTGGTTTGGTGGTTGTTTAGTTCTTACAACTCCACCAGGTCTAGTTGTTAGTAGGTCATCCATATTGACCATACCATCCATGATCGCAACTCTGTTATTGTTTGTTAAATACATATTGTCTAACAGCTGCCTCATCACAGTTGATTTCATCAATTGTATATCTTCAACTAATTCTGAAATTGATCTGCCATAAAATCTGTGTGGCATTGGAATAGGTGTTACAGTTACAAATGGAATATTATCGCAAGGCATATTTTCTAAAACCATAGAACCACTATCACCGGCAGATACAATTCTTCTTAACTCTGCAATACCATCTTCATCATAATCGTATTTTATGTAAGACTCATAAATTAAAACTTTTTCTGTAGAACTGTCTGTGTAGTTGTCAACTGGGTACTCATCAATATTTCTTTCTCTGACAATCTCCTCAGTATTATAAATATCGGTATCTGATTTTGGAAGATTTTTAACTTCTTCTTCATCATACCCCATAGCAACAAGGTCTGATCTTGACATTAAAACTTTGTGAGAAACAAAAGTTGCATCATCAATAGATTTTGCATTTCTATCAATTAAAAATTCTTCAGGTGGCACACTTTCTATTTTTATTTTTCCACCCATTGATGTTCGTTTAATTTTACAATCGTATAAATCAAAATCTGGTTTTGGAACTTGTGATGTGTCTAAGCCTTGAGCTTCGTATTGCTCAAGTAATTTTTCAAATTTTTCTTTGGCTACTTGGTCCTCATATACTTCTTCTTCAACTACTTCAATTTCATTCTTAGTATCCATCAAGGCATCTTTCTCAGCCTTTGATAAATTTTTATAAGTTTCAAATTCTACTTTTTCACTTTCGTCATAATAAATTTTTAAGAAACCATTTTTCTCAATTAAAGCATCTTTGAAAAAATTATATAAAAGTTGAAAGCCATTATTGTCTTTGTAAAAAACATGATTTAAATATGCTGTTGCTTGTTCGGCAAGAGGTACATCTTCTGCTGTTACTGGCTCACATCTAACAACCTTATCACTAGCTGTGAATACTCTTAATAGATTTGGTAAGATACTTTCAATTGTATCTGCAACATCAGTTGATACTACTTGTGAACGACCATCTATTTCAGTTCCTAGTTTATCACCTAAATAATATTCTAAAGATTTTCTTCTTGATTGAGATAATTGACCTCCCAAGTAACCTAAAGCATTTTCTATTTGATTTGAAAGTAAACTTCTAAGTTTGGGATCTGCGATTTCGATTATTTTTTTTGCCATATTAAATTATATAATTTGTATCCACTCTTACAGGTTTGGACCAATCTGATCTTTCTACCGGTTCTACTATTGCTCCATATCTTACAGAGTCGCAAAAGTGTGAAGCCCAATTGTGTAAAGGTTTATTCCTGAAACAATTATTTTTTTCATCCCACCTCTTGCAGTACGATTTTAATGCCTCAATTAGCTTTTTGCAATTACTTTTATGAAAGTAACACTTTGGCAACATTCGTCTAACCTGCTCAATACCATCTTCTACACTAAGTTTTGGTGCTATGTCAAACTCTAACCCCATCTCTTTTGCAGTTTCCCATCTGGATTTATTTGTACCTATTTCTCTAACTCTAATATCATGTGGAGCTATGTGTTTTGAATATGTGTATGGTTTATCATCAATCACATTTAGATAATGCTCTAAACCTTCACCAGAGTTTTCATAACAATCAATAATTCTAATTTCATCTTTGTGTCGTTGAGCAAAGGTGATTACTGTGCTGTCATTCATTCCTAAATCCCACCAAGTTTCAACATCTAGGTTTTCATCAATGTCAAAATCTGTAATTCGTTTTTTTTCATCTAATTCTTCCATTATTTTTCCAAAATATGAACCTGATATACCTGCTTGGAATGAACATTCAAATTCTTGAGCATAAGCCTCTGGCGACATGGTGGCTTTGGCGGCATCTAGTTCCTCTTTTGAGATAATTTTAGTTTCTGAGGCTTTGAACACTTTGGTAAACCAATCTTTTGTGTGTTTTGCCTTTTCATGTAGTTCAAAAAACCAATTTCTACCAATCGGAGTACCTATGAATATGCAAAAACCGATTCTGTCCGACAAAGCTGGTCTTAAAATGGTGTTGAAAAGGTCTGGCGAAAGGTTTTGAGTTTCATCACACACAATTCCATCAAAATATTGACCTCTAATGGCTGCTTGATTCTCACCTCCAATGATTTGAATACGACTGTTGTTCACAGAGAAGTCAACTCTCAGTTCAGATTCATTAAATTTAGTTCCAGGTATGGCAGATGAAAATTGTTTCATATAATCCCAAGCTGTTGACTTACCTTGCAACCGGTATGGAGAGATAAAAGCATATCTAGGATAGGGTTTAGTGTTCGTTAGAGCTGCCTTAATTAAGTGATTGATGGCAAATACAGTCTTACCCCCTCTCCGGTGAACAATGATAACATTGAACCGGTTTTTATCGCATTTTTTGTGCAAAAAATTTTGAATTTCTCTTGGTGAATAAGGGATAACAATTTGTTTCATTTTAAAACAAACCCCCCTTAGTGGATTGTTTTATTTGGTTCGTAATCATAATCATAAGTAAATTGAGTTCTTAAAAAATTTGAAAAATCATTAGCTTCTTCTTCATCTTCAAAACCTTGAAAGTGTGTAATTACGATTGGTTTTTTTGTAATTTTATCTCTCATAATGAATATTATTGTTTTAAGAAATTTATCATCCATGTGTTTGTACTATCCCTAAATTTATTTTTGTTTGCAAATCTGTCAGAAGGCAACCCCAAGTTGAAAACCCCCATGTTTTTGTTTTGTTCTTCATTTTATTAATAAATATTACTAACGATAATTAAACAGTTACCGATAGTAATAATTTATCGGAAGGTTTTATTGTTGTAATAATGCAACATTGTTGCAAATTTGCCACAAAAATTTTGTTTCCATGTATAATAAACACATTTTATGTGTGTAAAAAATGTCATCCTCTCAGTATTTTCAACACTTTTTTAACTATTCGTTTTATTTTTTTCATAAATTTATTCATCATTTAGCCCAAGAAATTGACAAAGGTTGTTCTTTATCACCTTTTATTGTTAAAGTTTCAGCTGCTTTACCATATCTTTTTGCACTCATTTTGGAAGCTGCCCATTGTGAGTGGCTAATTAATAATTTATATAAGTTCACAAGATTCTGACCGGATTTACCATCAACAATTCCATTTTCTATTTTAGCTTCAAGTTCCTTCCTTTTGTCCTTCAAATCAGATAATTCCAGGTCAATACTTAATTCCTTAGATTTAAGGTACTTACCCATCAAAACATCATCATTAATCAAATAGTTCCTAAAGGATTGCCAAGTGAAATCAATATCATCTCTGGAGAATATTTCTCTAATAGTGCAGCCATCAGCAACCAAGTTTAGGATGCGATCTGCTAATTTATCTGTGAGCTTCTTTTTTCTTCCTGCCATAATAAAATTGTAATTAAAGGGTCTGGCACAGTAGAAAGGAAAGAAAGAATGAAGAACTGTGCCAAACCAAGTTAATTAACTAATAGGCTAAAACAACTAAAGAGGGAGCTTTAAACCTGTTGCATTTATATCACAATATCTTGTGTATTTACAAGTCAAAAGGCTTCCTAATAGTATTATTTGTTCTAGTGTCGTTTGTAATTGGGTTCACTTTCCATTTCTTCTCAAACATCATTTTATCAATAATTCTCATGCAAGTGTAGCCACCATATTTTCCACCATTTATGATCCATCTCATCTGTTCCACAGACAGCATTCCACTATCAAAATCTTGTTCTAAGTTTTTAACAATTTCAAGTTTCTGCAGGGGAGTGTAGTCGTTTAAATAGCTTTTCTGTAAAGGTTCATTGTTATAGTAATATATTTCCTCATTCATTTCTTAAATCCTTTGAACCCTTTTTTATTGGTCCTGTTAGAACTAGTATTGTTAAGGTTAGTATTGTTAAACATAGTATTGTTCTTTTTAATACTAAGTATTTTATACTTACCCCCCTGAGTATTTAATACTCTATCCCCTACCTGTTTTTTACTTAGTCTTAACTCATACTTATTAGCTGAGGTTTTTCTGTGGATAACCAAGTAGTCGTTCTCTATAAGTTCTTTTTTGGCTTTTTGGAGTGTGGATAAGCAAATATCCAATTTTGTCATTAATGTGGCATTTCTTAATACCCTAAACTTAGGCGACAAGTACCTAAGATAGATAAATAAGGCTTTAGCCTCCTTGCTAAGATCCTCATCAATTATTAGTTGATTTGGAATCATAGTAAATCCTTTAGTAGTCATAATATTTCCTTCCTTTTGGGTAAGTAAAATATACTTAATTAAAATATAATCAAGTGTTGAATAATAGAACAGAATGTGTATATTATTAGTATGAAAGCGAATCAAAAAAAGGAGAGAAAAATGTTTAACAAAAACATTAAATACAAAAAACTAGAAAATGAAACAGTTGATAAATTTATCAGCCACATCTCAGATAATCATATTGACTATGATGATGTAATTTTTTTCATAGCAAATATTCATCAATGGCAGCAGACTAAATTTGAAAAATGGTCAGAATCTCAAATCAATGAGCTTTTAAATAAACATAATTTAGATGTTACTGTTTTTGAATTACATGAAATTGAGAGCAACGAACCAACAATAAACTTATTTGATACTATTGTTGAATTTATCTCAGATAAATCCAGAGAGTATAAATCTGAGTTAATCAATTTTGTAAAATCTAAAGATCCAACAATCAAAACTTCATCTATATCTAATCAGGTAAAAAGAATGGTAGATAATGGAATCTTGGAATCTATCACTCAGGCTAATCAATCTGTTTTATCAAAGGGTAGATATTGGAATGTTCATACAAAGGAGAGAGCATGATAAAAAAAGCATGGGATTATAGGAAGATACATAAATATTCTAGTCCTCAAAGATTCAATATGTTTCCAAATGAATATAGAATAAAAAACTATGTAACTAAAAGATGGATAACCATTTATAAAACTAAAGATGGTTGGAGATTGAAACAAAAAGATTTTCCAAACATGACTATTCTTAGACAATGGTTAAATACTGAAAATAAAATGTTTAAATTAAAAAGGAGAGAACATGAAAAACAATAACTTTAAATCTGTTACAAATATCCTAGACGATCAGAACAAAGGTAAACACTTTTACAATCACATGGATTTCCAAGATACACAAAATAGAATAGATCAAGATATAACACCTAAAGTAGAAATAGTGGATCTACCAAAGAGATATTTTGATAAATTAATTAAATTTATAAAAAGGAAATAATATGAAACTCAGTTTAAATGAGCTAGATACTATTTTTGTAGCCTTAAAAAGTTATACTATGAAACTAACTGGTGAAAAAAGTGATTTGGAAAAACTAACAAGTAAAATTTATTTTTTTTCAAATGAACAAAAGAAAAAATTAATAATGAATGTAGAAATGGAGAAAAATGAGCAGAAATAAATATGGATTACCCTTTGTCTTTGATTATGTCAGAGGAATAGATAAAAGAAGGCTTAACAACCTCAAAAAAATGGTTGATACTTGTCCTGAATCTTTTAAATCTATGTGGGTGAATAAATTAGAAAAATTCAAAAAAATCGTCCATGATCGTAAAGAAAAATACCTCAATTAATATTGAGCAGCTAAAGATTGAAACATTTAAGAATATTTTAGTTGGTTCTTACATTAGCAATGGTGTTACCTGGAATAAAATTAAAAGGTTAAAAAGAAAAAAACAAAAATGCTTAAAGTCTTAGATTTGTTTAGTGGTATAGGTGGATTTACTCTTGGATTAGACTCTACCGGTGGTTTTGAAACAGTAGCATTTGTAGAAAAAGATAAATTTTGTCAAAAGGTATTAAAAAAAAACTTTCCAAATATAACAATTAAAGGAGAAATAAGAGATGTCAAAGGAGATAGATACAAAGCAGATGTCATTACTGGAGGATTCCCATGTCAACCATTCTCAGTTGCCGGTAAAAGAAAAGGAACAGATGACGACAGATACCTCTGGGATGAAACTATTAGAGTCATTAGAGAATGTAAACCAAAGTGGTTCATTGGCGAAAATGTTGAAGGTCTTGTTAACATCCAAGAAGGCATGGTACTCAGACAGGTGCAAACTGATTTGGAAAAAGAAGGTTTCGAAGTCCAATGTCTTATTATTCCAGCTTCAGGGATCGGTGCTTGGCATCAAAGAAAAAGAGTCTGGATTATCGGATGCAATGTATCCAACTCCGACAACAATGGATCACATAGACAGAAAAGGGATGCGACCATCAAGAGCAGCAACGAACCGAAAGAGTGGTTATTTATCAGAGATGATAAAAATGTATCCGACTCCAAGATCATCAGGACAGGAGAATCCAGAAACATTAATCAAGAGGAAGGGTTTAAAAGCAGCAGCTCAACACAATCTGACAGCAGCAGTAAAACTATTACCAACTCCGAATGCTTGGGATGGAAAGAGAGGACCAAGAAGTCAGAAGAATCTTATAGAGAAACAACATCAAATAAATTTGATAACTGCAATAAAGGATTCTCAATCAAAAAATCCTGTTCATCAATGGATGTACAAGACTCCAATGGCAAGGGATCACAAGGACATAAATTTCAACAACACTTGGAAACTGGGGAACAAAGCACAATCAACAATGGCAAGAGAAGTTCTGAAAGACAACAAACCTGGTGGCAAACTCAATCCAAACTTTGTGGAGTTCCTAATGGGATATCCTATGAATTGGACAAAGATAGAGCCAACAGAGTAAAAGCATTAGGAAATAGTATCGTTCCTCAAATAGCAAGAGAACTAGGATTAGCAATATTGGATGCCGAACAAAACTAATATATATGGAGATATTCGTACTTGTTGCAGATGCAATAAAAAAGCAGATGTTGTTGAAAAAAACAAAGATTACTGCTGCAGCTGCTACTTCATTTGTTTTGTTGGCGAAACTATTGAAAGCTACGAAAAAAGGAAAAATGAATTAGATGAAAAAAGGAGATTAAAGTATGAAAGTAATACTTAATGCTAATGAAGTAGAAATGGCTTTTGAATCATCTAAAAAAAGATTTATTGGCAATATCAGAATGGGTAAGTCATTTTCTTATGGATATGACAAGGGTATGAAGGGTGAATTATATGATTCATTACTAGGTGCTATGGGAGAAATAGCTTATGCAAAAGCTACAAATACATTTTTTAATGGTTCATACTCTGATAATTACCAAACTTATTTAGACTCAGATTTCCAGGACAACATTGAAATAAGAACTCAGGACTATAAAAAAGATAGACCTAATTTTTTAATAATCAGACCTGGAGAAAAGCATGGTAAGTATTTTCTAGTAATACATTATGGAGAATATAAGTTTCAAGTGATGGGTTATTTTATTTTTGATAAACCAATGCCAGATCGTTTAACCAACTTTGGCTATCCATCAAGACCACCAGCTTATAAAATAAACTTAAATGAATTAAAACAATAGGAACTAAAATGGAGAAAAATAGAAAAAAAACACTTACTGTAATTTCACTTGGGGCTGGAGTCCAGAGTTCTACTATGGCTATAATGGCAGCTAAAGGAGATTTTCCACCTGTTGATTGTGCTATATTTGCCGACACAGGTAATGAGCCTAAAATGGTTTATGCTTATTTAGATTTTCTAAAAAAAATTTTACCTTATCCAATACACATAGTTTCAAAAGGTAATATTATGCAAGATATGTTAAATGCTAAAGATAAATCTAATTTTGTTGTAGCACCATATTTTACTCAAAATAAAACTACAGGTAAAAAAGGTATGGTTATGAGGCAATGTACTAACGACTATAAAATACAAGAAATAAGAAAAAAAATTAGAGAATTATGTGGTGTAGAAAAAGGTAAACATTTTCCTAAAGATAAATATGTTTCTCAATGGATAGGTATTTCTACAGATGAAATAGCAAGAATGAAACCTGCCAGAGATAAATATATTTTGAACAGACATCCTTTAATTGAAGCTAATATGTCAAGAGAAGATTGTATAAAATATTTAAAAGATAATAAAATACCATTACCAGAAAAATCAGCTTGTATAGTTTGTCCTTTTCATAATGATGCTTATTGGCATTTTATGAAAACAGAAAGACCAAGTGAATTTGCGATAGCAATAGATTTTGATAAAAAAGTTAGAAATATAACTAGAAAAAAAGATGAAGAAATATTTGTTCATAGGTCTTGTAAACCATTGGATGAAGTTGAATTTAATAAAAAAGAAAATGATAAACAATTAGATATGTTTAGTCATTTATGTGATGAAGGAATGTGTGGAGTATAATGAACCCACAAGTAGAATTTATCTTGTTCAGTTTATTGACTATGTTTGTACTTTTGGTAATTAATAATTATGCTTAAAAAGATAGGAAAAGAATTTGCTACAAAAGAAGAAGGTGGAATGTTTACAGCTACACACATGAGTCCTTCACAATTGACAAAGAACCTAGACCAATGGTTTTACGATTACTGTGTACTTACTGAAAAACAAAGAAAAGCTAAACCAGCTAATCTTAAAATGATTTTTGGTGGTATTGCCGGTAGAGCATTTCAAGATTTAATAACAGAAAAATTAACAATCAAACAAGTAATGGGAGGAAAGAAATGAGTCAAGATACATTGACTAGATTAGCTCAGATGCAAACTGATAATAGAGGTCTGACTAAAGATAATAAAATAAATAATCAAAAGTTAAGAGAAAGAGATGAGGAGATAAAACAATTAAAATTAGAAATACAAGAACTTAAATTAGAAATAAAAGGATTGAAAGATGATAAGTTAGTTCTATCTCATAAAATTAAAGTTGAAGAAAGGAATAAAAATAATGACAACAAAAAAGACGACAGAAGAAAAAAGTAAATCTACAGGATCATTTAAAGAAAGAAGGGAAAAATGTATCTCTGAGCTTTATAAAGTAAAAGGCATGGACTTTAAAGGTAAAGAATATCTTACAGTTGCAACAAGGCATAATCATTTACTTGAGTATTTTCCAGAAGCTAGAATAGAAGAAGAAATAATATTCCATGATAATGAAAGAATTGTTTGTAAAACAGTTCTTTACATTGGTGAAACACCTTACAGTACCGGTCATGCAGAGGAAAAAAGAAATGCAAGTTTTATAAATAAAACAAGTGCATTAGAGAACGCTGCGACTAGCAGCTTAGGAAGATGCTTGGCGACATTTGGGTTACATGGTACTGAGTTTGCAAGTGCAGATGAATTAGTTAATGCTGTAAATAATCAAAAAAAACCAAGTGAAAACCAAAAAGATTCAATCAAAGAACAAATTACAAAACAAACAAATCAAACTAAGTTGACTAAATTATTCTCTGATTGGAAAAAAGATAATGATTCCATAGAGGAATTATTTAATCAACAAGAACAAACTATTCTTAAAAAAGGAGGACAAAATGTCAAATCAGGATGGTAAAAAAATGAAAGACTTTGGATTATGGGTTTATGATCCAAACAATGAAAGAGCAGTCAAGATAGACTTCTCTGGTAATATTACTTTAGACAATGGTAATAAAGGAACAATACTGGGTATCAAAGGTCAATCAAGAGATGGTAATAAAAGGTTTTTAAAAATCTTTGCTCAAGTTGGTACTTTATGGAAAAATGATGATGGTAGATTTACTGGGGATATGAACTATCCAGATGCCGGTGGACAAAAAGCATTGATTGGTTGGTTAAATGATAATGGTGATGTGTTATCAGGATATAAAAATGATCCAAAACCAAAACAGAATAGCCAGAAACCTAAACAAGAAGCAGCTCCTTTTTAGTTAGGTTGTAATTGACCAAAGTTGTTTATTTAATTTTGGCTATCGTTACAGGTGGGGATAATTATGAATTGCTCAAGATCAAATATGAAACCTTCCTCACCTGTGATGAAATTTATATAAACACAGTTAAGTTTAAAGAAATAGGTAATAGGACCTATCCTATTTATCTAAACAAAATAGCCTTTGCTCATTGGTGTGAAGATGAACAAGGTAACTATTATTATGGAAAAGAATATGAATGATAATGTAAAATTTATTAGTGAACTAGAAAGATTATTAAATCAAAAACAAAATGATTATGGGGATTTTGACCATACTTCTTATGTAATGATAGGAATTATGGAAAAATATTTATCGGTACACAACAATATGGAAGTAAAAATACCTTTAAAATTCTTTGGTCTGTTTATGATTTTTCTAAAATGTTGGAGAGTTATGCAATCAAATAAATATCATAAAGATAGTTTTGATGATATTTCAGGTTATTCAGAACTTTTAAGGAGGTTAATTAAGAATGAACAAAGTAAAAAGTAAAAGACCAATGACTCCTAAAATGCTGAAACTATTGCATTTTATTAAAAAATACATAGAATTAAACAAATATAGTCCAACTTATGACGAAATGGCAAAAGGTATGGGTTATAAAAGTAAAAACTCTGTAAGTGTTTTAATTGAAAAACTTGTAGAGAGAGGAGATATTATTAGAGATTATGCTAACTTTAGCAGAAATCTTGAAGTAAATGGTAAAAGTAATTAAAAAAACAAGTTTAGAACTACTTGCAAATTTTGAAGAATTTTTTGATGGTGCTACAATTGAAGAAGCAACAAAGAAAGCATACGATCAAAAGATGCCTAGTGAAGCTGCTAAAATAAATATCACCGATAACAGAGTCATTAGTGC
>ERZ869936.2011-NODE-2011-length-12839-cov-3.402300_pt1 | contig 12839 bp, 12 predicted proteins | sample MGYA00520876_ERZ869936 | MGnify/ENA primary metagenome ERZ869936 (study PRJEB32218, sample SAMN09650985) | biofilter metagenome | isolation source: enrty point of leading RO module | place: Saudi Arabia: Thuwal, RO plant located on Red Sea | collected 2016-02-17 ...
CGTGAAATGGGACGATGTTGATGCACTCGGAATCGGCGGTCACTTGCCCCGACGTCTGAATGATGTCCGAGTCGCGCGCTGTCGTCTGTGACGTGTTGTGTTTTCGCGACGTGTTGTCATTTCGGAATTCGTCGGAAAGCAACGGCTCATCAACGATTTCAATGTCATAATTAGACTGGCGAATCAGTCGCGGCGGAAACGGGAAGTCGCTTTCCCGGTTCCGGAACAGGTCATCGAGTTTGGTTGCGCTGCGCGGGCCGCTGTCGACGATCCCGTTCGCGATCCGCTTCCTTCGATGATGGTCCCGGGAACCAAAGTCGGTGGTTGTCCCGTTTGCGACGTCTGCCGTTGACGTGGAGCGAGCATCATCGCTCGGCTCTTCTGCGACGCAGAGAGTTACGGAGCAAGGCACTACCAGCAGGAACACAATGGCGCGAAGCGTCATGACACCGCCCCTCGTTGACGTGAAAGCCCCCCTGCTTTCCCGTTCAAGGGAGGCCATGTATGCCAAACCGAAAAACAGGTCAACGGCAAAATCCGCCGTTCGAAGCGATTCGGACTCAGGCGTCCGCGCGGAGACCCCGCTGTCGGGGCGGGAGCGACGCCTGCATTCGGCCGAAGAACGGTCATTTCCCCGGTGTTCCGTCCGCGCATCGATGCGTTGCTGTCTTGCTTCAATCGTTGGATGAACGCGCTCCAACCATTCACCGCACCAGGATTGCAGCCGTCGATCGTCGTGCGGTATGGTTCAGTTGCCGCTGCGCCCACTGGCGCGCGGCGGCTGCCGGAAGATGCGGTCGGGTTGGTTGGACGTCGTGCGGCAGCGCCGTTCAACCTCCAATCGACCAAATGTCATTGCCACTAACTTGCCCGGCGGCTGAAAGGAACGTGAGACGTGTCTCGGGCCTCGGCTGACATCAACACATCGGCCCCCGGCGTCGCCTGGCTGTTGACGAGCGATGAGGAGCTCGGCAACCGCCGGTTTGAGCTCACTCCCGGCGCGCGCACGCGGGTCGGACGCTCCGCGGAAAACGACATCGTCGTCAACGATTCTCGCTGCAGTCGCGAGCATTGCGAGCTGGTGGATCTTGAAGGCCGCTGGCACGTGCGCGACCTGGGAAGCCGCAACGGCACCTTTGTTGACTACGAGCGGGTTGCCGAATCACAACCTCTGGATGAAGGGGACGAGATTCAAATCGGTCCGCATCGCCTGGTGTTCACGCACGTTCCTCCGGCGCACGGCATCGACACCATCCGGTCATCGGGCGAGACCGAGGATTCGATTCCGATCCCCGACACCTCGCTGAAGAGTGTGACGCCGATCAAACCGCGGCGACGCTCGAGCGGACGCAGCCGGATTGCGGCCATCGACAGCCTCGTCGGCGACAGCGGATCGATGCGGCGGCTGCGCGAGCAGATCCGGCGGATCGCACCGACGGACGCGACCGTGTTGATTCGCGGTGAGAGCGGCGTTGGCAAGGAACTCGTCGCCCGCGCACTCCACGAACTCAGCCTGCGCCATGAACGCCCCTTCGTGTGCCTCAATTGCGCGGCGCTCAGCGAAAGCCTCCTGGAGAGCGAGTTGTTCGGGCACGAGAAAGGCGCGTTCACCGGCGCCAGTGAACGGAAGCTCGGCAAGTTTGAACTGGCGCACGAAGGAACGCTGTTCCTCGACGAAATCGGCGAGCTGAGTCAGGCGATTCAGGCCAAGTTCCTCCGCGTACTGTAAGGACAGCCCTTTCATCGGAGCGGCGGACGGGACCCGATTCAGGCCGATGTGCGCGTCCTGGCTGCGACCAATCGCGACCTCGAAGACGCCGTCAAGAATCACACGTTCCGTGAGGATCTGTACTACCGGCTGAACGTCGTGCAGATCATCGTCGAACCGCTGCGCGCACGGAGCGACGACATTCCCCTTCTGTCAAATCACTTCTTGCGCGAGGCGGCCGCCCAATCGCGACGGCCTGACGCCGAAATCTCGCCGGCGGCAATGGATCGACTCGTCGCGCATCGCTGGCCGGGGAACATTCGCGAGCTGAAGAACACCATTTTTCGCGCGGTGATCCTGGCTCGAAGCCCGCGCATCGAGGGAAACGACATCGATTTCGCCGCCGTCAGCGCGGACGACTTCGATCTGGGCCGGACTCCGCCGACACTGCTGGGCCGCTCGCTGCAAGAAGTCGAACTGGCGCACATCGTGGCCGTGCTGGAACAGACCGGGTGGAACAAGAGCCGCGCGGCAGAGATCCTCGGAATCGAGCGATCGACCCTGGACCGCAAGCTGAAGCGGCATGACATTCAGCGCCCCGGCGGGGATCCCACGCCGCCTCCAGGCTCTCTGCCGGCTCCTCCCTACGATGTGCCGCCGGACGAGACGGCGTAGCCGCCTGCCAGCGGGGCCGACGCCGCCTGCTGACCGTCCCGGCGCTGGTTCATCGATCTGCTGATCGTGTGCGGAACGACACGGCGGAACCGCGCCGCACCATCTACGCAAACCACCCGGACGACGCTCTTTGCAGAGACATCCGTCGTGGGTCGGATGACGTCGCCAAAGGGGTCTCGTCATTCTCCGAAAAGCAACAAAATCGCCACATTGTTATTGACAATTCTACCGGTCCTCAAAAGAATCAAAGCGTCCTGACGAAGGTGCCAGCCGCGGACGGCGAAAGCCGCCCATCTCTAGGACGCCCAACGCTTTGCGTCGATTGCCGAAGGATTCGGGACCCCCCGGCTGAGAGTGCCGGTTGTGGGGGGGCAGAAGGGGCTGGGACCGGTCTGCGACGAGTCGATCAGACACGTCAGGTCGTTGCAATCCCGATGTCTGACATAGTCACCCTGATTGTTGAGGGAGGAGGACCGTATGGAGTTTAGTTTCGAGGTAGATCCCGACCTCGACTTGGCGGTCGGCTCGGAGTTGAGCTTCGAAGAAAGCGATGGATTCGAAGGCGACGATCTGGTCCTGACCGGCGTCGACCCGTTGATCCCAACGGAAGCGAAGCCCGGATCCGAGGAAAAGGTGCGGATGCTGGCAGCCCGCTATGCCGCAGGAATCCCTCTGTGGCATGACGAAGACTGTTACGATCACGGACCCGCCCAGACGGATTTCCTGGCGAACTCCGGGTTCGACTCCGAGGAGGAAGAAGACGAGGAACCGGTCCTGTAGCGGACCGGCATCGCGGTGCGAACCGAACATTGAACCGGCTTCATGGTGAGGCCGGTTTTTTTGATGCGCTCACGACAGGCCGGGAACCAGTCGAATCGTCGTTGACGCTCCGTCCTAATCCAGTTTCTTGATCAGGATGTCCTTGAACGAGATCCGCATGTCGTGTCCGCGATGCAACTGCAGGGCGATGATTCCGCTCTTCGCCCCTTGAGGATCTTCGATGTCCACCGTCGTCACGCCGTTGAGCACCTGCGTGATGTGGTCGCCGTCCGCCGTGATGACGTATTCGTTCCAGCCGTTCTTGACCACCGCTTTCTCCAGGGCATCGGTCACCTCGGGAGTCACATCCTGGATGATGCCGCGCGACGTCTTCTCCCCGTACAGGATGCCCATGTATCGTTCCGAGGCGATGTCCGCCTGGTAGCCGCCGACGACGAACGGTGGGAACTCCTTGCCGTTGCGCTCCTTGATCTCCTCGCTGCGGTACTGAATCCCGCTGTTGCCGGTGTGATCATGCAGCAGAAACTTGACCTTCAGCACAAAATCCCCGTATTCACCTTCGCGGATCAGGAACGTGTTGTCCGGGATATCGCCGTCGGTCGCGCCGACGATGACGCCGTCCTGGACCGTCCACAGCTTGTCGTCGCCGCGCCAGCCTTTGAGCGAATTCCCGTCGAAGAGAGATTGGAAACCCTCGTCGTCACCGGCGAGGGCCAACGTCGCCGTCAGCAGCAGGGCGGTGCAGCAGGTCAGAATGCTCTGGAACAGTCGCGAACGCATCAGAAGGTTCTCCATCCGGGGCCGGTGATTGCGAAGGATGCCTGATTCACGAGAATACGTGAACTGGTGAGGGAAGGCGAGCGACGGAGCGCGGCGGTCACGTTGTACTCGCGCGAACCCGCCAGCGACCGGCGACGTCTCGGTTGTGAGAGGCGGACACCCGCGGTGATCGTTGGCATTCGACATTCATTCATTCCGGCCTTGGGACATTGACCCCTGTGATCCACATTATCGACTACGGCATGGGCAACCTGCGCAGCGTGCAGAAAGCGATCGAGGCGCTGGGGCACGAGGCGACGTTCTGCACCGACCCATCCACGCTGAGCGACGCGACAAAGGTCATCCTGCCGGGCGTCGGCGCGTTCCGGGACGCCATCAGCCATCTCCGGGAACAGGGGTTTGAGCAGCCGATCCGGGACTACGTCGCCGGCGGTCGCCCGTTGCTGGGGATCTGCCTGGGACTGCAGTTGCTGTTCGACGTCAGCTATGAGGACGGCGAGTACAGGGGGCTGGGCCTCGTGCCGGGGAAGGTCGTGCGATTCGAATCGCAGCCGGGCCTGAAGATTCCGCAGATGGGTTGGAACTCGCTGGAAATCGCCGCCCCGAACGCGTTACTCAAAGACATTCCTGCCGGCGCGCATGTCTATTTCGTGCACAGCTATCATGTTGTGCCGGAGGGCGAATCGGTCGTCGCCACGCGGACGGTGCACGGGCAGCCGTTTGTGTCGATGATCGCACGGGGCAATCTGTTCGCCACGCAGTTTCACCCGGAGAAGAGCCAGCAGGTCGGTCTGAAGCTGCTGGAGAATTTTGCAACGTTGTAGTTGCCTCGGCCGCAATCACGTCACGGTGGCCCGCAGCGGTCCAGAAAACCGTGACCGCAGCGGTCAGGGTCGGTCCACGGAAGCTTGTACGTCCAGTCGGCCGCTTCGTAGAGAATTACCTCGTTGATCTCCGGCCGAGCGAGCAGCTTGCAGATAATTTCCTCACGACGTCGACTGATGTCCGGATCGCTGCTGCGGAGCGTTTCCTGCGCTTCGTAGAAGAAACTCATCGGGCCACGAAAGCTGGAACCGCGCGCCGCGGACAAATCGTTGATGCAGGCGTCCACGAACAGGCTGAGCGGCCCGTCCGCCGGGGCAAAACGAATTCCGTGAAGCACCGGTTCGACACCGGTTCCCGTCAGATCGACAAGGGCCATTCCATCCCCGATGTTCGGGATGTGATTGAGCGACGCCCAGATGTGGCGATAATACTCTCGGCCATAGAGAGAACCATCGGGTTTGGGCAGTTCGTCGAGGGCGACCATGACTCGCTCGACGGCGTCCGCATGCGGCGGTATTACGGCGCGAATTCGAGTCTCCGGGAATTCGCGTTCGAGGTCGAGCAGCAACTGCCGCACCCCCTGGGCAACGAGCCGGTTTCGGGCGTATCGCCAGGGGAACCGCCCGGGGCGATGGCAGTTGTGCTCGCGCCATTCACCCGGTTGGAGTTGCGTGATCCGGGTGATGGTGTCCGCACGCGAAGCGAGTTCGCGGAGGACCGGATCTTCTGCTGCGTTGCGCGGAGCGTAGGCTTCGTCGCGACCGAGCGGCCGGTAATCCCTTACGCCTTCCCGCCGCAACGCGGCAATCGGTTGCACTCGGTCGAGATCATCGCCGAGGTAGCCGGCCAACTGTGTATGCGAGCGGGTGTTGATGAAAATCTCATCGAACGCCGGGCAGGCCAGCACGGTTCGCAACTGCCGCAGCGCGCACTCCCGGGCCGCGGGCTGCGTGAAGTCGAGCATCTCGATCGACCAGTCCGGGCCGAGATTGACGACGAGCGCCTTGCCGTCCAGCGGCGTTCGCGGCGATCCGCCGAGAAAGTGCTCGATGCTCGCCTCGGTCGCCTGAAACTCGGCGTGATACTGGCCGTTCGGAGGAATCCCGCTGACGCGGGTCGGCTGCGGAGAGTCATCAATCTCATCGAGGGCAAACCAGACGTTTTCGCCGCCCAGCGGAGTGCCGGCTGCCGACCTGAGCAGGACCGGCTGCGCCGTTGAGAGCGCGACGTCGATACTCGCCTCCGGTTTCTGTGAGATCCACAGGAAATGATGCCCGACGGGCAGGCGCAGATCTTCGATGCGGAGTCGATCGCCATCCGCAGTCATCCGGTGCTCCGTCAGGCGGTGCTGGCGGTCGAGCGTCGCTGCGCGGATCTCTCCGTACGGGCGGAGTTGAAACGCGGCGCCGGCATCCCGCACCAGAACGAGCGACTCGGCCGCCAGCGGTGGAAACCGGGACGCGCGCAGCTCGAAATCACGGTGTCCGGCGTTAAATCGTGCGACCAGTTCCGAGGCATTGGTCAGGCCAGGCAGTTCAACCGCAGTCAGAGTCGCCGCGTCGCCACGGCCGATTCGCCGCAGAATCTCGCGGTAGTGTGCAAAACAAACGTCCTCCAGGTGGTAGTTGACGGAGGGCGCACAGAGCGGCTGGAAGTCCCACAGGTGAGCACCCGATTCGTCAAACGCCGGCACGACGTAGTACTTGGTCAGCGCTGGTTCAAACGGACGAAAGCTGACCGTGAGCCGGATGCCGTGCTCGGTCGCGCTGTCGGAGAGCATCTGGCCGAATTCGGGCATCAACCGCAACGCCATCAGTTGTCGCAGCCATCCCCACGAGGAGAATCCGGTCTGCGCCTCGATCCCGGCGGTCAGTTCGGGTGAATCAAGTATCGCACGGGCTTGCGCCTCGTAGCGCCGCCAGTCGTCCGGTTCGAAGTCATCGGAACTGGTGATGTACGGAAACGGGGTCAACCAGACAATCAGCCGCGAGATCCCCTGCGCCTGCAGCCTGCGAAAGTATTGGTCCAGTCCGCTCTTTTCGATGGGCCTCCAGTGCTGACCCGATCCACGATAAATCGAAATAAGGTCGTCGCCGAAATCGGCGATGTAACTCAGCGGACGGTCTGGCGGGGCCGGTCGAACTGTCAGCGTCTGCTCCTCCCCCGCTCCCTCAGTGGTCGAGATGCGGATGTGAAGTTCAAATGCTGCCGTGTCGTCGGGTGCATCCGAGGCGATGTGCAGCCGACCGTCATCCGAGATGCGCACCGTCAGACGATCGATCGCAAGTTCACGACCAGTCGCGAGGACGGTTGCTTCCCGCCGGGCCGTCAATGTGAACGACTGAGAATCGATGATCGGCCCGGTCGCGATCTGCCAGGATCGTTCGGCTCCCGGGCGGTAACAGAACGGCGCTTCAAGATTTCGCGGCAAAAGCGTGGTTGCAGACGGTTCCTCGCCTGCCGCCGGGCGAATGATGGCCAGCGCGATCAGTGTGAACACGGCCTTGGCGCGAAGCGACGAACACCGCATGCGATTCCTTTTCTCCGGACGGGTCATGGGGAACGGGACGCGTACTGTGACTGCGCCAGCCCGAGCAGCCCTCGTTGCTCAAGCCGGTCGACTGGCACGTGGAAGGTCACCTGCACCACACCCGGATGCCGGCCGATTTCGATGGCGCCGGCGATGGTCGCGCGATTGCGGACCTCTTCAACGCTCATGTCCAGCAGCGAGGCGGCCCGCTGCAAACCGTTGCTGGTGGCGATGTTCAGGTCGACTCCCGTTCCGACCACGGAGATCGGCAGCGTCTCCTCGATCTTGTTCATCCCGTGAGACCGTGCGACGGCGAGCGCCTGTTCCCGTTCCCGGGGGCTGAACGGTCGTGCCAATGGGGGGAGGTCGTCGACCCGTGGAAAGATGAGCGGGCCATCGAGCGTCAGTCCCTTAAGGACCTCGACTCGCAGCGTGGTGATGCCGGAGACGTCGCAGGTGTGACCGGCGATTTCCCCGTCTCCCTGCATCGCGTGCATGTCGCCGAGATACACGCCGCCGCCGGGAGCTTTGACCGGGCAGATCACGATCGCTCCCGCACGGACGGTATCGATGTCCATGTGACCGTCGGTTCTGAGTTTGAGTTGCTCCCCCGTGACGGCGAGCGCATGGGGCGCGCCGATCAGGAAAGAGCCGAAGTCGCCCGCATTATGCGAGTCGGGCAGGGCGACCCCCGGAGTCGTTCCGAGCTGGCCGAGAAACGGACGCAGACGCGCCGGGACACCGACGAGGTCATGCGGCGCGAATGTCAGGACCGGGTTCTGGACCGAACGCGGCGGCAGTGCGGCCCATTCGGATGCATCCTGAGCGATCGTCTCGGCCGCCTGCTGTGGGAGTGTGACTCCGGTTGTGCGATCGTCGTCAAACGCGATCGTGTACCCGTGACTGATCTGAAACGGAGTTGCATCACTGCCACAGTTCGCACAGCGAATCGCGGATTGTCCGATCCCCTCGCGGACGGTTTGAGGGTTGAGGCAGCCACAGCCGGGGCAGCGGGGGGCCACGAATGGATCACCCAGAAAACGTCCTTCCAGCGGTTTGTCGCAACCGGACGCGGTGGCGCGCGACGTGACCTGAATGGACTCGATGTGGATGACGATTGCATCGCCGACTTCGGCGCCGGCGACTGCGACCGGCTGCGTGACTTCGTGCCCGCCGCGCAGCGCAGGGGTGATCATCGGCCCCCAGCAGCCGGGAGCGCTGTGGGCGATGATCGTTCCTCCGGAACGCACCGGTCCGAGCATCGGTCGCGCAGGATCAAGGACGCCGTCAGTGAAGCGGTCGACGGTCAGCGAGTCGACCGCCGGATTGGAGTGGTTGCGAACTTTGGTGGCCATTTCAGCTCCTTTGCGACACGTCGTGCACAGAACGCGCACCGACAGGCTAACGTGATGAAAGCGGGAAAGAAAACTCGGACAATGCTGTTGCACTGATCTGGTTTGGCCGCGAGCGCCGCCGAATCGACCGGATGTTCGGACGATTCGTACTATTTGGCAGTCACGTTTCGCAGGGACGCCCGCCGGCAGCGACGGTGGGGCCGTGCGTACCGTAGACTGGCCGGGACGGTTTCATCGGGAGCACACCATGTGGCGCGAATATCCGCAGAAAGTCCTCCGCTGGGTCGGGCACGTCGTCCGGGAGCCATTGGATGAACTCAACCGCTGGCAGCGGGCGGCGCGGTTCGCTTACGACCTGAGCCGCCACGGCGCGCGGCAGTTGCGCGAGGACCGCGCCCCGCAAATGGCGGCGGCGCTGGCGTTTCAGACGCTGTTTGCACTGGTTCCGGTGCTGGTCGTGGTGATGCTCCTCGTCCAGGCCTTCATGGAACCGACGGAAATGAACCGGCTCGTCGGCAAGTCCCTGGAGTGGGCCGGAATGGAAACCGTCAGTGCTCCTCCAACGCCTGACGGCGCCGAACCCGCGCCGACGTCTGCGTCGCTTCAGACGTGGCTGACCGAACTCATTGATACGGCGGCCGAAACGGACCTGACTGTGGTCGGCTGGATCGGATTCGCTGTGATCGTGTACTCGACCGTCAGCATGCTGGTCACGATCGAGACAAGCTTTAACACGGTTTACCGCGCACCGTCCGGGCGGCCCTGGTCGCGACGGGTGCCGCTGTACTGGTTTCTCATCACCATCAGTCCCGCGGCGGTCTACGCCACTGTCTCAGCGCATCAGCAGGTCGAGAAGTGGGCCGACAAAGCGGCCGAGTCCGTCAGCAGTGTGGGCGCGGAAGAGCAGGAGCCGATGGTGGCCGCTGGTGCGGGTGACGAACAGGCAGAGCCAGCCGATGAAGTGGTGACGGCGAGCCAACCGTCAGGGACGGATGAGCAGCAGACGATGGTGGCGGCCAGTGCGGGTGACGAGCAGGCAGACCTGACCGATGAACTGCTGAGGGCGAGTCAACCCCCCGGAGCGGACGCTCCGGCTCCGGATTCGAAAACTGCGAAAGCCGGCACGCCGTGGTATCTGACGGTCGTGCACGTCGCGTGGAGCCTCACGATCGGCTGGCTGTTCTGGTTCACCGTCTACTCTCTGGTCCCGAACACGACAGTCTCGCTGCAGTCGTCGGCAATCGGCGCGCTCGTCTGCGCGGTGCTGCTGGAGATCGCCAAGCGCTCACTGGGGGCCTACCTGCCGAACGCATTCTCGATCAGCCAGTTGTATGGCTCGCTCGGGCTGGTGCCGCTGTTCATGTTCTGGGTCTACCTGATGTGGTTGTTCATCCTGTTTGGTCTGGAAGTCAGCGCCACGCTGCAATTCCTGGACAACCGGGCGCTCGAGGAAATCGAGAAACGCCGCGCCACCACCGGCCTGGTCGAACCGGCTGCGGTCGTCAGCGTGATGGAGGTCGTCGCCGAAGGCTTCCGCAACGGGCAGGCGATGCAGCAGCGGAAGATCGCCGATCGGACCGGAGTTCCTGAACAGGCTGTCGCGACGATCGTCCAGGAGCTCTGCAAGGCGGGACTGCTGCACCGGATCGATCGCGACCAGAACACCGTCTGCCTCGCCCAGTCGCCGGAAAATGTCACGGCCGACCGGCTGATGGACATCGGCTACCGGCTGGCGGATGGCGCGGGGGAACGCCGGATCTCCGTGTTCGCCGAACGGATCCGGGAACATCAGCGGGCGCTGACGAAGTCCATCACGCTGGCCTCGCTCGTGCCGGCGGAGGGGGGATAAGTGCTTCGCAAGCGAATTCGCTCCTTGACCGACCTCTGACCTCTGGCCTCTGACGTCCGTCCTCTCCCAGCTACTCGTCGAGCTTCGGCAGTTTGTCCAGATACTTCTGCGGGATCGGGATCGATTCGATGATCCCTTCCAGCCCGCACCGGCAGCAGGCGGTCTTCAGGCGGCCGGTGGCGATGTGGTCGTCGCCGCGCCACAGCTCGAACTGGTATGAAATCGATTTGACCCCCAGCCGTTCGACCGTCAGGCGGACCTCGAAGATCTCCTGGTAGAACAGCGGCAGGTGAAAGTTGCAGGAGGCGGCGACGCGCGGCCAGCCGACGTGCACGGCGCCGTCCTGGCGGGCGACGATCGTCAGGCCGAGCGAGCGGAAGTAGTCGTGTTCCGCCTCTTCCATCCAGCGGAAGAAATTGGCGAAGTGCACAATGCCCGCCATATCGGTTTCGGAGAACTGAACACGTCGTTCGACGGAGAAGTGCGGCATGTGATTAAAGATCGTCCGGACTCAGGTCTCGTTGGGCGACATGTCGGATGGCCATGACCTCGACGCGATCGCCGACGATGCGGAACAGCACGCGATGTGTCTTACGACGCCCGCTGCCGTAGAGCAGTTCCCTCAATTCGTACGGGAAGTGTCCGTCTTCGTGAGCAATCGAGCAGCGGTGCGGATTCGACGAGAGGGACTCAATTGCATCCTGGATACCGCTCAACCATTGATTCGCTACGTCGGCTGACTGAGCTTGCTGACGATACCACTGACAGGCCGAATCGAGTTCTGCCTCGATATCGTCGGAGACGAAGACTTTGTGTTTCATTTGTCGAGCGACGGACATCCGAGGTTTTCACGGATTCGTCGGCCGGCCTCTTCAATCGACATGAACCTGCCTTCGGCAAAGTCCTTCTCGCTTCGCTTGATTGCGGCGATTGTCTCTTCAAGTTCCTGTTCCTCGCGCCACAGTCGCAGACACTCCTCAAGCGAAGGACGAGCATCCTGGCTGGGAACTTTCTGCTTTACAAATTCTGCGAAGCTGTCGACTTCCTGATGTATCGTCGGCATTGGTTTAGTCCTTCGACATTCGCACGTACGCCATCAATTATCGCTGCAATCCGGCTTACTGCAACATCCCTCTCGCCGCGATCGGCCAGGCTGTTTCGCCGATGCCGTTCCGCACTACGTGGAACCGGTTGTGCAGCGGGGTCGTGAAGTCCGCGTACCCCGGTATCAACTCGACCTTGTCACCGATCTTGAGGTCCTGCGACTCCGGGCCGAGTTTCAGCATGCCGTGTTCGGCGCTGAGGCCGGTGACGACGGCGTCCGGCAGCGGGCGGCCGGTCACACTCCCTTTGACGACCGGCGGCTCCTGCTCCAGATGAATGGTTTTCCGCCCGCAGTCCAAGACCGCCCGCTCCAGCTTCGGACGGCTGACGACCGTCCCGATGACGAACAGCGCCGATTCCAGCCCGGTGAGGCCGCAATGATTGATGTAGTAGGGATCGGCGAAAATCCCGCCGCCGCACTGCAGCTCGGTCACGCCGTCGCAGTTGGACGTGATCTGATAGGAACCGGTGCCGCCGACGCTGACGATATCGCACGACAGGCCGTCCGAGAGCATCGGTTCGCGCTGCTCGAACAAGAGTGCGATCGCCGAATTGATGCGATCCTCTTTTTCCGCACGGTTCTCGACGCGCAGCAGGTGCCCCTCGTAGCCCATGATGCCGACGAGATTGACGCCGGACAGCCCGCCGATGCCCCGGGCCAGATCGCGGAAATCACTTCCGGGCCGGATGCCGACGCGGTCCAGGCCGACGTCGACCTCGATGATCACCCGGCAGGTCACACCGCGCTCGCGGCAGACGGCCGCCAATGCCTCGGCCTGGGCGAAATGATCGCACGCGACGATCGGATCGACGGTGCGGCACAGCGCCGCCACGCGCTCCAGTTTCGTCCGGCCGACCACCATGTTGGCGATGAGAATGTCACGCACGCCGGCGGCGGCATAGACCTCCGCCTCGGACACCTTCGCGACCGTCACGCCGATCGCGCCGGCCCGCAATTGCTGGTTGGCGATGGCCGGCGTCTTGTGGCACTTGGCATGCGGGCGCCAGGCCTTGCCCCGCTCGTGAATGAAGCCGGACATCGCGCGGATGTTGGCTTCCATCACCTCGAGATCAATGCAGTAGGCGGGAGTATCGAGTTCGGACTTGTGACGGCCGACAATCTGCGTCGACATGCGTACGGCTTTCATTCAAGCGCGACGGCCGCGGGAGTGAACGCACTCGCCGCGGCCGTACCGCGAAACCGTCACAGATTGTCGGGGATTGCCGCGTGAA
>ERZ869936.2012-NODE-2012-length-12827-cov-4.343016_pt1 | contig 12827 bp, 12 predicted proteins | sample MGYA00520876_ERZ869936 | MGnify/ENA primary metagenome ERZ869936 (study PRJEB32218, sample SAMN09650985) | biofilter metagenome | isolation source: enrty point of leading RO module | place: Saudi Arabia: Thuwal, RO plant located on Red Sea | collected 2016-02-17 ...
TATGGGCCACCGCCCAGGGCCTAAGGGCGGATACTTCCCGGTGCCGCCCATCGATAGCTTGCAAGATATGCGCGGTGAGATGTTGCAGGTGATGGGCGAACTCGGGCTCAGTCCCGAAAAACATCACCATGAGGTGGCGCCGGCGCAGCACGAACTCGGCCTCAAGTTCAACACGCTGACCCGCATGGCCGACAGCATGAACTTGTACAAGTACGTGATCCATCAAGTCGCGGCGTCCTACGGCAAGAGCGCGACCTTCATGCCGAAGCCGTTCTACAAGGATAACGGCTCAGGCATGCATGTGCACATGTCGATCTGGAAAAAAGACAGCAACCTCTTCGCTGGGGACCGCTATGCCGATTTGAGCGAAAGCTGTCTCTACTATATCGGCGGCATCATCAAGCACGCGCGCGCCATCAACGCTTTCTCAAACTCGACGACAAACTCATACAAGCGTCTTGTGCCGGGCTACGAGGCCCCGGTTCTGCTTGCTTATTCGGCGCGCAACCGCTCGGCCTCATGCCGCATCCCGCATGGCACCGGGGCTAAATCCAAGCGAGTCGAGGTTCGCTTCCCCGATCCGGCTGGGAACATGTACCTGACCTTCACCGCCTTGCTCATGGCTGGCCTCGATGGCATCGAGAAGAAAATCCACCCCGGCGATCCGCTAGATAAAAACCTTTACGATCTGCCGCCGGAAGAATTGAAAGATGTACCGACGGTGTGCTCCGGGCTGCGTCAAGCGCTCACCTCGCTCGACGCGGACCGCGACTTCCTCACCAAGGGCGGCGTGATGAATGACGACGTGATCGACGCCTACATCGATCTCAAGAAAGAAGAGCTGGACCGCTTCGAGACGCACCCGCACCCAGTCGAGTTCGACATGTACTACAAGGCTTAGGGGCTACGAGCCAATACTGAGCAAGGGCCGGAGCAAATCCGGCCCTTTTTTCTTATGGGAGGCGGCGACTGTGGCTAATAACGATTGCTGTCACCCAGATGGGTGATGTGCATTCAGCCCGCTCATGACTTGGTGCCCCTCCGCTTTTAGCTGGGGGTTTGTATGGATTCGTCATTCAGTCGCGCCATCATCATCGCCGCAGCGTCGCTCGCCGCGCTACTTGCATCTGCGTGCTCCGCCCAGTTACGTGAAGTCAATCACGCCGCCACCCTCAATACTCAGGCACTGGGACGGGTCGGCGCCATTTACGACGCTGCGGCTACGGCCCGCATCGACGCCACCTCGCGCACATATACTTCGGGGCAAGGCGTTATTCAGCCGGTCGAACTCGGACGCGACGACACCAGCAATATCGACTATCGCGACGAACTCATGGAGCTGCGACGCCACGCAGAGCTGCTCAACACCTATTTTACGAGCCTCACAGAACTCACCGCGCCTGGCTCAAATAGCGCGACGTCGCTCACCGATACCCAGCTCGCCAATGCCGGCGGGATCGCCTCAATGCTCAAAAAGCTTGAGCCCAATTTTTCAGACACAGCATCTACCACGGTCGCCGCCGGCTTGACCCTTCTAGCTGACAGCAATGTGCGGGTTCATTTGCGCGAGCACGGCGAAGATGTCTCCGACGCATTGCTTACGCAGATCGGCGCCCTACGCATTGTGCGCGATAATCTTGCTGCCGACCGCAGTTTCTTATGCCGTAGCGCCCAAAACGACTTTGAAAGAAGCGCCCGCCGTCCCGCTAACGGTCGCGGTCGAAACCCGATGACAAATGCCGAAGCGCAGCAGTTCGCCACGACTCGCCGCACGATCATTGGCTGCAACCGTCATGCCAACGACGCCGACGCGGTCATTGACGCCTTGGTTGCTTCGCGGCTCGCATTCATTGCGCTCGTCGAGGGCGATCAAACGCAATCTCGCCGCAGCGATTTGGACGCAGAGTACGAGACCGCCGCGCAGGCATTGGCGCCTCGGCTGCCATCCCGCGGCGATACCGCACCGTTGTCCAACTAAGAGGTTGCTACTCATGGCCGCGAAGAAAGCCACTGTTGCGCTCACGAAACTGCTATCGGGAGCTGTTCCCACACCCGAGGAACTGAAGACTCTCGCCCGAGCGGAATTGCTCCAATTCCTCAATTGGGCGACATCGATAGAAAGTTACGACTTCTACGAAGGATTAGCTAAGCCGCAAAAAATCCGATTTGACGCGCTTGTTCGCGCTGCGTTTCGAATTGAACGGGCGTTACGCGATCAATCGCTCGACGAATTCGTCACGCGGGCGCGCCAGCAGACGACTACGCTGAACGATGCCATTGCGGCCGTGCGCGCCGAACTGGATGAGGCGCGGCGAACTGCCTATCTGTTGAAAGATGTGTCCACGCTCCTGAACATTTTGATGCCACTCGTCGGACTCTGACCATAAGCTGCGGGCCGGAGATCGCTCTCCGGCCCGCTTCGCGTTCTGCGACATTGCTTTCTGATTTAGAAATTCAAAACGCCGCCGATGGAGAGCGCGTCGGCCTCGCCTTCGTCGCCTTCCATCCGCGTCCAGTCTGCGCGCACGCCGAAACTCGGCGTAAATCGCCACTCGGCGCCGGCGCCATAGGCAACGCCATCGTCATCCACGTCGCCAAGCGGCGTGTCAATTTCGGTCGTTTGGTAACCGACGCGGCCGTGCAGGTCCAAGTTGCTCGTCACCGGCAAGATCGCACGCGCATAGGCGCCGACATTGTGATTGAGTTCGATGCCGCCGTCGTCTTCAACGCCAGTGGACGCTTCGCCTTCGACCGCGAAGTTTGGACCGAAGCGATGGCCAAGCCGGCCAGTGACCGCACCGATATCGCCGCCGTCATAGTCGAAATTGGTGTAGCCGGCGCCGGCGTAGGTTTGCGCGCTAGCCGCGACTGGCGCGGCCATAAGCGCGGCCGCCGCGACGGCCGCCATCATTGCGAACTTGTTCATACTGCTGCTCTCCTCGTTCTCGAGCGGCCCCCAATCGCCGTTGACGCGGTGCGAACGGCCTTTCTTGGGCGAAGTTTCGGAGAGAGCTGCCATTTCTCCAGTGAAACGAAGCAGCGTTGCCTGTGGGACACTTAATTTCCCCAGCAGGGCGTTTACGCCCCGGATACCGGTGCGCTGCTGTTCTGGCGCGGACGCGCGAAGCGTCTTAAGGAATGTTCATGGCGCAAGCACAGAAGAAGGCTGCCGGGCCCAAAACGGGCGGCGCTGAGAACTTATGGAGTGAGGATCTGTTTGGCGCTGGCGACCCGCCGCCGGCCGCCGCAGGCGCTTACACCGCGAAAGACATCGAAGTTCTTGAAGGCCTCGAACCGGTGCGAAAGCGGCCGGGCATGTACATTGGGGGCATCGACGAACGCGCGCTGCATCACCTGTTCGCGGAAGTGCTCGACAATTCGATGGACGAAGCGGTGGCCGGGTTCGCTGACCGGATCGAGGTTGAGCTTGAGGCGGACGGCACATTGCGGGTGACCGACAACGGCCGCGGCATGCCGATCGATCCGCATCCGAAATTCCCCAAGAAATCCGCGCTCGAAGTGATCATGACGGTGCTGCACGCGGGCGGGAAGTTCTCGGATAAGGTGTATCACACGTCCGGCGGCCTGCATGGCGTCGGTGTCTCCGTTGTCAACGCTCTCTCCGACAGGGTCGAAGTGGAGGTCGCACGCGACCGTAAACTGTTCCGCCAGACCTTCTCGCGCGGCGCGCCCACCTCGAAGCTGGCTGAGATCGGCGCCGCGCATAACAGGCGCGGCACCACCGTTCGTTTCCATCCCGACGCACAGATTTTCGGGCAAGGCGCGGCGTTCAAGCCCTCGCGTCTGTTTCAGATGGCGCGCTCCAAGGCCTACTTGCAACCGGGCGTTCAGATTCGCTGGAAGTGCGATCCTTCCCGCATCAAGGACGAGACGCCCGCGGAAGCTGTCCTACACTTCCCGAACGGCCTCGCGGATTTCCTGGCTGAGCTCACGAAGGACAAGAAACCGGTCGTCGGCGAACCGTTTGCGGGCCGCAGCGAGAAGAGCGGACCGCACGGACGTGTCGAATGGGCGATCACTTGGGTGACGGACGGTTTCGGAGAGGCGGACGGTTTCCTGCGTTCGTATTGCAACACTATCTACACGCCGGACGGCGGCTTTCATGAAAGTGGCTTCCGCGGCGCCATCGCCAAGGGCCTGAAGGCCTACGCCGAATTGCGCAACAACAAGAAGGCGTCGATCATCACGCAGGACGATGTGATGAACACCGGCGCGGCCTTGGTGTCGGTGTTCATCCGCGATCCGCAATTCGAGGGCCAAACCAAGGGCCGCCTAGTCTCCACCGAAGCGGCCAAGATCGTCGAACAAGCGGTTCGAGATCCCTTCGATCACTGGCTGGCCGCCAACACCAACGAAGCTAACCGCCTGCTAGATTGGTGTATCCAGCAGGCGGAAGACCGCGTGCGCCGGCGCAAGGAAAAGGAAGTCTCGCGCCAGAGCGCCACGCGCAAGCTCCGCCTGCCCGGCAAGCTGGCGGACTGTGCGCGTTCGGATGCGCGCGATACCGAAATCTTTCTGGTCGAAGGCGACAGCGCCGGCGGCTCAGCCAAGCAAGCGCGCAACCGCGAGACGCAAGCCATCCTGCCTTTGCGCGGCAAGATTCTGAACGTCGCCTCCGCCGGCGCCGAGAAGATGAGCGGCAACCAGGAGCTCTCGGATCTGGCGCTAGCGCTCGGCGTGCAGCCCGGGGCCAAATTCAAGCTCGACGATCTGCGTTACGAGCGCGTGATCATCATGACCGACGCCGACGTCGACGGCGCCCACATCGCGTCGCTGCTGATCACCTACTTCCACAAGCAGATGCCGCAGCTGATCCGCGCCGGACGGCTCTATCTGGCGCTGCCGCCGCTCTACCGCGTCACCGCTGGCAAGGAGAGCGTTTACGCCCGCGACGAAGCGCACAAGGACGCGCTCATCAACGGCGAGTTCAAGGGCCGCAAGATTGACATCTCGCGCTTCAAGGGCCTTGGCGAGATGATGCCCGGCGACCTGAAGGAAACCACGATGGACCCCGCCACGCGCACACTCGCGCGCGTCGTGCTGGACGACAAAGGTGCGCCGGCGTTCGAAGTGCTGATCGAAACGCTGATGGGTAAGAAAGCAGAGAAGCGCTTCGAATACATCCAGGAGCACGCCAAGTTTGTGGAGGATGTCGACGTCTGAGCGCGGCAAATCCGCTCTAAACGTGCTTAAACATTGACTTTCCCGCCAAATCCCCTCATTTCCGCGCTGTCCGTTGTGCGCGCCCGAGGGCGTGCTCGCCCTCGCTGAACGCCCCCGTCTCATCCGGAGACGATGCCGGCACGAAGCGCCAACCCCCGCGACCTCCGCCCCGCGAACCTGCGCCGGCGGCGGTCCCAAGTGAGACTGAATGACCTCTGAGAATGCCGCGCCCAAAGGCGCAGAAACCGCCCAACCGCAAATCACCTTCGACGATCTTGGCCTCTCCGAACCGACCCTGCGCGCCGTGAAGGAGAGCGGCTACCACGTCCCGACGCCAATCCAGGCCGCCGCCATTCCCGAGGTGCTGAAAAACCGCGACGTTCTCGGCATCGCGCAGACCGGCACCGGGAAGACCGCCGCGTTCACGCTGCCCATGATTGACATCCTCGCCGCAGGCCGCGCTCGCGCGCGCATGCCGCGCACGCTCATCCTTGAGCCGACGCGCGAACTGGCCGCGCAAGTGGCGGAAGGCTTCGACAAGTACGGCAAGTACCAGAAGCTGACCAAGGCGCTGTTGATCGGAGGCGTTTCCTTCGGCGATCAGGACGCGCTGCTGGCGCGCGGCGTCGACGTGCTGATCGCCACGCCAGGACGCCTGCTCGATCACTTCGAACGCGGCAAGCTCTTGCTCACTGGCGTGCAAGTGATGGTGGTCGACGAAGCCGACCGCATGCTCGACATGGGCTTCATTCCCGACATCGAGCGCATCTTCAAATTGACGCCATTCACGCGCCAGACGCTGTTCTTCTCCGCCACCATGCCACCCGAGATCACGCGGCTAACCCAACAATTCCTCTCCAGCCCGGTCCGCATCGAGGCCTCTCGCCCCGCTACAGCGGCGAGCACCATTGACCAGCGCGTGGTGATGTTGCCCGGCGGCGATCCGCGCACCCGCCGCGCCGCATTGCGCGCCGCGATGACTGGCAGCGGCGAGGTCAAGAACGGCATCGTGTTCTGCAACCGCAAGACCGATGTTGATGTCGTCGCGTTGTCGCTGAAACGGCACGGCTTCAACGCGGCGCCCATTCATGGCGACCTCGATCAATCGCTGAGGACCAAGACGCTCGACCGTTTCCGGACCGGCGAGCTGCAATTCCTCATCGCATCGGATGTGGCCGCGCGCGGGCTCGACATCCCGGACGTCAGCCACGTTTTCAATTACGAGCCGCCACGCAGCCCCGATGACTACGTCCATCGTATCGGCCGCACTGGCCGCGCCGGACGCCAAGGCGCCTCGTTCACCCTCGTGGCGCCGAACGACCGCAAGAGCCTGGAGGCGATTGAGAAGCTGATCGGCAAGAGCATCGATAAGGCAGACATCGACGGCGTGCCACAGGCTGCGCTCGGCGATCCGCGCGACAGCGGCGGACGCGGACGCCGCGCCGAAGAGCTGAAGCGCGAGCACAATCGCCGTCTGCAAGAAAAGAAGCAGCGCTACCAGAAGCGCGACGCCAACCGTCCTACCGCCGCCACTGAGCCGGCCGCGCAGGCGCAAGCCGATAGCAAGCCGGGCGCTGAAAAACAGACGCGCCGCCGCAGCGGCGCGAAGAAGGATCGCGCGCCGGCGCATGCCCAGGCCGACCGCGCCAGCGGTGACGTCAAAGGGTTCGGCGACAACGCGCCCGCTTTCCTCCGCAAAAAATAAAACGCTACGGCTTCAGGCGCGCCGCCACTTGTTTGCGGAACGCCTCCCCGTAGGGCGGGCGCAGCATGGCGATGAGTTCGCTGCCGGTTTGGCGGTAGATCGCCTTCTCGTGGCTGAACTCCCGGAACCCGCGCTCGCCGTGATAGGCGCCCATGCCTGACGCCCCCACGCCCCCGAACGGCAGATCGTCCATGGAGAAATGGAAGATGACGTCATTGACTGTCACGCCGCCGGAGTGCGTGCGCGCCAGCAACGCCTCGCTTTCGCTTTCCTCTTCGCCAAAATAATAGAGCGCGAGCGGACGCGGACCCGCGTTGATCTCGGTGATCGTCTCGCTGAAATTGTCGTAAGCGCGCACAGGCAGCACCGGGCCGAAAATTTCCTCCTGCATCACCTTCATGTCCTCGGTCGCGTTCAAGACGATCGTGGGTGGAATTTTGCGATGCTCCTGCTGCGTGAAATCCTCGCCAGCAGGATTGATCTCAACGACCTCCGCGCCCTTCTCTTTGGCGTCGCTTATCAAGCCGCGCACGCGATCGAAGTGGCGCTGGTTGATCATGGCTGTGTAGTCGCCATTGTCGCGGATAGTGGGAAACATCTTCGCGGTGGCTTCCTTCGCGGCCGCGACGAATCCGTCAATCTGCTCTTTCGGCGCCAGCACATAATCCGGCGCGAGGCACACCTGACCCGCGTTCATCGCCTTCCCAGCCATCACGCGCGCAGCCGTCTTGGCCATATCGGCGCTGCGTCCGATCACCACCGGCGACTTGCCGCCGAGTTCGAGCGTCACCGGGGTAAGATTCTCCGCCGCTGCGCGCATCACGTGACGGCCGACCGAAGTGGCGCCGGTGAAGATGAGATGATCAAACGGCAGACCGGCGAAGGCCGCGCCTACATCGGGCCCGCCCAAGATCACCGCGATCTCGTCCTCGTCAAAATAGAGATCGAGTGTCTGCGCCAGCAACGCCGACGTCGCCGGTGTGAACTCGGACGGCTTCAGCATCACGCGGTTGCCCGCGGCGAAGGCGCCGGCGATGGCGTCCATGGCGAGCTGCACCGGAAAATTCCACGGCGTCATCACGCCAACCACGCCCTTGGGCTGGAAGCGCACCTCCGCCCGAGAGCCCAACAGGCCTAGCGCGGCCGGCGTCACTTTCCGCCGCTGCGGCTTCATCCACCTGTCCAGTTGCGAGCGCGCCTGCTTGAGCGGGCCGATAGCGGCGGCGATGTCAGTCAGCATCGTCATATCGCGCGAGCGGGCGCCGAAATCGCTGATAATTGCGTCGACGAAATCATCCTTGTGCGTCAGCAGCAGTTCGATGCATCGCGTGAGCCGGTGCCTACGCACCGCCGCGCCAGGCGGGCCCTTGCGGGTCTGCGCCTGCTTCTGAAAGTCGAGAATCGCGCGCATACGCGCCTTGGTCTCCTCGATCGAGGGATTGACCGGCTTGTTCATCGGCGTCTCCAGAGCTTTCGGAGCTCATTCTAGCCCCTGCCGTAGGCGTAAGGGCAATTACCAAAATTTACCCGCCCGGCGCCCGCATTTACCTCTCATCCATATCCTGGCCGCTAGCGTCGCGGCAGTGATTGCAGATTCCCGGATTGAGGGCGCGTGACAGACCAAGACGTTCTCATGCAAGGCCCTGGCGGCGAAACAGTCGCGCAGGAGACCCTCGATTTAATGCGCCTGCATGGCGTGCCGCCGACAAGCCGTAACTATGAGGTCTGGCTGGGTTACAGGCTGGGCCGCAACACGTCGTTGCGGGAAGCCATCGATACGCGCATCGCCTCCGGCCAAGGGTTCACCGCTGACTTCAACGACCAGACCTACGACAATTTTTTTACCGGGCTCGGCGCGTCCGCTCAGATTGTGCTCGCCGGTGAGCGCATCGCTCAAGACCTCGCGCAAGTCCTCACGTTCTTGAAGCAGGCCAACGAAAAGAGCGACGATTATGGCCGGACGCTGGAAACGGCGGCGACGCACCTCAATCGCGGCATGGCGCCGGATCAGCTGGGCCAGATCGTCTCCAGTCTCGCGGCTGCGACGCTCGACATGGCCAATCACAACAAGCATTTGAACGAGCAGTTGCAGCGGTCCACGCATGAGATCGACACGCTGAGGACCAGCCTGGAATCGGTGCGCATCGAGTCGCTGACCGACAGTCTCACCGGCCTCGCCAACCGGCGCATGTTCGACGAAACCTTGCGCATGCGCCTCGACGAGGCGCGCGCTCAGCGCAGCGAACTCTGCCTGCTGTTGTGCGACATCGATCACTTCAAACGGTTCAACGACACCTGGGGCCATCACACTGGTGACCAGATTTTGCGTTTCCTCGCCAGCACAATGCAGGCGCATGCGCGGCCGGATTTTCTCGTCGCGCGCTATGGCGGCGAGGAGTTCGCCATGGTGTTGCCCCGCGTGACCGCGCGGCAAGCCGAGCAGACGGCGGAGACACTTCGAGCCGCCATTCAAGCCAAGCGTCTGCGTCGGCGCTCCACCAACGAGGACCTCGGCCAAGTCACGGTGTCGATCGGCATTGCTCGGCTGCAGCCCGGCGACACGCCGCAGGGTTTTATCGAGCGCGCCGACGCTTGCCTCTATTCGTCGAAGCGCAACGGCCGCAACCAGGTCACTACCGACGCAACGCCCGTCCTTTACGTAGCGTAGCGCTTCCATAGTCAGCACAAGCGGCTAGCATCGCGCCTCCCAGGAGGCCGCCATGGCGTACGCCAAGATCAAGTACGAACAGCAAGGCGCCGTCGCTGTCGTCACCATGAACGACCCGGCGACGCTGAACGCGATCTCCGTCGAGATGACGGATGAAATGAGCGATGCGTTCGCGCGCGCCGCAAGCGAAGCACGGTGCATCGTGTTGACCGGAGAAGGACGCGCTTTTTCCTCCGGCGCGAATCTCGCCAGTGGCGCGCCGCCAATGGACGCCGAAGGGCGCCCCGATCTAGGCGGACGCTTGGAAGCCACCTTCAATCCGTTCGTCAACATGCTGCGCGAGCTGCCGATCCCGTTCGTCACCGCGGTCAATGGCGCCGCGGCGGGGATTGGCTGTTCGTTCGCGCTGCTGGGCGACCTCATTGTCGCTAGCGAGAGCGCCTACTTCCTTGAGGCCTTCCGCCGCATCGGCTTGGTGCCCGACGGCAGCGCTACTTATCATTTACCGCGTATGACAACACGCGCCCGTGCGATGGAGATGATGCTGCTCGGCGACAAGATCGCGGCAGCCAAAGCGCTGGAATGGGGCTTGATTAACCGATGTGTGCCGGACGCCGAGCTTATGCCAGCGACCATGACAATCGCCGCCGAGCTCGCAAACGGTCCGACCAGGACGCTCGGCATGATCCGCAAACTCGGTTGGGCCTCGCTCGACGCGGCGTGGAGCGAACAGTTGCTGGCGGAGCGAAACGCGCAGCGTGAGGCCGGCCGCACCGAGGATTTCCGCGAAGGCGTCCAGGCCTTCTTCCAAAAGCGCCCGCCGAACTTCAAAGGGACTTAACCGCGTTGCGCTAAACTGGCGCTCATGCAGGAGCTGGTCTGGCTTGCGGAGCCCATCCGCATTTGGCTCGAAGGCGGCACTTGGGCGGAAATCCAAGCCGCTCATGGTTTCCGTGCACTGGTCGGTTTGGCCGCCTTCCTGATCCCATCGACGCTCATCCTGCTCGGCATCGGCGGTCTGACCGAATGGCGCGAGACGCCACTCGCATTCTGGCTCGGTTTTTCGCCGCGCGATCCTAACGAAGACTGGGCCGAGAAGGCTCGTGATATCGATAAGGACGGGATGCCGGATTTCTAGCGGTTGGTCTTCGCTTTGCGTTTCGGTTTAGCCGCCGCCTTCGCTTTCGCCGCCATCAACGCCTTGCGGCCCCATTTGGCGGCTTCGTCAGGATCATCGAGCGCACTGTCAGGCAACCGCCAATAGCCCATTTCGAGTTTCTCGCCGGCGCGCGGTCCGTTCGCCGGCGCCCACACGAATGGGCCCGATCCTTCTTCGGCCAGTTCGCGCTTCAGCGCATCGTCGGCTTTGAGGAAAATTGCATCGTCCGCCAACAGCAGGAACATGACGCCGTCGGCGTATCCGCCAGCGCCGCCGAACATGCGCTTGACCTGAACCGGACCGAGACCTGCGAACAGCTCCTTGACGAAGTCGTGGAAGCTGTCGTCCGCCATGGTGCTATGCGTCCGCTTTCGCCGGCACGATGGTGACGCTCTCGCCGCAACCGCAGGCGTCGGTTTGGTTCGGATTGCGGAAAACGAACTTGGACGCCAGGCGCGTGGTCTCGAAATCGATTTCCGATCCCAACAGGAACAGCACAGCGTCCGCCGCGACCAGAATCTTTACATCCTTGTCCTCAACCAGCTCGTCAAACTGCTCAGGCGCATCCGCGTAATCGAGCGTGTATTCCATACCGGCGCAGCCGCCATTGTTGACGCCGACGCGTAGATATGGCTTGCCGCCGGCCGCCATGATTTCGCGCACGCGCGCGGCGGCGGCGTCGGTCAAACTCACGATCTTCGGTCTGGGCCTTCTGGTCATCGTCTCACAACATATTCAGTTCGAGCTTGGCTTCGTCGCTCATGCGCGCCGGCGTCCAAGGCGGCTCGAACACGAGATTCACGTTCACCGACTTCACCCCCGCTACGCGCTTAGCCGCCTCCTCGACCCAACCGGGCATTTCACCCGCCACCGGACAACCCGGGGCCGTCAGCGTCATCTCCACGTCGACATGATAATCGTCGTTGATGTCGACTTTGTAGATGAGGCCCAGTTCGTAGATATCAACCGGGATCTCCGGGTCGAACACGGTCTTGAATTGGGCCACGAGGTCGTCCGTGATGCGATCCAGCTCGGCTTGCGGAATGGCCGATTTCGGAGGTGAAGTTACGCCGTCCATAATCCCTAACTCAGAAGCTTTCGCGCCTTGTGCAAGGCTTCGATCAACACATCGACCTCTTCAAGCTTGTTATAGCACGCAAAGCTCGCCCGCGCGGTAGCGGTAACGCCCAGCCGCCGCATCAGCGGTTGCGCGCAATGATGGCCCGCCCGCACGGCGACGCCCTGGCGGTCGAGGATCTGCGCCACATCGTGTGGATGAGCGCCCTCTACCGAAAACGCGATGATGGCGCCCTTGTCCGGCGCTTCGCCATGGAGCTTGATCCAGTTCAGACCGCGCAGCGCATCCATGGCGCGATCCCGCAGCGCCGCTTCGTGCGCCTCGATGGCGCCGCGATCTTGCCCCTCATACCAATCGATGGCGGCTTTAAGCCCAATCGCTTCCAGAATAGGCGGCGTTCCTGCTTCGAAGCGATGCGGCGGCTCGTTATAGGTGACGCGTTCTCGCTCCACGATGTCGATCATCTCACCGCCGCCCTCGAACGGGGCCAGCGCCGCCAATCGCTCCGACTTGCCGTAGAGCACACCGATGCCGGTGGGCCCATAAAGCTTGTGACCAGTGAAGACATAGAAGTCCGCATCGATCGCCCGCACATCGACCCGGCCATGCACGGCGGCTTGGCAACCATCAAACACAATCGGCGCCCCTTTGGCGTGCGCGATGCGAGCCAACTCAGCGGCCGGCGTCCTGACGCCCAGCACGTTGGACATGTGGGTGATCGCCACCAACTTGGTGCGCGGACCGATCAGCGCATCAAGCGCCGCGAGATCAACGCCGCCATCATCGTCCACATCGAGCCATTTCAGCACCGCGCCCTTGCGCTCGCGCAGGAAGGCCCAAGGAACGATGTTGGAATGATGCTCCATCACCGACAGCACGATCTCGTCGCCGGGCCGGATGTGGAGCCCCGCGGCAACGATGTTGATCGCCTGCGTGCCGGATTTAGTGAAGACTATATCTTGCGCTGAGCCGGCATTGATGAAGCGCGCGACAGTTGCGCGCGCGGCCTCGAACGCCTCTGTCGTTTCATTGG
>ERZ869936.2013-NODE-2013-length-12825-cov-4.348395_pt1 | contig 12825 bp, 7 predicted proteins | sample MGYA00520876_ERZ869936 | MGnify/ENA primary metagenome ERZ869936 (study PRJEB32218, sample SAMN09650985) | biofilter metagenome | isolation source: enrty point of leading RO module | place: Saudi Arabia: Thuwal, RO plant located on Red Sea | collected 2016-02-17 ...
CGGTTGTCGTCACCGAATTCAAGGTCTTGTTAAACAGAATCGTTTCGTTAGGCGTGTTGTGCGGGAAACTGGTGAAATTCTGCCACGTCGTCGTCGCCGGGGCAGGAGCATTTGGATCTGTCGCCGATGCGGTGAATGTCAGCAAGTTACCACTTGCAACAGTCTTGTTTCCAATGGCATTCAGCACCGGAGGTGCGTTGCCCGTCGTGCGGCTGGCAGTGTTGGAATAGGTCGAGTTGCCGTTGGCATTGTAGCTACGGACGCGATAGTAATAGGTCGTTGTGGCAGCAAGGCCGGAATCGGTGTAGTTCGCCGCTCCGGCGCCGGTCGTGGCAATCTGGGTAAACGGTCCTGCCGCCGCCGTCGCGCGCTCAACCTTGAAGCCGACTTCAGCGCTGGAATTATCCGTCCATGTCAACGCAATCCTGTTCCAGTTGGTCGTTCCGCTAACTGCAGCAGCAGCCAAGGCGGAAGGAGCCTGCGGAGCCGTTGTGTCGCTTGCTGTATTAGAAAATGCTGAATTGCCAGCTGTATTGTAGGCAGCCACTTTGTAGTAATAGAGACGGTTGCCGGCCAAGCCGGTGTTGTTGTAGCTGGTCACATTAATGCCCACCGTGGCGATCAAGGTGAAGGTCACATTGTCGGTCGAGCGATAGATACGAAAACCATCCTCATTGGGGCTGGATTGCGCCCATGTCAGATTGATTTGAACATCCGAGACAGCCGTAGCTGCAAGGCTGGTCGGAGCCACCGGGATAGTGTCCTTTGTTGTTGCGTTGGATTCGTTGGAATAGCTGGAATTGCCCACCGCGTTATAAGCGCGAACACGATAGTAATATTGAGTGCCCGAGGCCAAACCCGTGTTGGCGTAGCTCTTCACATTGGCTCCCACGGTGGCGATTTGCGACCATGAACCACCCGCACCGGTTTTGCGCTCAATTTTGAACCCGGTTTCAATGCTCGAATTGTCCGTCCAAGCGAGGTCAATACGGCTGCTGGACACAGAGGTTGCCTTTAAGGCACTTGGCCCCGACGGGGCAGAACCGCCTTGCTTGCGGGACCAAACACCATCACGCACAGCGCCAAGGCGATTGATGATGATCGTGCCAGGGCATGCTGTTGACTTCACTTTGTAGTGGCCATCCAAGTAGCCCACCGATTTTCCATTGTAGGTGCCCGAACCATAAGGCGACCAAGTGGAGGGCATTTTCCATGCAATAACCGCCTCCATGCTGTTTTCCAATGCAGTGGTAAAGGCATGATTATAGGGAGAATGATAATAGCCCAGCGCCGTGAACCCAAAGCTGTTGTAATTGTAGCCATCATGGCCACCTTTGGGGATGCTACTCAGTGAACCCTGACGCGCTTCAAAAATATTGCCGTGCTTATCAATACAGAAATGATAGGCAATATCGCACCAACCATTCACGTTTTTGTGATAGTTCTGGATGTTGCGCATATTTGCTTTGGATGCCGTCAATCCGCTTGTGTTGTATTCACCTGCACCGGCAGTGTGATGGACAATCGCACGAGTAAGAGCACCCATTTGATAAACTGTGCACCGCGGGGAACTCGCTCCCCAGCACGCACGGGAGCAGATGGAGGGTTGGGGTCCTTTGCCAGCCATTAAGCCTGGGACAAAGGCCATGAGACCAAAGACCATCAACATGGCCTTGGCAAGTAGCAATCGGAACTCGGATTTTTTCTTCATAGCGCTTGTTTTAGTTGGGTTTGGCCCGGCACAAACGCAGTGAATTACTGCAATTCACTGCACCTGAAACCGGGTAATTGACGAGGAGTTTAAATATGTCCCATTTTCAAACAATCCCCCGTACGGGGGAGACACGCATCAGGACAGATTGCAGGAGGTGTTTGAAACCGGCCTACTTGGCCATGTATTTGACCACTGCCTCAGTTCGAGAACGGACATGCAGTTTGTCGTAGATACTCTTGAGGTGGGAGTGGACGGTTTCGGAGCTGATTTTTAATTGTTCAGCTATCTCCTTGTTGATAAATCCCTTGGCCACCAGATTCAAAATTTCCTCCTCACGGGGCGATAGGTTCTCAGAGGATTTGGGAGAAGGTCCCTGTTTTTGAAACGACTGGACCACTTTCCGGGCAATGTGGCTGGACATCGGCGCCCCACCCTGATGGACCTCCACAATGGCCTCCAGCAGCTTGGATGGCGCGCTTCTTTTGAGCAGGTAACCACTGGCACCGGCTTCCAGCGCCGCGAAAATCTGGTCGCTGTCTTCATAAACCGTATGCATCACAATTTGCAACCGGGGCAAGATGGCTTTTAGTTTTCGCACCAGCTCCACTCCCGACATTTTGGGCAGATTGATATCCATCAACACCACATCAGGCGGGTCGGACGGAATCATCTTCAATGCCGTTTCAGCCGTTCCATAAGTCGCATTGCAGTGAAAGCCAGAAGCCTCATTAATCAAAATGGCAAGGCTCTCCCGAATACGCCGATCATCTTCGACAATGGAAACTTTAATAGACATGAATGGCTTTTGGAGATGGGTGATGACTATTAATTGGAACCAGCCCCATGCGTTGACAAGCGAATTGTAAAACGAATTTTCGTTCCCCCGCTCGGGTGGCATTGCAAATCAAATTGGCCGCCTATCTGCTCTAATCGTTTCCGCATATTGATGAGCCCATTGCCCGTGGGATCCTGCCGAGCCGAATCAATGCCTCTCCCATTGTCTTCCACCGAAATCGAAAGCACGTCTTTTGAATAATCCAGCCTGATCCAAAGCTCATCAGCCTCTGCGTGCTTGAGCACGTTGTTTAACGCCTCCTTCAATGACAGGAAAAGGTTGTGCCGCGCTTCCGCTGAGATGGCAATGCGCGGCAAGGAGGGCGGAACATCCAGCCGGCATTTCACCGTGGACAACTGGAAAAAGTTATTCGCGAAATGGCATATGTAGTTGGCCAAATTATCCAAGGTGTCATTTTGAGGATTCAACGCCCAAACAATCTGGTCCACGGCTTCAACTACCTCATGGGAGGTTTGAGCGATTTTCTGGAAGTGTTTTTCGCGCCCTTCTGATGAATAATTCTTTCTTCCCAGTTCGCTTAGCAATGCGATTTGCGTCAGGCTTGACCCGATTTCGTCATGGAGATCCTTGGCAATACGGGCACGCTCCTTTTCCAACGCATGTTGTTGCTCCAATTTTTCCAATTTTCGCTTCAGCCTGCGGGTCGAAATGTAGCGCACAGACGCTCCCACAATGCCAAAAAGGGTGACGCCCATCAGCCCTGAGAACCACCACGTCTGCCAATAGAATGGCTTAACCACAAAGTTCAAGGAAGCCCCCTGCTCGTTCCAGACCCCCTCATTATTGCATGCCAAAACACGAAACCGGTATTCCCCCGGATAAATGTTGTTGTATTGGGCAATCCGTTGATTTCCTGCGCTAATCCAATCAGTATCCAAACCCTCAAGTTTGTATTTAAACTTAATTTTTTCTGGGGATCGGAAACTCAAGGCGGTGTAATGAAATGTCAATTCGCCCCGCCCTGGGGGCGCAATCACCATCGCCCCATCCATAGCCACAGGTTTTTCATCCGCAAAAAATCGCTCAATAACCACCGGTGGCGGAATCTGGTTTGATTCCACAGGCAGATTTGAGTCAGTGACCGCCAAACCCTTGGCTGTGGCAAACCAAAGCCTTCCGTCCCCTGTCTTCCAAGCGCCGGGCTTAGCGACGCCATTGCATTGAATGGTTGCCAACCCATCCGGTTTGCCGAAGGAAACACAATGGAGCCTCGCACCGGAATTTGTCGTAAAATTTAAAAGCGCTTTCTTTTCCGTCCAGAAAACACCGACCGGGCTGCTCATCCAAAGCCCTCCCCGATCATCCTCAAGCAGGTCGAATATTTCGTCGCAAAACAGCCCATGGGCACTCGTAATCGTGGTAAATCTGCCCTCTTTGTAATAGCACAGTCCGCCTCCACCGGTGCCAATCCAGAGCACGCCTTCCGCATCCTCATGCAACGCCAGAATCGGTTCCTCCGGCAGCCCTTGTTCTGATCCGAAATTGGTGATTTTTCCCTCATGCAGCATGCTCAAGCCTCCTTGCGTGCCAACCAACAGCCGCCCTTGCCGATCTTCATGAATCACGCGGACCGTGTTGGCACTTAATCCATCCTTAACCGTAAACCGCTTGAATTTGCCCCCGTTCATTTGAACCAGCCCGCTGGTGGCTCCAATCCACAAGTTTCCCTCCTTGTCCTGGTGCAATACCCGGACGGTCCTGTCCTCCAATCCGTCTTTTTTGTAATAACGCCTGAATTTTCCCCTCCAATAGCGGTACATTCCATGGTCGAAATCCATGCCGACCCACAGCGCTCCGGCACGGTCTTCAAGCAACGCCAGCACCACATCGCTCATAAGCCCGTCGTTTTGGCCGAAGGCCGTCATTCCCGATTCATTCAGCCGATGAAGCCCTCCACCCCAAGTGCCTATCCAAAGGTTATCCTGGGAATCCTCCATCACGGACATGATGTTGTTGTGAAGCAGCCCCTGCTGACGTGTGTACGTCCTGAACCGTTTGGGATTCAGCCGGTAAAGGCCGTCCTTGGCTCCGACCCACATATTACCTTCATGGTCCTCCAATATGGCGTTCACCATGTCAAACACCTGCCCCTCGTTAGTCAGTTCGGGAATGATTTTCCCTTTGACCAATCGGCTCAAGCCACCGTAACAGCCTATCCATAACGCGCCACGGCTGTCCCAAAAAAGCGATACGACCTTGTTATCAGTAAGCCCGTTCTTATCCGAATAGATATGCTTGCGGCCGGGCCCGGTGCCCACTAATCCCGCAAAACTCCCCAACCAGAGATTATTTTCCCCGTCCCGGCATATGGCCCTTAAGGTTCCCGGCAAATCCGGGCGCTTCACAAATTCCTGCACTTTGCCCTGCACCATTAAGGCAACGGTGGCTTCCGCGGAAGTGCCGAGCCAGATGTTCCCGTCCGAATCCTCCCCAATCGACCTGACCACTTCATGCGGAAGACCGTCTTCCCTTCGGTAGGTCTCAAGCTTGCCTGAGTAAAAACGCGTCACTCCATTAGTTGTGGCAACCCATAGGGAACCATCTGTGGACCGGCATAATGCACGCACCGAATCGCTCGCCAGCCCGTCCTTCTCGGTGTAATGGCGGTAAGCCCCTTTTTCCAGCCGGCCGAGGCCATCGCGCTCAAATCCAATCCATAAAACACCGTTGGTATCGGCACAGAGGGCGTAAATTGAATTACGCTTTAATTTCTCAAACCCTGGTGGATCCTTTTGGATAAATGAAACACCGTCAAACCGCGCCAAACCAGTTCGCGTGCCAACCCATAAATAGCCATCGGAGGTCTGGGCGATGGCCTGCACCGCATTGTGTGGAAGCCCATCTTCGATCTGCCAGAGCTGCGCGTGATGCTGGGCCAGACTTTCCGAAACGGCCACAAACGAAACCAACACCAGCCAAGCTCCCCAACTCAGGGCATGGCTCAACAAGCTAAACGCACAAAAAACTTGGTGCCACATGGACGTGGTCAATGCAGGGAGACGGAAAACATTGTGGGGAAACTTTTTCCACTTCCGCCAGAAAAAATTCACCAAATTTTCATCCACTTATTTCCATCGCACACTGGCGGCATTTACAGGTGAAACAAGCCATTCGAACAAGAGTCGCCACCATGATCTGAGGCTCCCCAAGCAGAAAAACAGCAATCAAAGTCATCGCGCAAGCTCCTCTGGGCAAAAATGGCCTCCTCTAACTTCGCTAAGGAACAGGGATCTGCAAAGATTGGGCCATAAAAAGGGTTGACGCTTTTTTATCCTGTCAATTATTTTAACTACTGTTTTGCCCGATGCTGTCCGTGCCGTCTTGTCCATTGCCCGTCTCTGCCATTTAGTCAGGCAGTGCCGAGCAAATGGATGACTATAATCGCCAATTAATCATGCAACACAGCTCGAGAACTTCAGAATCTGCGGGGGGCTCAAAAGCACCTCGTGACATTTTTGAAACATTGCTTGAAGCACTTTCTCATTCCGATACGGCCGTCAGGGAAAGCGCCATCCGAGAATTTGCTCAACGCAAGGACAAGCGGGGAATCACCCCACTTCTGGAATTGTTATCCGACAAGGAGGCCTCTGTCAGACAGACGGCGGCCAATGCCCTGATTGAACTGGGGTGGAAGCCGGGCACAGAAGAGCAGCAAGCAAGGCAAGCCGTAGCCCTTCAACCTTTTCAAGAAGCCAGTTCTCTGGGACAATCATCTGTCGAACCTTTGCTTAAACTGCTACAAGACAAGGAGGCTGCCTTGCGCTTGGCTGCGCTGGAAGTGCTGGCGCAAATTGGAAGTCCCAGGATCTTCAACCCCATTTTGGGCGTGCTTAAAGACGAAAACCCCCAAGTCAGGGCCGTTGCCGCGCAGGTTTTGTCCCGATTGAATGACGTGCGGGCAATCGAGTTTCTGGCCAAATTGGTCAAAGACACCAGTTGGGAAGTCCGCTCTGTCGTCGTGGACGCTCTGGAACATTGCAATTCTCCAGAGCGAGCGGATGCTATAATCGGCTTTTTAAATGATGAATCTCCTGATTTGCGGTTGAGGTCTTGTGAATTGTTGGGCAAACTTGAGGATAAGCGGGCTATTTCAGCGTTGGTGGCGGCTTTGGTTGATGCAGACCACACAGTGCGGTCTGCCGCTCTCAGAAGCTTGGCAGAGTTGGATAAAAACTGGCACTTGACCGAGCACGCCAAAGCGGCTGTGCCTGCCATATTGCCCGCTTTAAAGCACCATGATGACTCAATCCGAGAACAAGCCGCAGATGCCTTAAGACTCATTGGTCAGACACGAGCTATGAATTCCTTTCTCACAGCCGAAACAGGAACAGCCTCCCGGAGTGCCGTTCCTGTGCTGATCAAAGCCCTGAAAGCTACAAACCGGGATTTACGCCAGGCTTCGGCAGAAGCCTTGGGACGCCTGGGAGACGCTTCAGCATTGGGAGCGTTGGTGGAAACCCTCGTTGATGAGGACCAGTGGGTGCGTGAAGCGGCACTGTACGCCCTGAACCTCTTGAATTGGAAGCCGGCGAATGACACGGAATTGGTCTTGAAGTCAGTCATTCTCCAGCGATGGGAAACAGCAGTGCTTTTCGATTCGGTGGCATTTGAACCGCTGGTCATGGTTTTGAATTCCGAGGACCCTGAAGTATGCAAAGCAGCCATCTCCAGTTTGGCGCAAATTGGCGACAAACGCGCGTGTGAACCCTTGGCTGCCATGCTTTATCACCCTCACAAACAAGTCCGTGCAGCAGCAGCCCATGGTTTGCGAATTCTTGAGTGGCTTCCTCGGGACGCGAAGGAAAGTGTCATTTTTGCCATCGAATTGCAGGATTGGAAAACCGCCTCCCAGCATGGGGCCGCAGCGGTCGAACCTTTGGTTGGCGCGCTTAAAGAAAATTTCCAAAATCTAGAACTTAATGCAGCAGTCGCCGATGCTTTGTCCAACATCATGGACGGTCATGCAGTACGTCCGCTTCTGTCTTACAGCCGCGACGGACAACTATCCGAAACAATCATCGTGGCGTTAACAAACATCGTGGAACAAAATGTTGGAGAGGTGGAGGACGCTGACTTAAAAGCCCTTTGCGCATTGAGCAATATTTTCCAATTTCGCTATACCTACGATGAGCGCTATGGCTCTTACGTGCGTTCCGGATTGCAGGAAGTAGACACGTCGAGATTAAAGAAACAGGCTGCCCAGGAATTGGCGCGCCGGGGCGCCAGCCTGTAATTGACAGCCAGTCAGACCCATGGACACTGAAAGCAAAGCCCGAAAAAACATCCTATTCGTGGATGATTCCGAGGATTTCCTCCACCTTTTCACTCGTGCCATGTCGGCTCAATGCAAAGGAGAATGGGAAATTTACACCGCGACCAACGCCGGCAAGGCGCTCTCCATCCTACAGGAAACCCCGATAAACTTGGCCGTTGTTGATGCCCAGATGCCTTTGGTGGACGGGTTGCAATTGCTGAAGTTGATAGGGATGAAATATCCCAACCTGCCCAAAGTGGTGCTCACGGGATGCCCTAATCCTCAGGACCGGGCAGCCAGCCTTGCCAACGGGGCCGACCTCTATCTGGAAAAACCGACCACCCAGGAGGGAATCGAAACCATCTATTCGACACTCAACGAAATAGCCCGAGTGGAACCCGAGGAAGGATTTCAGGGAACATTGAGAAGAGTCGGCCTCCATGACATTCTTCAAATGGAATGCCTTGGCCGCAATTCCGCCGTGTTGGAGGTGTTTAACAAGGAGACGCGTGGCGAGATCTTCATCAAGCAGGGAAGCATCATACACGCCCAAACCAACAATGGACTCAAAGGGCAGCCTGCCTTCTACAATTTGCTGTCGATCAGTGGAGGCGGCTTCAAAATCAAACCCTTTGCCTCTCCCTCCGAAATCAGCATCACCATGTCCTGGGAATTTTTGCTGATGGAATCCGCGCGGCGACGCGATGAAACCGATACCATCAACCGCGGAGACAATGAGGCAAGCGATAGCAACCTCGGCACGACAGAACCTTCCCGGGGAACTGCCAACGCCGACTTGTTTGCCGGACGCACCTTTAAAATCAGTTTTCCCAAGCAAAAGCAGGAACAGGTGCAAATCCGTGAAATGGCGGTTTTCTCAGGTCAAGGGGACGTGCTTTATGAATGGCAATGCCCGGACGTGGAATTGCGCAAACGCTTCCTGGAATTTGTTTCTGAAAAATCACGGCAAATGAGCCAGGAATTGAAACTGGGGCATTTGGACGTTCTGGAATTGCAAGGCCCAAAATCGCGTGTTGTGGCTCAGATCCAGGATGACTCGGGCATATACATCGCTTCCAACAAAATCCCTGCTCCGCCACAAGACCAATCGGCCCAGAAATAATCCCATCGGGTCCTCTCCACCAACAAAGAGCGGCTTCAAATCCTTGAAGTCTAATTGCTTCTTTTCAGAAAAAGCGTTTGAAAATTTGGCCCGGGACGGCGAAGTTTGCCCGCAGTTTCAGGCACATTTGGTTTTCAATAAATATGAAGCAGCTCTTACTTATCGCGATCGCCATGCTGGCAATCACTGGTTGCGGCAAACGCGAGACCCGCGTCGAACAAGGCAACCGCGATCAAATTTTGCATTTGGGCAACGGTACCGAGCCGCAGGATCTGGATCCACACATCGTCACAGGTGTGCCCGAACATCACCTCATTACCGCGTTGCTCGAAGGACTTGTCGGCTTGGATCCGAAGGATTTGAGACCGGTTCCTGGCGGCGCTGAGCGATGGGAAACATCCGCGGACGGAACCGTTTACACCTTTTACCTGCGCAAAAACGCCAAATGGTCCAATGGCGACCCAGTCACGGCCCATGATTTTTTAAATTCCTTCAAGCGCATCCTCACCCCTTCCCTCGCCTCGGAATACGCCTACATGCTTTACGTGGCCAAAAACGCCGAAGCCTACAACACGGGCAAGCTCGCGGACTTTTCTGAAGTCGGCTTCAAGGTTCTGGATGATCACACCCTGCAAGTTCAATTGAACAACCCGACGCCCTATTTTCTTTCGCTGCTCAACCATTACTCCTGGTATCCGGTTCATTTACCGACGGTTGAAAAGCACGGCCCGGTTCATGAGCGCGGCAACCGCTGGACACGCCCAGAAAATTTCGTCGGCAACGGCCCGTTCATTCTCGATAAGTGGCGCGAAAACCAGATCATCATTGTCAAGAAAAGCCCAACCTACTGGAACGCAGACATCGTGCGTCTGAAGGAAATTCATTTTTATCCCATAGACAGTGACGACACCGAGGAGCGCGCCTTCCGCTCCGGCCAGCTTCATGTCACCCAGACCGTTCCACTTCCAAAAATTGACGTTTACAAAAGGGAAAAGCCCGATCTGCTCCGGATCGACACCTACCTTGGCTGCTACTATTACCGCGTCAACGTCACCAAGCCGCCCTTGGACAACAAAGAAGTCCGCCGCGCGCTGGCCATGGCCATTGACCGCGAAAACATCGTCAAGCACATCACCAAGGCCGGCCAGATTCCCGCGCACCATTTTACCCCGCCGGGCACGGCCGGATATACCGCCGAGGCGCGCATTCCCATGGATGTTGACGCGGCAAAAAAACTCCTGGCCGAAGCCGGCTATCCTGACGGCAAGGGGCTTCCGACCATTGAAATTCTCTACAACACCTCCGAGGGTCACAAGGTGATCGCAGAAGCCATCCAGCAAATGTGGAAGAAAAACCTGAACATTGACGTGCAACTGGTGAACCAGGAGTGGAAGGTCTATCTCGATTCCCAAAAACAGCTCAACTACCAGATTTGCCGCGCCGGATGGATTGGCGATTATCCTGACCCCAACTCCTTCCTCGACATGTGGCTGACGGGAGGCGGCAACAACCAGACCGGCTGGTCAAATTCGGAATACGACCAACTGATTCGTGAAGCCAGCCGCGCAGCCGATCCGCAGAAACGCATGGAAATTTTCCAGAAGGCCGAGGCCATCCTGCTGGATGAAGCCCCGGTGATCCCGATTTATTTCTACACCCGCAACTTTCTGATACAGCCCAGCGTGAAGGGATGGCACCCCAATATTCTCGACCATCACCCCTATCAACACGTGCACCTTGAAGCGGCGAAAAAATAAACGAACTTAAGTCATGTTGAGGTTCATCCTCCGGCGCATTCTCCAGGCCATACCCGTCCTGATTATCATCGCCACGCTGACCTTCTTCATGGTCCGCCTGGCGCCGGGCAAGCCGTTTGACGCCGAGAAGGCCACGACACCGGAAATTCGCGCCCGCCTTGAAGCCCATTACGGCCTCGATAAACCGCTTCTTCAGCAGTATTTCAGCTACATGGGCAATTTGGTTAAAGGCGACTTCGGCCCCTCTTTCAAATACGCCAACCGGTCGGTAAACGAACTGATCGCCGCATCGTTTCCCGTGTCTCTTGAACTCGGAGCTTACGCCATGTGCATCGCCCTGATGCTGGGATTGTTGGCGGGCGTGATCGCCTCGCTTAAGCCCAATTCGCCCACGGACTACGTGCCCATGTCCATGGCAATGGTGGGCATTTGCCTGCCGACTTTTGTCATGGGTCCGCTGCTGATTCTGGTGTTTGGCTTGACCTTGGGATGGTTCAACACCTCCGGGTGGTTTTTCCCGAGCGACCGTGTGCTGCCGGCGTTGACACTGGGCGGCTATTACGCCGCCTACACGGCGCGATTGGCCCGCGGCGGCATGTTGGAAATCATGCACCAGGATTTCATTCGCACAGCCCGCGCCAAAGGCGCCTCCGAAAAAAGGGTTGTGCTTCGGCATGCCCTCAAGGGCGGCCTGCTTCCGGTTGTCTCCTTCATAGGTCCAGCCATTGCTGGCCTGGTTTCAGGCTCGTTCGTGGTTGAAATGATTTTTCAGATTCCCGGGCTTGGACGCTACTTCGTCACCTCAGCGCTAAACCGCGACTATGCGATGGTCATGGGCACGGTCATTTTCTTTGCGGTCCTGATTCTGGTGATGAATTTGATCGTGGACATTGTCCTGGTCTGGCTGAACCCAAAACTGCGTTTTGACTGAACATGCCGGAAGCTCCTGAACTGGAAAAATACGCGGCCCATGCGATGGAGGACATCGAGCAGGGAACCTCGCTGTGGCGCGACGCCTGGCACCGGCTGCAAAAGAACAAGCTGGCGCTCTTTGGAGGTGGTTTCATTTTGCTGCTGGCGCTGGCCTGTTTCCTGTCGCCATTTTTGGGAATCCAATCCTATGAGGAACAGAATTTGACCTTGGGCGCAACCCCTCCGAGCGCAGAACACTGGCTTGGAACGGACCTTCTCGGCCGCGACCTGATGGCGCGCATTCTTTATGGCGGGCGCATTTCATTGTCAGTCGGGCTGGCCGCCACAGCGGTTTCGCTGCTGATTGGCGTCATCTACGGAACGCTCGCAGGGTTTCTGGGAGGCAAGACTGACGCCCTTATGATGCGATTCGTGGACATCCTCTACGCCCTGCCCTTCACCATTCTTGTCATTTTGCTCATGGTGATTTTTGAGCGTAGCCTGCTGCTGCTATTCATGGCCATCGGCGCCGTGGAGTGGTTGACAATGGCGCGTATCGTGCGCGGACAGGTCCTGACCCTTCGAAGGCAGGAATTCATCGAAGCCGCCGAGGCACTTGGACTGAGAAAGCGCCGCATTGTGTTTCGTCACCTGATTCCCAACGTGCTGGGGGTTATCATAGTCTATGCCACCCTGACCGTACCCAGCGTCATGCTGCTGGAGGCGTTTTTGAGCTTTTTAGGCTTTGGCGTGCAGGCCCCCATGAGCTCTTGGGGCACGCTCATCAACGACGGCGCCAAAGCGATGGAGGAATATCCGTGGCTGCTCCTGTTTCCCGCGTCGTTTTTCTCGCTCACTTTATTTTCCCTGAACTTTTTCGGTGACGGCCTGCGCGATGCCCTGGACCCGCGCGCCTCAAAGGATTGAACCATGACTTGATTCCCAAAATGCCTTTACTCGAAGTCGAACATCTCCACACCTCATTTTACACCCGGAACGGTATCGTTCGCGCGGTGCAGGATGTTTCATTTTCCCTGGACAAGGGGGAGACGCTCGGCATCGTCGGCGAATCGGGCTGCGGCAAATCGGTCACCTGCTATTCGATGCGCGGGTTGATTCCCCAGCCTCCCGGAAAAATTGAGAAGGGCCGAGCGGTGTTCGACGGCGTGGACTTGTTAAGCTGGTCAAAAAACAAAATCCGCGAAATGC
>ERZ869936.2014-NODE-2014-length-12824-cov-6.368157_pt1 | contig 12824 bp, 10 predicted proteins | sample MGYA00520876_ERZ869936 | MGnify/ENA primary metagenome ERZ869936 (study PRJEB32218, sample SAMN09650985) | biofilter metagenome | isolation source: enrty point of leading RO module | place: Saudi Arabia: Thuwal, RO plant located on Red Sea | collected 2016-02-17 ...
ACCTCGACGCCATGTTCGCCAAGATCGGCGACAAGGCGTCCACGGTCGACACCAGGGAGCGCAAGGTCCAGTGCACCCACTGCCACGCCGTCCTCACCCGCGGCGCTGCCAACGTCGGCCAGTCCTGCGACTTCTGCGGCTCGCCGGAAATGCTCGACTACGAGGACATCGAGGCGCCGATCCGCCCGGAGTCGCTGCTCCCCGCGATCGTCGGCAAGGAACAGGCCTACCATTCGCTCAAGCAGTTCCTTGCCTCGAAGTGGTTCGCGCCCAACGACCTCAAGAAGCGCAACCTCGTCGACCGCATTCACGGCGTCTACCTGCCCTACTGGACCTTCGACAGCGCCGCCGAATGCCCGTGGACGGCCGAAAGCGGGACTTACTACTACGTCACCCGTACCCGGCGCGGCCCCGACGGAAAGACGGAGACCTACCGCGAGCGGAAGATCCGCTGGCGTCCCGCCCGCGGCCATGTCTCGACCTGGTTCGACGACATCCTCGTCACCGGCTCGAGCGGGCTCGATCCGACGATTCTTTCGAAACTCGAGCCCTTCCCCACCAAGGACCTCGTCCCCTACGAGACGCGCTACGTTTCCGGCTGGGATGTCGAGGCCTATCAGGTGCCGCTGCTGCAGGCTGCCCGCACCGGCTTCGGCATCATGGAGGCCCAGCTTCGCAACATGTGCGCCCGCGAGGTGCCGGGCGACACCTACCGCAACCTGCGGATCCATCCCGAGTATTCGCGAAAGACCTTCAAGCACATCCTCTGTCCGGTGTGGCTCATCGCCTACCAGTACCGCGGCAAGACCTACAACGGCGCGCTCAACGCCGTCACCGGCACCACTTACGCCCACTTCCCCAAGAGCCCGTGGAAGATCGCCTTCGTCGTGCTGGCCGTGCTCGCGTTCGTGCTGATCCTCCTCGTGCTGTTCAGAGGCTGAAGCCCGGCCGCACTTTTCGGCAGTCCCCGCTGGCCAAGAGCCCCCGGCTTTGCCACCAAGCGCCATGGGGGAAGCGAAGCGCAAGAACCAGCGGGAATGTCCCGCACTGCACCGGACAATCTCCGCCGCCGAATGCGGCCAGGGGAGGAACACCACCATCCCCTGCCCGGCGGACTGCCCGCACAATCCCTTCGCTCCGGCCAACTACCGCGAGCAATTCGGGCCGATGGAGGCCCGCGTGATCCACAAGCTCATGGCGCTGCTCGCGCGCAAGCTCACCCATGCCGAGCTCCGCGAGATGCTCGGTTCCGGGGAAACGTACGACGTCCACGCCCTCCACGTCTGGCACCTCTACGGCCGCGGCCTGATCGATGAATGGATCACCGCCGGCGAACTCAGGGATTGGAAGAACGACGAGCGCTTCCTCGTCGACTGCTTCCGCACGACCCGCGTCGCGCTCACCGAGATCCAGCGCATCGCGGACGACGACTCGGTGATCGTCCGCGACCTACTCCAGCCGGAACTCGGCGAGATCCGCATCATCGACACGTCCTTCGTGCGCAACGCGCTGCGTTTCGACACTCATCTCGGCTGGATCTACCGGGTGCCCGGCGGCTGGCGCTCGAGCGGCGCGGCGATCGAGTTTGCCGCGCTCGGCTACCGCGATGCGGTGGAAACCCTGGAAATCCTCCTCGACCACCTCGGGGCGCCGCCCGGCGATCGCCGGCAGTGGCTGCTCGAAAACATGATGCTGCTCCAGGAGGCCATCACCGAGATCTTCAAGGCCCGCAGCGAACTCAGCCTGCGCCGCACCGACACGCGCGAGGTCACCCGCGAATTCGAAGCGAAGCCCGCGAAACTCGCCGACCTCGCCGACGAGCTCCGCCGCCACCCGCGGATGGGCCCCATGGACGATCCGTCCGGCGATTACGACGGCGAGCTGCTGGTGCCCGCCGAGTCGCCGGGAGGGCCGTCCCAGGTCGTCGGCCGAATCACTATCGATGACGGAATCGTGCGGGCGCGGGCGCTCTCGATGGGGCGGGCCGACCAGTTGCGCGCCTTCCTCCTCGAGCTCGAGCCGAAACTCCGCGAAACAGACGAATCGGTGGTGGACCTCAGTCCGGAAAGTCCCGCCCGCACCAGCCAGCCGGACCTCGTCCCGCCGGTCCTGGTCGAGGACGTCGGAGGCATGGATTTCGTGTCCCACCGCGTGGCGATCGACTCAGGTGGCCAGCCGATGCTCGGCGACCAGCTCACCGGGCGGCTGCTCGACCAGGCCGTTCCCCTGCTCGACGGGCTCACCCCGCGCCAGGCCGCCGCCCGACCGGAGATGCGGGCCCGGCTCGTCACGCTGATGAAAGGCCAGGTCAAGAACCTCGACCGCCTGCGCAGGCGCCAGGGTCTCGATGTCGACCTCACCCCCCAACTCCAGGAACTCGGCCTCGACGAACTCGTCCAGCCACCACCGCCGGTCGGCGGGGCCCCGGCGGCAACGGCGGAGGAGGAACGCGCGCCACAGCCGCCGATCCAACCCCAGCTCAAAGGTGAGAAGCTGCTTCAGCGACTCAGAAACCAGATCTCCCGCCGCCGGGAAATCGACCGACAGATCGATGACCACGAGGAGTTCTTCGCGGCCGTCGAAGAGCTGCCGCGGGCCGATTTCAGCATCGAGGAAAGCCAGATGCTCGCCCTGGCCGCACGCTTCGCCGTCTTTGCCCTCCACCCCGAACTGCCCCGGAACTTCCTGCCGGACTTCGATCGGATGGCGGCATGGTATGATGAGGTGTACGAATCCGTCGTCACGGGACACGGCAACCTCAAGGAGCAGATGCTCGAAGCGGTCGCGGAGAGCTTCCAGCCCGAAGTCGTCGGCACCGTCCTCGATTTCACCGCCAACGCCGCCGGAACGGTCGGCGGCGACGTCCGGGACGAAAACAAGTTCGAGTTCATCCTGGCCCTCTGCGCCGTCGTCCGCGAGGTCAGCTACTGGCCATGGAAACGCTGAACGCTCGCGGCGAACCGCTTGATGATTGAGTTTTCCCGGCGTGGCGGATGAAATTCGCCGCCACCGCATGCGCATCGACATCCTCACGCTCTTTCCCGAGATCGCGCTCGCACCTCTCAGCGAGAGCATCATCGCCCGCGCCCGCGAGGCGGGGATCGTCGAGATCCGCGCCCATCAACTACGCGACTGGGCGACCGACAGGCACCGGCGGACCGACGACTATCTCTGCGGCGGCGGCCAGGGCATGCTGCTCAAGCCCGAGCCGCTCTTCGCCGCCATCGAGGCGCTGAAAAACGACGACACCACCGTCATCCTGATGACGCCCCAGGGCAAGGTCTTCAAGCAGGCCGTCGCCCGCGATTTGGCGGAGAAGGGAGGCCACCTGCTCATCGTCTGCGGCCACTACGAGGGAGTCGATCACCGCGTCATCGAGCAACTCGTCGATCTCGAACTTTCCATCGGCGACTACGTGCTGACCAACGGCGCGATCGCCGCGGCGGTCGTCACCGATGCGATCGTCCGCCTCCTCCCCGGCGCCCTCGGCGACGAGCGCTCGCCGGAGGACGAATCCTTTTCCGATCCGAATCTCCTGGAAGCCCCCGCCTACACCAAGCCGGCCGAATTCCGCGGCCTCACGGTCCCCGAGGTCCTGCTCTCCGGCCACCACGCCAAGATCCAGGAATGGAAGCACCGCAAGGCCCTGGAACGCACCCGCACCAACCGACCGGACCTGCTGGACGGCAAAAGCTGAGGCCTGCGTCCCTACCACCCCACCAGCCGCCGCACCGCGGCGGCGAGCACTTCTTCCAGCACCGCCGCCTCGGCGTGGGTCAGGGGGATGGTCACCTTCCGCACCGATTTGTCGGCGGCCTCCTGCCGCGACACGCCCATCAGATACGGCGCCCGGTCCGGGTCGTCGCGATGGCGAAGTTCGAACGCGCTGTTCGCCTTCTCCGACTGGTGGAAAAGCTTGGCCTGCGGCTGGCGCCCCTGCAGCACCGACAGCGCCGCGCCAAGGTCGGCCAGGCCCCACTTCATCGTCACCTTGTTTTCCCAGTCGAACTGCCGCTCGCCGCTCTGCGATGCCGCATCGACGAACACCGCGGCCTTGTCGGGATTCAGGCCGAAGCGGATCACGCCTCCGCCACCCTTGGCGTTGGGCTTGTAGATCGCGTGTTCGGGCAGGCGTTGGGCGGCGACGGGGGATTCAAGGTTCGCATTCATCAAGCCCGCTTTTAGGGACATCGGCGGCGGACGTCAACCTGAAAATGTTCTTATGAACAGCATATCGCGGTTTGACGTCACCGGATGTTCCTTCACCTTATCCCCATCCAACGCCGAACCGGTGGAAGCCTGCCGCGTCCCGGTCGTATAGTGCGAAGATCATGCCCGCCTCACCCGCCTGCCGCCTGCTCGTCGCGCTGGGAACCGTCGCCACGGTCCCGGCGGCGGACGATGCCGTCGATTTCAACCGCGACGTGCGGCCGATCCTGACCAAGAACTGCACGACCTGCCATGGCGGCGTGAAGATGGCAGGCGACGTGTCGTTTCTCTATCGCGAGGACGTCCTCGGCCGCGGCGAGTCGGGAAAACCGGTCGTGGTGCCCGGCGAGCCGGACGGCTCCGAGATGATCCGGCGCATCGTCACCGACGATCCGGACGACCGGATGCCGCCGCCCGACCACCACCCGCATCCGCTCCCCGACGCCGAGATCGAGATCCTGACCGACTGGGTTCGCCAGGGCGCCGAGTGGGGCGAACACTGGGCGTTCCAGCCGCCGGTCATGCCGGAAATGCCGGAAGTTTCCGAGTCCGCCTGGCCGGAGCAGGAACTCGACCGCTTCGTCCTCGCCCGCCTTGAGTCGGAGAAACTCCCACCCTCTCCCGCCGCCGACCCCGCCGAGTGGTTGCGGCGCGCTTCCCTGGATCTCACCGGCCTGCCGCCGACCCTGGAGGATTTCGAGGCATTCCAACAATCCGCAACCCGCAATCCGCAATCCGCAATGGAGCAAGCGGTCGATCGCCTGCTCGCCTCGCCCGCCTACGGCGAACACTGGGCCGCGATGTGGCTCGACCTCGCCCGCTACTCGGACACCTTCGGTTTCGAGAAGGATCCCCACCGCGAGATCTGGCCGTATCGTGACTGGGTCATCGACGCCTTCAACGCGGACATGCCCTTCGACGAGTTCACGATCAAGCAGCTCGCCGGGGACCTGCTCGAAGACCCCGAGCCCCGCGACCTGATCGCATCGGCCTTCCACCGCAACACCCAGAACAACACCGAGGGCGGCACCGACGACGAGGAATACCGCACCGCGGCGGTGATCGACCGGGTCAACACCACCTGGACCGCGTGGAACGCCACCACCTTCGGCTGCGTGCAGTGCCACGCGCATCCGTACGATCCGATTCCCCACGAGGACTACTACCGCTTCCTCGCGTTCTTCAACAACACCGAGGACATCGACCTCAACAACGACTGGCCGAAGACGAAGGTGGCCGGCAATCCCTCGCAGCAGGCCGAGGTGGTGAGGCTGGAGAAGCTCATCCGCCAGCGTCAGGAAGACATCAACGATCCGATGCGTGAGTCGGCCCTGGCGGTCGACGACTGGGACACGCTGAACTTCGACAGGACCGTGGTCGAGCCGCCCACCGGCAAGCTCGACCAGCAGCCGGACGGCGTGGTCGTGTCCTCCGGCACCACGCCGAACCGCGGCGTCTTCGTGCTCGAATCCGAGGCGCGGCCGCTGTCGCTCATCCGCGTCGAGATCTTCCCCGAGCAGGACGATCCGGTCGAGTGGCGTGGGAAGGGCGCGGTGATCTCGGGCTTCGAGGCGGCCTACGTTTCGCCGGGAGGCAAGAAGCGTCCGATCCCGCTCCGGGAGGTCGCCGCCGATTTCCTCGCCGGTCCCTACGAACCGAACGAAGCGCTCCGCGGTGGCGGAGGTGGCTTCGGGGAGTTCCCCGCCATCCATCAGCCCCGCACGGCCTGGTTCATTCCCGCCGAACCGGCCCGTCCGGAATCCGGTGAGCGGCTCGAGATCCGCATCCGCCACGGCGCCACCTGCAACGAAAGCCAGAGCTGCATCCTGCCGCGCTTCCGGGTGGCCACCAGCGAAGACCGCAGACTCGTCGATCACATCACCTCGCAGAAGCACCGCGCCCTCAGGGACGAGCTCGCCGCGCTGGAGAACGATTACAAGGGCATCGGCGGAACCATGATCCCGGTCATGCGCGAGCGCTCGGGAGAGGCCCGGCGGCCGACCCGGCTTTTCATCCGCGGCAACCGCATGACGCCCGGCGACCTGGTCGAGCCCGGCGTCCCGAAGGTTTTCGGTGGTGAAGGCGTCGCCGGCGACCGCCTCGACATGGCGCGCTGGCTGGTCAGCGACCGCAACCCGCTCGTCGCCCGCACGCTCGCCAACAGGCTGTGGGCGCACGTTTTCGGCATCGGCATCGTCGAAACCCAGGAGGACTTCGGTTCCTCCGGCTCGCTGCCGAGCCACCCCGAGCTCCTCGATTTCCTCGCGCTGCGCCTGAGCGACCACCACAAGTGGCGCCTCAAGCCCTTCCTCCGCGAACTCGTGCTGTCGGCGACCTACCGGCAGTCGAACAAGGCGACCCCGGAACTGCTCGAAAAGGATCCGCGCAACCGCCTGCTCGCCCGCGGTCCTCGGCAGCGGCTCACCGCCGAAATGGTCCGCGACCAGGCCCTGCTCGTCTCCGGACTGCTGGAGCGCCGGATGGGCGGAAAGTCCGTCTTTCCCCCGCAGCCCGAAGGCGTCTGGAACTCGGTCTACAGCGGCGCGAAATGGCAGACCTCCACCGGCCCCGACCGCTACCGCCGCGCGATCTACACCTACCACAAGCGCACCGCCGGCTATCCCGCCTTCCTCACCTTCGACGCCTCGGCGCGCGACGTCTGCCTGCCACGCCGCATCACCACCAACACCCCGCTGCAGGCGCTCGTCACGCTCAACGACCCCGCCCACATCGAATTCGCCCAGGCGTTTGCCAAACGCATGATGGAAGCCGGTCCGGACCTCCGCATCCAGCTCGCCCACGGCTACCGCATGCTGACGCTCCGCGACGCGGATCCCGGGGTGCTCGACACGCTCGCCAAGCTCCACGCGGACGCGAAGAAGGACTACGAAAGCAACCCGGGCGAGTCCGCGAAGCTCGGCGAGACTCCCGACGAAGCGGCCCTGGTCCTCGTTGCCAACACCCTCCTCAACTCCGACATCGCGTTGAACCGATGAACTTGTTCGAGCAATTCCACCACGATCGCGTGCGCCACCTCACCCGGCGGCATTTCCTCAGCGAGTCGTCGCTCGCCCTGGGCGCGCTATGGATGGGCACGCAGACGGGTCTCGGCGCGAAGCTGAAGAAGGATCCGGCCGCGCCGCTCGCGCCGGACATCCCCCACTTCGCGCCGAAGGCAAAACGCGTGATCTACCTGCACATGGCAGGCGCGCCGAGCCAGCTCGAGCTGTTCGACCACAAGCCGGACCTCGCCAAGCTGGACGGCAAGGAATGCCCGCAGGAGTTCCTCGCCGGCAAGCAGTTCGCCTTCATCCAGGGCGTGCCGAAGATGCTTGGCTCGCAGTACCCCTTCCATCAGGCCGGGGAAAGCGGCGCCTGGATTTCCGACCGGCTGCCGCACTTCGAGGAGGTCATCGACGAGGTCTGCTTCATCAAGTCGATGTGGTCCGACCAGTTCAACCACGGCCCCGCCCAACTCCTCCTGCACACCGGCAGCGCGCTGCCCGGCAGTCCCTCGGCCGGTGCGTGGGCGACCTACGGGCTCGGCTCGGAAAACCAGAACCTGCCCGGCTTCATCGTCCTGACCTCCGGCGGCAAGAACCCCGACGCCGGCAAGTCGGTGTGGGGATCAGGCTACCTGCCGAGCGTCTATCAGGGTGTCCAGTGCCGCTCGCAGGGCGACCCGGTCCTCTACCTCGGAAACCCGGACGGCGTACCGCGGAGCCTGCGACGCCGCACGCTCGACGCGCTCAACGACCTCAACCAGCGCGTCGCCACCGAGATCGGCGACCCGGAGACCGAGACCCGCATCGCCCAGTACGAAATGGCTTTCCGCATGCAGCTCCACGCCTCGGATGCCTTCGACATCTCCCAGGAACCCGAAGCCGTGCACCAGGCCTACGCGACGCAGCCGGGCAAGGAGGCCTTCGCCAACAACTGCCTGCTCGCCCGCCGGCTCGCCGAGCGCGGCGTGCGCTACATCCAGCTCTTCGACTGGGGCTGGGACTCGCACGGCACCGGCCCCGACACCGACCTCAAGATCGGCTTCGCCAACAAGTGCCGGCAGATCGACCAACCCGTCGCCGCCCTGCTCAAGGACCTCAAGCAGCGCGGCCTGCTGGAGGAAACGCTGGTCATCTGGTCCGGCGAATTCGGCCGCACGCCGATGCGCGAAAACCGCGGCGGCGTGGAGATGAAGAACGTCGGACGCGACCACAGCCCCTCGGCCTACACCTTGTGGATGGCCGGCGGCGGCGTGAAGCCGGGCTTCAGCTACGGCGAGACCGACCCGATCGGCTACGAGGCGGTCACCGGCAAGGTCAGCGCCCACGACTTCCACGCGACGCTGGTGACCCTCCTCGGCTACGACCACAAGCGCTTCACCTTCCCCTTCCAGGGCCTCGAGCAGCGCCTCAGCAACGTCACCAAGCACTCAAGGGTGGTGACGGACATCATCGCGTGAAAAGAGGTCGGACACTCATGTCTGGCTCGAGCTTCCTCGGAAAAAGCAGTTCGAGGAGGTAGGCAAGCGGAACGGAGATGAGCACTCCGATCGAGAACGCGAGGCTGGGGACGAGAATTCGCGGATCCACCTCGCCCGCCCAGCCCGAGAATGGCTTCTCGAAGTGGGTGGTGACATGACCGCTGTAAAGATTCGTCAGAGACTTGAGCTCCTCACTCAAGCGCTCCAATTGCAACCGAACAAGCTTGTACACGTCATAGTCGCTATCCAATCGGCTGGCGGTGATCAGCGATTCAATTTCGTTGCGCAGCTCACCGATCGCCTCGGCATTCACATCGAGCAGAAGATCTTCAAGCCGATTTTCGACTACGGGAGCCAATTCCCTCCCGATGGCTTCAGCATGCTGCGGATCGGGATGGGTGATCTCGATCCTGACCACGTGGTGATTCAAAAGGAACCGGCCGCCTGCCCGAGGACCCACCTCGCCAATTCGAATCTGAATCATGTCCGCCAGCTTCTCGCGGGAAATCCCCACCTCCCCCGCAAGTTGCTCGATGCATTCAGAAGAGTTCAGCTGGCGCTCCCCCACTTCGCCAAAGTGAGGCGGCATGTTGCGATAGTATCTGAGGCTCGTGACCGCCGTCCACTGGCCCAATCCAAAGACCGAGTACGAAATCAACCCGATGATCAGTGACCATACCGGCACCACCCAAAAGACATGCTTCCACCTTGCCGCTATGAATCCTGGCGCCCAGATCCGATGGCGTCTTTCCCGTGGCACGCAGCTACGAATCTGGCCGGTCCATCACCAACGATCACGTTGAAAATCAGCGGAGTGTTTCCCCGGAAATCAAAACTTGCGAGACGCTATCATTGATAGCATTCTTTTCTCGTGAGCCAACTGATCGTCCGAAAGCTTCCCGAGAGCCTCGTCCGCCTGCTCAAGCTGCGGGCGGCGGCCCACGGCGTTTCGGCGGAAGAGGAGCACCGCCGCATTCTGCGTGAGGCCCTGACAGGCGCGAGCGACGCAAAGCCCTCACTCATCGAATTCCTCAGTTCGGAAGAGATCCTGCCCGAAGTCGAGTTGCCCATTGATCGCCCGCGTGAAACAGAAAGCCGCTCCCTCGGGCTGTGAACGGCTATCTGCTCGATACCAACATCCTCAGCGAGTTGCGGAAAGGCGCCCGCGCTCACCCTGCGGTCCGAAGGTGGGCCGCCGGAACCGCCCGCGAGATTCACAAGGTGAGCGTGCTGTCGCTGGGAGAGATCCGGAAAGACATCGACATCCTGCAGCGACGCTCTCCGCAACAGGCCAGGGTCCTGAACTCGTGGCTGGATCGGCTGCGAACCAACTACGCCGACGATTTGCTCCCCATCGAGAGCCAAATCGTCGATCGCTGGGGGCGACTTGAAGCGACCCGATCCCTGGCCGTCATCGACGGTCTTCTCGCGGCAACGGCACTAGTACACGATCTGGTGCTCGCCACGCGCAACACACGTGACTTCACCGATACCGGAGTCTCGTTGGTGAATCCCTTCGATCACTCGCCAATCTGATGCCATTCCGCCCGTCCATGTTCTGCCCGCTTCTGGTCCTCGGACTCAGCTACTCCTGCGCGTTCGCTGCAGACCGCCCCAACGTCCTCTTCCTCATCGCCGACGATTTGAACACGGCACTGAGCGGCTACGGGCATCCGCAGTGCCGCACGCCGAACCTCGACCGTCTCGCCGCACGCGGCGTCACCTTCACGCGCGCCTACTGCCAGTATTCCGTCTGCGGTCCGTCGCGGGCGTCGATCATGTCGGGTCGCTACCCGATCAGCACCGGCGTCACCCGCAACGACCAGCCGCTGCCGGACGGGGTCGTCACCCTGCCCGAGCTTTTCCGCAAGGCCGGCTACTGGACCGGACGGGTCAGCAAGATCTACCACATGGGCGTACCCGGGCACATCTACACCGGCGACCCGGGCACCGACCATGCCCCGTCGTGGGACTCCACCTTCAACGTCAGCGTGATGGAGGGCCTCACGCCGGGCAAGGCCGAGGACCTGATGCTCGACGACATCACGCCGCAGATCCCGGCCCAGCGGGAGCGCTGGAAGAAGGTCGAGGGCAAGGGCGGCCGCTTCCTGATCCCCGGCAACCACCAGGGCAGCGACTTCCTCGCGGTCGAGGCCGAGGAGGACGCCGCGCTCGCCGACACGGTCGCCGCCACCGAGGCGATCCGCCTGCTACGACAGCGGGCGAAATCGGAAAAGCCGTTCTTCCTCGCTGTCGGATTCGTGCGTCCCCACGTCCCTCTCGTCGCACCCGGGCACTGTTACGAGCCCTATGAGGCCGACGACATGAAACTGGCCGACGTTCCCCCCGGCGATCTCGAGGACATCCCCGAACCGGCCCTCCACGACACCAACGCCCGCCGCTTCAAGCTCACCGAGGAAGACCAGCGCAAGGTGCTGCGCGCCTACTACGCCAGCATCACCCACATGGACGAACAGGTCGGCCGCCTGCTCGAAGAACTCGACGTCCTCGGCCTCGCCGAAGACACCATCGTCGTCTTCCTTTCCGACCACGGCTACCACCTCGGCGAGCACACGATGTGGCAGAAGATGAGCGTGATGGAGGAGGGCGGCCGCGTCCCGCTCATCATCGCCGACCCGAAAGACGGTGCCGCCGGAGAGCGCTGCGAGCGCATCGTCGAGTCGCTCGACCTCTACCCGACGCTGGCGGAGCGGGCCGGACTCACCACGCCGGACTCGATCCAGGGTCACAGCCTCGTCCCGTTGCTGGAAAATCCCGAGGGTTCGCCGGTCCGATCCGATGCCTTGATCCAAGCCGGCCGGGGCTTCGCCCTGCGGACGGAAAAGTGGGCGCTGATCCGCTACTCGGGGCGCGACGTTGAACATTCCATGCTCTACGACATGGAGAAGGATCCACGGCAGTTCACCAATCTCTCCGGCAAGCCCGAGTTTGCGGCAGTCGAGAAGGTCCTCAACACCCGCCTCGACCAGCGACTGGACGAGGCCCGGCGATAGAAGGACCGCGCGAGCCCCGAAGCCCTGCTCAACGTCCCAGCCCGTCCTTCGGCTTGCCGTCCGCATCGAGCTTATCGACCCCCCACAGGATGCCGCGGACGACCAGGTCGAGGTAGCGGTCGTCGGCGACCGTCTCGTTGAAGTGGCCGATCGTGGTGCAGAACACGCGCGCCTTCTTCGGCCCGTAGAGGTTCGTCCAGGTCACCACCGCCTCGTTCTTGCCCTGCTTCGCCTTGGCCAGCGCGTGGGTGCCCTCATGGACCATGATGTTGTTGTAAAGCTCCTCGTCACCGGTCGTCCAATCCGGCAGGCCCTTCGAGATCGGGTGCTCCTTGTCGACGTAGAAGATATCCAGCGGCTTCTTCGGTCCGTGACCGCTCGACTGAAGCCCGAGGAACTCGAACCACTTGCCGTTCTCGGCACCCACCTCGACCGGCTTCTGGAAATTGCCGAAGCGGAAGCTGTGCATCGCGCAGTGCAGGGCCACCGCCGGCATCCCGTCGATGTGCGGCTTGAGCACGCCCTCGATGAGTTCGACATCGCCGATGCCCGCGGCGCATTCGTCGTGGATCACGAGGTCGTAGCCCTCGGCGTAGTCCGGATTTCCGAGGTTCGGCAGCGGCGGCTTGGTCGACTTGTCATCGGAGTGGACCTGGGTCACCACCGCGTGGAGGCGCGACTCGATCCCGGCCTTGAGGATATCCTTCTGGGCGCCGTAATCGTGGCAGCAGCCGCCGGTGATCAGCATCAGCTTCAACGGCTTCTCGGCGGCTGGAGCGAGGGCGGTGGCGAGGGCGGGCAGGAGCAGGAGGATTGCCTTCATGGTTCGATGCGGAAAGTGAACACGTTACGCCGGCACATGGCCAACTTGTTTCATCCATCGTTCGTCCGCCGCCGGTCATTTGTTCGGGCGACTCTCCCGCCGCACTTCCACGAGACGTTGGCCGGAATCAAGCTGATGGACGATCTCTGGCAACAACGGCTCGAGCCAGGCAAAGAGGACGCGGTTGGTGGAATTGCCGATGCGCAACCAAACGACCGCGGGAGCCGCCGGATCCTCCAGGCAACCTGATTGGAAAGATATGGGCTGTCGAGTGGAATACCCTGATGTGTGGGCG
>ERZ869936.2015-NODE-2015-length-12820-cov-17.998982_pt1 | contig 12820 bp, 7 predicted proteins | sample MGYA00520876_ERZ869936 | MGnify/ENA primary metagenome ERZ869936 (study PRJEB32218, sample SAMN09650985) | biofilter metagenome | isolation source: enrty point of leading RO module | place: Saudi Arabia: Thuwal, RO plant located on Red Sea | collected 2016-02-17 ...
AAACGGTGGTGTCCGAAGTCCTGCGTACCAACTGTCCGGTGTTTGCGGGAGGGTTGTGTCGCGGGGGTTTGGTGGGGAAGACGCGGGGAGTTTGCTAGCGTCGTAAACGGTGACGGTGGGGGTGTGCTGCGGGGTGGGCTCGGTTGGCAAGCGTTTGCCGTATTTGAAGTTGCGACGCTGAATGTCGCTCGGCGAAACGCGCGGTTTGCTTGACCGGCTTGCGGCAGCATGTAGAATCTTAATGCAACGCCGGGCGGGTCCGCAGGGATCGCTCGGCAACATCTGTTCACTTGTCCGGTCGGCGTTGCGCAGCAAGGGTGAGACCAGCCTTTGCCGGTCGCGACAGTTCGTCCGGGGCTGCGGACGGCTGCGGTTGCGGCCTGCAATGGAGCGGCGAAAGGGCTCGCCCTTCCTGCCCATCCAATCATCGCATCATGCCGGCCTGTGGCCGGTGTGGTGAGCGTCGCTGTCATTCGGCTTGGGGATTTCCAGTAACCGGGGAGTGGCTGGTGTCGACGGATCTGTCGAACGACTTCAAGGAAACCGTCCGGGGCCGCACGGATATTGTCGCGCTCATCGGCGAGTCGGTGGCCCTCTCCAGCCGCAGCGGCGGCCGCGAGTTCGCGGGGCTGTGCCCGTTTCATGACGATCACGATCCGTCGCTGAGGGTCTATCCCGACCGGCAGAGTTATCGCTGCTGGGTGTGCAATGCGGGGGGCGACTGCTTTACGTGGGTGATGGAGCAGGACCGGGTCGAGTTCCGGGAGGCGCTGGAGATCCTGGCGCAGCGGGCGAACGTTCCGATCCCGGCGCGAGGCCGCGGACAGGGGGGCGGACAGAGCACCGACAATCGGGCCGGGCTGCTGGAGGTGCTGCAGTGGGCTGAGAATCTGTTTCATCAGACGCTGTTGCAGGATCCGGCGGCGGCCGGGGCGCGGGAGTATCTGGCCTCGCGTCAGTTTTCGGCGGAGACGATAGGCCGGTTTCGACTGGGTTATCACCCGAACGACTGGGACTGGCTGCAGGCGAAAGCGCGGGGGAAGTTTCCCCCGGCGCAGCTTCTGGCGGCGCGGCTGATCGGGGAACGCAACGGCGGCGGGGGTTATTACGACAATTTCGTGGACAGGCTTTTGTTTCCGATTCGCAACGAACGCAGCCAGCCTGTGGGATTTGGAGGACGCGTGTTGCCGGGAGGCAACGACGATCACGGCAAATACTGGAACAGTCCCGAGAGTCCGGTGTTTCACAAAAGCCGCCTGGTGTACGGGCTGCCTTACGCGCGGGAGGCGATCAAGGATTCGCACACGGCGATCGTGGTCGAGGGGTACACCGATTGCATTGCGTTGCACCAAGCGGGCGTTGCGAATGCGGTCGCATCGCTCGGCACGGCGCTGACGGAACTGCAGGTCGCGACAGTCAAACGATTCGCACGCAGCGTGGTGCTGGTGTTTGACGGGGACGCGGCGGGTCAGCGTGAAGCGGAACGGGCGATTACACGGTTTCTGGCCCAGGACGTCGACTTGCGCGTGTTGACACTTGAGAACGGACAAGACCCCGCAGACTTTTTGCAGGAACATTCGGCGGAAGCGTTTCAGCAGTTGGCCGCTTCCGCTCCGGAGGCGTGGGAATACAAGTTCCGCGCGGCGCGCGGAAGATATGGTATGGAGTCGGTCGACGCGCGGCAGCGAGTGATCGAAGAGATGCTCGAACTGCTGGCGAACGCGCCGAACATGTCCCGGAATCTTCGCGAAGGCATCCTGCTGGGCGATCTGGCGTTTCGCACGCGAGTGAACGAGACGCAGATCCGCGAGCGGTATCAGGAGGTGCGGGGTCGGCAGCGGAATCGCGGTGCGGCGGGTCAGGAACGGGAAACATGGTCGGAAGACGCGGCGCGATTGCTGAACGGCAAGCCGACTCTGGACGACCGGTTGGAGAGTGAGATCATCGAAATCCTGTTTGCCGATCCTGAGCAGGGCGCGCGGGTCCGCGAGGACGTGGCGGCCGACGCGATCGGCAATACGCCGCTGCGGCGGATTCTGCAGACGTGCTACGAACTGATGAACGAACAGATTGCGCCGTCGTTCGAGCGGGTGATGAACCGGCTGGAGGACGGAGAGTTGAAGCGTCTGGCCGTCTGGATTGACGAACAGGCGCGATCAAAAGACATTGAAGCGAAGCTTCGCGACGAAGGCGTGGAGTCTGAGACCGACTGTCCTCACTTCCTCCGGCGGTCGCTGAATCTATTGAGACGGCGCCGGGAAGAGCAGTCGGGCGGGCCTGAGACGGATGACTTGTCCGTAAGACCTGATGGAGCGCACCAGATGGACGCCGCCGCGGAGGCACGGCTGCGTCGATTGACTGAGTTTCACCAGAGACGAGCCACCAAGAGGGCGGAAGTGTAGACCCCCGGTTTGATGACTGACCGGCCGCGACGTGAAGCACTCGAGATCTTTCAGAGAGAGTGCGAAGCGGGCGAGCCGTTGTGAGGCATCGGATTCGGGGGAGCCATTCACTGACGCCGCGCATCCGGAGGAGACGATTCGTGCATCGACTTGACCAGAAGCTGAACGAGCTGATTGAACTCGGCCGCAAGCAGGGGTATCTCACCTTCACCCAGGTGAACGACTACCTGCCGGACGAGGCGGTCAATCCGGAGAAGCTCGACAACCTGCTGAGCGCGATTGAGGAACTCGGTCTCGAACTGCGCAACGAGGACAAGTCTGCGCCCAAACCGGAGGCCGCCTCAAAACGGCGGAACGGAAGAGGATCGAAGTCGAAGGCGCTGACGGAAGCCGAAGCGACGCGGAGGATCGACGATCCGGTGCGGATTTACCTGACGCAGATGGGGGAGATTCCACTGCTGACGCGCGAGCAGGAGATTGCGCTCGCGAAGACGATCGAAGTGACGCGGCGACGGTTCCGCCGGCAGCTTCTGCAGAGCGACTTCGCCGCCGGGGCGGCGCTCGACGTGTTGTGCCAGGTCAATAACGGGGAGTTGCCGTTCGACCGGACGATCAAGGTGTCGCTGACGGAAGGGCTCGAAAAGGACCAGATTCTGGGGCGGATGCCGCACAACCTGAAGACGGCGGCGCACCTGCTGGATCAGAACAAGGCGGACTTCGAGCGAGCGATCGACGAATCGAAATCGAGCCGCGTTCGCGATCAGGCGTGGGATTCTCTGCGCCGGCGACGGGCCAAGCTGGCGACGCTGCTGGAAGAGATGAGCCTCCGCACACAGCGGTTGCAGCCGGTGATGAAGCGGCTGGAGCAGATCGCCTCCCGCATGAAGGAACTTGAGCGGCAGATTCGCCGGCTGAAGCGGGTCCGCAGCGCGAAGGAAGAGCGGGCCAACCTGCAGCAGGAACTGTACGACCTGATGTCGCTGACGCTGGAGACGCCGCGGAGCCTGAACGAGCGGGTTCGCCGGATCAACGAGCGGTTTGCGGCGTACGAGCAGGCGATGCGGGATCTTTCGGGAGGCAACCTGCGGCTGGTGGTTTCCATTGCCAAGAAGTACCGCAACCGGGGACTCAGTTTCCTGGACCTGATTCAGGAGGGGAACACGGGATTGATGCGGGCGGTTGACAAGTACGAATACCGTCGCGGTTACAAGTTCTCCACGTATGCGACGTGGTGGATTCGGCAAGCGATCACGCGGGCGATCGCCGATCAGGCGCGAACGATCCGCATTCCGGTGCACATGATCGAAACGATGTCGAAGCTGCGGCGGGTGGGGAAACGCCTCGTCCAGGAACTGGGGCGCGAACCGACGGTCGAGGAACTGGCCGAGGCTTCGGGCGTGACGGAGGACGAAGCGCGGCGGGTATTGAAAATCTCCCGCCACCCCGTTAGCTTGGATCGCCCGATCGGAGAGAGCGAGGACAGCTTTTTTGGCGAGTTCATCGAGGACGAGAGCACGGAGAGTCCGGTCACATCCGCGACTCAGGAGATGCTCAAAGACAAGATCGACCAGGTGCTCAAGACGCTCACCTATCGCGAGCGGGAGATCATCAAGCTCCGCTACGGCCTGGGCGACGGGTATACATACACGCTGGAAGAGGTGGGGCGGATTTTCAAAGTCACACGGGAACGTGTCCGGCAGATCGAAGCCAAGGCGGTGCGAAAACTGCAGCATCCTGTGCGAAGCCATCAACTCAAAGGCTTCCTGGAACGGATCAACGCGGCAGTCGGGAACTGACGCGGTCTTCAAGCCGGTCGCAAGTGCGACCGGCTTTTTTTTCGCCGCCGGTTCCCGCCATTGAAGGAAACCACGAGACATGGCCACGGCGGCGACTTCTTTTGCAGAACTGCACCGATTGCACCTCGCGTTGAGGGAGGTGCAGCAACAGCTCGATCGCGGCCCGCGGCAGATTCGCGCGCGGGAACAACTCGCGGCACAGGCCGAGGCGGACGTCGCCGCCAAGCGCGAGGAGTTGAAAACGCTCCGCGCAGCGGGAGAAAGGAAGTCGCTCGAGCTGAAGACCAACGAGGCGAAAATTGAAGAGTTGAAAGGCAAGCTCAACGCGGCCGCCTCGAATCGCGAGTACGACATCATCCGCGGACAGATCGACGCCGACACCGTCGCGAACAGCGTGTTGCAGGATGAGATTCTGGAACAACTGGAGAAGGTCGATCGGGTCGAAAAGGAAATCAAGGAGGCGGAGGCGGAGGTGGAGCAGAAGCGGGCGGCGGCGACCGGGTTCCGGGAGCGGTTCGAAGCGGACTCGGTCGGGCTGAGCGAGCAGGCCGAGAAATTGCAGGCGGAGATTCGCGGGATCGAATCGGGGCTGGGGGGACAGGTCACCGAGAAATATCGCCGGCTGGTCGCCGCGCACGGCGCCGACGCACTGGCGCCGGTGGAGAATTCGGTTTGCGGCTACTGCCACGTTCAGATCACGCGGCAGAAACAGGTGCAGCTCAACGCCGGTCAGGTCGTCTTCTGCAGCAACTGCGCCCGTTTGCTTTACGTCTCCGGCAAGTAGAACGAGCCAGCCGCATTGCGGGTCGTTCTCGGCCGCGATCGCCCGGAGAGCGGCGTTGATACTCTGTCGTTTACATACAATTGGGCTGGGGCCTGCCTGATCGGGGTGGCCGGGGCGCTTGGCGTGGCGCACAAATTCTGCCAGCCCGTTTAGCGTTCGAGTGCTCAATTGGACGACCACAAAGGCACAAAGAACACCAAGAAGCGCCCTCGACGGGGAATCTCGAGGTCAGACAGGTTGGAGGACTGACTTACCTGGATGGTTGGCTTCGTGTCCTTTGTGTCGTCGTGGTTCACCAACGATGTGCGGTGTGTCGCGTACAGTGGGGACTGCGCGAGTCGTCTTTCGAGAGGACTGGTCCGGCAGAGAGGTTGCTGTCGCCGCGTTCGCGGCTCACTTCATTTGTGAGCGGCATGTTTTCCATGTGCTTGCGCTCACGGCTACATGCTCTCGCGGCTTCGCCGCTCGCTGTCGATTCGTCTCCGGTTGGGTTTCGGCCGGAGGCCGCGCTGGATCTTCTTGTGTTTCTTGTGGCCCTTTTCCGTGGTTTCCGTGGTGGTTCACCAACCCTGATATGTGGGTCACGGCAAGGGCTGGAGCGACCAACGGGAGTGAAGGCCCGGGCGTGGGAAGTGTTCGTCCGAAGTCTCACGACTTCGGCTACACGACCGGGGCTTGCCTCGCTCTGCTCGGTCCAGCCCCGGCCACCCGGTTGAGATGTGTGTCACTGACGGCGTTGATGCTCCGCGTGTTCAATCTGCGGTGCGGCGGCTTGCGCGATGTTGCGGGAATTGAACATCGCGCCGGGCGATGTTTGCGGGCGGCAACGCCGGAGAGCGGGCGGAATAGCGTGGGGCCGTTTTCAAGACCCGTTACTCCTGTCTGTATAACGAGTTGCCGCGACTTCTGTTTCTGCGGCCGGCGGCGTTGCCCACATGGTGCGCCCTTTGCGATCCGGGTTGGTTGTCACCGACGACCAATCCAACCGATTGCAGGGCATCATGGCCGAACGAAAAAACACGCACGGGCTCTCGCTGACGACTCATTCCAATCGAACGATCGTCGACATCGGCGACATGGAAATCTGGGACGGGGCCGACCTGTCGCTCATTCGCGATACGTTGACCCGACTCATCGAGAAGGAGCGCCGGAAGTCGGTCGCGATTCAGATGCGTTCGGTCAAGTACGTGCCGAGCGGGTTCTTTGGCATGCTGTACGACTATTTTGAGCAGGGCGTCTCGATCCGGCTGATCAGGCCGCAACCGCGGATCGCCAACATGCTCTGGTTCAAGCGTTTCTTCGCGCCGGAATCGGGTGGAAGTCACGTGCTGTGCGGGGACCGGCGGAGAGAGACGGCCGCGATGGCGCTCGCCGGCCGCGAGGCCTGGGAGGCGAACTCCGACTCCACGGAACTGAGCCACGCCAAGGTGTGAGGCGCGGTTACGCAATCCTGTCGAGTTCGGAGAGCACGTCGGCTGCGGCGTGAGGGCGAGCCAGAGCCGCCATCCGCGACGCTGTGTCCAGTCGCCGACGATCGTCTGTCAGGAGTGGTTCGAGTTCGGCGGCGAGTCTTGCCTTCTCCAGTTCCGAAACGACGACCGCGGCGCCTGCTGCTGCGATCGCCTCGGCGTTTTTCTGTTGATGATCCCGGACGGAGTGGGCTGCGGGAATGAGCAGGGCCGGCACGCCCGCGCAGGCCAGTTCCGCCAGAGTTGTTCCTCCGGCGCGGGAGACGGCGAGGTCGGCGCGTGCGAGAACTTCCGGAATGTCTTCGAGGAACGGCCGGACGTCTGCGGAGAGCCCGAGCGAGCGATACTGCTGTTGCACCCAGCCGTCGTTCTCGTTGCCGGTCTGATGAATGATCGTCCAGCGGGCCGCGAGGCGGGAGAGTTGCCCGAGGGCGGCCGTGACGGCGGAGTTGACGGCCCGCGCTCCCTGGCTGCCGCCCAGGACGAGCAACGTCTGCCTGGATTCGTCTCTGCGCTCAGCGGAGCTTTCCGCCAAGGCGGCGATTTGCCGCCGCACCGGATTGCCTGTCACGACGCAGTTGACTGTTGTCGCGAGATGCGAGCGGGACGATTCAAACGTCAGGCAGACGACATCGGCCTTCCGGCTGAGCCACGAGGTCGCCCGCCCGGGGACGGCGTTCTGCTCCAGCAGCATGATGGGAACGCCGAGCCTTGCCGCAGCGTAGACGGCCGGCACGCTGGCGAATCCGCCACATCCGATGACCGCTCTGGGACGATGCGTGATGAGCGCCTCTCTGGCCGCACGCAGGGACGCCCCATTGTCTCGCAGGAAGCGGAGCGGATGCCGCCGGAATGTGCCCAAGGATTGAACGGGCAGCGCGAGATGGGCATAGCCGGTCGGCTCCAGAATGGACCGTTCGACGGGCCGCTGGGAGCCGACGAAGACGATCGAGGCCTGGGGCGACCGAGCCCGGATTTCCTCAGCCACGGCCAGGGCGGGCATCAGATGGCCGCCGGAGCCGCCGGTCGCGAAGACGTAGCAGTCATTCACTCAGCACCCGTCACCCGAATTCTCTATCAACAATATTCCGTTGTGCCGAAGCTTCCGTCTGCGCACAGCAAGGCGAATCGCGCACGTTGTTTTCGAACCGACTCTTGCAAACGAGGGAACACCGCAGGAGGCTTGCTGTTTATTGCCGCGGAGCGCTCAATCTCCGGCCGGAGGTCCGATCTCCGTCAAGGCGGCAGTGTCGCGTCGTGACATGCTGACGACAATGCCCAGCGCCGCCAGGGTCACGACCAGGCTGCTGCCGCCATAGCTGATCAGCGGATGAGCGATCCCCTTGGGAGGCACCATCGCCGTCACCACGGCGACGTTGAGGGCGGCTTGCAGGACCACCTGTGTGAGGAGAGTCGCCCCCGCGGTGAATTCGAAGGAGCGAACCGGCTGGACGGCAAGCAACCGCAGACCGAGCAGAAACAGCGCCGTCCAGAGCGCGATCAGGCCCAGGGTTCCGATCAGGCCGAGTTCTTCACCCAGCACGGCGAAGACGAAGTCGGTGTTGGCCTCCGGCAGAAAGCTCAGTTTCTGCCAGCCGCTGCCCAGTCCGACGCCGTGAATTCCCCCCACGCCGAGCGTCGTCAGAGACTGCCGCACCTGGTAGGGGGCGAGGTCGATGTCGCGCCAGGCTGTGAGAAAGCCTTGAATCCGTTGCCATTGATAGGGTCTCAGCACGAGCGCGGTTGTGGCGAGCGGCGCCACGGCGAGCGTGGAAATGACGAAGTTGCGGATCGGCCAGCGGCTGAGGAAGAGGGCGATTCCTGCGATTCCTCCCAGGAAGGCGGCCGTTCCCAGATCGGGCTCGACCACAATCAGGCCGAGTGTGAGTCCGATCGGCACGATCACTGCGAACCGGGTCAGCCACGACCGAAAACGGCTGCGGATCTCGTCGGGTGCATTTCTGCGGGGCGTCAGCCACCAACAGACGAGCAACGGCAGAGTGACCTTCGCAATCTCGGACGGCTGCATCGAAATCGAGCCAAACCGCAACCAGCGTTGTGCGCCGTTGACGCGGTGCCCGATGCCTGGGACCAGAACGATCGCCAGCAGAATGAGTGTGAGACCGAACAGCCAGGGAGCCGCCCAGCGCCAGAACCGCGAAGGGAGGAAGGCCGCCGTCAATCCGACGCAAACGCCCCCGCTCAGGAACGTGAGGTGCCGGGAAAGATACACCTGCTCAAATTCCGTTGGGCGAGCCGTAATGCTCGCGCTGTAAACCATCAACAGCCCCATACCCAGCAATACGCCGATCAGCGACAGGAACGAATTGCGAAGCAGAGAATGCTGCATGGTTGAACTCACGCGACATCGCGGTTGATTGCAGCATTCCGATGGCGAAAGCGAAACGCCGCTCAATAAGCCGTATCGGCTCTGTGTCGCAATAACATGGGAGTGGCGGGCCGGACGTCATATAATCACAACCGGCAAATCCGGAAAGTGAGATCTCAGGCCAAGGGACAGATTGAAAACAGTCATGCTACGTACGTACGTCGTTTCAGCGCTCCTCGCGGGACTTCAAGCGGTTTGCACAAACTTCGCCCGCGCGGAGGATGCGACAACCCCGGTCTCATTCAACCGGCAGATCCGGCCGATTCTCTCGGATTCCTGTTTCCCCTGTCACGGACCGGACGCGGACCATCGGGAGGCGGACTTGAGGCTCGACCGGGGGGAAGACGCCGTCGCCGCGCGGGGCGGGACGCCGGCGATTGTTCCCGGAAGCGTGGAACAGAGCGAAGTCTGGAGGCGGATTACCAGCGAGGACGAATCGTTGCGGATGCCGCCGGCCGAGTCCGGGAAAGAACTCTCGGCGGAGGAGATCGAACTCATCGGACAGTGGATTGCGGAGGGGAGTGAGTACGAACCGCACTGGTCATTCATCCCGCCGAAACGCCCGGAGGTTCCTCAGCACGGCGGCGGTTGGGCCCAAAACGACATCGATCGGTTCTTGTTAGCCCGTTGGGAGCCGGAGGGAGTCGGTCCGTCTCCGGATGCCGATCCCCGGACGCTCGTGCGGCGGGTTTGCCTTGATCTGACGGGACTTCCTCCGACGCGGGAACAGGTCGAGAGATTTCTGGAGGACGACCAGCCGGGCGCATGGGGACGTCTCGTCGATCGACTTCTTGCGTCGCCCCGTTACGGGGAACGAGTGGCGTCCTACTGGCTCGATCTGGTCCGCTACGCCAACAGCGTGGGATACCACGGCGACCAGGAGCATGCGATCGCGCCTTACCGGGACTGGGTGATTAAGGCATTCAACGACAACATGCCGTTTGACCAGTTCACCGTCGAGCAGCTTGCCGGCGATCTGCTGCCCGAGGCGACGACGAATCAGCTTATCGCGACCGGTTACAACCGCGTGCTGCAGACTTCCCACGAAGGGGGCGTGCAACAGGGGGAGTACCTGCACAAGTACGACGCCGATCGCATCCGCAACCTGAGCGGCGTGTGGATGGGGGCCACGCTGGGCTGCGCCGAATGTCACAACCATAAATACGACCCTTACACGCAGAAGGACTTTTACCGCCTGGTCGCTTTCTTCGCCGACGTGGATGACCTGCAGTCGTTCCGAGGGGGCGATACGACACCGACCAAACGGGAACCGGAACGGGTCGTCCTCTCCCCGCTCGTGCAGGATGAAGTCGACCTGTTGAAGGCGGAACTGGAATCACTGGAAGCGGAGGCCGACCAAGCGGACAACTCAGCGAGGATTGAGGAACTCCGGACGCAAATCGAAAAGCTGGAATCGCAGACGCAGCGGACGATGGTTACCGAGCGGATCGAGCCGCGCGTCATTCGCGTGCTGGATCGCGGGGACTGGATGGACACCACCGGCGAGATCGTGGAGCCGGCCGTACCGGAATTCATGCCGCAGATCGAAACGGGCGATCGCCGGGCGACGAGGCTCGACCTGGCCCGCTGGTTGACGTCGGCCGAGCATCCGCAGACGTCGCGCGTGTTTGTGAACCGGTTGTGGTATCTGCTGTTCGGGCGAGGGCTCTCCAGCAGTCTCGACGACAACGGCGCACAGGGCGCGTGGCCTGATCATCCGGAACTGCTCGATTGGCTGGCGGTTGAATTTGTGGAAAGCGGCTGGGACGTTGAGCACATGGTCCGGCTGATCGCGACGTCGCGGGCCTACCGGCAGTCGTCGCTGGTTTCCGAAGAGCAGAAGGCGGCCGACCCGGAGAACCGGTTGTTCGCCCGTCAGTCGCGGCCACGAATTCCGGCGGAGATGGTGCGGGACAGCGCCCTGCAGGTGAGCGGCTTGCTCGTCGACCGGCTGGGAGGCGCGACGTCGCATCCGTATCAGCCGGCGGGATACTACAAGCCGCTCAACTTTCCCAAGCGAACCTACATCTGGGACAGCGACGAGAATCAGTTTCTGCGCGGCGTCTATGTCCACTGGCAGCGGCAGTACCTGCACCCGATGCTGCGTGCCTTCGACGCACCTTCGCGGGAGGAGTGCACGGCCCGCCGGCCCGTGAGCAATACGCCGCTGGCGGCGCTGGTGATGTTGAACGATCCCACGATGGTTGAAGCGGCCCGCGGCTTTGCGGAGCGGATTCTGCGGGAGGGCGGAACGTCGCCCGATGAGCGGATTGGCTGGGCCTGGCAAACGGCGCTCTCCCGTCCCCCGTCGGAGCAGGAATCGACGATTCTGCGGGAGCATGTCGACGCGCTGCGCAGCAAATTCGCAAACGATCCGTCTGCGGCCGGGAAACTCCTCGACGTCGGCATCACTCCGCCTGCGGACGACCTTGACCCGGTTGAACTGGCGATCTGGACCGAGGCGGCCCGCGCGATTTTCAATGTGAGTGAGTTCATCACGCGGAACTGAAGTTGGGTGTGCCGGGAGTTCGGTGGCTGTTTGGCCAGGTATTGTGCGTCTTCGGTGTGCGGTGAGCGCCGTGGCTGGTTGTTCGCCACCGGGGCCGTCGATGCTCTGCTGGTGTTGTCTGAGGCATTGACCGGTTTGACACAGGAACGGACTCCTGATGTGATGCAATGCCGGCGTCGCGACCTGTCAACCGGATTGAACAGAGGAGGTTGTCCGATGAACTGCCGCATCGGCCTGTTTGGCGCGTGTTTGGTCGTTGGTTTTACCCCCGTTCTGGGTCAGGGACCGGGCGTTGGCGAGTTGGACTTGGCGTTGGTGGACGACGTCTCCCCCCAGGCGCCGTTGCTTGACGGGATGGGGCGGCACAAGCATCCGGTGTCGACGGACAATGAACTGGCGCAGCGGTACTTCAACCAGGGAATGATCCTGGCATTCGGGTTCAACCATGCGGAAGCGGCCCGGTCGTTTCGGGCGGCCCAGCAGCTCGATCCCGATTGTGCGATGGCCTACTGGGGCGAAGCGTGGGTGCTCGGACCGAACATCAACGCGCCGATGGACCCGGCGAACGTTGAGCCGGCATGGGAGGCGGTTCAGAAGGGGCTCGACCGCCTGGAGAGCGCCACGCCGCGCGAGGGCGATTACCTCCGCGCTCTCGCCAGGCGCTATTCACCCGAACCGGTGGACGACCGCAGCGAACTCGACCGCGCCTTCGCCGATGCGATGCAGGACGTGGCGGAGAAGTATCCCGAGGACTATGACGCTCAGATCGTCTACGTCGAATCGATCATGGATACGATGCCGTGGAAGTACTGGAACACGGACGGGACTCCGAAGGCTGAGACGAAGGAGGCGTTGGCCGTTCTCGAGCGAGTCCTGACGCGGTACCCCGACCATCCCCAGGCCTGCCATCTCTACATTCACGCGGTGGAGGAATACCACCCCGAATGGGCGATCGCCTGCGCAGATCGGCTGGACGGACTCTGCCCGGGGGCGGGTCATCTGGTGCATATGCCTTCGCACATCTACATCCGCGTCGGCCGGTACGGGGACGCCGTCGACATCAACGAGATGGCCGTCGAGGCGGACGACGAGTATGCCGCCCAGTGTCATGCGCAAGGGCTGTACCCGGTGGCCTACATGCCACACAATCATCACTTCATCTGGTTCGCGGCGACGATGCAGGGACGCAGCGCGCGGGCCATGGAAGCGGCCTGCCACATGGCGGACCACGTCGACACCGAGCTGATGCGGGAGCCGGGCTATATCGTGCTGCAGCACTTCACGCTGATCCCGATTTACGCGGAAGTGCGATTCGGGGAATGGGACCTGCTGCTCGCCGAACCGGAGCCGGACGAGGATTTGCTCTATCCGCGCGGCATCTGGCATTTCGGCCGCGGGATGGCGTTTCTGCGAAAAGGGGAGTCCGAGTCCGCTCGCAAGGAATTGGAGCGTCTCTCACAACTGGCGGCCG
>ERZ869936.2016-NODE-2016-length-12819-cov-3.979395_pt1 | contig 12819 bp, 10 predicted proteins | sample MGYA00520876_ERZ869936 | MGnify/ENA primary metagenome ERZ869936 (study PRJEB32218, sample SAMN09650985) | biofilter metagenome | isolation source: enrty point of leading RO module | place: Saudi Arabia: Thuwal, RO plant located on Red Sea | collected 2016-02-17 ...
AGCGGTTCGCGCAGAAAATAGAGCCCGGCGGCGATCACGCCCGTGGCGATCACCCACAGCGCTCCCCGTTGCGATCCGTCCATCAAGGCCCTCCTCCCGGCTTGCGCCGGAAAGGCGTGATGCGCCAAGCTGTTGCGCGAAGCAAGGAGAGGCGGATGGGGTCCAGCATCGACATCGGCGTAGCGCCCGAGGGGCCGCAGACGCTGGCGCTGAAACGCGCCAACCGGCACGGGCTGATCGCCGGCGCCACCGGCACCGGAAAAACAGTGACGCTGCAAGTGCTGGCCGAAGCGTTCGCGCGCGAAGGCGTCAATGTGTTCGCCGCCGACATCAAGGGCGATCTTTCCGGCATCGCCGCCGCTGGCGATCCCCCGCCCGGTTGGGCGGCGAAACGCGCCGAAGAGATTGGCGTGACGCTGACGCCGGATGCGGCTGAAACCGTGTTCTGGGATGTGTATGGCGAACTCGGCCATCCGATTCGCGCCACCGTGACCGAAATGGGCCCTGTGCTGATGGCGCGCATTCTGGAAGCCAGCGAAGCGCAGGAAGGCGCGCTGACGGTGGCGTTCCACTTAGCCGACGAAGAAGGCTGGGCGCTGCTCGACCTCAAGGATCTGCGCGCGCTCATTACTTACATCGCCGACAATTCGGATGAGATCGGCAAGCGTTACGGCTTGGTGACCTCGCAGACCGCGGCGGCGCTGCAAAGAAAATTGCTGCAGCTGGAGATGGACGGGGCCGAGCGCTTTTTCGGCGAGCCGGCGTTGGAGCTGAACGACTTTCTGCGGCCGGCCAAAGACGGCCGCGGCGTGGTGCACTTGCTGGCGGCCGAACGGCTGATTCAATCGCCGAAATTGTACGCCACGTTTCTGCTCTGGCTGCTCTCGGAGCTCTGGGAAGAACTTCCCGAAGTCGGCGATCAGGACAAACCCAAGCTGGTGTTCTTCTTCGACGAAGCCCACCTGCTCTTCCGCGACGCCCCAAAGTCGCTGCTCGAGCGGATCGAGCAAGTGGCGCGTCTCATCCGCTCCAAGGGCGTGGGTGTTTATTTCGTGACGCAATCGCCGGCCGACATTCCCGAGATCGTGCTTTCGCAACTCGGCAACCGCGTGCAGCACGCGTTGCGCGCCTACACGCCGACCGACCAGAAAGCGGTGCGCGCCGCGGCCAATTCGTTCCGCGCGGCGCCTGGCATGGACGTAGCCAAGGAAATCCAAGAACTGGGCGTAGGCGTCGCGCTGGTTTCAACGCTCGACGACAAGGGCGCGCCGACGCCGGTGGCCCGCACCAAAGTGCGCCCGCCCAACAGCCATGTCGGCCCGATCGAGCGCGATGCGCGCGATGCGCTGATGAAGAGTTCGGCGTACGGCAAGAAATACGAAAAGGCGGTGGATCGCGAGAGTGCGTACGAGTTACTGGCGAAACGGGCTGAGCGCGCGGCGAAAGAAGCGGAACGCGAAGCCAAACGCGAAGAGCGCTCCACCCGCAGCCCGCGCTCGCGCTCGACCACGCGGCGGCGCACGTCGCGCACCAGCGCCGCCGAGCGCGTAACCGGGCGGGTGGCGTCGAACGTGTTCAACACCATTGCGCGTGAGATCATGCGGGGAATTTTGGGTACGCCGCGGCGGCGCCGCTAACTCGACGCGTCCGATTGGCGGCGCGTGAGGGTTAGAGTCTCCTTTGGCTGAAGTGGCTCGCCAAGTCTAGTCGGTAGCGTCGGCCAACTGCGAGACTGATTTAAGCACCCAATGGCATGAACTCGGTGTGCGCCGCCTGCGCCGCAATAATGAGGCGGCGCCTAGTGCATCCGTCGCCCTTCGCGCGCCCGCGCCAGGCCGCGAACCGCGTAATCGTTGTCCGGATCCATCTCAAGGGAGGTCTGGAAGTGACGGATGGCGGTCGTGAAGTCGCCGCGGCGTGCGGCAACGTCGGCAAGCCCGTCATAGCTGTAGGCCGAGCGCGGAAACTTCTCGATTGCGAAGATGAAGATCGCTTGCGCTTCGGCGAGCCGGTTTGCTTCGACTAAGCTATAGCCGAGACGCTCGTTACACATGCGGAGAAGAACACAGCCGCGACGATGATAAGCATGCCAGCTCGCAGCGAGCCCTTGCGCATGACGTCCCTCCAAGAACCCCGTCACCTGCATTGGGCTCTAGCGGCGCCGTGTTTCAGCATTGTTGCGGGAGGCCGCTTTCGGTGAAAAGCAGACGCCGATGGCGGCGCATCAATCCACGATGCCGCTCTTCCACTCGGCGTCGCGGCGCGGCAGCGCCAGATAGCTTTCGCTGCGCATTTCCATCAGGCGCGAGGCGGTGCGTTCGAACTCGAAACTCTGATCGCCGGCAGGGTAAAGCTGCGCCGGCTCGGCGTCGGCGCTGGCGATCAGCTTTACCTTGGCTTCGTAGAGCGCATCGACCAGCGTGCGGAAGCGCGCAGCCTCCTCGCGCATGGCCGGGGTCAGGCGGGGAATGTTTTCCAGGATCACGGTGTGAAAGCGCTCGGCGATTTCCAGATAATCGGCGGCGCCGAGCGCGCGCTTGCATAAGTTGTCGAAGCTGAAGCGCGCCATGCCGGCCGCTTCGCGCTCGACCCTGAGCTGCCGCCCGCCGACATCGAGCGTGACGGCCTGCGCGTGCGCGCCGGCGGTGAGCCGCTTCCAGGCGCTTTCGATGGCTTCGTCCGCCGCGGGACCGAGCGGCGCGTAATAGACCGGCGCCGCCATCAACTGCTTGAGGCGAAAATCCTGCGGGCCGGCGAGCTCGACCAGATCAAGCTTTCGCTCGATGAGTTCGATAAAAGGCAGAAAGAGTTGGCGATTGAGGCCGTGCTTGTAGAGATCGGCGGGCGGACGGTTAGAGGTGGCGACGACGACGACATCCTCGGCGAACAAACGTTCGAACAGACGGCCCAGGATCATGGCGTCGGCGATGTCGGTAACCTGCAGCTCGTCGAAGCAGAGCAGCCGCGCTTCGTCGGCCACGTGTTTGGCGGCGTCAGCGATCAGTTGATCCTGCCCCGCCCCTTTCGCGCGCGCGCCACGCAGGAAGGCGTGCCGCGCCAGCATGAATTCGTGAAAGTGGACGCGGCGCTTCTTCTCCACCGCGACGGTCTCGAAGAACAGGTCCATCAGCATCGACTTGCCGCGGCCGACCGGGCCCCAGAGATAAAGCCCGCGCGGGGACGGCGACTTGCCGAACCAGGCGCCGGGCTTCCACGCCTCCAGTTCGCGCGCCAGCCGGTCGAGCCGCTCGGCCGCCACCGCCTGGTCGGCGTCGGGGACGAGCTCGCCCTCGGCGAGGCGCTGGCGGTAGGCGGCCAAGGGCGCGGACATCGCGCTTCGGTTGCCTGTGGAAGCTGCGCTTGGCAAGCGCCGGCTCTAGGCGGCGGCGGCCCGGCATGCTTCCCTCCGGCGCGTGCGGTCCGAGTCGCAGGAAAACATGACGCAAGCAGACGCCCTCGCGCCGCCGGCCGCGAGCGATGCGCGCCAGGCGCATATCGTCGACGTGCTGATCGAGGAGCGCGCGCCCAAGCTGTCGTCGAGCTGGATCTGGCCGCTGGCGCGGCCGCTGCTCTATACCATCCTCAATTACGACAAGGCCGTACGCATGGCCGACGCGATCGCGCCAATGCGCGGGCGGGAGGCGCTGGACTACATCTCGCAGCTCTTGCAGCTGAAGCTGGAGGTAACCGGCCTGGAGCGCGTGCCGGCGAGTGGCCCGTTCTTGATGCTGGCCAATCATCCGACTGGCATCACCGACGGACTGGCGGTGTACGACGCTGTGAAGTCGGCGCGGCCAGACGTGCTGTTCTACGCCAATTCGGACGCGCACCGCGCCTGCCCCGGCTTCGTCGACAATCTTATCCCGGTCGAGTGGGTGCCGGGCAAGCGCACGCGCGAACGCACGCGGGTGACGCTGAAAATGACCGAGCAGGCGTTTGGCGAAGGCCGGCCGATCGTGATCTTCCCCGCCGGGCGGCTGGCGCGCGTGATCGATGGCGTGCTGACTGATCGCGAATGGCAGGCGACCGCGGCAAGCCTCGCGCGCAAATACAGCGTGCCGATCGTGCCGTGCCATGTGGCGGGCCCGTATTCGTTCTGGTTTCACACCTTCGCGAAATTCTCCGCCGAACTGCGCGACATCACGCTGTTCCACGAATTTCTCAACAAGCAAGGCAAGACCTACCAGCTGAAGATCGCGCCTTTGATACCGCCCGAGCATGCATCAGGCGATGCAACCAGCACTATCCGCAGGATCAAGCGCTACATCGAACGCGTCGTGCCCGCGACTCCGGACGCGCCCTTCGATCCGGCTGGGCCCGAGTGCACCTGGCGCGATCCGCCGCTAACTGGCGCAATCACGCGCTAGTTCGCAGCCGGGGCCGGCGGCACGTTCAGTGTTACGCCCTGCTTCACACACATTCGGATGTCGCGTGTCGCGGTGAAATCAGCAAGCGGATCGCCGCCAAGCACCAGAAAACTTGCCTCATATCCCGGCGCGAGGCGTCCTAGCCTGCGCTCGGGAAACAGCGTTTGCGCGCAATCCGTGCTCCACATTCGCAGCAGTTCGGCATCTGTGAACAGGTCCAGGCCACGCAGGAAATCAATCTCAGCACTCGATGTCTCGCCGTAGGTGTCGCTGCCGGCGGCGAGCGTCGCGCCGGCGTCGCGCAATGCACGAAGGTTTGCGATCATGTCCGCGCGCATTGCTGCGTAGGGCGCGGGATCGCGCTGGGCGTAGCGTTCGATCAGCATGCCCGTCGTCATCACGGGCACGCCGCGCTCCGCGGCGAGCCGCGCGTCGGCGAGGTCGATGCGCGTCGGCGAGGTCGATGCGCGTCGGCTGCGAGTTGCCGGGCATGTGCGCGATGACGTCAACGCCCGAACTGAGCGCCACGTGGAAATCGTGCCCACTCTCGACGTGTGCAAAGACGCGCAGGCCGGAGGCGTGTGCGCGTTCGACGATGCGCGGAACCAAAGCGGGATCGAGGCCCTTGTTGCCGAAGAAAGTCTCATCGTCCCGGCGCCGTTCGAACTCCTCCGAATAGAGCAGGAAGATTTTGATGAAGTCCGGCTCGAAACCCGCGATGATCGGCCAGCGGCGTTCTAGATCAGCCTCATTGTCGATGACGAAATAGGCTTCATCAGCCAGCGTCTCGCGAGTGAAGCCAGGATAATTCCCGCGTTCGAGCAGGAACTCACGCAGGCGGATCGGGTGCCCGCCGGTCGCGGTCAGGCCGCCATTGCCGTAAAGCACATCGACGCTGGCGGGCGTGTTGTAGGTGTCGCGCACCTGATTGCTGATAGTCGGCACGTTCGACAGCAGACCGACATAGAAGATTCCATCGCGCAGATACGCATCAATCGCCGCTTGGTTCTGATAAGGTGAGCCAAGATTGTGATTGTGAGCTTCACAGAACGGCGGCACGACATAGCCGCCCTCGAGATCGATGCGCAGAGCCGCCGTGTTCGGCGCGGCATCGATGAAGCGCGCTTGCTCGACGACCACGGCGCCGGGCGCGAAGCTTTCGCCGTTCCAGACGAAACCATTCACATAAGCGACCCGGCCAGCATGTTGCGCCTCCTCGCCCGGAGTGGCCGCACAGGCCGCTAGCGCGGCAACAGCAACAATGGCGCGTTTCATCGTCTCCCTCGCGGCGGATTTGCGCAAACCCCTGTATACTAGGCGTATTTTTGTGAGTTCACGCGCTTTGCGACGAGCGCGCAAATTTGTGAAATTTTAGCCATGGACGAACGCGGCGGCGCAGTGCAGCTTGGTCGTCGCGAGGGGCGGTGTCGGAGGGAGACTTCCATGCGCGCCCAAACTGTATTGGCTGTCGCGATCTGGGCAGGCTTGGCTGCGGCCACCTTCGCCATTCCCTATATTCCGCCGCCGCGCCCCGTCTACGAAGCGCCGATCGACCGTGCGCTTGCGAACGTCGCCGCCATGGAAGGCATGGACGAAGCGCAGCGCGAGCGTCTGCTCGGGCGGCTCAACCTGCTCGCCTATGCGCGCGACGACGGCGATTTCACTTACTTGCAAGACGGCGATGAGCTGAACCTGGCCGGCAGCGTGCGGTGCGCCGACGCGCCGCGAAACATGCGCTTCCCGCAAGAAGAACCGGCGCCAGAGTTCGGCCCGGACGATCGCTGTGCGCAGCTCGACTTCAACCTTGGCCCGCGCGACGAAGTGCCGGAGACCACGCCGGAAGACGCCAGCGCCGGAGCACGGGCGCGTCTTGAGGCGGCGCGCCGGCATTATGCACAAGCGATCGAACTGGACGGCGAAGATTTGCGCGCGCGGCTCGGCTATGCCTACGTGCTCGACCGCTTGGGCGAGACCAACGAAGCGCGGCGCGAACTGCGCTGTATCCTACGCCTTGGTCTGCCGCGCCTCTCGGACGCACGCTCGGAGTGGGAAGACCACGCCGTGCTGACCGAAACCGCAGCGCACCTGGAGCATCTGGCCACGTCGCGCGGCGATCGCGCCAAGATGCGTCAATTGCGCGAACGGCTCGAGGCGAGCCAGCCGATCATGTACGTGACCCCTATCGTCCTGCCGCTGAGCGAACGGCCGTTTGACGCCATTATCGATCCCGGTTCGCCGGTGGCGTTCGATTTCGCAGGCACCGGCGACCGGCGCGCGCAAGGCTGGCTTACGCCGGACGCGGCGTGGCTGGTGTGGGATCCGGAGTGGCGCGGCGATATCCGCTCCGGCTTCGACATGATCGGGCAGCGCACTTGGTCGGTGTTCTGGAGCGACGGCTTCGAGGCGCTGCGCGCGCTCGATGACAATCGCGATGGCGAACTGACCGGCGCAGAACTTGGCGGATTGGCGCTGTGGCGCGACGAGAACCGCAACGGCGTGAGCGATCCGGGCGAAGTGCTGCCGGCCAACGTACACGGCATCGCCGCGCTGGCGGTGCGTGGCCGGGCGACTCGGCCAGGGCTGATCACGGCCCCGGCGGGCGTGCGGTTCGAGGATGGACGTACGCGCCCGCTCTACGATTGGACGCCGGGCCTCGGCGGCCCCACATCGTAGCGCTCAATTTGTGCGCGCGGCTTTGATCGCCGCGGCGAGATCGTCGGGCTGAAACGGTTTTTGCAACACAGTGTGAGTGCGCCACTCTTCCTTCAATCCCGATGCGCCGTAGCCGGTGGCGAAGACAAAAGGCACGCCCCGCGCCTTCAGCACGTCAGCCACCGGATAGGTGTGCTGACCATTCAGATTGACATCAATGATGGCGAAATCGATCGCCAGTTCGCTGGCCAGTTTTTGCGCTTCGTCGAGGCGGCCCGCGGTCCCGCAAACCTGGTGACCGAGATCGGTGATGAGATCTTCCACCATCATGGCGACGATGGATTCGTCCTCGACGATCAAGACTTTCAACTTATCCGTCACTGCCCGCCCGTCCCCGACGCTAATCTTCCAGCGGCGCGCTGACCCGCGCTTCCAAGCCGGTGCCATGATACAGTATGCGCGCCTCACCGCCCAGATCATTTGATAGGCCGCGCTCAATTAGCCGCGTTCCAAAGCCTTTGCGCCGCGGCGGCGTGACCGGCGGGCCGCCGCTTTCGCGCCAGTCCAGCGTGAGCACGCCGTCCTCGACGCGCCAGTCGATCGCGATGCGGCCAGTATTGTTCGATAGCGCGCCGTACTTTACGGCATTGGTCGCCAATTCGTGCAGCGCCATGGAGAGTGCAAGCGCTTGACGCGGCGTGACCCGCAGCGCCGGCCCTTTCGCGGCGATGCGGTCGCCTTGGCGAAACGGCGACATCGCCTGGCTGATGACTTGCCACAAATCGGCGCCGGCCCAGTGCTCGCGAGTTAGAATGTCATGCGCGTTCGCCAAAGCGGCGATGCGTGAATTGAACAGCGCCAGCGATCCTTCGCGATCGTCGCTCGCGCGCAGTGTCTGCATCGCGAGCGACTGCACGGTTGCGAGCGTGTTCTTCACGCGGTGATTGAGTTCGTTGATCAGCAAAGTGCGCTGCTCTTCCGAACGCTTCCGCTCGGTGATGTCGCGCGCAATCTTCGACGCGCCGACGATGCGCCCCAGCGCATCTTTGATCGGCGAAACGGTCAACGAAATGTGGATGCGCTCGCCATTCTTGCGCTGCCGGATCGTCTCATAGTGCGAAAGGCTTTCGCCGCGGCGAATGCGATCGATGATGCCGGGCTCTTCGCTTTGATATTCGGGCGGGATCAGCGTGAGGATGGACTTGCCGACGATCTCCTCGGCCTTGTAGCCAAACAGTCGTTCGGCGCCCTTGTTCCAGCTGGTGATCACGCCATTCAGATCCTTGCTGACAATGGCGTCGCCGGAGTTTTCGACGATAGAGATGAACTTCTGACGCACCTCTTCCGCGACCAATCGCTCGGTAATATCGGTATTGGTGCCAAACCAGCGAACGATATGACCCCGCTCGTCGCGGATGGGCAGCGCGCGTGACAGAAACCAGCGGTACTCGCCGTCCTTGCCGCGCAGCGGAAACGTGTCTTCCCACGGCTCGCCGCTGGCGATGTGTTTCTTAAACTGCGCGGTTACGCGGTCGACGTGATCGGGATGATGCACGCGCTGCCAGCCCCAGCCCTGCATCTGCTCCAGCGTCGTGCCGGTGTAGTCAAACCAGCGCTTGTTGTACCAATAGATCCAGCCCGTGGCGTCGGTCATCCAGGTGAATTGGTGGATGTTGTCAGCCAGAGCGCGAAACTCCGCATCGCTCTTGCGTTGGCGCTCTTCGGCCCGCTTGCGCTCGCTGACGTCGCGGGTGACAGCCAGCTGCACCGTGGTTCCGTCGGGATTGCGGAACGGCGCAGCATGCGTCTCCATGTGGCGGCGTACGCCGTTCAGGCCAATGATGTCGAATTCCAGCGATCCGCGATTTCCCGCGCAGACCGCCTCATTGAGCGCCTTGAAGGCTTCCCGATGCTCCGGCGCAATCACGTCGTAGATTGACGCGCCTTCCAGCGTTTCGAAGCAATCGGCGCCGACCATGGCGAGACCCGAGGAGTTCATGTGCAATAGCGCGCCGTCGGGCGCGACGAGTTTCACGCACTCCGGCGTCGTCTCGATGATGGCGCGGTAACGCGCTTCGCTCTCGCGCAAAGACGCTTCGCCTCGCGTGCGCGCGATGCTGAAGCTCAACTGATGCGCAATCGTCATCGCCAGATTGAGTTCTTCCGGCGTGAACACATGCGGCGCATCGAAATACACCATGAACTTGCCGACAACGCCGCCATCGACGCTTAGGGGCACAAACGCCAAGGCGCCGATGCCTTCGTTGCGGATCGTCGCTTTGAGCGCATCGTCGATCTCAGCTGCTTCAATGTCGTCGATTGTGAACAGTTCGGCGTTGCGTTCGCCCGGCTTCCAGGGCGTGTGGCCGGTAACGGCTTTGCGGTACGCTGACGACAGGCCGCGCGCGGCGACAAATTGCATGACGCCGCAGTCGTCGAACAGCAGGATCGAGCAGCCGCTACAGCGCACCGCAGCGAGGATGGCGTCGAGGGCGGCTCCATGCAAATCCGACATCGTTTCCGCACGATGCAGACGGTCGGTAAATCGATACAGTGCGGCTTGCTCCTCGGCGTAGCGCGCGGCGGCGGCCTCGGCGCGGGTGACCGCGCTTATGTCCACCAACAGATTCACCGCGCCCGTGAGGGCGCCGTTGGCGTCGAACAATGGCGTCGGGAAAGGCGTCAGCGGCATGCGCTCGCCATTGGGGCGCTCGGCGATAACCTGCACGCCGCGCACGGGACGGCCTGTCTTGAGCGCCTCCGCCATTGGGCATTGATCGAGCGGCAGAGGCTCACCGTTAGCGCGGTAGAGTTTCCAGGTGACGCACCACTTGTCTTGCCCGATGCGCGGCGTGCGACCGGCCAGTTCTTCAGCGGCGCGGTTGAAGTAGGTCACGACCCCATCTGCGTCGGTGGTGTAGACGGCGGTCGGGAGCACATCGAATAAGGCGCGAAAATTGGGCTCGGCGATTGCGCCGGGCGCCTTTTGGCCGCCTGTGCGCCCCCTTCCGGCTTCCGCGATGTTGCTCAAAACCCGCACTCCCCGCGCATCACACAGCCCGCGGCAACCCGGAGCAACGCCCAAAACGAGAGAAGGTTCCCCGGGGGACTGGGAGCTTACACCTTTCGCTCGACCATGGCCTTCTTGATCTCGGCGATGGCCTTGGCCGGGTTGAGGCCCTTGGGGCAGACCTGGGCGCAGTTCATGATGGTGTGGCAGCGGTAAAGCTTGAACGGGTCCTCGAGCGCATCGAGCCGCTCGCCCTGGTTCTCGTCGCGGCTGTCGGCGATCCAGCGATAAGCCTGCAACAGAGCGGCTGGGCCATAGAAGCGATCGCTATTCCACCAATAGGACGGGCACGACGTGGAGCAACAGGCGCAGAGGATGCACTCGTAAAGGCCGTCTAGCTTGGCCCGCTCTTCCGGACTCTGACGCCATTCCGTATCGGGTTGGGGCGTCACAGTTTGCAGGTAGGGCTGGATCGCCGCGTACTGGGCGGTGAAGTTGTTGAGGTCGGGCACTAGGTCTTTCACCACCGGCTGGCTCGGCAGCGGCGCGACCGTGATCACGCCCTCGGGCAATTCGTCCATGCCCTTTGTGCAGGCGAGCGTGTTGCGGCCGGAAATATTCATCGCGCATGAGCCGCACACGCCCTCCCGGCACGAGCGGCGGAAGGTCAGCGTCGAGTCGATGTCGTTCTTGATCGCGATCAGCGCGTCCAGGACCATTGGGCCGCAAGTGTCGAGATCGAGCTCGTAAATGTCCCAGCGCGGATTGTTTCCGGCGTCGGGATCGTAGCGATAGACCTTGAATGTGCGCACGTTGACGGCGCCCTGCGGCGCGGGATGGCGCTTGCCTGCTTTGATCTGCGAATTGCGCGGCAACGTGAGCTGAACCATGCCCCGGTGATGGCGAGCGCCGGGGCAAGCGTCAAGGCGACACGTCGCCCCCGGCCCTACTCCGCGGTGACTGGCCTCGTTTCGCTGCCGCGGCCGTACCAATCGATGCGGCGGGTGGCGATCATGGTGGCGGCGATGACGGCGAAGGCGACGACCGAACCGGCCAGCAACGCGAAATCCTCCAGTGTCATCAGCACGTACATCGCCGCATAGAGCAGACCGAGACCGATCAGCGCGCGCAAGCCAACCGCGGCCGAGGCGAACGAGGCGCCGGCATAGTAGCCGAGCAGCGCAACCGTGGCGGCGGCGGCGATGAAGAAGGCCGGCGTAAAGCCGATAATTTCGGTCATCGACAGCAGCAATAGGTAGAACACGCATTGCGCGAGACCGACCAGGATGTATTGCGCCGGGTGGGCTTTGCGCCCGCTGACCGCCTCGAAGATCAGCGTCGCCAGAAACACGATGCCGATGAACATGATGCCGTAGCGAACCGCGCGCACAACGCCCTGATAGATGTCGTCGGAGGCGACGAAGGTCACGGCCATGTCGCGCCCCGCGGCCGCGCCCAGATTGAAACTGTTGAGATCCGCCGCCTTCTCCACGCCACGCGCAACAAACGGCACGCGCCAGGACACGACAAAACCCTGATCAGTGGACTGCAGCGCCTCGCTGGACTGGAAGTAACCCTCTGCGCGCGCGTCCTCACGGTGGCCGCGGATTGTGGCGGAGGTATCCTGTGCGAAAGCCGCGATGGAGAACCGCTGCGCGCCGGTGAGTGAAAGCCGAGTCTCTACGGTGAAGGCGGCGGGCGCGCTGTCGAGGCGCGCGGGCGCAGCGAACGCCGGCAAGATCGTCGGCGGCGCAACCGCGGGCGGAGAAGACAAGCCCGGCCGCACGTAATCGCGAGCCGGCGCGGCAAGATTCAGGTCGGAGATCGGTTCGAAGGTTTCACTCGATCCATCCGGGAAACGCAATTGCGCGGCGTTGCGAATAGAGCGGCTGTCGCTGACGAACATGACGATCCGCGCCTGGCTCCAATCGAACCGGTAGGCGTCATCGACGTCTTCGAGCGCTGCGGCAGGGCTGAAACTGGCGTCGAACTCGGTATCGGCAGTGTAGATCGCGGCGCGATAGATACCGACCGGGCGATCCGTGACGGTCAGCGTCGTATCCGCCGATCCGGTGTCGGCGAACACAACGAACGAACCGCGCTCGGTGCGCCGCTGCGAGCGGCCTTCACTGTCCGTGCCTTCGACCGTGCGCTGATACGGCACGAGCAGCATCGGACCGCCGACCACCTGCGCGCCGCCGGCGTTGGCGCCGATCTCCGCGGTGACTTGATTGGCGCGCGCCTGGCGTTCGCCGACGAGACCGCCGACAACGATAAGCGGAATGCCCATGGCTAGAACCAGCAAACAAACCAGCAGCAGTTTGAGTCCTAGCGATCCGCGCGGGATCAGGCCCGAGATCGGGTTCGTCGCCACGTTATTCCCTCCCGCGCGTCAGGTGCTGCGCGCGCAACAATGATCGCCGCGATCAAGGCGAGATGTCGACCGGCACCGAGCTTTCCGGCGGCGTCCAGATGTCTTCTTCGGGCGGCGCGGGCGCCGCGGCGCTGAGCGCGATGACGAACGCCGCAGCGCCCGCGAGCGCGCAGCCGAATGACCACAACAGCGCGATCCAATCGTAGGATTGCGACACGCGCTCCGGCTCGCCGCCGCGCGCCAGCGTCGCCTGCCGGCGCCATTCGATTAGCCCAAAGCCGATCACGAAAACCAGCGGCACCCAAAATCCCCAAGGTGCGGCCGTGGGCATCCCTGGCCGTACGAACAGCCCGAGCGATCCGAGCGCCAATCCGCCCAAGATCAGGAATTCCACCAGGGCCTGGCCGCGGCGATCG
>ERZ869936.2017-NODE-2017-length-12813-cov-5.256388_pt1 | contig 12813 bp, 9 predicted proteins | sample MGYA00520876_ERZ869936 | MGnify/ENA primary metagenome ERZ869936 (study PRJEB32218, sample SAMN09650985) | biofilter metagenome | isolation source: enrty point of leading RO module | place: Saudi Arabia: Thuwal, RO plant located on Red Sea | collected 2016-02-17 ...
TAGTCCTAGTGGTGACATACAACCACCTAGGAATAGTACGAGTGTTAGTGCTAGTATTAGTTTCATTGTTCTTGTCCTTGATCAGTCGTAGTAGGTACATCTAAACCCACATTTTTTGGTCTAAGAGAATCTAGTAATGCTTCAACTTCTTCTGCTGTATGTGCGTTTGCTACGTTACCTTCAGGTTTATAGTAACTTTCTCCTCTTTCCATAGTTTGACCTTTACGTGTTACTGATTCACCTATAGGTATAGAAGCCCATTCTTTAGCTAATTCCTCATGAGCTTCAGCCCTAGTTACATTCTGCTCACCTTTTAACCAAGCCTGTAGTTTTGGTCTTTTGCTTCCTGCTAAATATTCTATAGCAATTCTGTCTTGAAGTTCTTGGTTAAACACTTCATCACCTGTTAAACCCATAGAGTTTATAGCACCTGCCATTGTTAAAGGAATTATTTGGTACGCTCCTACAGCAAAAAATTCTCTGTTATCTAGCTCACTATTTGAAGCTATGTATTCACCATCTTTATTAGTATTGTCCTTTACATGTTTTAATAACTCGTCCATAGAAGCACCAGACTTAGCTAGTTGTGCGTTCATAACTTCTTTTACAGTCATTTTTTCTAGAGGTTTAGAGTAGGTGTCAGAATAAAAAGAATCTAATACAGAAAATAGTTTTCCTTGTTCTCTTAATCTATTAGTAGTTCCGTTATTAGCGGCTCCATATCCACCACTTTCTCCTTTAGCTATGAAAGAAAGAAGAGGATTATCTGTATCAGATATTTCTGGACGTTTAGATGTTCTACCACTGCCTAGTTTAACTCTAGTCTGCATATCTAATTCACCAGTAACTTCCAAACCATTCTCATACTGAAATGTTTTGACTGCATTTGTAGTGCTTGGTCCTGACACACCATCAACATTAGACCTATAATGACCTGTCTCTTTTAATAGAGCTTGGCTTTGCTCTAGAATTGATCCAAGGTTAATTTCTTTTTTACTGGAAGGCTGCAACCCCCTAGGTGCAGTAGCATCGACAGTAGGCTTACCTTCAACGTCAGGTTTAGGTAGAGTAGGTGATTCTTTAGTTTTAAACTCTGGTGAGCTAATGGGTTGAGGTGAAGTAGCTGCTTGTCCTGCTTGAGGTGCAGCCATACCAGATACTTGTGTAGTTTGGACTTCTGTTGGGGGTGTAATACCTTCTCTGAAACTTTGGTAAAACTGTCTGTCAGGGTCAGGTGATGCTGGCTGCTCCTTTTCCATAGCTTGTATACCACCTTGAATAACATCAACCATTTCTCCTACTCTTTTCATTACAAGAGTACCACGTTTGACTGACACATTACTCTCGTTGACAGCAGCAATAGTTTCTACAACTTCTTGTCGTAGTTCGTCAATAACAACTCCGTTTTTATCAACCCTACTACCACCCCTTATAGAAATATTAGACACTAGTTTTTAATCCTTACATCACCGTTTATATCGTAGTAGTACTGTCCTTTACCTATGGACATAAACAATATTTCATCTGTATCTGTATCATCATCCCACTGTATAGGATAAGGATTTTGTAGAGTTCCAAACGCACTAGATTCTGCAGGTACTATCTCTTTGATTAGAGTTTTCTTTATCATCTCTGTGTTCATACCGAGTCTCTCCATGTTTCTAACGTACTGTTTAAACATTTTAGAGCCTTGTTGTATCTGTCTGTAATCTTGGAAAGCTACGTTAAACTTAAACCCTAGTGTTTCAACCTGACTTCTTTCCTGAGTTGACAACCTACGTCCACGATCAGCTACCATTTCTGTCACATTACCGTTGTAATGTAGATTTGCGTAGTTACTCACTAGAGGAAGTATTCTTTTGTCCATTCTTATTTGACCAGAATCTAACCTACGTTTTAAATCATACTCAATGTCACCTAAATCAGTCATTTTAAAATAAGAAGACTGAAGTGATCCTGACATTGTTGTTTGTAAAATATTAGCTTGCTTTTGTAAAACATTCTTCATTTGTTCTACAGCTAATTCGTACCCTGAAGGATCGTATATTTTTACTTTTTCTAACAAGTCAAAAGTTTGATTACTAAACAGGCCAGTCTTAGGGTTAAACATTTGTTCAGTAATTAAGTCAGGAGATTTTGACATAAGTAATGTAGTTCTACCTATACCTTTTAAGAATAGTTTTCTAGCATTCTCATCCTCTTCCAAAGCCTTAGGTTGTAAAGAAAGAACTTCAAAATTTAAAGAGTAATCTAGTAAGGCTTGTACTGACTTTTTGCCTCTAGTTCTATTAGAGTTTAAATCCTCTACCTTTTGTATTTCTAGTTCTGAGTATAACTTATCCTCTGTATTTAAAGTCTGTTCGTCTACTACAGCATTTTCATCAGAAGATAGTTCTAGAAAAGACTCCAAACCTTCGAGAGGCATTTCAATATTATCATAATTAATATTTTCTACAGGAATATCTTTTAAAAAACTTATAACTTCGTTATGTTTTCTGTCTAATAAGACTTCACTAAGTTTATATAAGTTTCCTAAAATACCTCTTTGCATAGTAGGGTCAAGATCTGAAGCTTGTAGTTGTTTAATAATCGCTAAGTCTACATTGTTTAGTGTATCTATCCTTAGCTTTTCTAACTGTTGTGTATCGTAGCTACTGATAAAATCTACAAGCTCTTTTAAACCATCTAATCTATTTCTTACATCTTTAAAGTCATCATCAGAAACACCTCTAGGTTGTATATACAACTGCTCAAGAGCCATAACATTTGCTTTGAATTTTTGTAGTACTTCAGCGTTTACTGTACCACCTGCTACTTCTATTGACAATGCTTTTAGACCAAGCTCTCTTGTTCTATCTAAGGTGTTTATCCACATAGGAGCTTGTTTAGTATACTCAGCAGCAGATAAAGTATTTGCGTTTGATACAACCAAGGCTGCAGCTTCTTGTTCTACTATCATACGTGAAGCTTCAACAAAAATTTCTTGGTCAGTAGGGTTTTGGACACCACCAGCAATTAGATTATCTTTAGCTAAAAAAGTGTAAGAAGGATTTTCAGATAGTGTTTCAGCAATTTTATTTATTTGTTCTTGTTGAGGGTTTACATTTAAATAATCTAAATCAATACCTGTTGTTGTCTTTACAAACCTAGACACTTCTTCATTTATTTTTAAACCTTGACCAGTCCACTTGGAAATAGCAGAGTTTACACCAGCCCTAAGACCTAAACCTGTTTGACCTTTTAACTGTTGTACATCTGAAACAAAACCTTTGTATAGTTCTCTGTTTATAGAAGTATCAGTAGGTTTACTTGATGATTGCATACTTCCTAGTACACCAAATAAACCTTTACTTAGAGCGTTTATACCTTGGGCAGCAACACCAAGTTCACTTGAACTAGGATATGAAATACCTCTAGCATAATCTGCGCCAGCATCACCTATATCTACATCATACGTGTCAGCCATTATAAATCCTTAGTATAGTTGTTGGCCTAAAAGCTCTGCATCTGTACCTAAGTCTAGCCTTTGAGCATTTTTATACCAGTTTCTTATTGCGTTTACATTAACAAGTCTATCTTGTATAGAGGTCTTTAGTTGGTAAGATAAGTTAGAAGACCATAATTCTTCAGATATTTCTTCCCACAGTTTATTACCTCTAATTATATCACGTTCATCACCGTTTGTCAATAGGTCAGTAGCTAAACGAGCTTTCTGCTCAAGCCTTGATGTAAGTTTTCTAACTGAAGCATTTTCATCACGAACCATTTCTTGAAAATCGTAGTAGTTTTGTACAGGAGCAGGAGTTGCACCAAACAGAACTGCTGCTGCATCACCTTTACTTAGATTGCTTACAACTTGTTTCCTTGTTCTACCTTTGTAGTTTCCTGTTTCTATAAGTTCTATTATCTTAATACCCTTATCAACAGTTGATAGGTTACGAACAAGAGATGTTAGATCTTCTCTTACTGATTGAGGTCTACCACCTATCATTGACATAACAGCATTTGTTACAGCACTCTTCATGTCACCAAAGATTTCACCTGAAGGACCAAGAAGAGTAGTCATCAAGGTCTCTTCTTTTAGTTTTCTTAGTGTGTCCTTCACCTGACCTAAGGGTGCTGCACGTTCAGCATACGCAGTTTCTGTACCAAAACCCCAACCAAGAAGCTGATCAAAGAAACCGTATTTTAATTGGTTAAATTTTTGTAAAGCCTCTTCTTCCGAAGGGTTGTAACCTAGTTTTTCAATAACGTACCCTGTTGATTTGCCCATACCTATACCTGTTAAACCCCAAGCAGGTCCAAGGATAACAGCCATTCTAAATCTTTCACCTTGAGTAAAGTTTCTACCTACTACAATGTTTTCCATAGCTCTTAGCGTAAAGGTTAACCATTGTGTAGGAACCCTCATAGGTCCACTTTGAGCAAAACTTCTAGAAGCTGAAGTCATTCTAAAAGTTAAATCTTGCTCTCTATTTGTAATCCAAGACTTACCGTCTGGTGACAGTGGGTCAATGTCTGGTCTTTTAGCTCTGTGTTCTAGAAATGCTGTAATTATACCAGTTAAACGTCCGTATCTTTCACCCTCTCTAAAGAAAACAGTAGACTTATCTAAGAAATCACCAACGTATCCTTGAGCTTTCTGACTCAAATTACTAGCAGCACCGAATTTCTGTGGAGCCTGTAGTTCTATGACCTGATTGTCAATTATATTACGTCCACTCTCATCTATGTATTGTACTAGAGTACGTAATTCATCCTCTGTCATACCTGATATTTTAGCAAATCTTCTAATAGCAGTAGCTCTTGTAGCACTATCAGGTAGTTGAGCTATAATCATCATAGGTACAGCCATACCCATAGCTTTAGTACCTGCTCTAGGAGATATAGCAGCTATAGTCGTTGCGTGTAATCCTTGTAAAAAGAACTGATCAGGATTGAAGAAACCAAACTTAGAGTAGAAACCTACCTTTAGTAGTTGGGATGAAGGGTCAGAAGTTACACCAATTTTAGAGAAGTCTATCTTACGGTTCGTTATACTAAATACAGCCTCTGTAGCTGATGTAGTAAATGTTTCCCAAGCTGTACTTAAAGGAGTTGGCTGATTTAATCTACGTTTAATGATAGCTTGCTGCTCTCTTAGCTGCGCTGCTACATCGTTAAACTTACCTGTCTTAGTTACTTCAGCTTTCATAAACCTAGTCATAGGATCTAAGTTCTGAATCTCTGACCAATTAGTTATTAGACCTTCATTTTTAATAGCTAGTTTATTCCAACCATCTATAGCGTTTTGTGTAGCTGCACGATTGGCATAACCAAAAGCTTCAGTTCCAAACTGGTCAGCCATAGCTACTATAGGACTGTCGTTTACAGCAAGCTTACCACCAAACTCCATCAAAGGTGTATCACCTCTACGCATTCTTTGGCTGTTTAACATAGTACCTACGTCTTCACCAAAGGTAATACCTAATCGAGTTAAGTCTCCACCTGCTTCGTCAACACTAGAAATCTTTTCATCTCTAGCTTTAAATTCAAACCTCTCGTTAAAATTAAATCTGTACTTTCTACCTAACTCTTGAATATCCTCTAGATCAGTGATGTGTTTGTTCCAAGAGTTGTTAGCTCTGATTACGTCACCTAGCTCATCGTACTCAACTTTAGTTAGCGTAAGCTGTTGCAAGTCAGTGACGTTATTAGCTTTCATAAGCTCATTCACTTTTCTTGAAATAGCATTTAGTTGATTTCTTGCCAACACTATCTGATCTTTACCAAAAGAACCTAAGAAAGTTTTAAAACCTAGTGAAGCTAGTTTACCTGAGTAAAGTCTTTCTTCTTTAACTGTACCTAGGAACCACCTAAATTCGCTGTTTGTTCTAGGGCCACCTATATTATAAGGCATAATATCTATACGCTCTAGAGGACGAGTAGATTTTACGTTGGTAAAGTACATGTGACCAGCGTAAGGCTCTGATGTTTTGAATACAATAGCGTCTTCTTTTAGATTGTCTACCTTTATAATTCTTTCTGAAGCTAAATCAAAAACAAAATCATCATCTATAGCTGCTCTATTGTTTACTCTGTAAGCTACTGTTCCGAAGTCATCAGTAAAATCAGCAAATACACCACCAGCAGTTACTGCACGTTTTAATCTTTCAGAAGACTTGATATGCCAAGACGCATCATTGATGTCAATCAGGGCTTCATACGCATCAATAGTCTTTTGCTCTGGTCTAGAGCCGTAGTGAAGCTTGTATAGAGACTCAAACGATTCTTTTGTAGGTGCAGTTCTAAGATAAGAGTACCTACCATCACGTAGTTGAGTTATAAAATCTCCAAGATTTTCTCTTTCTTTACCTTTTACAGAGTTTATTAGTTTTGCGTAAGGTTTTACTAGTTTACCTATCAAAGCTTGACCTGCTTCAGCCTGTAAAAACTTAGCTCCTAGTTTATCACCTAATCTTACAGTTGATGCTCCTATAGTTTTATTGATAGTGTCTCTAATAAAATCACTTTTTTGCACTATTTCTGCAATAGGAGCTTGTTCTGCGATGTCTAATCTTTGCTCTGCTTCTATAAACCAACCTCTACCTTGTTCTTTCTTGACAACTTTTAGGCTAGGGTCTTTGGCGGCTATAGCTTCAGCGTCCATCTTACGTCTAAACGCTGCACCACTACCGTCTTTACCTAGTCTAACTACAATTTTGTAATCATCAGAACCTTCAGCTATTTTTACAAAACTGTTTAAACGTGTGTCGTTAGTCTTATCAGCAATTCTTCTTGCTGTAGTACTAGCTAACTCATCAATTATAGTTTTAGGTAGTAATTCACCAAAAGTGCCTCTTCTATTCATAGTTTCAAGAGACTCAATAAGGAAGTTTTTAAGACCAGCCTGTCTAGTAACAACCAAACTTGGTCTTTCAACTGGTCCTACAACAGGGTCTAAGTCCTGAGACAAACTTCTACCTGCATTTACTTGATCTGTTTGTACGCCAGCGTCATCTACCAGTTTATTTGCAACATTAGCAGCTTGTACTTCATCACCCATGACAGCCACAGTGTCAACTGGTGATCTTGACTTAGTTAAACTTACAGCTTTTAAGCCTCTTTCTTTTGCTGAGGTAATCATACCTTTAGCAGGACCAGTAACTATTTTAGAAGAACCTATTGTGGCTATGTCTAGGACACCAAACAGTGCCATAGCTCCTGCCATAGGATCATCACCTAAGTAAGTCGCATCGTTAGCAGCTTTGTACAAGTTCCAAATATTATCTACACCAAAGAAACCTTCATCTTTTCTTTCTTCAATATATTCAGCAGCCCACTTAGTAAACTCATCTGTATTGAGTTCGTTAAAAGCTTTTCTTATTTCTTTACCTTCACGATTAGACCTAAAGGTTACGTTTTCAAAAGCACCTATTGTTATCTCACGTAAGACGTTTACATCAAGAAACGTCATTACTTTACCAAATCCTGTTTGATCGTTAGCTTCTAGTTCTTTCTGGATTAAATTGTTCCAGATATTCATATTAGTTAAAGTTCTAGCAGCGTAAGGGTTGACATCATTGTCAGATAGCATTAGATTTTGAAGCAGCAGATACTCAGGCATAGTCATCTGCTCACCTTTTTCTGACCTCTGCTCAATGATTGAGGCTAACTCCTCAGCAGTCATGCCATCTCTGTAACCCTGATCTATAGCTAAAGCGTAGTCTACGTTAAGACCTTCTACCTTTGCTATGGCCTCTGAGCTATTATTACCTACAGCACGTTCAGACTCAATTTGATCTACAGGAATATTAGTTGTTATAGCTATTTCTTGAGCCTTTTGTCTTTCAACAAGACTCTGACGATTAAAAGGTTTTTCTTCTTCAAGAAAATCTAGAGTTTGTTTCTCAAAGATTTCCTCGTTGAATACCTTTTGGTCTAGAGAGAGTAAAGATACCAATTTTAATTACCTTTTTCTAGAGTACCCTTTTGGACCAGCTCTATCTGGTGGTGAATCTTGTGGCATAAGCTCACCTAAACCACTGAAAGAACCTAGACTAGCTACTTGAAAACCTAATCCACCTAAAGCTGAAGCGTATTGTGATTGACCTTGTAGCATAGCAGCTTGTCTAGAAAAAGTAAAAATGTCAGAACTAATACCAGACATCATTGAGCTAAAACCTAGGTTAGCTCCCAACTGAGAGGATATACCTGCTAAAGCACCTCCTCTTGCTGACACAGCCTCTCCTTGTCCTAGAGCACCAGCAGCTAAAACTTCAGACCTTCTTTTTAAACTAGCCCTAATACCTCTTCTTCTAGCCCTAGTTTCCCTAGCTGCTTCAGCTTTTCTAGCAGCAGACGCTGCTTTTTGCTGTTCTCTAAGAGCTTGTTTTCCTAAATCAGCAGCCTTTCTTGTTTGAGAGATACCATAGGCAGTTCCGTATGTAGCCACACCTAAACCAACTGCGGCTGGAATACTTAGAACACCCCCTATTGCTAATGCTGTAAAAATTGCCATATTATATTTCCTTTATGTAAGCAGTTTCTATAGGCTTATAACCTTTACGTTTAAATAACACACTAGCTTTACTGTTTAGAATATTGTCTAACTCAGATAGTCTAGCAAAGTTACATCCAACTTGTTCAGACCAAAGTGTGTACTCGTTTATTAGTTTCATCGAAGTCTTACCATTTCTGTGTTCAGGGTCTATCCAGAACATTAACTCTTGGGAAAACTTAAAGTCATTAATAGGTATCTCACTAACCATTGCTATAAGAGCACCTACTATCTCACCATTATTATCTATTAGTTTTACAAAACCTATTTCATGGTCTATCAAAGTAGTGACTAGTTCGTTAATCTTGTTTGTGTTTATCTTAGACCACGCTGGGTGTGGTATTTCTTTGCAGAATTGTTTTACTGCTAGGACAGTATCCAAGACATCCTCTTGGGTAGCATCCCTAATTATATATTCAGTCATTAGTAACGAGGGTTCCTTCCTTGTACCATGCCCCAACCTAGGAGCAAGAAGTCTTTACCCTGTTCACTTTCGTATTTAATTCTCATGGATCTTCCATGTCCAAGTATTTTTACTCTTGACGTAATGACATCCTCAGGATAGTCAAAGTCTGTTAGGTCATTCTGGTTAGGTATTACTGGAAACTTTAGTCTGTATACCTGTTGGCTAGTACCAAAGTTTTCAGCAAAGTCCCAAGCAGCAGAGACCTTTAGTGATGATGGTCTGATTGATTCGAAACCTGCAGTAGGATTACCAGTAAATCCTGTCTCTGTCAACCTACAATATGTTACAATATATGGCGCATTCTTTTTAACTACAACATCGCCTATAAAGTCGTAACCTGTCTCAGCAAAAGAGCTATAGTCAGTATCACCCCAATCTAGAAACTCTATGCTAGTAAAAGCACCCATAGTTATTTTGTTTGTGTCACCATCTCTACATATAAGTATAATGGCTGGATCACCTGTAGTTGTGGTGGATATTTGTGTAGATGTAACATCGTTTGCTTCTGTTGCTACACCACTTCCTGTACCTGCACCTGAAGCTGTAAACACTGTACCGACATTGTTGTTAGCTGCACCCACTGCAGTAAAGTCTGTAGTTCCTACAGTTTTAATTATGTACACAGTGCTAGTTACAAAGCTACCTGCGTTTACATCTGTGCCCCCTGAAGATGTAAGAACATCATCAGCACCACTGTTAGCTAAAACGTCAAGCTCTAGTGGTCTAGCTCCGTATCCTGAGTAGAAAGCTAACCCAACCACAGCATCAGTATTAGATGTTTGATCTGATATTTTCCAAGGAAAGAAAGCTTGAAGGGGTACGTCTAGTATAAGAAAGTTATTTATTTTTGACTCTACAGTTTCATCTGCGTCAGGGTATCCCCAATATATTCTTTTGTTTATACCATCGTAAACTGCTGTAACTTTTAGTTTAGCATCAGGGTCTATGTTATCCCAAAAGGTTTGTATTGTAGGTATTGTGAGGTTTTGTTCAACACCTTGACCTGACACATCATCTGTTGTTAACGTGTGTATACCAAACCTTGACCACCAAAAAGGAATACCTTCTGCTTCAACAAATGTTTCAGGTTGCAAGATACCAACCCTAGTAACTCTGTTGACAGAAAACTCTGTAGCTCTAAACACACCGTCAACACCAGAGATTTGCCATACGCCATTTTCAGCAAAAACAAAGAGAGAGTTTTGGTAAGCGTAAAGTTTCTGTATCTTAACAGCGTCAGGTATTCTTAACTCACCACCATCATTAACTAATAAGTCTGATTCGTACTCTGCTGTTGGGTCATTCTGTTGGTGACACTTACCTAAGTCATCTATAGTTTCAACAATTCTTGAAAAAAGAATAGTACCAGCATTTTCAGCACTATCAACACCTGCGTAAAAAACTCTACCAGAAAAAGACTCACAGCATCTAAACCTAGATGTCTCTGTGTCTGTCATCTTAGTTAGACCTGTAAGACCTGAGGCTGATCCCCTGTTCTTAGTAAAAAAGTCTAGTATGTAGTGACCATTACCTGTTAATGTACTACCACCGTATATTTTATCCCACTCAGATGCAGAAAAGTTATTGTTACTATCTTTTCCTGCGTACCAAGGATGGGTTAAAGGGGGATGTTTACTTGAGTTTGCCGATGACCATGTTGATAAAGCTGCTGCTCCTTTTGTACCCACCCAACCAGCATTTTGAGTATCATACTTTCTGTCCTGAGAAGGAGATGCTTTTTCTTCATAGTACTCTGATGTATCTCCTTGAAACTCAAAGTCTCTTATTTCAAAACTAATTTCTGTAGCTGTAAATGTCTCCGCAGTTGAGTCGTAGACTATGGCTATAGTGTTTATCTCTGGTGAAGATACAACTAAGTTACCTTTGATAGATGTAAACTGACATTTAGCTGTGCCAGCACCGTTAGATCCAGCTTGTTCGTGGCTTGATAAGTTGACAGAGTTTGTTTCTACTTGGGCTGAGTAAGGTAAAGCACCTTTGTTATAGAAGTAAAGTGTGCTGCCTTTTTGTAAAACCAAGAACTCTAGATCAGCATTACCGCCAACATTTATCCAGTCTCCTGTAGAAATAATCTCTGAGTCTAACAAAGTGTAACTAGACAGTGTGTTGTTACTTTCGTACACTGCACCTAGTCGCCTACGTCTAGTGCCATCTCTACGTAAGTCGCAGTTTAGTTCATCAACAGAAGCACCCTCAGGAAAAGTAAGTTCAGCAGCTTCTGTGATTAAACCTCTTACAAAGTTATTAACTGCTTTCTGACTTAGACTTTGAGCCATTACGTTCTATCTCTCTTTTGTCTGCATACTCATTACGTTGAAGAGTTTTAGTCTTTACTTTATCTCTTAGGTAACTTTCTACAGCTTGTTTACCTTTTTCTAGGCTTGAGTATCTGCCTGATAATTCTTGTGGTACTTTACCTTTTTCAAATCTAACTCTAAAAAATATGTAACCACTATCTTCTTTTTCTACATAAATCTCTGACAGCATTTTGTCAGACTTTATAACACAGTGTTGGTTTACTGTGTCAGTCTCTATATCAATCATCAGGTTCTTCCGTATTGATTTACTGATTTTACTCTTGTCTTATACTGATCGTTTTGTACGTAAGACTTTAACCTACGTGCAGCCTGATCAATCTTGGGGTCAGGACCACCTTTGAATAAACTCATGCAAGTTGACTTAGCTTCTGCCAAGAGTAAAGGCATTAGTGTGTTGTCTAAGTCAGGTTCAAAGCTGTCTGTCTGAGAAAAGGTTGGGTAGGTTGAACCCCAAGCTCTAGTCTTGTCAGCTTGTAGTGTAGCCTCTTTGTCTGCTTCGTAACCATTCATGATAATATACTCATCATCAAATGAAGTGTAATAAGAAGGTGCAGTGTCGTTTAAGACATATATATCTACAGCACCGTCAAAGGTTTCTACAAGTAAACCAGTCTCACTCATCCTGTCAATGAAGGTCATAGGGTCTACAAACTCTATCTCTCTAAAGTCTTTATCTGAAACAGTACCTACGTTGTAATCAATTCTAGTTACAACTTTAGTTCTAGCTGGATACTTGAAGTGAGTAGGTTTTGTACTATCAGATACAGCAGTCAGTGAAAGCAGTTTGTTGTGCTCTGGTATTTCTCTAGCTGCTATAATGTTGTAATAAGTATCCTCAACAACTGAGGCCACTTGTTGTGCTTCTATTGTGTCAGAGATGCTGTTGACATCCTCTGAGTCCATATCAGACAAGATAGATTGTACTAGTTGTAACAAAGTTGTTTTCATTATGATCCATCCACGCAGATAACTATGCAAGCTTCAATGTGGGAGCTTGGTCCACCGTCACAAGCTATCTTTATAAAAGTTCCTGCTGTTACTGTATTGTTTGATGAAGGTGTTAGTGTATCTACGTCACCTGCAGCAGAACCTGACTGAGTTATAGTAAGGGTTCCCATAGAATTACCTGCTGAGTTAGTTATAGTAAATACAGCATCTCCGCCAGATATAGCTGCTGTTAAAGCACTTTGTATTTTAGTTATAGTTCCTGCGTAAGGAATAGGTACATACAAATCACTTGCGCTAGAAATGTCTGGAAACTGAACTGTTATCATAGACTGTCTAGATGTCCAAGCTCCTGAACCTGAACCATTAGCTAGGTAAACGTCACCACTACTCGCTGCGGCAACGCCTTTTGGTTCATGAAGGAATGGGTCAGTTAGAGTAGAGTGGTTTACGTTTGCCATTAAAATCTCCTAGTTAAGTAGGGTGCTCCCAAAGGAACACCCAAAGCTTATTTAAGGCTCGAT
>ERZ869936.2018-NODE-2018-length-12803-cov-4.046596_pt1 | contig 12803 bp, 16 predicted proteins | sample MGYA00520876_ERZ869936 | MGnify/ENA primary metagenome ERZ869936 (study PRJEB32218, sample SAMN09650985) | biofilter metagenome | isolation source: enrty point of leading RO module | place: Saudi Arabia: Thuwal, RO plant located on Red Sea | collected 2016-02-17 ...
TCGTAGGCCGACAGCAGCTGAACGGCCACGGCCGGGCCCACGCCCGAGACGAGGAGCAGCTGCCGGAACAGGTGCCGCTCCGCCTCGTCGGAAAAGCCGTAGAGGTCGTGGCGGTCCTCCCGCACGACGAGGTGCGCGTAGACGCGCGCCGCGCCCTCCGGCGGCAGCCGGCGCAGGGTCGAGGCCGAGCACGCGAGGCGGTACGCGACCCCCCCGACCGCCAGAACGACGCTGGCCTCGCCGCGCCGGACGATCTCGCCCTGGAAGAACTCGTACATGGCCGGCCGCTACCGCAGGCTCAGGCCGAAGCGCGCGAGCTTGTTCTTGATCTCCTGCAGCGAGGTCTGGCCGAAGTTCTTCATCTTCAGCAGGTCGACCTCGGCCAGCTGGCACAGCTCCCCGATCGTGTTGACGTTGAGCTGGGCCATGCACTTGCTGGAGCGCACGGAGAGGTCGAGGTCGCTGATGGGGGTGCCCAGGAGCTCGGGATCGCCGTCGTCGGGGATGTCGGGCAGGGTGATCTCGGCGTCCGCCGCCATCACCTCGTCCCGGCGCATGCCGAGGCGCAGGCCCTTGGCCCCGAGGATGTCCTTGATCTCCTGCAGGGAGGTCTCGCCGAAGTTCTTGTAGGACAGGAGCTCGGCCTCGGTGCGCTGGATCAGGTCGCCCAGCGACGAGATGCTCATCTTCGCGAGGCAGTTGCGCGACCGCACGGACAGCTCGAAATCCGAGATGGGCGTGCGCAGGAGCTGGTTGCGGCGGTCCTCGGTCCGCTCCATGTCCTCGTCCACCACCATGGAGCTGGAGGACTCGGCGTCCTGCAGGAAGCTCTTGGCGCGGGGGTGGTTGGGGAAGCGCGAGAGGACGCCGCGGTAGCACTCCGCCGCCTTCTCGTACTCGCCCTTGTCCTCGTAGAGCACGCCGAGGTTCAGCAGGATGTTCACCCGCGTCGGCTTGACGCGGCGCGCGCGCTCGTAGAGCGCGATGGCGGCGTCGTCGTCCCCCGACAGGTCGTGCTGGTAGGCGAGGCGGAACAGCGTCTCCACGTGCTCCGGGTCGTGGGAGAGAGCCGAGTCGTAGAGCCGGCGCGCCTCGGCGTACTCGCCCCGGGCCTCGGCGATGAGGCCGAGGGCGTGGAGCACCGGGGGCCGGTCGCCCTGCTTCGCGAGTTCGCCCAGCGTGGCCTGCGCCTCGTCGGGACGGCCGAGCAGCGCCTGCACCGCCGCCAGCTGGAGGCGGGCCTTCTCGTCGCGCGGCTCCTTGTCGACGCAGCGCTTCAGCACCTCGGCCGCGCGGACCGGGCGGTCGAGGTACAGCTCGGCGAGGCCCCAGAGGTACTGGGCGCGGTGGGAATCGCTGCGCTCGGCGAAGGGGCCGACGTGCTCGTCGTTGCCCATGAGGAAGTGGGCGAGGGCGACCCGGCCGGCCTGGGCGGGGTCGAGCCCCTGCGGGTCGCGGCTCGCGGTCGCCACGGAGCGCAGCCCGCGCCGGAGTTCGGCGTCGCCGGCGGCACGCCGGCGGAGCTGCAGCGCCTCGCCCACGTCGGCGAGGGCGCTGTCGAGGGCACGGTCCATGTCGTGGGCAACGTCGGCGGGCATGGTTCCTCCGGGCGGAAAGAGGGAACAAACCGATTAGGATAGATACGCACACGCAGGTCGTCAAACCGGGGACACCCCCCGCCGGGACCGTCGCCACCCCGCAGTACAAGGTGGTCCATGGATGCGATCCAGGTCGAGGGCGGAGCCCCCCTCAAGGGCAAGGTTTCCATCTCCGGGGCGAAGAACGCGGCGCTCCCCATCCTGGCGGCCGCCCTCCTCGTGGAGGGTGAGGTCCGGCTGGAGGGGGTCCCCGATCTCCGGGACATCCGGACCATGCTCAAGCTCCTGAAGGAGCTGGGCTGCGCCGTCGAGCGCTGTTCCGACGGCTCCCTGGTCCTCTCGGTGACCGATTCCCGGGCCGTCGAGGCGCCCTATCGCATCGTCAAGGAGATGCGGGCCTCCTTCTGCGTCCTGGGCCCCCTGCTGGCCCGCCGGGGCCGGGCGCGGGTCTCCATGCCGGGCGGCTGCAACCTCGGCGTCCGGCCGGTGGACCTGCACCTGAAGGGGTTCCGGGCCCTCGGCGCCCGCATCGACATCGAGGCCGGCTACGTGACCGCCCAGGGGCCGCTGCGGGGGGACGAGGTCTTCCTCGCCGGGGCGTTCGGCTCCACGGTGCTGGGCACGGCCAACGTCATGATGGCGGCGACGCTGACCCCCGGCCGCACCATCATCGAAGGGGCGGCCTGCGAGCCCGAGGTGGCCGATCTCGCCCGGTTCCTCGTCGCCTGCGGCGCCCGCATCGAGGGCATCGGCAGCCACCGCCTCGTCATCGACGGGGTCGAGAAGCTCCACGGCACCTCCTGGCGCATGATCCCCGACCGCATGGAGGCGGGCACCTTCATGGCCTGCGTCGCGGCGTCCGGGGGCGACGTCACCCTGGAGGGCGCCGACCCCGCCCACATGGGCGCGGTGCTGGAGTCGCTCCGCGCGGCGGGCGCGTCGGTGGAGCGCATGAAGGGGGGCATCCGCGTGGTCCAGGAGGCGCGCCCGCGCCCCCTCGACCTGACCACGCTGCCCTACCCCGGGTTCCCCACCGACCTGCAGGCGCCCTTCGCCGCCAGCCTCGTCGTGGCGAGCGGCATGAGCGTCGTCACCGAGAAGATCTACGCCGAGCGGTTCATGCACGTTCCCGAGCTGAACCGCATGGGGGCGTCCATCCGCAAGCAGGGGTCGAGTTCCATCATCCACGGGGTCGACCGGCTGAGCGGGGCCGAGGTGATGGCCAGCGACATCCGGGGCGGCGCCGCGCTGCTCGTGGGGGCGCTGGCGGCCCGGGGCCGCACCACGGTCCACCGGGTCTACCACATCGACCGCGGCTACGAGCGCATCGAGACGAAGCTCGCCGCCCTCGGCGGCCGGGTCAAGCGCGTGGCGTCCTCCACCTGAGCGGCCAAATCCGGGCCGGCGCTGGCGGAGCGCCGGCCCGCGCCGTATCTAGAGGCGGCGTGCGCGGCACCCTGATCGGAATCATCGTCCTCGAGGCCCTGGCGCTGGTGGCGCTCTTCGGCCTGCAGGCCGCGGGCGTCCTGGAGCAATGGCGCCGCGACCCGCCCCCGGTCCCCGTCTTCACGATCCCCCTCCAGAGCGCCGTGATCGGGGATTTCGTGCGGTACCAGCGCCTGCACCCGGAGACGGGCGAGGTGCTCGGGTACCTGGACTACGAGATCCTGAGCGCGGCGGAGTACGAGGGCAGCGCGCTGGGCCGCGAGTTCATCGTCAAGCTCGTGAAGACCGACGAGGGCGGCGGCAGCTACACGAAGCACATGCGCATCCAGCCCAGCCTGCCGACCCACGGGTTCCTGCCGCCCCGCTTCGAGGAGGACGACGCCTACCCGCCCGGCGCGCGGCCGGTCCTGAAGACGATCACAGCGACCTCGGTGACCCACCGCAAGCGGAACCACCCCGGGTTTCTTGTGGAGGCCGTGCTTCCGCGGCGCAGCCTGGAGGAGGTGAAGGAGCGCTACTGGATGAGCCCGGCGATCGCCGTCTTCGGCGTCGCCCGGTGGGAGCGCCCCGACGAGATTCTCGTGGAGCACCACTCGAGGAGGCACGGGTCGTGAGGGGGCTCGCCCTTCTCGCCCTCTTCCTGGGCGTGCTCCTCGCGGCCTCGGTCGCGCTGGTGGCGCGCGGCCTCGGCCGCTTCGAGACCTGGGAGCCGATCGCGTTCCGCTTCGAGAACCCCACCCTCGCCGTGGGGAGGGGGGAGCGCGTCGTGGTGAAACCCATCGAGAGGGGGGGCACCTGGCAGCGCTTCACCTTCACGGCGGTCGTAGGCGAGCCCGAGGCCCTGAAGGACGCGGCCTTCCCCCTGCCCTACGCCGCCGCCGCCCTGGAGACCCGGTGGTCCGAGGAGGGCTGGCGCTACGACCCGAGCGACTTCGTCCGGGCCCTGCCCCTCCAGGGCATGGGCGCCCCCCCGAGGGAGTGGCTCACGGAGATCCGCCCCGTGCTGGAGGTCGCCCCGGACGGCTCCTCCCGCCTCGTCTACCGGGCGGCCTACCTCCACGAGACGGGCATGCGGGTCTTCTACGTCCACGACCCGGCCCGGAAGATCCCGGGCTTCGGCTGGGTGCGCCAGGAGCGCTACGCCAAGGACCAGGAGCAGCCGGCGATCTTTTTCGCCTACCCGGACGCCCCGGCCGAGGACCTCGCCGAGGGGCCGAAGTAGCGCCCCCGGACCCCCCCGGGCGGGGCAAATGGACAGGGCTCGAAAACCCGCGTAAACTGCCCGGTTTCCCCATGTTCGAGTCGCTCAGCCAGCGCCTGACGGGGCTCTTCTCCAAGCTCACGGGGGGCTCCGGGAAGCTGACGGAGGATTCCATCAAGGATGCGGTCCGCGAAGTGAAGCGGGCGCTCCTGGAAGCCGACGTCAGCCTCGACGTCGTGCGCGCCTTCACGCAGCAGGTGAAGGAGAAGGCGGTCGGCAAGGAGGGGCTGAAGGGCGTCACCCACGCCCAGCAGTTCATCAAGGTCGTCCACGACGAGCTGACCGCGCTGATGGGGGGCGACAACCCCGGCCTCGCCTTCGACGCGTCAGGCACCACCGTCCTCATGATGGTGGGGCTCCAGGGCTCGGGCAAGACGACCACCTGCGGCAAGCTCGCCCTGTGGCTGCGCCGCAAGCACAAGAAGAACCCCATGCTCGTGGCGGCCGACGTGCAGCGTCCGGCCGCGATCGAGCAGCTCAAGGTGCTCGGCAAGAGCCTCGACGTGCCGGTCTACGCCGAGGAGGGCGGGCGGCCGCCGAAGATCTGCCAGCGCGCGGTGGAACAGGCGCGCCAGCAGGGCTGCGACGTGGTCATCCTGGACACGGCGGGCCGGCTCCACATCGACGAGCCCCTGATGGAGGAGCTCGAGGCGGTGAAGTCCGCCGCGAAGCCCCACCACACGTTCCTCGTGGCCGACTCCATGACCGGCCAGGACGCCGTGAAGAGCTCGGCCGCCTTCCACGGGCGGCTGAAGCTGTCGGGGGTGGTCCTGACGAAGCTCGACGGCGACGCCCGGGGCGGCGCGGCGCTGTCCATCCGCCACGTGACCGGGGCGCCGGTGGTCTTCGTCGGCGTCGGCGAGAAGCTCGACGCCCTCGAGCTCTTCCACCCCGAGCGCATGGCCGGGCGCGTCCTCGGCATGGGCGACATCGTCACCCTCGTCGAGGAGGCCCAGGACAAGGTCGACCAGGACGAAGCGCGCCGGCTCACCGAGCGCATGTTCATGAAGTCCTTCAACCTGGACGACCTGCTCAACCAGCTCGAGCAGGTGCAGCGCATGGGGCCCATCAAGGACCTCGTGAAGAAGCTGCCGGGCGGGTTGGCGGACGCCATGGGGGACGCCGACCTGGACGACGGCGTGATCAACCGCCAGAAGGCGATGATCCAGTCCATGACGTCCTGGGAGCGCATCAACCCGGACGAGATCCACGGGCAGCGCCGTCAGCGCATCGCCCGGGGGAGCGGCACGTCGGTGAGGGCGGCACGTGGCGGAAGGACGTGAACGAATGGATTAGGTCCTTCAAGCTGATGTGCAAGCAGATGAAGGGCATGAAGGACTCCTTCCTCGGCCGCATGGGCACGCGGCAGATGGAAAAGCGCAAGGCGAAGATGTTGAAGCAGATGAAGAAAGGCAAGATCCCGGGCATGCCGGGATTCTGAGGAATCGCGATGGCAGTACGTCTGAGACTCAAGCGGACCGGGCGGCGCAACCGCCCCTTCTACCGGATCGGGGCCTTCCACCACGCGACGCGGCGCGACGGGGCGCCCGTGGAGGACCTGGGCTGGTACGACCCCCTGGTGAAGGACCGCGAGAAGAGCTTCGAGCTCAACGCGGAACGCGCCAAGTACTGGCTCGAGAAGGGCGCGCTGCCCTCGGACACCGTGCGCTCCATGCTGAAGGCGCGCGGCGTCACGGCCTGAGAGGCGGTCGGACGTGAGCGCGAAGCGCGACCGGCGGCGTTCGGACATCGCGCGGTTCCTCGAGGTCTATCGCGGCTTCGGGGCGCCGGCGGGCAACGCCGCGGAACAGACCGTCTGGATCCTGCTGCAGAGCCACGGCACCAAGGAGGGCGCCACCAAGGCGTCCAAGGCCCTCTGGGGCCACCTCCTGGACGTGAACGAGCTGCGGGTGAGCAAGGCGACGCAGATCGCGTCGGTCATCCACCGGCACGTGAAGAACGACGCGGTGCGGGTCGGCGAGCAGCTGCGGGGGTTCCTGCGGCGCTGGCACCGGGACCACCACACCATCGACTTCGGCATCGCCGCGCGCATGACGCCGGACCAGGTGCGCAAGTACCTGACCTCGGCGGAGGACCACGCCCGGGAGATGGCCCTCGCGCTCTTCGTGCACTTCTGCGCGGTGGAAGAGGAGATCGCCAAGGCCGAGGCGGCGCCGCCCCCGGAGGGCGAGAAGCCGAAGAAGCGGCCCGAGAAGGACATCACCGTGGCGGCGAACCGCCTGCGGGTGTTCGCCACGATCTCGGCCCACGGCAGCGCGACCTGCCGCACCAAGCTCGTGAACTGCGCGAAGTGCCTCGACGAGGCGTGGCAGTACGCGCCGCTTCCCCCGCGGGGCGAGGCGGAGGCCGCGCCGGCCGCGCCCGCGCCGGCCGCCCCCCCGACCAAGACGAAGACGCGCAAGAACCAGACGAAGGGCGGCGGCACGACCCGGCCGCGCACGACGCGCACGGCCCGGCGTCGCACCACGAAGAAGTCGTCCCGGCGGTAGCGATGCTGGTGCTGGCGAGCGCGTCGCCCCGGCGCCGCGCCCTGCTTCAGGCGGCCGGCATCGCCTTCCGCGTCGTCGAGCCGCGGGTCGACGAGCACGACCCCGAGCGCGGCGACCCCCACGCGGTCGCCCTCGCCAACGCGGTGCGCAAGGCCGAGGCCGTTTCCGGCGACGCGGTGCTCGGCGCCGACACCGTCGTCGCCGTGGGCGACCGGCTCCTCGGCAAGCCCCGGGACGCCGCCCACGCGCGGGAACTCCTCGCGGCGCTGTCGGGCACGACGCACCGCGTCGTCACGGGGGTGGCCCTCGTGGCGGGCGGGCGCACGCGCACCCGCAGCGTCGAGACCCGCGTCACCATGCGCCCGCTCTCGCCCGCCGAGATCGAGGCCTACGTCGCCAGCGGGGAGGCGATGGGCAAGGCGGGCGCGTACGCCATCCAGGAGACGGCGGACCGCTTCGTCACGGCCCTGGACGGCCCCTTCGACAACGTCGTGGGCCTCCCCGTGGACGCCGTCCGGGAGCTGCTCGAGGAGTCCCGCCGCGGGGGCGGCGGGGACCGTAAGGAGGAGTAGATGCACCGTCTCGCCTGGAGCGCCGTCCTCGCCCTCGCCGCCTGCTCCGCCTGCGGGGACGGCGAGGGGCTGCGGCCGGCCGACGACCCGTCCCTGGGGCCGGACGACGCCGGGGTGACGCAGCTCGAAGCCGGCGCGGCCGCCCTGGACATCCACACGGCGGTGAAGGAGGGCATCCTCACGCGCGGCGCGGCCGCCGACCCCCATCGCACGAACCCCGACGCCCGCCTCGCGGCGGCCCTCGACTCGGTGCGCTTCGTCGTGATCCGCGCGGCGGACCGCTACGGCGTCGACTACCGGCCCGACGCCTTCCACGTCGTCGTTGGCGCGGGCGTCGCCCAGCCGGAGGGCAGCCTGCGCATCCGCCGCGACTGGAACACCAGCGGCATGGTGGACGGCAACAACGAGTTCCCCGAGAAGCACGGCGTCGCCGTCGTCGTGGAGCCGCAGGCGCCGCGGCCCTTCACGCCGAAGGTGGCCGAGGCCGTCGCGCGCGTCGTCGCGGCCGTCGCCCAGGTGGCGCCGGTCCATCCCGACTGCGTGGTGGCGATGGGGGAGGTCCCCTACACGAACCTGCACGAGGCCGACCCCGACGAGCGCGCCCTCGCCGCGAAGGCCCGCGAGGGCCTGCGGCCTCCGCCCGTGGACGGCAGCCTCGTCATCCGCGCCGCCGGCGGCCCGGTCGAGGTGTCCTACGAGCGCCGCGACACGCCCCTCGGCATCGCCGTCGGCATGATGCTGCGCCGGGGCTTCGACGGCGACGACCGGGGCATGCTCTTCACGTACCCCAACCCCGACTACCGCTACTTCTGGATGTTCAACTGCCTCGTGCCGATCGACGTCGCCTTCATCGGCGAGGACGGCACGATCGACGTGATCCACTCGATGGAGGTCGAGGTCGACCCGCGGAAGCGCCCGCGCAGCGAGGAGTGGCGCCGCTATCCCTCGCGGGCGGCCGTGAAGCACGTGCTGGAGATGCCCCGGGGCTGGTTCGAGCGGAGAGGCGTGAAAGCGGGCGATCCGGTCGAGCTGGAGTAGAATGGTGGTTTCCCGCCAGAGCCGCGAGAACGGGGCCGCGCCATGGAAGAAACCCTGCTCAAATTCACCACCAAGGACGTCACCATCGAACTCCAGGGCTCCGAGGAGTTCGTGGAGCGACAGATCAAGTTCTTCAAGCACTATCTGGACGAGACTCCGGACGGTGCGTCCAACGGGGCGGCGGCGGAGGCTCCCGCGGCGGAGCGGCCCGCCCACGGCGGACCCACGCTGGAGCAGTTCTTCCGCGCCCGGGCGACCCGCGCGGGCCGCGGCGCGAACCAGGAGGCGCTCCTCCTCTTCGGGTACTACCTCCCGCAGGCGGAGGGGCTCGCCGCGTTCTCCATCGAGCAGCTCGGCGCGTGCTTCGCCCTGGTCGGCCGGCCGCAGCCCAAGAACCTCCACCACGCCGTGGGCACCCTCAAGCGCAAGCAGAAGTGGTTCCAGCCCGGCTCGAAGCGGGGCCTCTACTGCGTCTCCGAGCGGGGCCGGAAGCTGGTCCGCCCCATCGGATCCGACGCCTGATCCGGCCCCCCGAGGGGGGGTCCGGGGGCCCGGGGGGAAGCTCTTTCAGCCCGCCCGTCGGGCGGCCGATAAGGTCGGTACGGTGCGGCGCAGCCTCAGCACGATCCTCGGCCTCGGCATGGTCTCGGCGATCTTCATGGCGGTGATGTCGATGTTCTACCTCCAGCAGATCCCGACCAAGGCCGACGCCGAGCGGCTGGAGGAGGAGATCCGCCGGGAGCACAGCCTGTACCTTGCGGCGGCCTCGGACATCGAGGTGACCGTCGTCCGCCCGCAGGAAGAGGGGGACCGAACGGGCATCAGGGTGGTCTGCTCGCTCCGGGCCGACCTGCGCCGTGAGGAGCGCGCCGTCGCGCTCTACCTGACCCGGATCGCCGACAGCATCCTGGTCCACCCCGACTGGCGGGGCAAGATCGGCTACGCCACGGTGGCCCACGCGCCCCCGGTGAAGGCCGAGGTCACGCGCCACCCGGCCGCCAAGACGGGCCTCCCGGCGGTGGTCCCCGTCTCCGGCTCCGACAAGCCCAAGTCCGGCGTCAAGCCGGGTTAGGCTCCGTCCGCACCCGCCCCCGGACCCCCCTTCGATCCCCCGATTTGCCGACCCCGTCCGGAGCGGCTAATCTAGGGGGTTTCAGGGTTCAACCATGAAGAAGGGCATCCACCCCAAGTACGCCACCTGCAAGGTCACCTGCGCCTGCGGGAGCATCTTCGAGACGCGGGCCACCGTGGGCGAGCTCAAGGTCGACATCTGCAGCGTCTGCCACCCCTTCTACACGGGCAAGCAGAAGTTCGTCGACACCGCCGGCCGCGTCCAGCGGTTCCGCGAGCGCTACGGCGACTACCGGAAGAAGCGTCAGGGCAGCGAGACCGCCGCGGACGCCTCGTAGGGCCGCCGGGTGTCGGAGCGCCTGCCGGACATCCTTGCGCGCTACCGCGAGCTGACGCGGCTGCTCGAGGATCCCGAGGTCGCCACCAATCCCCTCCGGGTCCGCGAGGTCGTGCGCGAGCGCGGGCTCCTCGAGGGGCGCGCGAAGCTCTTCGAGGACTATCTCGGGCTTCAGGGCGAGATCGCCCAGGCCGAGACGCTGCTCACGGACGAGTCCATGAAGGAGCTGGCCGAGGAGGAGCTCGGCGCGCTGCGGGAGCGGCGCCAGCGGCTGATCGAGGACCTGGCCGACGCCATGGGCGCCGACGAGGCCGAGCAGGCCCAGAGCGTCATCATGGAGATCCGGCCGGGCACGGGGGGCGAGGAGGCCGCGCTCTTCGCGAACGACCTCTACGACATGTACCGGCGCTTCGCCGAGGCGAACCGCTGGAAGGTGGAGATCCTCGAGCTCCAGCACACCGACATGGGCGGCGTGCGGGAGGTGATCTTCGCCGTCTCGGGCAAGGACGTGTACCGCATGCTCAAGTTCGAGAGCGGCGGCCACCGGGTGCAGCGCGTTCCCGCCACGGAGAGCGCCGGCCGCATCCACACGTCCGCCGCCACCGTCGCCGTGCTCCCCGAGCTCGACGACATCGAGGTGGACATCAAGCCCGAGGACGTCCGGGTCGACACCATGCGCGCGGGGGGGCCCGGGGGCCAGAAGGTCAACAAGACCGAGTCGGCCATCCGGCTCACCCACATCCCGCCGGGCATCGTGGTGAAGTGCCAGGACGAGAAGAGCCAGCACAAGAACCGCGCCCGGGCCATGCGCATCCTGAAGGGCCGCATCTACGAGCAGATGCGGCTCGAGCGGGATCGCGAGCGGGCCCAGCAGCGGAAGAGCCAGATCGGGTCGGGGGACCGGAGCCAGCGCATCCGGACCTACAACTTTCCGCAGGACCGCTTGACGGACCACCGTCTGGAAACGAACCTGCACGGCCTGCCCCGGATCATGGCGGGGGAGCTCAATCCCCTGGTGGAGGCGCTGCGGCAAACGGAGAAGGCGGAGCGGCTCAAGGAGCTGGATCTCGCCGAGCTGGAGGAGAAGCGATGACCGAACACAACATGGCACCGGACGACGCGGACGACCCCGACACCGGCACCGGCGATTTCGACGCCGACGCGGGGGACAGCCCCGTCCAGCCGGCCATCCCGGTGGCCGAGCCCGCCTTCAGCGAGAGCCCGCCGCCGGCCGCGCCCGCCGGGCCGCCGCCGGGCCCGCGGATCTACCCGCAGCAGTACACCCTGCTCTTCGCGAACACGATGATCCTCGTGGGCTGCCTCACGGTCTGGGAGCGCGCCCACGTCGCGGGCCGCGACTTCTACGGCTACGAGATGATCGGCGGCGCCTTCGTCCTCGCCTGGGCCGCCTACTCGATGCTGGCGAGCGTCGTCGGCCTCGTCCGGGGCGGCGTGAACATGTTCGGCAGCCTCGGCACCGGGTTCTTCGCGCTCTACTTCGCGGTCCGCAACCTGCTCCACACGATCGGGCTGGAGAACTTCAAGTACTTCGGCGACTTCAAGGACCTCGGGTTCCAGGCGCAGATCAACGCGTTCCTGGGCCAGATCGGCCCGGGCATCTACCTGAACCTCATCGGCGGCGGCGTGATCCTGCTGCTGTTCCTGAAGGCCATGTTCGGCGGCAAGAAGAAGGAGCCCGAGCCCGCCCGCGGCGGCGCCCGCCGCGGCCGCCGGTGATCGTCCGCGAGGTCCTGCAACGCTCCGCCTCCTGGCTGCGCGACAAAGGGTTCGAGAGCGCGCGGCTGGAGGCGGAGCTTCTGCTGGCCCACCTGCTGGGCCTCGATCGCGTCACCCTCTACACCCAGGCCGACCGCCCCCTCGATACGGGGGAGCTGGAGCGCTGCCGGGAGCTGCTGCGCCGCCGGGCGCAGGGCGAGCCCGTGGCCTACCTGACGGGCAAGCGCGAGTTCTACGGTCTCGAGTTCGCCGTGGGGCCCGCCGTGCTCGTGCCGCGGCCCGAGACGGAGTTGCTCGTGGACCGCGCCCGGGAGCTTCGGCCCGCGCGGATCCTCGACGTCGGCACGGGCAGCGGGTGCATCGCCGTGGCCTGCGCCGTGCGGCTGCCCGAGGCGGAGGTGACCGCCACGGACCTGAGCGCCCCCGCGCTGGAGATCGCCCGGGAGAACGCGCGGCGCCACGGGGTCGCCGAGCGCGTGCGCTTCCTCGAGGGCGACCTCTTCGCGCCGGTCGCCGGGGAGCGCTTCGACCTGGTCGTCTCCAACCCGCCCTACGTGGCGGACGGCGACGCCGCGGCCGTGGCGCGCCACGAGCCGGGGAGCGCGCTCTTCGCCGGGCCCCGCGGCCTCGACGTCATCGCCCGCCTCCTCGCGGCGGCGCCGGAGCACCTCGCGCCGGGGGGCACGCTCCTCCTGGAGATCGGCGAGGACCAGGCCGACGAGGTGCGCGCGCTGGCGACGGGCTTCGGCGCCGTCTCGGTGCGGCCCGACCTCGCCGGACGCCCCCGCGTGCTGGAGGCCGCGGCCCCCGGACCCCCTCACCGCGCCGCGTCGTAGGCGGCCGCGAGCCCCGCATCGCGCCGCTCGTCGCTCATCTTGCGCACCACCGCGCGAAAGGGGTCGTACTCCTCGCCGCCGGGCCGCCGGACGGCGGACCGCCAGTGGTTGGGCGCGCGGCGGGGCGCCCAGGCGCCGCGGCCGGTGCGCACCCAGATCTCGCCGACGATGCAGCCGAACTCCGTCGCCACGACGCGGAAGAGGTTGCGGGGGTACGTCGGGTCCTGCCCCTCGGTGAGCTTCCAGCGCATCTCCGCGTTCAGGAGGCCGTCGAGGAAGACGAGCCCCTCACGGTCGGGGGCGAGGTCGTGCTTGCGCACCTGGAAGATGCGCTCGACGCCGTCCATTGCGAGCTTGGCGAGCGTCTTGGGCAGGCGCTCCGTCGCCTCGTAGGTGT
>ERZ869936.2019-NODE-2019-length-12798-cov-4.899553_pt1 | contig 12798 bp, 12 predicted proteins | sample MGYA00520876_ERZ869936 | MGnify/ENA primary metagenome ERZ869936 (study PRJEB32218, sample SAMN09650985) | biofilter metagenome | isolation source: enrty point of leading RO module | place: Saudi Arabia: Thuwal, RO plant located on Red Sea | collected 2016-02-17 ...
ACGTCGGCGGGGGTCAGCCGGGTGGTGGATTGAGCAACGCGCAGGTCGGGCGCGGACTGGCGCACACCCACCTCGATGCCTTCCAGCTGGAGGGCCTGGGCGGTAAGCGGGATTTCCACCGTCCGATCGTCGTCGGCCGAAGAGACCTCCCACGTCTCGGACGCGTACCCGAGGGCCTCCACGAGGAGCGTCACGGACCGGGCATGAAGATCCAGCAGCGCGAAGCGCCCGGTGTCGTCGGACAGGACGTCGCGATCGCCTTCGACCCAGTGCACGCGGGCCGAGGGCACGGCCTGCCCCGTAGCGGCGTCCACCACGCGACCCACCAGGGACCACGCCTGTTGGGCGGAAGTCGGCGACGCCGCTGCTGTCGACATGACCACCAGACCGACGAGCCAGCCGAGCGCTCGACCGGCCAAGCGACGTGTCGGAGCGCCCGCCCGCACTGCGCGAACGCTCCGACCCATCACGTCAGGATACCGATACGTCGAAGCTGACGTCCGCATCCGTCTCGTCGCTCTGCACACTGCCATCACCCTTGGGCTGCTCGTCATAGTGACTCAGGATGATGCGAACCTCTCCCGAGCCCGATGCTCCCGCATCCACCACGACCTGGAAGGTCAGGCCCAGCGGAGCTCCGGTGCCGTCCTCGTCCAGGGAGTCCTCGGGAATGGTCACGCCCGTGAGACCCGACAGAAGATGGAAGACACGGTGCTCCTCGGCCTCCGTCTCCACCTCTACCGTGATGTCCTCCGGATCGGAAGGATCGGAGCGATCGAAAAACTCCACCATGCCGTCGTACGTCATCCCGGGGGTGAGTACGATGGCGGCGGTCTGGGCGTTTGGACTCGTCGGCCCCGGGCCGTCGGGATCGGCGATGGTCGACGTAATGGCCGTTCCACCGCCGACGGGCGTCAGCGTGATGACGACGTCGGTGATGAGCTCCTGGTCATTCGGAACGGGAGCCGTCGGATCGTCACAGGCGGCGAAAAAGGCCGTGGCCGCGAGGGCGGCAGCGGGTACGGTCAGAGATCTGCGAAACATGGTTGGTTCTTCCTCGGAGTAGATACGCGATGGATGAAGGGCTGACCGCCACGTCCCAGCGGGATACGGGCGGTGCTTCAGGAGCGAGGCGCTCCTGCGTCGCGGACGCCAGGCAGAGCCTGGCGGGACTATCCGAGGGGTGGAGCCCTTGGGCCAGCCGCTCCGTGGAGGCGAGCCCGCGCGTACTCGGGGGAAGCGGCCGCACGCTGACCGGCCACCAAGGCCATGTCCGCAATGCCTGGCCGGACACCGCGGGGGGCCGGTGTGCCGTGTCCCAGGGACCGTAGCACCTGACAGTACAGGTCGTCGTGACCCGTGTGGCACTCGGTCTCCGGCGCCTCGATGTGGGTACCCACGTCCAGCGTGCGGGCCTCGAGATGGGCGTCGAGCGCCGGCAGCATGAAGACGCCGATCTGTGCGATGGCGAGCGCAAGGGAACTGACGCCCCGCGCAGTAGTCCTCCATCGCTTCATGGTACCCTCCTACGGCCTCGACCCATGAGTACGAATCGCTCGACGGCGGAGTCGTGTCAACGGAGTCATGACCTCAGGAGATGCCTCGCCCGATCCGGTTCCAGCGCACCTCGCGGAGCGCAGGGAACGGGCGATACGAGTCCTTGTTGTACGAGTAGTACGTGAATACGGCACGACCCTCGAGGCGCCAGTCTTCGAGAAGTCCCCAATACCGGGAGTCGAAACTCTTCTCGCGGTTGTCTCCCAGCATGAAGTAGTGACCCTCGGGGACCACGATGGGTCCCCAGGTGTCGCGGGTGGGCGCATACGACCTGGGGTCGACGCCGTCGACGAGGTGGTCGCGTTGCCACGACATCCAGGGGTGCATCTCGTCGGGCTGGTCGGAGTGGACGGCATACGGCTCGTCCACGAGGTCGCCGTTCAAGTAGAGTACGCGATTGCGCATCTCCAGCGTGTCGCCTGGCATCCCGACGAGTCGCTTGATGAGCTTCAACGTCTCCTCGTGGGGCGGATCGAAGACGAGGATGTCGCCTCGCTCGGGCTGCGAATAGCCGGGAATCCTGAGGCTGGTGCCGGGGATCGGTGAGCCCATGGCCGCCCGATTCACCATGAGCATGTCGCCCACGAGGAGGGTGTCTTCCATCGATCCCGACGTGATGACGAACGTCTGAACGAGGAAGCTACGGAGGATGAGGAAGAGGACGACGGCGATGGCGATGGACTTGGTCCACTCCATCGCCGAACTGGACTGTTGAGCCTTCTCCGCCTCCTTGCGCCGGGCCCGACGCTCCTCGCGGCTCTCCTTCCCGTCCTTTTTCGCCATCTATCTCTCCAGCCCCTGAACGAGGCTCCGGTTCAAAACCAGGTGCGTGGGTCCCACCAGGCGTCGTCTCCGACGAGGGGCTCCGCCACCCCGATCCCGTCCGGCCCGACCCAATCCCGACCTACTAGTACGGTGACTTCGACGAAGAGGTTCGGATCGGGGTCGGATTGGACGTTATCGATTCCGATGGCCGTGGCAACGGCGCGGGCGATGTCGGACCGTCCGACCCGGTCCACGACCTCCGAGGCCCGGAGCGAATCGAAGGCCGCTGCATTACCGAAAGTGACTACGTCGAACCCGGCCTCTCTGAGCACCTCCGTGGCTTCCCGGGCCATGCCCGAGACCCCGCCGGCATTGAGTACTTCGATGCGCACGCGCTCGCCGGCCCAGCGCTGGGCCCGGTCGGCGACGGTGTCGATATCGTCGGTCTCCATGAGGGAAAGATTCACGCCCACTGCCGCCACCAGCGTCACCACGACCACGCCCAGGCTGAGGCGAATGGCGGACACCACTCCCTTCTTCCGCCGAGCGCGCGTCTTCTTCGCGCTCCCGGAACGCTTGGGCCGGCCACTCGCCCTCCCGCCGCGGCCCTTTCCCTTCCCTGCCCTTCGCGGTGGGCTCACTCTCGCTCCTCCACCATCCGGTTCCAGAAGTCCAGGGTCTGACCGAGGACTCGGCCACCCTGCTCGACCCGGTGCCGAATGCGCGCGCCCAGGATCTCGAAGACGACGCCGTCCAAGTCGGCGGGTACCCGATCACGAAGTCCGGCTCGCCATTCGGGCAGGATCGCCCGACCGGGCTCCAGGAAGTCGGCGGCGTAGAGCGCGCGGCCGAGACGCCCGAAGTCGGGACTGCCGACGGTGTGGTAGGCCACCGCCATGAGCAGTTCTCCGTCTTCGACGCCTTCGATCCTGAGCCGCTCGGCGGCCGCGGGGCCGTGGAGCAGTGGCCCCTGGAACGACTGCACGGCGGGGGGCACCCGAGCCCTCAGCGCCTCGGGGTCGGAGTCGCGAAGCACATCGTGGAGGTGAGCCGCGGCGCGCCAGCGGACGACGTCGGAGGTGCCGAGGCCCGACGCCGCTGCCCAGGAACCCATGAGGTCGGCCACTCGGGACATGTGGGCTCGCCGGCCCTCGCCGGCCACGGCCCACTCGGGTAACCGGCCTTCTGCGGCGTCCTCCACGATGCGGTGGTGGCTCACGGTGAGGCGGTACTCCGAGGCTCGTCGGACGGATGGGCGGGATGAAACACGCCCCAAGCTTATGTGGACGGGGGAGCCGACTCCAGCCTCTTGGTGGGCGATTATCTTCCCCGAATGTCCATCCGCTGGGATTCCCTCCTCGTCCACCACCTCGCCCGGTCGTTGCACCGCCGGTTCGAGGGGGCACGGCTGCGCGCCATCCGCCTCGACGGAGAGCGCCGGGACCTGGTCCTGCTCTTCCGGGACGCTTCCCTCGTGTGGCGTCTGCATCCCTCGCGAGCGACCGTGTTGGTACGGGACGCCATCGAGCCCACGGGAAGCGACGTTCGCCTGAAGGCGCGCGTCCGGAGGGTGGACGCCCCCGCCGACGAACGACTGATCCGGTTTGAACTGGTCGGGGGCGGCAAGAGCGCCGCCGGCGTCGAGATTCTCGTCGAGCTCATGGGCAACCGACTCAACGCCGCGGTGACCGAAGGCGCGGAGCGCACCATGCGTCACGTGCTCGTTCGACGAGGTGGGGAGCGCCCCTTCGCCGTCGGGCAGCAATGGACCCCGCCTCCGCCGACCGGGCGCCTGGGAGCCGACGGCGAGCTGGCATTGGACGATTGGTTGGGTCTACTCGAATCGGTGCCGCCCCCCGACCGGCAGCGCGTTCTGGTGAGCCGGGTGGCGTGGACGTCACCCCTAAACGCCGGGACGTTTCTGGAGCCTTCACTGGACGAGGGCTGGCGAACCTGGCGACGCGTAGTTCTGGGTATGGTGGAGCGCAGTCCGTCACCCGAGGCGGGGGCCGGGGCCCACGGTGCGGCCGAGGGCGCGCATCTGCTCGACACCGACCGTGGCGTCCAGCCCTACCCAATCGCCCTTCTGGGTCATTCGTCGCGCACCGTCTCCGACCTGGTGCACGCCGTGGAGGAGGCCACCCGGTCGCGGACCGACGCCGCCACGGTGGCTCCCGCCCTCTCGGTCCCGCCGGAGCTCATGGCACGTCTCGACGACGCGGTCGCCCACGAAGAGCGCAGGCGCTCCGCTCTCCGCGCCGAACTCGAGGGCCGCGAGGACCCAGCCGCCCTGCGCGCCATCGGCGATCTCATCCTGGCACGCTTCTCCGAACTCCCTTCGGGCGTCGAGACGGCGACCCTGACCGGCTTTGACCGTGAGCCCGTCCAGGTCGCCCTCGACCCCGAGCTCCGGCCCGACGAGAACGCGGCGGCGTACTACGACAGGGCGGCCCGGTCGGAGCGAGCCGCCGAGCGGATTCCCGCCCTGGTGGAGAAGGTGGAGAGCCGGCTCGCGCGACTGGAGAGCCTACGAGCCGACGCCCTGGCGGGGACGGTGGACGTCGAGGCGTTGAGCAAGGCGCTCCCCGCGCGCAAGCGATCCCAGAAGGGAGGCAAAGCGCCTTCCCTGCCGTATAAGGCCTATCGGAGCAGCGGCGGTCTGGAGATCCGGGTGGGACGAGGAGCCAAGCACAACGACGACCTGACCTTCCGGCACTCGGCCCCCGACGACGTGTGGCTCCACGCTCGACACACCGCGGGAGCCCACGTCATCCTCCGCTGGAACGCCGACGGAAATCCTCCCGCTCGGGACCTGGCTCAGGCAGGCGTCCTTGCGGCCCTCCACTCCAAGGCCCGGACGTCAACCAGCGTGCCCGTGGACTGGACCCGGCGAAAGTACGTCCGAAAGCCCCGGGGCTCGGCGCCGGGCTCGGTGGTGCCGGACCGCGTGCAGACCATCTTCGTGCGTCCGGACGAGGAGCTGCTGGAGGCCCTCGTCGACGAGGAGTGACGAGGCTTACCGCCCGGCGTCCAACCCGTCGCGAAGCGATCGGATGAAGGCCGCCCCTCGGTCGATGCCCTCATCGCCAAGCCGCTGCACCAAAGCGCTACCGACGACCACACCGTCCGCCACGGTGCCTACCGCAGCCGCCTGCTCCGGGGTGGAGATGCCGAAGCCGACGGCCACCGGAAGGTCCACGGCATCCTGGATGGCCCGGATCTCGTCGTGGAGTTCTTCCCTGAGTTCGTGCCTCGCCCCCGTGACGCCCGTCCGGGAGATGTAGTAGACGAAGCCCGAGCCACCCTCGGCGACCCGAGGCACCCGTTCGAGGGGCGTCGTCGGTGCGATGAGGCGGATGAGGTCGAGATCCGACGCCACGATGCGACCTTCCAGTTCCGGGTCGGCCCCGGTGGGGAGGTCGGTGAGGAGAAGGCCGTTGGCGCCAGCCTCCGCGGCTTCCCGGAGGAAGGCGTCGATGCCGTGGCGGAGCACCGGATTCAGGTAGGTGAAGAGAACGACCGGTGTACCGTGGGACGACCGGAAGTCCGCCAGATCCCGGAGGACCCCTTCGACGGTCGTCCCGTTCGCAAGGGAGTCGAAGGACGACTTCTGGATGGTGGGCCCGTCGGCCAGCGGGTCCGAGAACGGGATGCCCAGCTCGATGACGTCGGCACCGGCTTCGCTGAGGGCCGACAGGACGTCCACCGTGGAATCGACGGAGGGGTGACCCGCGGTGAAATACGGCACGAGGGCGGCCCGGCCCTCGGAGCGCCGGGACGCGAAGGCGGCGGAGATCACGAAAGGAGGTAGTCGCTGACCCGGATCCCGTACTTCTGGGGATCCGTCGTCTTGATGATCTGATGGACGGCCTTGCCCGACGCGTCGGCCTGCGCGAGGTCGACGGTCTTGGGCTCGGGAAGGGGCAGCCCCATGGGGTCGGAAATGACGCGGACCTTGGGCCGGTGAAGAAGATCGGGGTCCGGGTTCACCTGCGAGACCACCGCGAGTTCGTGGGTATCGAGAATGACAAGCGTCCCCACCGGATAGACCCCGGTAGCCGAGATGAGGACCTTCACGATGAGCGGATCGAGGCCCCGCTTCGGGTTGTCCCGCATCTCCTGGAGGACAGCGTCGGGCGGCCACGGCTCGTACTGGTAGCTGCGCACGGACGTCCCGGCGTCGAACGAGTCGGCCACGGCGCAGATCCGCGAAAAGAGGCTGATCTGGCGATCCCGCTTGTTCGGGGGATACCCCGTGAGATCCGTCTTCATGTGGTGCTCGTACGCCATGAGCATCTGACGGTACGGCATGTCGGTGAAGCCGTGCATCTCGAAGAGGAGGAGCAGTCCTTCGGTGGGATGGCTCTGCAGGAGGGACCACTCCTCGTCGGTGAGGCTGCCGCTCTTGTTGATGAGCTCCGACGGGAGCCGCTGCTTGCCGATGTCGTGGAAGAGGGCGCCGAGACCGAGTTCGTACAGTTGCATCCGGTCGAGACCGAGACGCTGCCCGATGATGACGCTGAAGATCGAGACGTTCACCGAATGGGTGAACGTGTACTCGTCGAAGTCGCGTAGCGTCGTCATGGTGACCATGGACGACTCGTTGCTCAGGACTTGATCCACGATGCCCTGTACCGCCCGCTTCACCTTGCGGACGTTCACGGCCTTTCCGATCCGCATGTCGCCCATGACCTCCTGGGCGACCTTCACGGATTGGGCGTACGTACGCTTGGCCGCCGTGATGGCCTCCTCGTCGTCCTGGGGCTCCTCCACCTCGGTGGCCGGCCGGATGGAGATGTGCTCCACCGGCGCGTCGGCGAAGCGCTCGGCGAAGACTCCGTACGGGTCGTCCTCGCCAGCGGGCCGCAGGAGCATGGAGATGAACGGCGCCCACTCCGAGCGCTGGACGCCATGGACGATTTCGACGGCGCCGATGCCGTGTCCCGACAGGGCGCCCGCGAAGGCTCCGAAGGTCGAGAAGTTGGTGAGATCGAGTCGTAGGCGGGTCTCGTTGAGGAAGAAGAAGTCCCCGACCACGCGGATCTCGGCCGAGCCCTCGACCTGGACGATCCCGTCGACGATGCGGTGGAGCTCGGTGAGGGCCTGCTGCACCGTCTCGTTCTCCACAGGATAGAGCTTGAGCGCGCTCTGGGCCCCGAAGAGCGCCGTGAGCAGCTTTCGGCCCAACTCCTGATAGTTCAGGGTGCTCTCGCTCATCTATCCGTCCTCCCGGAGCGCCCGGTTGACGTTGCTACGGACCACCGGGTCCTCGTCCTGGGTGGCTCGCTCGAGGGCCGCCCTGGCTTCCGGCGTCGCCACGCACCCCAGGCCCAGAGCTGCAGCGGCTCGGATCTCGGTGGACTCCTTCTTCCCCAGGAGACCGCCTTTTCCGTTGAGCAGCGAGTCGAGGAGGCGGATGCCGTCCTCTCCCGCCACCGTCCCGTACGCCTCGAAGACGGCGACCTTCTCCGAGATGTCGGCGGCGCGGATCTTCTTTCCGCCGATGATGGCGGCGAGGGTGGCCGCCGCTGGCGGATACCGGATCTCCGCGAGGGCCCGCGCCGCCGCGATCCGCACGTCCCGCTCCTCGTCCTGGAGACGACCTTCCAAGCCGGAGGCGACGGTCGACGCCTTGAGCACGGTGGCGGCCTCGATGGCGGCCAGCCGCACGGCGGGGTCGGCATGATCGAAGAGCCTGGCCATGGCAGGGCCGGCCTCCGAGATCTTCATCTCGGCGGCGAGCTTCGCGGCCGCGGCGGCCACCAGCGGATCGTCCTGTTCCAGGAGGGCGACGAGGGATTTCTGGTTCTGCGCGGCGATGCCCTGCACCGCCTTCCGCAGCACGGCCTGCAACTCCTTGTGCTCGACGATCTCCGACTCCCGTAGGAGCGGCGCCAGGGCCGTACCGCGCAGGAACTGGAGAAAGCCCGCGAGCTGATTCGGCGAAGCCCGAATCGTCCCGCCGTAGAGCGCCTGCATGAGCTCCTCGATGGCCTCCACCGAACTGATGCCGTCGAGGATCTGACGCGATTCGACCAGGCGCTGCTCGTCGAACATCCCGTCGATCTGCTCGAGTCGGCGGAGCTCGCGGAGAACGTTGGTCGCGGCCACCAGCTTGCCCCGACTCAGGAAGTTGGGGAGGAGGGTCTCCAGGATGCCCAGGATCTCGGACTGGCGTTCGCGGTTGTCCGGCTCCTCCAGCCGGTCGAAGAGCGCCTTGAGGACGTCCGACCGGGTGTCCCGGGCCATCTCAGCCTCGAGCTCGCCCCGGAGATGCTCCATCTCCCGGGCATCCAGGACGTAGAGCGTCGGATTGAAGTCGTCCTGCTGGACGGTCTGGGGCGAGTCGGGCGCCGCCTCTGCACCCCCGCCCGCCTCCTGCGCCGCGATCTCCTCGTCCTCGGCCTCCAACGCGGCCTGGAGTTCGGCGCCGGTGTTGCCCGCGCCCACGCCAGGAAGCTCCACTCCTTCCGCCAGGAGGTCGACGTACTGGTACTGGAAGTACACCATCTCCGCTTCCCACAGCACCGTCAGGAGATCGTCGCCTTCGGGGACGAGCTTTCGGGCCTTTTGCAGCACGCCGAGGAAGGTGTCCAGCTCTTCGGACTCGATTCCCGGAAGGAACGTCACCTCCCGGACCCCGTCCTTGAAGAAGAGGAAGGCCAGGGAATCGTTCCTGGACTCGGAGTGGTAGACCTCGGATCCGCCAAGGTAGATCCGGTCCTCGTCCATGGTGACGGTGAGGGTGTCGAGCTCCTGCCAGAGGGCCTTGAGCTCACCGCGCAGCGTTTCGACGAAGCGCTGACGGACCGGGTTGTTCTCGTCGTACAGCTGATAGGCGCGGAACGCCTTGCCCAACGTGACGAACAAGGAGCGGACCTCGTCCACGGGCAGGCTGGACTCGTCCCAGTCCAGGCCTTCCTCGGGAATCCCCGCCGGCTCCATGGCGTCCGTCACGCGCGGCTCCTCACAGAATGCTACCGCGTCCCTCGGTCCTGGCGACGTGCGCGACGTCCTTGTCGCCCCGCCCCGACAGACAGAGGACGACGGGACCCGGGTACGACGACCCGTGCTCCATGACGTGAGCCAGCGCGTGAGCGGTTTCGAGCGCGGGGATGATACCCTCCAGCTCAGAGAGTCGATGGAAAGCCTTCAACGCCTCGTCGTCCGTAACGTAAGTGTAGTCCGCTCGACCCGAATCCTTTAGGAACGAGTGCTCCGGTCCGACACCCGGGTAGTCGAGCCCGGCGGAGATCGAGTGGGCTGGCGCCACCTGACCGTCGTCATCCTGGAGAAGATAGCTGAGGGAGCCGTGGAGAACACCCGGAGATCCGGCGGCGAGGCTGGCCGAATGCCGACCGGTTTCGACGCCGTCTCCGCCCGCCTCCACCCCGACCAAACGCACCGCTTCGTCGGGCACGAAGGCGTGGAAGATCCCCATGGCGTTCGACCCGCCTCCCACGCACGCCACGACCGCAGCGGGCAACCGACCCGCCACCTCCTGGATCTGCGCCCGGGCCTCGTGCCCGATGACGGCCTGGAAGTCCCGGACCATCCGTGGGAAGGGATCCGGGCCCACCACCGACCCGATGATGTAGTGAGTGGTCTCGACGTGGGTCACCCAGTCGCGAATGGCCTCGTTGGTAGCGTCCTTGAGGGTCTTCGTGCCCGACGACACCGGGCGAACCTCCGCCCCGAGGAGCTCCATGCGATAGACGTTCAGCGCCTGACGCTCCACGTCCTCGGCGCCCATGTAGACCACACATTCCATGTCGAAGAGGGCGCACGCCGTCGCCGTGGCGACCCCGTGCTGACCGGCCCCGGTCTCGGCGATGATCCTCTTCTTTCCCATCCGGCGAGCCAGGAGGGCCTGGCCCATGGTGTTGTTGATCTTGTGGGCGCCGGTGTGGTTCAGATCCTCGCGCTTGAGGTACACGGCGTCGTTGCCCACCGCCTCCCCGAACCTGCGGGCATGGTAGAGGGGGGTCGGACGTCCCACGAAGTCAGCGCTCAGCGCCGCCAGCTCCCTCTGGAATGCCGGGTCGACGCGGGCTTCCTCGTACGCGGACACGACCTCGTCCAAGGCCGTGATCAGCGTTTCGGGTACATAGCGTCCACCGAAGGCGCCGAAGCGTTGGCCGGGTGGACTGGCAGGGGAGTTCACGACGTGTGTGGGGGGTTCGAAGAAAGAGGAAGATCGGCTGCCGACATCACGGGGTGGTGCGGGTGCCTTTTGCCGCCGCGATGAACGCCTCGACGAGTCCGGCGTCCTTCCGTCCCACGGTGCTCTCGACCCCCGACGAGACATCTACCACGTCGGGGCGGAAGCGTGCCACTGCGTCGGACACCGTGGTCGGCTGGAGTCCCCCCGCGAGGATGAGGTCCAACGCCCCGGGGATGGCCCCTCGGACGGCTACGGGGTCCAGATCGACCACCACTCCGGCACCCCCCACGACCCCTTCCCGCCAGCCCTCGACGAGAATGCCGTCGACCTGGGGGCCGAGGGACTCCACGACCCGCTCCACATCGGCGAGGGAGCGGGCACGGACCGCCTTCCAGAGGACCCATGCGCCCCGAGACCGGATCTCGCGCACCAGCTCCGGCCCCTCGTCCCCGTGGAGTTGCAGGACCGTGGCGTCGATGGCGGTTGCGGCTGCCTCTGCGTCCTCCGGCGAGGGATCCACCAGGACCGCCACACGCGGGACACGGGTGCCGGCCACGACGCCCCCGGCGCTGCCTACGGGCACGCTGCGGCCGAATCCCGGCGTGAGGACCACGCCGAGAAGATCTGCACCCAGGCGTTCCGCTGACCGGGCATCTTCGTTAGTCGTGAGCCCGCAGATCTTCACGCGGAGACCGTCGCCCGGGGAGTGCGTCACGCTGACGTGCCGGCGTCGGCTCGCGTCCGTCGGGGGACCCCGCTCAGGCTGCGCGTGGCCTCCGAGGGATCGTCCGCACGGAGAAGCGACTCTCCTACGAGGATGGCGTCGACGCCCCACGAACCGAGGCGCGCCACGTCGTCACGGTTCCGGATCCCGCTCTCCGAGACCACCAGGACGTCGTCGGGGACGTCCTCCAACAGACGCTCGGTGGTGGCCAGATCGGTGGTGAAGGTCGAGAGGTCCCGATTGTTGATGCCCAACAGGTGCAGGTCGAGGGCCAGGGCCCGGTGGAGCTCGTGCCTATCGTGCACCTCCACCAGCACGTCCATGCCCAGTCCCACCGCCTCCTGATGGAGACTCCGGAGGCTCGCGTCGTCGAGGATGCGGACGATGAGGAGGACGGCGTCGGCTCCCGCTGACCGTGCCTCGAGGACGTGGAGGGGATCGAGGGTGAAGTCCTTCCGGAGCCGGGGGAGCGTCGAGGCCCGCCCGATGGCCCGTAGGTCGTCGAGAGAGCCGCCGAAGTAGGGACCGTCGGTGAGTACCGACAGAGCTGAAGCACCGGCGCCCTCGTAGCCACGGACCAGCTCCTCCGGCACGAGATCGGGCCGGATCTCCCCCGCGCCGGGAGAGCGGCGCTTGCACTCGGCGATGAGGGAGACGGTGCCTCCCGAGCCGAGAGCGTCGGCAAAACCTCGAGGCGGGGGCGCGTCGCCCACCGCGGCTTCGAGTTCAGCCCGGCGCCCCTCCAACTCGCGCAACTCCTCGGTCTTTGTCTGGACGATCTGCGCGAGGATCCCTGGAAGGGCCGCGTGTCCTTGCGTTTCGGTCAACGTTCGGGTAACCTTACTTCGGTTCTTATTCGGGTTCCCCACCGCACGCAGGGAGGGCTCCATGCCCCTCACCAAGCGACAGAAAGAGATCCTCGACTACATCGAGTCGTTCATCGACGATCAGGGGTACGCGCCGAGCTTCGAGGAGATCGCCGAGCACTTCGGGTACTCTTCCCTCGCCACGGTGCACGAGCATCTCAGCAATCTGGAGCGCAAGGGTTACATCCGGAAGTCCTACAACGAGAGCCGTTCCATCGAGCTCGTGGGCCACGAGACGGACACTCCCGTACTGGAACTCCCCCTCCTGGGTTCGGTGGCCGCCGGACTGCCCATCGAAGCCGTCCAGGACACCGAGACCCTGGCCGTGCCCCCGGACATGGTGAGCCGGCGACGGGACAACTACGTCCTGCGAGTCGAGGGGAATTCCATGATCGAGGAGCAGATCCGCGACGGCGACTACATCGTCGTCGAGGCGCAGGAATCGGCCGAGGACGGGCAGATGGTCGTCGCCCTGGTGGCGGACGAAGCGGCGACGGTCCACGCGCGCGTCCTGGCGTTCGGGCCGCGCGTAGCGGGCATCGTCGGCGTCCGAGTGCCGCCCGTGCGGGCGGTGCACCTGGCGCGCGCGGATGCGCGAGTTGATGCCGTCGCTGGCGACGATCAGGTCGGCGTCGGGGAAGTCCTCGTCGCTGAGCACCTCGGTCTCGAAGACCAGCTTGACGCCGAGTTCCTCGCAGCGCGCCTGCAGGATGTTGAGCAGC
>ERZ869936.2020-NODE-2020-length-12794-cov-5.188241_pt1 | contig 12794 bp, 11 predicted proteins | sample MGYA00520876_ERZ869936 | MGnify/ENA primary metagenome ERZ869936 (study PRJEB32218, sample SAMN09650985) | biofilter metagenome | isolation source: enrty point of leading RO module | place: Saudi Arabia: Thuwal, RO plant located on Red Sea | collected 2016-02-17 ...
GCGCAGTCGCCCTGGCCGACGGTGGAGAAGGTCCACGAGCCTATCAGCGTCACCTGCCGGCGCAGCAGATCGTTGCTGACGTCGAGCGTGACGTTGTTCCCTTCGCCGACAAAGCAGGCCTTGCCCCAGGTGCGCACGGACTTCACCGCTTGCGCGCGCGCTTCCGGCGACGACGAGGCGTCCAGCGAGGCGTGCACGCCGCGCCCGTGGGTGGCGTCGCGGATGGCCTGCACGACGTTGTCGGTCTTGGTCGGGTTGATCAGCAGGTCGGCGCCGAATTCCTTCGCCCGCGCGAGCCGCGCGTCGTTGACGTCGAGCGCGATCACCCGTGCGCCCATGGCGGCGGCAAGCTGGGTGGCCGACAGTCCGACCGGCCCCTGGCCGAAGATCGCGATGGTGTGATCGCCCTGCAGGCCCAGCCGGTGCAGCGCGCCCCAGGCGGTGCCGGTGCCGCAGGAGATCGCCGCGCCGGTTTCGAACGACAGCTCATCGGGCAGCGGCACCAGGGTGCGCGCCGGACACTTCATGTAGCGCGCATGCGCGCCGTGGCCGGTGGCGCCGTAGACTTCCTTGACGCCTTCCACGCACAGCTGCATCCAGCCGGTGGAGCAATGCTCGCACACACCGCAGCCCCGGTAGTGGTGCTGCATCACCCGCATGCCGACCTTCGCCTGGTTTTCCGGCACGTTGGCGCCGACCGCCACCACCACGCCGCAGGGCTCGTGGCCGGCGATGATGGGCCCGCTTACCTTGCCCAGCCCGAGCGACGATGCGCCACCCACCGCGCGGTAGAACTTGAGGTCGCTGCCGCACATGCCCGAAGCCTTGATCTCCAGCACCACTTCCCCCGGCCCGGGCGTGGGGTCGGGAAAATCCAGAACTTCGAGTTTGCGGTCGCCTGGAAACACTACGCCTTTCATTGCGCTCCTCCCGTTGTCTTCAGTAACTCTACTTTAGCGCGGGCTCGACGCCGGCGCTGCCCGATATTCTCTCACCGGCGGGCTGCTTTCCCGGTATGCTGGCCGCCCTTTTCCATCCGTGCCGGACGGGCCGCTTCGCGACGGCGGCCGAGAATTTCGTCCGCGAGCATTCCGCATGACCGGCTACGCCGTCACTGAACTCAGCGTGCGCGTCGGCGGCGACGAATTCCGCTTGCGTGTGCTGGCCGACCGCCAGCAATACTTCGACCCGCAAGGCGAAAGCGAGCGTCTTGGCGTGGCGCCGGCCACCTGGTCGCTGTTCGGCGTGGTGTGGCCGGCCGGCGTGGCGCTTGCCGAGCAGATGCAGTGCTTCGCGGTGAATGGCCGGCGGGTGCTCGAGGTCGGCTGCGGGCTGGCGCTGCCCAGTCTCGCGCTCAGGCGCCGTGGCGCCGAAGTTATTGCCTGCGACCATCATCCGCTGGCCGGCGAGTTTCTCGCCTACAACTGCGCGCTGAACGGCCTCGCGCCGATTCCTTTCCATCGCGCGCGCTGGCAGGAAGCCTGTCCGGCGCTGGGCCGCTTCGACCTGATCATCGGCGCCGACCTGCTGTACGAGCCCGATCAGCCGGCGCTGCTGGCCGGCTTCATCGGGCGCCACGCCCATGCCCGCACCGAGGTGATCGTTGCCGATCCGGGACGGGCCCAGCGCGGGCGCTTCGCAGCGCTGATGCGCGGGCACGGGTACGCGCAGTCCGCACTGCCCTTCGGCGCTGCGGCGGCCGAGGCGCCGCGCGGCAGCATCCTGCGCTTCACGCGCGACTGAGCCGCGCTACTCGCGGCGCAACACGATCGAGAAGATGTACTCGCCGCGCACCACCCGCAGCACCAGGCGGCCGCTTGCCTTCATCGCCGCCGCCAGGTCCCTGGTGTTGGCGATCTTGCTGCGGTTGAGCGCGATGATGAGGTCACCCGGGCGCAGGCCGTGGCGCCAGGCACTGCTGCCCGGCTCGACCTTCACCACCAGCACGCCGGCGTCGCGGCCGCGGCGGTCTTCCAGCGTGCCGACAGTGGCGCCGGCCAGTTCCCTGAGCTGAATCTCGCCGCGCGCGGCGGCGCTGGGCGGCGCTTCCACCTGCATGCGCGCAGTGCGCGGCCGGCCGTCGCGCAGCAGCCGCAGTTCGACCGTCTCGCCGATCGGCAGCAGGCCGACCTGGTTGCGCAGATCTGCCGAGCCGCGCACCGGGCGGCCGTTCAGCGAAAGCACCACGTCGCCCACTTCGACCCCGGCACGCGCCGCCGGCGAGCGCGGTGCGACCTCGACCACCACCGCGCCGTGCGCGGCCTCCAGCCCCAGCGCCTGCGCCAGTGCGGGCGTGAGCTCCTGCGTGCTTAAGCCCACCACGCCGCGGCGCACCTCGCCGTGCTGCGCAAGCTGCGCCATCACCGCCCGCGCCATGTTGCTCGGCACCGCGAAGCCGATGCCGACGTTGCCGCCGGCCGGGCCGATGATCGCGGTGTTGATGCCGACCAGCCGCCCGTGCAGGTCGACCAGGGCGCCGCCGGAATTGCCGGGATTGATCGAGGCGTCGGTCTGGATGAAATCTTCGTAGCCTTCGATATTGAGGCCGCTGCGGCCGAGCGCGCTGACGATGCCCGAAGTCACCGTCTGGCCCAGGCCGAAGGGGTTGCCGATCGCCAGCACGTAATCGCCCACCCGCAGCGCGTCGGAGTCGGCCCATTCGATCGCCGTGAGATTGTCGGGCGCGATCTTCAGCAGCGCGATGTCGGTGCCGGCGTCCGACCCGAGCAATTCCGCCTGCAGCTCGCGGCCGTCCTTCAGCGTGACCACGACCTGCTGCGCCTGGCGGATCACATGGTGGTTGGTGAGCACCAGGCCGCGGACCGCGTCGACGATCACGCCCGAGCCGGCGGAAACCTGCGCGCGCGGCCGCTCCGGCAGGCCGAAGAAGCGGCGGAAGAACGGGTCCTGCAGCAGCGGGTTGTCTTCCTCTGGCGCGCGCGACAGCACCGCGATGTTCACCACCGCGGGCGTTACCTTTTCCAGCAGCGGCGCCAGTGTCGGCACGCTGCCGTCCCCGACCACCGGCGGCATTCCCGCCGCGGCCGGCGGGGACAGCATGGCGATCACGAAGCAGGCGGCGCAGACGACGGTGCGGAGGGCAGACATGGATGCAGGATCGGGTTGACGTTGAACCGCAGGCCGCTGCCCGGCGTCAGGCCGGGCGGCTCAAGCCGCAGATGGGGCCGGTCCCGCCGGATGCAAGGGGCGCGCGGCCTACTCGTCTGCGGGCGAAGTAACGACGATGAAGCGCAGGTCGCCCATGCCGGTGTTGTAGATCGCATGCTCGGTGCCGGGCGGGATGAAGATCACGTCGTCCCGTCGCACCACCCGGCGTTCCCCGTCGAGCTCGACCAGCGCCTCGCCCTCGAGGATGTGGTAGACCTGCTCCTGGATGCGGTGGCGGTGCGGTTCCACATAGCCGCGCGGCTGGTATACCGAGATGCGGTAATCGATGCTTTTCGCGCCGCAGGTTTCCGGCCGCACCAGCAGCTTGGAGTAGGCGCCGTTCAGATGCGCGGGAAGCTCCTGCCACATTGCTTCGGCGGCGGCCCGGATGGCGGGTGCCGCCGGGCGGTCGTGCTTGCGGTTCATGTCTCCCCCTTTGTTCGATAAGCGGTTGCGCTGCCTTCAGCGCTGCGCGGTCGCCAGCCTGAGCGCGAGCCCGGCGAAGATCAGCGCCGCCGTGCGGTTGATGACGAGCCGCGCGCGCCGCGACCCGGCGACCCAGCGGCCGATCGAACCGGCCAGCAGCGCGAAGCCGCCGAACACCAGCAGGGTCGCCGCCAGGAAGCCGGCGCCCAGGGCCGTCAGTTGCAGCGCCAGGCTGCCGCGCGCCGGATCGGCGAACTGCGGCAGAAACGCCAGAAAGAAAATCGACACCTTGGGATTGGTGACATTCATGACGATGCCGCGCCGGTACAGCTGCCAGCCGTCCAGCGCCACGTCGCCGCGCGTCTCGACGGCCGCCGCCGCCGATCGCCACGCGCCCCAGGCGAGGTACAGCAGGTAGGCGGCGCCCGCCAGCTTGAGCGCGGTAAAGGCGAGCGCCGAAGCCTGGAAGATCGCCGCCACCCCGAACACCACCGCGCCGGTGTGCACCAGCAGCCCGGTGCACAGGCCGAGCGTGACCAGCAGGCCGGCCCTGCGTCCATGCATCGCCGACTGGGTGAGCACGAAGATATTGTCCGGCCCGGGCGCCAGCGCCAGCACCACGCTCGCGGCGAGAAAGGTCAGATAGGCTTCGATCGGGATGAGTGGCATGAACGGTTCGTGGCGGCGCGGATGCCGGTTTCTAGCATGGCACGGGGCCGGGTGTCATCCCGTGGGTGCGGACCCGCTGCGTTGCGAGAGCAGCCCGTCGATTTCGCGGTCCTTGTCGCGCCACAGCGTCTCCAGCCATTCCTCGACGCGGCCGCGGAACCGCGGATCGGCGACCTCGTCGCCTTCGCGCAGCGCCGGCGGGATCGGCCGGCGGTGAATGTGCACCACCACCTCGGGCACGGCGCCGCACAGGAAGCGCCAGAACGAAGGCGCGCCCTGCGGATAGACGATGGTGACGTCGAGAAACCAGCTGAAGCGCTCGCCCAGCACGCCGAGCGCCTGCGACAGCGCGCCCGCCTTGGGCCTGAGCAAATGGCGATAGGGCGATTGCTGCGCGCGGTGCTTGGCCGGCGCGAAGCGCGTGCCCTCGACGAAGCTCATCACGCTGGTGGGCGTGCGCCGGAATTTCTCGCAGGCCCGGCGGGTGGCCTCCAAGTCGCGCCCGCGCATCTCGGGATGACGCTCGAGGTAGGCGCGCGAATAGCGGCGCATGAATGGAAAATCCAGCGCCCACCAGGCCAGCCCGATCACCGGCACGTAGATCAGCTGCTGCTTGAGCACGAATTTCAGCAGCGGAATGCGCCGGTTGAGCAGGCGCTGCAGCACGAAGATGTCGGCCCATGACTGATGGTTGCAGCCCACCAGGTACCATCCCTGCGGCGCCAGGTGCTCCAGCCCCTGCACGTCCCAGCGGGTATCCTGGGTAAGCCGCATCCAGGCGCTGTTGCAGTCGATCCAGCGGTGGGCGATGCCGTTGAGCAGCCGGTCGGTGGCGGCGCGCGCCGCCGGCGCCCGCAACACCAGCTTGAGCAGCGCCGCCGCGAACAGCGGCACGCACCAGAACAGCGCATTGAGCGTGTGGAGCAGCGCCGCGATCGCTCCGCGCGCGAAGGGTGGCAGCGCCCGCAGGCCGGCGCGCGACGCGCTGCGCTGCGACAGATCGGTGGGGTCCATGCGCCGAGGTTAACGCATCTGCATCGCGATCGCGGTATTCTCGGGCCGGCAGGCCCGCAACTGCGGCGCGCACCCGAATAACATGACGAGGGAAGGAGCTGGGCGCGATGGGACGACTCGACGACAAGGTGGTGGTGCTGACCGGCGCCGGCAGCGGCATCGGGCTGGCGGTGGTGAAGCTGTTCGCGGCCGAGGGCGCGAAGCTGATGCTGGCCGGACGCAACGAGCAGGCGCTGCAGGAAGCGGTGAAACTGGCCGGCGCCGGGCGCGCGCAGTACCGGGTGACCGACGTGGCGCGCCCCGAGGACAACGAGCGGCTGATCGAGGCCGCCGAGGACGGCTTCGGCGGCGTCGATGTCTTTCTTGCCAACGCCGGGGTCGAAGGCATGAGCGCGCCGATCGTGGACTATTCCGTCGACACCTACGACCAGGTGATGGCGGTGAACGTGCGCGGCGTGTTCCTGGGGCTCAAGTACGCGATTCCCGCGATTCGCAAGCGCGGCGGCGGCAGCATCGTCATCACCTCGTCCATCGGCGGCATCAAGGCGCGCGGACAGGGCAACTCGGCCTACATTGCCAGCAAGCACGCCGAGATCGGGCTGATGCGCACCGCCTCGGTGGAATGCGCGCCGATGAACATCCGCGTCAACGCGGTGTTGCCTGGCCCGACCGAGACGCGGATGATCCGCAATATCGAGGAAGGCCGCTCGCCCGGCGCGCCGGAAAAGGCGCGCGAGGCGATTCTTGCCGGCCTGCCGCTCAAGCGCTATGGCACGGTGAAGGAGATCGCGAACCTCATGCTGTTTCTCGCCTGCGACGACTCCAGCATCTGCACCGGCGGCGTTTACTGCGCCGACGGCGGACTGTCGGCCCTTTGAGCGCGGGCGGATCCATTCCGGCGAGGGAGGGCGCGACTTGACCTGGTGGCCGGTGCTGGTGTCGGGCCTGTGCGGCGTGCTGCTCGCCGCGCTGGTGCTCGCGCTGATCCTGAACCCGGAATTTCGTCGCGACCTGGCGGCCGGCCAGGGCAAGGCCAGCGTGCTTGGCGTGGTGTCGGTCGAAGGCGTGATCATCGTGATTCTCGCCGGCATGTTTCTCATCGGCCTGCTCTACCCGGTGTGGCGGCTGGATGGGGCCGCCGCCTCCGGAGAGGAGGCGGCGCCGGGCGTGGATGCGCTGAAAGCGAAAATCGCCGAGCAGCAGCAGACCATCGCCGCGCTCGAGGCCGCCGGCGCTTCCGATCAGGCCGAGTGGCCGCGCCGGCTGGAGCCGCTCGATCCGGAGAGCGACGTCAGCAAAAAGATCCGCGCGATGGCGCTCGAGCGCCGCGGACCGTGGAGTCCCTATTCGAAGTCGCAGGACCTGCTGGTGTCGGTGCCGGGCGGGCTCGCCGACGGCGTGGTGCTGGGGTGCCCGGACACCCATGACAAGACGCTGGAACTGATCGGCAACTACCGGCCCGACGGCGGCGCAGCACCCGGCCAGGCGACTCTGCGCGTGAGGGTCACTGGCCTGATCTTTTCCGCGAGCGACTGCCGCGAGAAGCTGGGTTACGACCTGCAGCTGAACTGCGCCGACGCGGTGCGGCTGTTCTCCGAGGCGCTGCTCCGCTGCGGCCGCGACCTGCAGCCGCTGTGGCAGGTGCGCGAGCGGCTGCTGCCGGTGTCGGCGGTGGTGGTGGACAACGGGAACTGACGGCCGGCGCGGTCGTTCGCCCGGGCGGGAACGGGAGGCAGCATGGCGGAGACGGATGCAACCGGCGGGCGCGGCGAACTGGAGATGCCGCCCCAGGCGCTGGCGGCGCTGCAGCAGGGGCGCAAGATCGAGGCGATCAGGCTCGTGCGCGCGGCGCACGGCAGCGAACTGCGCCAGGCCAAGGGCTTCGTCGAGCGTTTCATCGCCGCCGACCCGGCGCTGCAGGCCGCACTGCGCGCGCGCACGGTGCAGCTCACGCCCGGGCAGCTCCTGCGCCTGGCGGCGGCGATCGCGCTGGCGGTGATCTTGGTGCTGTGGTGGCGTGATTCCTGAGCGCCCCAGTCAGAACTCGATCCTGTTCTTGAACAGGAACTGCACCTTGTCGATGCCCGGGTCGTCGTGGAAGGGAAACGCCAGGTCGATATGAAAGACCTTGCCCGAGGCGGAGCGGGTGCTGAGCAGCCGCGCGCCGATGCCGATGTTGCTGAGCCAGCCGCGGTGGACCGCCGGCACGTCGGAAGGCTCGCCTACCCAGGCACGGCCGACGTCAACGAACACCGCGCCGCCGACGCGAAACAGCCGGAACGGGTACCAGTCGCTGTAGGCTCTCTGCTCCACCGTCAGCAGCACCCGCTGCTCGCCGCGCTGGTAGCGCAGCGGATAGCCGCGCAGACCGTTGTCGCCGCCGATTTCCAGCAACCGGTTTGAGTCCGGATTACGGATCTTCGCCAGACTGAGCGAGGTAAAGAACAGGCTGCGCTTGCTGGTCGGCAGGTAGTACTGGAACCCGGTGCTCGCGATCTGGTTGCGGCCGCCGCCGTCGCCATATTCGCCGGAGGTCGAAAGCGAGCCGAACACGTCGCTCGCGCCGAATTCGAAACCGTTGCTGACCGAGGCACTGTACCGCCACAGATCATCCGTCGAACCGAGTGCGGTGAGGGCGCGGCCGATCTCCAGCCGCGACACGATGCCGAACTCAAAATACTCCGGTCGCTCGATCTTGTTGCGGTTGCGCAATTCCTTGAAATCGTCCTCGATCGCCTCGAAGCGCAGAAATGGCGCCACCTGCCGTCGGTCGTCCGGCAGCGCCGCCGGCGCTGGCAGGCCCGGTACCAGGGTGTAGTCGTCCTCGCTATAGCGCAGGCCCACCGTGTAGCGTCGCGCCCAGCCATCCACCAGGCCGGCCGACCAGCCGCCGAACACCTGGCCGCTGCGGGTCACCCGCTGGTACTGGCTGCGGATTCTGCCGCCCTGGAAAATCGACTCGATGCGGTCGTCGAGGCCTGCGCTCATGCCGGCCGACCAGCGCGCGTCCAGCTCGTAGAACGGGCGGATCACCGAGGTGGTGTGGCGCTCGCCGTCGTCAAAACTCGCGTACTGATAGCCGAGCTGCGTGCGACCGCCGAAGGCATTCGGATGGGAGACGTCGAAGATGGTGCCGGTGCGGTCGACGTCGGACTTGCGGTCCAGGCTCACCGACACGCCGGTGCCGAGCAGGTTGCTTTCCGAAAGATACAGACCGGTAGTGTTCTCGCCGCCTTCGCGGCTGAAGCTGAAGCTCGGCTCCAGCGTCCAGGCATCGCGGGTGCGCACCTCGATGTCAGCGCCGCCGGCCTCGTAGGCCACCGGCCGGATGCTCACATCCTGGAGGTAGCTGTTGCTGCGCAGCAGACGCTCGGTTTCCTCGATCAGCCGCACCGACACCGGTTCGCCCACCTCGAACAGCAGCTGGCGCCGGATCACGCTTTCGCGGGTCACCACGTTGAGCCGGTTGGCGAAGCGGAACAGCGCGTTGTTCTCCCGCGGGTCGTCCAGATTGAAGATGTCGAGCGTCACCACGCGGATGTCGCGGATAACCGCGCCGGCGGCTTCCAGTGCCTCGAAGCCGGGCACTGGTGCCGGCGCGTCCTCCGCGCGGGCGTCGCAGAACACGGCGAGCGCGGCCAGCAGCAGCCCCGGCAACCAGCGCATCCGCCCGTGCGGGCGGCGTGGCGGCAAGGCCGCCGCCGGCGCGGGCACGGACCACCGCCGTCTAGGCGCAGGCGGTTGCGCTGTCAGTCCGGGACCGGCAGCGATGAAAGCCTCCGTGAAGATGCATGATCGTTCTGGCGCTGCAGGACGTCTTTCGCTTCGAGTGTATCCGTTTTGGTTCGGGGCGGGCGCGCGGGCGCGGTACTTGTGTCCCGCGCGCCAATCTGGCAAGACTGTGCGACCGATCAAGGTATCCCGGAGGCGCGCCATGGACCGCTTGTCCGAACTGCTGCAGAACGTCCGCACGGTACTCGAAGTGCCGATCGTGCAGACCGAAAACACGTTGATCACGGTGTGGTCGGTGATCTACTTCGTGGTGCTGATCGTGGTGCTGCTGTGGGTCGCGAAGAAGCTGCAGCTGTGGATCGCCCACCGCCTGCTGATGCGACCGAAGCTCGACTACGGCGCGCGCCTCGCCGTGGGCACCATCCTGCGCTACCTGGTGCTGCTGTTCGGTTTTCTGGTGATCGTGAGCACCGCCGGCATCGATCTCACCACCCTGACGGTGTTCGCCGGCGCCATCGGCATCGGCGCGGGTTTCGGGCTGCAGACCGTGGTCAGCAACTTCTTCGCCGGATTGATCATCATGTTCGAGCGGCCGGTCAAGATCGGCGACCGCATCGAGGTGGGCGAAGTCTCCGGCGACGTGATCGAAATCGGCGCGCGCGCGACCACGGTGCTCACCAACGACAACATCGCCATCATCGTGCCCAATTCGAAGTTCATCTCGGACAACGTAATCAACTGGAAGTACAACGACAACCGGGTGCGCTTCCGCATTCCGGTGTCGGTGGCCTATGGCAGCGACGCGCGGGCGGTCGAGAAGCTGCTGCTGGAAGTGGCGGAGGCCGAGCCGGAGGTGCTGAAGGATCCGGCGCCGAACGTCTGCCTGACCGGCTTCGGCGACAGCGGGGTGAACTTCGAGCTGCGCGCCTGGACTGCCAGCCTGATGCACCGCAAGGGGCGGCTCGTCAGCGCGCTCAACTTCGCGATCTACGAGAAATTCGCCCGGCACGGCATCGAGATTCCGTTCCCGCAGCGCGACCTTCACATGAAGGGGGGCGTGCTCGAGATACGCCGCGCGGCGCCCGCGGCGGACTGACGCGCCTACAGCGGCCACACCATCAGAATCGCCGGCAGGGACACCGCGACGATGACGATCTCCAGCGGCAGGCCGAGGCGCCAGTAGTCGCCGAAGCGGAATCCGCCGGGGCCGAGAATCAGCGTGTTGTTCTGGTGCGCGATCGGGGCGAGCAAGGCGCAGGACGCGCCCACCGCCACCGCCATCAGGAACGGGTCGGCGCTCACGCCCAGGCTGCCGGCGGTGCCGATTGCGATGGTGCACATCACCGCCGCGGTGGCGGCGTTGTTCATGAAATCCGACAGCGTCATCGTCGCCACCAGGATCAGCGCCAGCGCCACCACCGCCTGCCCGGCGGCGACACGATCGACCAGGAAGTCGGCCAACAGCCCGGCGGTGCCGGTGGCGTCCAGCGCCTGCGCCACCGGAATCAGCGCGCCCAGCAGCACTACCACCGACCAGTCCACCGATTCGTAGAAACGCCGTGCCGGCAGCAGCTTGAGCAGCACGGTCAGCAGCGCGGCACCGGCGAAGGACAGCGCCGCCGGCACCAGGCCGAAGGCGGCCGGCACTACGCCCACCAGCATCGCCGCGCCGGCCAGCATCGCCTCGCGCTTGCGCGGAATCTGCAGCGGGCGGTCGGCCAGCGGCACGCCGCCGTACTGCGCCGCGAACTCGGCGAGCGCGCCTTCGTCGCCCTGCAGCAGGAGCACGTCGCCCTCGCGCAGCGCCATCGAGCGCAGCCGCGTATGCTCGCGCCGCCCCTGGCGCGACACCGCCAGCAGGTTAATGCCGAGACGGGCGCGCAGCCGGATATCGGTGACAGAGCGTCCGGCCAGCATCGAGCCGGGCAGCAGGGCGACTTCCATCAGGGTGACGTCGCCAGATTTCACCGCGGACTCCCCGTCGCCCGCTTCTTCGTCGGTCTCGCCGCCGGCGTCGCCGTCCTTGCCGGATTGCGCCGCCGCGTCTTTCTTCCCGGCGTCGCCATCGCGCCTGCGCACGTCCTCCTCGAGCTGCAGGCCGAGCACCGACAGCGCCTCGGCGAGCGCGTCCGGCTCCGCCTCGATCACCAGAATGTCGCCCGCGCGGATGCGGCGGGCCGGGCCGGGCGCCGGAATGCGCACCTCGTCGCGCAGCAGGCCGACGATCTGCGCGTCGGCCTCGTCGAGCGCTTCTTCCACCTCCGCCAGCGTCTTGCCGTCGGCCTTTGACTTCTCCGGCACGCGCGCCTCGGTAAGATAGGTGCCGGTATCGAAGGACTCCGCGCCGGCGCCGCTGCGCACCGGCACCAGCCGCCAGCCGAACAGCACGATGAAGGCGAGACCGGCGAGCGTGACCACGATGCCGACCGGGCTGAAGTCGAACATGGTGAAAGTGCCGGCGCCGGTCTGCCCGCGAAAGCCGGAGACGATCAGGTTCGGCGGGGTGCCGATCAGCGTGGTGGTGCCGCCGAGGATCGAGCCGAAGGCAAGCGGCATCAGCAGCCGGCCCGCGGGCAGCTTGCGCCGCGCGGCGATCTGCAGCGCCACCGGCATCAGCAGGGCGAGCGCGCCGACGTTGTTCATGAATGCCGACAGCACCGCCGCCAGCAGCGTCAGCGCCGCCAGCGTCGCCAGCATGTTTTCCGTATCGGGCAGAACCAGGCGCGCCAGGCTGGCGGCGGCTCCGGTCGACTGCAGGGCGCCGCTCAGGATCAGCACGCCGGCCACCGTGACCACCGCCGGGTGACCGAAGCCGTGAAAGGCGTCGCTGGCCGGCACCAGCCCGGCCAGCACGCAGGCGAGCAGCGCGGCGACGGCGACGAAGTCGTGCCGCCACCGTCCCCAGATGAACAGCACGACCATGCCGGTGAGGATGGCTGCAATGATGATCTGCGGTCCGGTCATCGCGTTATGAATCCGTGTCGGGTGATTGGCGGCGCCTACATGGTAGTGGAGGCGGCTTCACGCCGCTGCGGCGCCATTGCCGGCGCGAGCAGGCATAATTCCGTCCGGACCGACACGATTGCAGGCAGCATATGCGTCATATCTCGAAAACCGTCGCCGGCATGGCCGCCACCGATGGCGCGGGCGTCAAGCTCAAGCGCGTGATCGGCACGCCACAGCTCGACCTGATCGATCCCTTTCTGATGCTCGATGAGTTCGGCTCCGACGACCCGGAAGCCTGGATCGCCGGCTTTCCGGACCATCCCCACCGCGGTTTCGAGACCGTGACGATCATGCTCGAAGGCCGGGTGCGCCACGCCGACTCGGTGGGCAACCAGGGCGTGATTGCCGCCGGCGACGTACAGTGGATGACCGCCGGCCGCGGCATCATCCATTCCGAGATGCCGGAGCGCGCCGACGGCCGGCTGCGCGGATTCCAGCTCTGGGTGAACCTGCCCGGGCGGCTCAAGATGACGGCGCCGCGCTACCAGGACGTGTCCGCCGGGCGCATCGCCAGCGCGCACGCCGACGGCGTCGAGGCGCGGGTGATCGCCGGCGAGGCCTTCGGCGTGCAGGGCGCCGCCGGCACGCTGACGCCGGTGCGCCTGCTTGACGCCAGGGTGGCGCCGGGCGCGGCATTTCGCATCGACGTGCCCGACGGGCACGCCTGCTTTGCCTATGTGTACGAGGGCAGCGTCGCTGGCAACGACGCGGCCGGCCGGCCGGCGCCGGTGCCGAAAGGCAGGCTGGCGGTGCTGGCGGGCGCGGGCGCGGTGGCGCTC
>ERZ869936.2021-NODE-2021-length-12794-cov-4.760185_pt1 | contig 12794 bp, 10 predicted proteins | sample MGYA00520876_ERZ869936 | MGnify/ENA primary metagenome ERZ869936 (study PRJEB32218, sample SAMN09650985) | biofilter metagenome | isolation source: enrty point of leading RO module | place: Saudi Arabia: Thuwal, RO plant located on Red Sea | collected 2016-02-17 ...
AGCCCCTGGCCGCGACATGCGATTCGGATTCGGCGCGCCTCAGGCTTGAGCTGGCGCTATAGTTGATAGACATGGCAGTTCCCTTTCGTAGGAAGCGTGTTGCGGTTATCCGAACATGTTCTGCCGGCGTGGGATTTGCCGTTGAAAGCAGCGTGGAAATTGCGCCAAAAGACCGTGGTAATTGGCACCGGCCAGCGTTTGAATCGGTCGAATGTCGCGGAAACGCGGTGGAATTCCGGGAAATGCTCCTAGATTAGGGCGTTAATGATGGCATCGCGGCCCAAACTGGAGCTTCGGCTGATCGGCGAGATGGCGCTGCGCCGCGACGGTGTCGCCGTGGAGTTGCCGAGGTCCAAGAAGACCCGGGCCCTGCTGGCCTATCTGGCGGTCCAGGATCGCGAGCTTCGCCGCGACACGTTGTGCTCGGTCTTTTGGGACCTGCCCGACGACCCGCGCGGGGCGCTGCGCTGGAGCCTGAGCAAGCTGCGGCCCTTGGTCGACGACGCGGACGTAGCGCGGATTCAGGCCGATCGGGACCATGTCCGGCTCGACACCGGCGCCGTCGAGGTCGATTACCTGGCCCTGCGCCGGGTCGCGGTCAAAGGCTTCGAGGCCATGCCGACGGCGGACCTGAAAGGCTTGGCGGCGCAGGCCGGGAGCAGCTTCCTGGCTGGCCTGGACCTGCCCAGTTGCCCGGATTTCCAAGCCTGGCTGATTGCGCACCGCGACGAGGCCGCCCGCACCCAGGCCCGCGTGCTGCAGGTGCTGATCGGGCGCCTGAAGGACGACGGCGAGGCCGCCCTGCCCTTCGCCCGCGCCCTGGTCAAGCTTGCGCCCCAAGACGAAGCGGCCTGGAACGCCCTGATCGCCGCGTTGAATAGCGGAGGCCGCGAAGACAACGCTGCCCAGCAGGCCAAACTCGCCCGCGAGGCCTTCGGGACTCGCACCTGGGTCCAAGCGCCGGCACGGGCTACACCCAGCGTCCCGCTAGAACACGGACTCGCACCCAGCGCCCCGCCGGAGCCCGCCCCGGCCGCGGCCCTATCGCTGCCGGAGCGGCCATCGGTCGCGGTCCTGGCCTTTGTCGCCGAAGACGGCGAGGCGGAGGATGGCGGTATTCTGGCCGAAGGCATCGCCACCGACGTGATCGAACGCCTCGGGCCCGATCCCCGGCTTTTCGTGGTCGCGCGCAGCAGCACCTTCGCCATGGATATTAAGGATACCGACGGCCCGGCCGAGGTCGCGGCGGGGCTCGGCGTGCGCTATGTGCTGGACGGCACCCTGCGCAACGCCGGAACCGAGCTCAGCCTGCGGACCCGCCTGCATGACGCGGCCCAGGGCGAAATACTTTGGCTCCGCGACTTCAACACCTCGCTGGACGCGGTCTTCTCGCTGGAGCGCGACCTGGCGGCGGCGGTGACCCGGAGCATCGATCCGGGCGCCAGCGGCGTGCCGGACCTGACCTTCGGCCTGCCCTATCCGTCGATCGAGGCCTGGGTCCGCTACCAAAAGGGCGCGCGGCACGCGGCGCTTCGCAGCCAGGAAGACCTGGCGCAGGCGCTCGCGCATTTCGACGCCGCGCTCGAACTCGATCCCGGTTTCGACCGCGCCCAGGCCGCGGCCGTCGACACCCTGTACTACCAGGTCGCCCTGGACTATGTGACGCCCTCGCCGGCTTGGCGCGAGACCGTGTTGCGGCGCGCACGCGCCGCCAATGAATCGGCCCGGCGCGATGCCAATTTGCGCTGCGCGATGGGCCAGGGCCTTCTCATCTGCCGTCAGGCCCAGTCTGCGATCGCGGCCTTCGAAGACGCGGTCCAATTGAATCCCAGCTTCGCCTGGGCGCACTACGGATTGGGCGCCGCCAAGGTTCTGTCGGGGCGCTCCGCCGAGGCGCAGCACCACCTGGAGCGGGCGATCCGGCTCAGCCCGCGCGACCGCAACATGGGCTCATTCCTGTTGCGCATGGCCGACGCCCATCTGTTCCTGCACCGCTACGAGGCGGCGGTGGAGTTCGCCAAGCGCGCTATCGCGGAACCGCTGTTCCAATGGTCGCGCCATGCCGTCCTGTTGTCCGCATTGGGGCATTTGGGGCGGGACGCGGAGGCGCGCGCCGCGCTCGAGAACCTGCTGAGCCGGCGGCCGGACTTCTCGATCGACTTCGTGCGCCGGAATCACCTATACGTCGACCAGGTCGAGATGGATTTCGTCGCCGAGCCGCAGCTTTTCGTCGACCAGAACGAGTTCGCGCACTATCTCGACGGCCTGCGCAAGGCCGGTGTGCCGACGCGCTAGAGCGTTTTCCTTTCAGACGGCACCAGCCCGCTCCCCCACCCGGCCACCCAACGACAGTATGCTATGGGCGGCCGGGTGGGGGAGCGGGCCGGTGCGAGATTCCGCGTGAGCGGAAAATGCTCTAGCCAAATATGGAGCGGGTCAGTTCGCTCATCAGGATCTGCCGGTTCCACACCAGGCGGCGCGCGAGGTGGCGGTAGAGCCGAAACTTCGACGATGTCGGCAGATTCGATGCGCCCACCGCGGCGTAGAACGCGAGCTCGGTCCGCCACCTTGGGAATCCGACCTGCTTCGCCGCGGCGTGATAGCGCCGTGCCTCGTGGGCGCGGTCCCCGCGCTTCCAACTGCCCGAATCCTTGTGCATGCGCCGGAAGAACAGGCGCTCGGGCAACTCCACGAATTTGCCGTACAGACTGAGTTCCGCCAGCAGGTTGATGTCGGAGCCGACATAGGTGCCAAGCAGATGCGTCTGCCGCAGGTGCGACATCCTGATGACGCCCAGATGCTGATGGGCCAGCTTAATGTCCTTGATCAGCGTCATGAAGCGTTCGGCCGGGTCTTCGAACTGCAAGACCTTTAGCGGGTCATCGTAAAACTGCGGGTTCTCGCCCATCGCGTCGACGATGACGGCCTTTGGAAAGCACAACGCGACCGTCGGGTCGCTTTCCATGACCTCCATGGCGCGCTCCAGGAATGTCGGCGCCCAATAATCGTCGGCCGTTGACCACTTGAGGTAGGGCGTCGTCGTCAACTCGACGATGCGATTGAAGTTGCGGGGGTTGCCGATGTTCGTTTCGTTCCGGTGGTACCTGATCCGGGAGTCGGCATTCGCGTAATCCTGACAGATCTGGCCGGTACTGTCGGTCGATGCATTGTCGCTGATGATCAGAATGAAGTTTTCATAGGTCTGCGACAGCAGCGATTTCAGCGACTGCTCGACGTATTTCTCCGAATTGTAGACCGGAAGTCCAATCGTCACGATGGGCGAATCAGTCATTGCGATAGCTCTTTAATATTGGACAGCTTGGCCAGGTCTATCATTCGATGCATCAGGCCGAGGCAACCGGCTCACGACAATGCGAGAGCGCCGTCTCCGCGGCCCGCTCGCCGCTGACGAAGCTCTCGTCGGTCCACATGTAGCCCCAGTCGCCATAACGGCCGCAGTACGCGATCCCGATGTCGTCGAGGTAGCCGTGAACCTTGGCGATGGCGTCCGGGCGGTCGAGGTCGAAGATCACATTGGCGTAGGGCACGACCCGCGCCTGGCGGGTCAGGATGCGATCCTGCTCGCGCAGAACGCCGGCACGCTTCAGGTCGGCGATTGCGCGGTCGATCAGCGAGTCGGGCGATTGCGTCAAGGGTTTGTACTTGCGCGAGAAGTAGACCTCGGCCTGCACGCTGCCGCAGCCCGGCGGCACGTTGGTCGGCGAGAGCATGTGCGGAAAGCTGAGGCGCGTGAAACAGATGTCCTCGTCGTAGAAATAGGTCATGTGCGTCTGCGACAGGTCTTCGCGGTCGACGCCCACGTTGACGAGAACGCAGGTCGAGCAGGCCAGTTTATTCGCGGCATCGACAACGTCCTGCGGCGCGCCAGCGATCATCGGAATCAGGTCGGGCAGCGGGACCGAAGAAACCAGCCCGTCGTAGTTTTTCGTGGCACCGTTGGCGAAGCGCAGAGACTTGCGCACCGGGTCGACGCCGACCACCTTGTGCCGCAGTTTGATGTCGGCCAGGCCTGGAAGCGGCGCCAGGTAGGAGACGAAGCCGCCCTGCTTGGGATAGCGGAAGTGGCTGATGTAATGCACGTCCGGGCTCCAGGGCGCGAGCGCGCCGCGCAGCAGCTCTTCCAGGCTCGGGCGGTACATGCGCGGGCCGAGCCAATCGGTCGTCAGATTGGCGGCATCGGTCTGATGGTACTTGCGCGTGTAGGTCATCGGGAAGAGTTCGGCGAACTTGCGCCCATAGCTCGCCACGAGCCAGTCCTCGTAGTTCGCGATCGGGCCTTTCGCCTTGTCTTGCGTGCGCACGAAATCGGCGATGATCTCGACGATCAGGTCGTGCGGCAGCCCGTTCAGATGCAGTTGCACCGGGTGCGTCAGGCGCAGGCCGCGCCAATAGTTGTCGAGCCGGACCTGTAGTGCCTCGTAACGGTCCTCGACCCAACCCGCGAAGAGCCCCTGGACGCGCTCGTCCTTCGTGAAAGAAATGTGCGGGCCAAGGTCGAACAGGAAACCTTTGTCGTCGCGGAACGAAGCCGTGTGGCCGCCGTAATAGTCGGACTGTTCGTACACGCTAGCCCGTATGCCTTCGGCGTGCAGCCGGTGAGCCGCGCCGAATCCGGCCATGCCACTGCCGAGAATTGCGATATTGGTCATTGAGGCACAGCCTTTCGCGTTTGGGGATATGCGTATCGGGTGTCGCTAAGCATCTAGGTCAGTGCCGGTTCGCGCTTGATCGGCGCACCGTCGGCCGGGCTCGACGCCGGCCAGCGGCGCAGCTGTTCCTGCCAGAGCGTATCGACCAGCCGGGCCGGCGGCGCGGTCACGTCGTTGAAACCGACGACGCTGTCCTTGGCGATATCGCGGCGCAGCACGCAATCCTCCGACATCGCGATCGGAAGCGCGTTGATCGCGCGCGCCGCGGCGCGGTTTTCGATCAGCCCGTAGCAACAGAACCCGCCGACACCGTCGAGTTTCTCGCCGGCTTTCAGGTCCCGTTTGGCGACGCTCACCACCTCGCACACCGGCCCGGCCAGCGGCGCCACCGTCGGATCGCGGTGAATCACCGCGCGCGCGATGGTCGAAGGCAGCTGAATATGCGGCAGGTGGAACGGCGTATAGAGCACGTAGAACGGGCCGTCGCCCATCTTGTAATAGGCCAGTTGCGCCTGCTTGAGCGGGTTCGTCTCGTGGAAGACGACGAAGGCGCCGGTATGCGGCGCCGCGCCGACGCAGTAGTCGACGATGCCGCCACCGAGCATGGGCTCGGGCGGCAACAGACTCGCCAGCTCCCGCACGTAGCCGCAGGCCGGGCCGACCATGCCGCGGCGCGCGACGCCGAAGCCGGTGGCGTTGGCAAGCACAGTCGTTTCCATCGACAGCTTGGTTGCATCGGCGAAGGACGTCACCTTCTTGACATCCTGGTCGTACTTTTCGGCCCATCCCTGCTGGGTCTCGGGCGTCCGGTAGTAGTCGACCATGCCCTTGATGTTGCCCCCGGCGACCGGCCGCAGCCCGATCGACTGCACGTAGCGCATCAGCGTCATCGCGACGCCCGGCTCGTCGCCGTCGGTGTGCGTGAGCACAACGCCGGCCTCGTCGGCGCGGGCCTTGAGCACCGGGCCGATGAGCGAGTCGAGTTCGGCATTGACCATTGCGACGGATTTGCCGTGGGCGATCGCGTCGAGCACCACGCTGGCCGCGAAATCGACCGAGCCCGTCACCTCGACGATCAGATCGATGGCGTCGCAGCGGGTCAGGACCTGCGGGTCGTCGGTCAGAACCAGCGCGCCGCGCCCGATCCGTGCGGCGGCGTCCTTTGCCGCGTCCGCAGTCTCCCACGTCTCGATACCGGCCTCGCGCAGAGCGCGTTCGCCATGGGCAGGCGTGCGGTTGGCGATGCCGGCGAGCCGAATGCCGGGAATGGGCGTGCCCAACTGCAGGGCGATCGCCCGCCCCGTGGCACCGGCGCCGATCATGCCGACGCGAATCGGTCGGCCATGCTGCGCGCGCATTTTCAGCATGCTGTGGATCGAGGAGTCGTGCGGCGGAATCTTGAATAGGTTCGAGTCCATTATGGCTCTCCCTGTGTAGCGAGGCATTTTGCATCAGCCGTAACAAGTTCGGCTTGCACGTCATCAAACCCCGGCCATTCGCGGTCCTGCGCCGAAATCGCAGTTGTCGCCAGCGGCCAGCGAATGCCAAAAGCCGGGTCGGCGTGATGCAACCCCCGCGCATGCTTTGGCGCGAAGTATGCCGAGGCCATGTAAAGAATTTCGGTATCGTCGACGAGCGATTGGCAACCGTGGGCGCAGCCTTCGGGGACGAAGAGCATGCGGGCGTTGTCTGGGTTCAGCTCCACGCCGTACCAGCGCCGGTAAGTCGGAGACGCGGGCCGCAGGTCGACGACGACGTCGAACAGCGCGCCCCGGGTGCAGCGGACGAGCTTGGCCTCCAGCGCCGGCGCAACCTGGAAGTGCAGGCCACGGACCGTGCCGGCGCGCTCGCTGCGGATCAGGTTTGCCTGCCGCGGCGTAAACTCGATGCCTTGGTCCGCGAACTCCCGGTCGCACCAGGCGCGCAGGAACCGGCCCCTGTCGTCGAGATGAGGCGTCGGGTCGATGACCCAGGCGTTGGCGACATCGCAGGGCAGGAACTTCACTGCTCAGCCCCTTCCGATTGCCCGGCAAAGGCACAGTACCGCGCGATCTGCGCATCGCATAGTGCGCGCGCGTCGCCGCCCTCGTGCAGATCCCGGTACCAATGGGACACCCAGTCCAGCGCCTCGCCGATCGGCAGTTGGGAACGCCAGCCCAACTGCGACGCCGCCTTGGACACGTCCAGGCGGAGCTGATTCTCTTCGGGCGCGTGCGTGCCCCCGTCCTGCACCCAGGCGGGCGCGATGCCCCACAATGCACCGAGGGACTCGACGACCTTGGACACCGGCCAGGCGTCGCTGTCGGCGGGGCCGAAGTTCCACTCGCCGGAGAACTTGGGTCCGCCGTCCACCAAGGCCTGTGCGAGCACGAGGTAGCCGGCCAGGCAATCGAGCACATGCTGCCAAGGACGCACGGCGGCCGGATGGCGCAGGGCGACCGGCCGGCCGCCGCGAAAGGCTTCGATCGCGTCGGGTATGAGCTGACGCGGGGTCCAGTCGCCGCCGCCGATCACATTGCCGGCACGGGCACTGGCAATCGCGACGCCATGATGCTCCAGAGCATCGAGCGGGAAAAAGGACTCGCGAAAGCTCTGCGCAACCAACTCGGCGCAGGACTTGCTGTTCGAGTAGGGGTCTCGGCCGCCCAGGCGGTCGGTTTCGCGATAGCCCCAGACCCAGCCGCGATTCTCGTAGCACTTATCCGTCGTGACATTGACGACAGTGCAGCGCCTGCCGCTACGGCGCAGCGCTTCGAACAAGTGCACGGTACCCATCACGTTGGACGAGTAGGTTTCGACCGGATCGTCATAGGAGTGCAGCACCACCGATTGCGCGGCGAGGTGCATCACCACGTCGGGTTCCGCGGCGCGTAGCGCCTCGGTCAAATGGTCGAGGTCGCGCACGTCGCCTTCGATGCTGTCGATCAGCTCGCCGATGCGGGCAAGCGAAAACAGGTTCGGCTGCGTCGGCGGCGGAAGCGCGTAGCCGGTCACCTTGGCGCCGAGTTGGTGCAGCACCAGACAGAGCCAGCTGCCCTTGAACCCGGTATGCCCGGTCAGGAACACGCGCTTGCCGTCCCAGAACGCCGGCGTCATGGCGTCATCTCCCCGGCCGAGCCGGCGCCGCCGAAGCCGAAGCTGAGCTTGCGGCAATGGAAGGCTTCGGCCAGCCCGCTCGAGCTGCGGCCTTCGAGGCCGCGCAGGCGCATCAGCCCGGAAAACAGGTCATCGGTGAACCAATCCTTGTTCTTCTGGGTCTGGAAGAAGCGCAGCAGATTGTCGATCTTGCGCGCGCAGGTTTGCGCGTCCGCCGGCACGAACACGTTCGGATCGCCCAGGCCGCCGTCGTACTTCGGGATTTCGTATTCCAGGATCAGGTGATCGCGGAAGGTGTTCCAAGTCAGTTCCGCGACGACACGGTGGTCCTGGTGCCGGTCCTGCCCGTGATGGGTGAAAATCAGATCGGGCGCGACCTTTGCTTTTAGGGTCTCGAAGGCATCCTTCAGTTCGGCGAAGCCCTGCGGGAAGTAGGCGTCGCGGAACCCGTGAAGCTCGACCCGCGCTTCCGCGAATCCCGAGAGGAAGGCATCGGCACTGGCCCGCGCTTCGCCGCCGCGCTCACCGGCCGCGCTGAACACGACCCAATGAACCGACGCTTTCGGCATCTGCCGGGCCAGGTTCAACACCGTCGCGCCGCAGCCGATTTCAATGTCGTCGCTGTGCGCACCCAAAAACAGAATCTGCGGCCGGGCGCCGGACGAAAACTGTGGCAATAGGGACAGCATATGGGCGCGAGTCAGGTCACGCTGCGCAGCGCCGGCCGCGCACTGGTTTTCGATACCGCCTGGCCGTTTTCCCAGACCTGCCACGGCCGCTCGCCCCGGCCGTACATGCGGTCGAACATGATCTTTTCCTTGAAGGTATCCATGGCGCCCCAGAAGCCTTCGTAGCGATGGCCATAGAGCTTCTTGGCCGCGATCAGCCGCTGGAACGGCGCCTCGACCAGTTCCTCGCCTTCGTTGATCTGATCGAAGATTTCACGGCGCAGGGCCATGTAGCCGCCATTGATCCACAGGTTGGCTTCGACCGATGGGCGGATGCAATCGACCAGTCCGCCGTCGCCGACGGAGACGCAATGGAAGCTGGCCGAGGGCCGAACCGCGATGAAGCCCGCGGTGGCGTCGCTGGCCCGGAACGCGTCCAGGTACGGCGGCATCGGCAGGTCGGACAGAATGTCGCTGTAGTTGGCGAGGAACATCTCCTCGCCTTCGAGGTACGGCCTAACCCGTAGCAGCCGTTGCCCGATATTCGAGTGCAGGCCGGTGTCGACGAAGGTGATGCGCCAGTCGGAAATGTCGCTTTTTTCCGGCAGGATTCGCCCCCCCGGCTCCATGCAGAAGTCCTGGGACAGGTACGGATTGTAGTTCAAAAAGTACTCGCGGATCATGTCGCCGCGGAACCCCAGGCACAGGATGAAATCCTTGTGCCCGAAATGGGCGTAGTACTTCATCATGTGAATCAGGATCGGTTCGGTTCCGATCGGCACGAGGGATTTGGGCGTGGTCCCCGAATGCTCGCGAAGCCGCGTACCCATGCCGCCGCAAAATAATACAACCTTCATACGCGACCTCCTGTCGCTTTGAATATGAACTGGATTTGCATCGGGCGTCCGGCGCTATGGGCAGGCAGGCCAATCGCGATCGCGACCATGATCCACTACGCCGCCCTTTACGGGCGCCCCTTGCCCTACCCGATCGCGCCAGTTTCGAATTCGATTCCGCCTTAACGGTCTCGCCCCCTGGGCGCCTTGGTAAATAAAAACCGCAATTTAATTTTGCTCTAATCTTGATTATATCCGGCATATTCAAGATTTTCAATACAAAAGCGATCTGTTAAATATATCTATTAAGTTAATGTCTAAGGATCTCAAGTAATATCAAGTAGACACAAATATGCCACAGCTTTCGTCGTGCGCGCCGAAAATACGGGCCAGCTAATGAGGTGCAGCGGGCGGTTTAAAACACACTATTTGATTGTGGGACTAGTTTCGAAGCAGCGGACCCGCCGAGGCCACGCCTAGTAAGAACGCTCCATGCCCAGAACATGCTGGGCCAGGTAAGCCAGGATCATGTTGGTCGATATCGGCGCGATTTGGTAAAGCCGCACTTCGCGCCATTTCCGTTCGATGTCGTATTCCCTGGCGAACGCGAAGCCGCCGTGGGTCTGCATCGCGGCCTCGCCGGCGTGCCAGCCGGCTTCCGCGGCCAGCATCTTGGCCATGTTGGCATCCGGCCCGCAGGGCTGGCCGGCATCGAACAGCGCCGCGGCGCGCCGGCACATGAGGTCCGCCGCCTCCAGTTCCGCATAGGCGCGGGCCAGCGGAAACTGGACGCCTTGGTTCTTACCGATACTGCGGCCGAAAACTTGGCGCGTGTTGGCGTAGGCCACGGCCTTGTCCAGGAACCAGCGCCCGTCGCCGATCGATTCGGCAGCGATCAGGATGCGCTCGGCGTTCATGCCGTCCAGGATATAGCGGAACCCCTCGCCTTCCTGGCCGATCAGGTTCGCGGCCGGAATCTCCAGATTGTCGAAAAACACCTCGGTGGAGTTATGGTTGATCATGGCGTCGATCGGGCGGATCTCCAGGCCCTTGCCCAGGCTTTCGCGCATATCGACCAGGAACACCGACAGGCCCTGGGTGCGCTTGGCGACCTCGTCGCGCGGCGTGGTGCGCGCCAGCAGAAGCATGAGGTCGGAATGCTTGGCGCGCGAGGTCCAAACCTTCTGTCCGTTGACGATATAGCGGTCGCCGTCGCGCACGGCGCGGGTCTTGAGATGCGTGGTATCGGAGCCCGTCGTCGGTTCGGTAACGCCGAAGGCCTGCAGGCGCAAGTCGCCGCTGGCGATCTTGGGCAGGTATGCGCGCTTCTGCGCCTCGCTGCCGTGCCGCAACAGGGTACCCATGATGTACATTTGGGCGTGGCCCTGGCTGGAGTTGCAGCCGCTGGCATTGATGGTCTCCAGGATCACCGCGGCCGCGCGCAAGGGAAGCCCGGCGCCGCCGTATTCCTCGGGGATCAGCGCGGCCAGGAAGCCGCTTTGCGTCAGTTCGTCTATGAAGGCGGTCGGGTAGCCGGATTCGCGCTCGAGATCGCGCCAGTATTCGCCCGGATAGCCTTCGCAGATACGGCGCACCGCCGCGCGCAGGTCGGGAAAGTCCTCGCCGAGCGCCATGGTCGTCAGGTCGTCACTCATGCCCTCGCACCTTCCCCAAGATCCTATTCCGGCCCGACCAGAAGCGCGGCCAGCGTGCGCGCCACGACCTCGCTCGCGCCGCGCAGGTCGCTGAGCGCCAGGCGTTCGTCGGCGCGGTGCGCGTTGGCGTCCAAGAGGCTACGCGGCCCGGCACCGTACAGCACCACCGGCACGCCGGCCTCGGCATAATGCCGGGCGTCGGTATACAGCGGCACCCCTGAGGGTTCGACCGGCGTGCCGAACACGGCGCTGGCGTTGCGGGCCAGGGAGTCGGCCAAGCCCTTCGCACCCGCCGACGGCTGAAGCGGCCGCGCCAGCAAGACTCTGCGAACCTCGACCGCGATGCCGGGCCGCGACGCCGCGGCCTGGCCGATGACCGCGCGCAAACGATCCTCGACCGCCTGCGGCTGTTCCTCGGGGATCATGCGCCGGTCCAGGCGAAGGGTGACGCGGTCGGGCACGACGTTGGTGTTGATGCCGCCTTCGATCAGCCCCACGACCAAGCTCGGCGAGCCGATCCCCGGAACAGAGGATCTGTGCGCGGTATAGCCGTCCCGCTCCCGGTACAGGACGGCGAGAATTTCGGTCGCGGCCTCGAGCGCGTCGTGGCCGGTGTCGGGCCGGGCGGCATGGGCGGACTTGCCGCGCACCTCGACCGCTAGATGCAGGCAGCCGTTGTGCGCGACGGTGACGGCGTAGGAGAAGCCGGCGCAGATCGCCAGGTCCGGTTTGGTCAGGCCGGTCTCCAGCAGCCTTTTCGGGCCGATCTCGCCGCCGGTTTCCTCGTCGTAGGTCAGGTGCAACTCGACCGTGCCCCGCCTCGGGTCGAGCGCTTCGAGCGCCAGCACGGCATAGGCATAGGTCGCGAAGTCGGATTTCGAGACCGCGACGCCGCGCCCGAGCATCATGCCGTCGCGAATGTCGGCGCCATAGGGATCGCAGCTCCAGCCCTCGCCCGGCGCGACGACATCGCCGTGCGCGTTGAGCGCGATGGTCGGGCCTTCGCCATAGCGGCGCCGCACAATCAGGTTGGTGGCGCTGATCATGCCGTGCGCCCGGCACACGTCGCTCGGCACCGGGTTGCGTTCGACTTCGAAGCCAAGCTTTTCAAGATGCGCCGCCGCGACCTCGGCATGGGGCGCGCAATCGCCCGGCGGATTGTCGGAAGGCGTCCTGACAAGATCTGCCAGGACGCGAACCTGTGCCTCTTCGCGTTGGTCGAGCAGATGCCGGATCGCCGCGTGGCTGTCGCGCTGGGTCATGTCGCTTTCTTGGTTCCTGCCTGTGCTTCAGATCATCGGCAGGTGGCGCGGCCGCGCGCCGCGCGGAAAGGCCCGATCGATCTCGGCAAGGTCCGCCTCGCTCAGCTTCAGATCGGCCGCGGCGGCGTTGGCCTCGACATGGTCGCGCCGCGCCGCCTTGGGGATCGGCAGCGCCGGCGAGCGCGCCAGCAGGAACTTCAGCGCGACCTGTTGCGGCGTCGCGCCGTGGGCCTCGGCGATCTTCTGCAGAACCTTGCCGCCGCCGGAGCGCGCCGACGGGAAGCCGCCGCTGCCGAGCGGGCTGTAGGCCACCACCGCCACATTGTGTTCCACGCACCAGGGGATGACCGCGTGCTCGATCGCCCGCTCCTGCACGTGATAAAGCACCTGATTGCAGACGAGTCCGCCGTCGCCGGCCAGGTCCAATGCCTCCTCCAGGTCATCGACATCGAAATTGCTGACGCCCCAGGACAGGATCTTGCCGGCGCGCTTCAGATCCTCGAACGCGGCGAAGGTCTCCGCCAGCGGGTGACGCCCGCGCCAATGCAGCAAATAGCAGTCCAGACGGTCGGTGCCGCGGTGAGCGAGCGATTTCTCGCATGCCGCA
>ERZ869936.2023-NODE-2023-length-12787-cov-5.675778_pt1 | contig 12787 bp, 17 predicted proteins | sample MGYA00520876_ERZ869936 | MGnify/ENA primary metagenome ERZ869936 (study PRJEB32218, sample SAMN09650985) | biofilter metagenome | isolation source: enrty point of leading RO module | place: Saudi Arabia: Thuwal, RO plant located on Red Sea | collected 2016-02-17 ...
TCCGAATTTCTTGCAGATACCGGTTCAGGCCACCTTCGGGCGAAGGGGCAGGAAGATTGGCGTAGTTCGACATCTCACGTTTCCCTGTCCGCGCCGATGTTGCGACGCTTAACATATTTGGTGAACGATACGGTTCAGTTCAAGACCGAGGCCTTAAAATTACCTAGGTCATCGGATTGAAGCGATTATGAACACTCATCCCGAAGCTCGCCAGTGCCACACGCACCATTTCACGCAGATGTGCACAGCATTTCAAAGGAACGGACTTTGTGTTGAATTTTGCGGCGCATTCTGCAGCGCTGCCAAAAGATGCTTGAAATCCTCCGGTGGTTCACACTCGAATTCGCACCAATTGCCGCTTACCGGATGGACAAAGCCCAAGGACGCGGCATGAAGCGCTTGCCGCGAAAAAGTTGCGGCCACTTCGGCGCCCGGCGCGCCCTTCGGCAATGCGCGTCGCCCTCCGTAGACCGGATCTCCGATGAGGGCGTGACCGACATGTGCGGCATGCACCCGGATCTGATGTGTCCGACCGGTCTCCAACCGGCAATTCAACAGAGCGGCATGATGCCCGAAGGCCTCCACAACCGAGATACGGGTCACCGCATGGCGACCGCCTTGGAACACGACCGCCTGCCGCTGCCGATCGGTCTTGTGGCGCGCCAGCATCGTCGTGACCTTGACGATCGCGCCGGGCTCGAAGCTGACCCCTGGAACCCCCCGCAAGCGTGGGTCGCCGGCATCGGGCACTCCGTAACAGATCGCCCTGTAACTGCGGTCGATAGTATGGTCGTGGAACTGCTTTGCGAGACCATGATGGGCCTGATCCGACTTCGCGACGACCAGAAGCCCGCTGGTGTCCTTGTCGATGCGGTGGACAATTCCGGGCCGTTTCGATCCCCCGACGCCCGACAGATCCCCGCCCAAATGGTGCAGGAGCGCGTTTACAAGCGTACCGCCCGGTGTGCCGGGCGCAGGATGAACGACCATACCGGCGGGTTTGTCGACAACGATTATGTCGTCATCCTCGTAAACGACCCTCAGGGGTATGGCCTGGGCCCTGATAGGGGTGTCCGCCGTCTCTCCGACCTCGACCTCAAAGACGTCGCCCTCGGACACACGGGCCTTGGGATCGGTCACGGCGATTCCGTTCCGAGATACCGCACCTTCCGCCAAAAGCCGCGCCAACCGCGATCGGCTGAGATGCGCCTCCTCTGGCACATCGCGCGCCAGCGCCTTATCAAGGCGCGGCGGCGGCGCTGCACCGATTTCGATACGGATGGTTCGGGACATGGAAGACGAAACGGCTCCGGTCGGTGGAGAGAGAACTCTCAGGTACCTGAAATGGCTGGTCACGGCGCTGACGGTCACCATGATCCTGGGCTTTCTAACCATCGTCGCTCTGTTTGTCATGCGGTTCACCCAGATGAACCGCGTCGAACTCCCCGACGCGATCGTGTTGCCGGACGGGTCGACCGCAACGGCCTTCACACGGGGCGAAGGCTGGTTCGCTGTCGTCACCGACGCGGACGAGATCCTGATCTATAGCCGCGTCACCGGAAATCTGCGTCAGCGCATAAAGATCGATAGCGAAGCCGTCAGCCAGTAATGCGTCAGGCCACCCATCCGATGGTCACGGCACGCACCCAGTTTTCAGCGCCGCGCGCCTTCGCCAGTTGTGCCATGTCCGAGGCGTCGTACGGGACAGCGCAAAGGTCGGCACGCCAATCGCCGTTTAGCTCCTCCAGGATCGCATAGCGCGCATCCGGCGCTCCGGTTTGCTGAACGAACGGCGTTTCACCTCGCGTGTCCAGGTAGGCAGGGCATCCAACCGATCCGGGATTCACGATCAGACGTCCGTCCGGCAGGCGTACGACACGTGGTGAATGGGTGTGACCGCACAACATCACGGGATACTCCAGCCCCGACGCGTGAAACTCGACCTCAGCCAGGTCACGTGCAATCAGCCTGTGCCCCGGTCCGCGGTAATCCAACCAGTTCTCCTCGTCGCTGTCCGGCGTCGCGTGGCACAGGAAAACCTCGCCATTCCGCGCCACCTGGGGCAGGGACCGGATCCAATCCAGGTGCCGCTCGTCGAGATCGTCGAAAACCCAGGTCTCCCACTGGCCCATTTCAGCGGGTGGTCGGTCGATGAGCAATCGGTCGTGATTGCCGCGAACCGTCAGGAAGTTCTTGCGCATCAGCAGATCCGCCGTCGCCCGCGCATCGAATGGACCCGAAAGACAATCCCCGAGGTTCACGACCGTTTCGATGCCACGCCGCCTGACGTCATCGAGGACCGCTTCAAGCGCCGCGATGTTCCCGTGAATGTCGCTGATAACGGCCAGTTTCATTCACGTGCCTATCGGAAGCAAAGGGTGATGGTACCGCCTCCCTGGCTTGAACAGGGGACCTCTGGATCCACAATCCAGCGCTCTAACCAACTGAGCTAAGGCGGCACGACCGCTTCCCTAGCGCTCGTCCCGGACGAATGCAAGGGTCTGATCAGGTCAGATGACGCTCCCACGTCTGTTCCACAAGGGGCACGCCGAAAGAGGTTACGGGTTCGGATTTCGTACAGACAAACCCACTGCGCTGGTAAAGCGCGCAGGCTGCCCGATGGCTTTGGTGGGTCCAAAGCCGAAGCGTGTGATTGCCGGTTGACCGAGCGAAGTCGATGCACTCAGAAAGCAGGCGCTGTCCAAGACCAAGGCCCCGCGCCGCTGGGATCAACAAGAACAACCTCAGCTTGGCGATGCCGGGGTCGCCCGAACGGACGCAGAAGATCGAGCCAAGCCGCTGGCCGTCGGTTTCGGCAATCCACGCCCGCTCGCAAGCCGGATCGCGGTTGCGAATGAAGTCCGCCAGGATCTCTGCGACAAGTGCCTCGAAACTTGCGTCGAAGCCTTCGTCGCGCGCATAAAGCTCGCCATGCTGTTGGATAAGCCAGCCTGCATCGCCAATCCGCAGATCGCGCAGGCGGATGGTGTCAGGATCAATGTCCATGAACCATCCAATCCGCTATTTCAGATCTTGGTCAAGGACCCACGCTTGCAAACCTGTCGGCTGCGGGCTAACTCCGCGGATCATTGCGAGGGATCCGCAGCCATGGGCATTGATAAGGAAAGCGATATCACAGCCAATCTTCAGATTGGTCCGACCAGCCTGGGCATGGTTCGGATCTATGTCGAAGGCGATGGCATAGAGATTCCGATGGATTTCGATCCCGACGAGGCCGAGGAAATAGCCGACGAGATTCGCGCGGCAGCGGCACGGGCCAGACAGATGGAACGGCGTCGAAACCCTAAGGGCCCCAGGAAGCCGTGAAGTCCGGGTCACGCGCCGCGTGCCAACGGATGGCGGCATGCCTCGCGAACTTCTGTATCATGACCTTCCGCCTGGCTGGTGCAAGCCGCGTCTCGGGGCCCATACGCGCGATATGCGCATCATAGGCATCCGCGATGATCAGCCCGGTATCGTCCGGCAGCATCTCGACCGGAAATGCCTCATCGACAGCCCAGAAAAACCTGTCGCACCACTCAAGATAGTGATGCCACTTATGATCGGACCGAAAGTCGGCCGGGCAAGACTTGCACTCGACGATCCAGATCTCGCCTTTTGGACCAAGAGCCATGACGTCGACCCTAAGCCCGATCGCCGGCACCAGTTCCTCGACCGTGACGAAGTCATGACCGATGAGGTGCCGGCAAATTCCACGGGCCAGAAGCTGCCCGGGTTGCGGTTCGATGGCTTTGGTCGCAAGGATCATCCGCTCATTGTGAACAAAGCGTAAACATTCCGCAAGCCCTGGCATAATGCGCGGCCGGTGTCTGACGACACCGGCCGCCAGCGCCTCAGCGATTTTCTCCCAGAATGACGATCGTCTCCAGATCGTACAGCTCCTCGAAAGAAACGCGGTTGTCGCGGTTCCTGTCGATACTGTGGTAGTCGTAGGCCGTCAGGCCCGGATACAGACTGCTCAGCTCCTCCAGCGACGCGAAGCCCGAGCCGTCGAGATCGATCTCGTTCATCGAGACCAGGATACTCGACCCGCTTTCATAGCGCGTCAGGATCTCCTGCGCGGTACCCTCATAGAGCTCGATCTGGCTGACACGCCGATCATTGTTGGTGTCAATATCGTCGAAGTCGGATCGCCGGATTCCCGGATGCGCCGCAGCCAGTTCCGTGAACGTGGCGAACCGGTCGCCGTTGGTGTCGATCTCGCTCATTCCCTGAACGCTGCTCGAGGTCTCCAGATAGCGACCGAACACCGACTGGGCGTCCGGTGCCGAGACCTCGTTCGCGCTCAGCCTTCGGTCGTCATTGACGTCTAGGCGGTTGAAGTCGGACTGCGTGACCGTCGGCAGGACGGCCGCCAGTTCGGAAAAGCTGACGAACCGGTCACCGTTCCGGTCGAAGGTTGCGGTTCCCATCGCGGCCTGGGCGGCGACGGCGGACACGAGTAATACGGGTATAGTCGACGCTAGCAATTTCATAGCGAACTCCAAATCATTGTCTTCAAGTTTGGGAGTGGCGGCGCTTTGCACCGTCAGACATCGGTCAATGAGGCCGACGTGGAATGTATAACGTGTTTTCGCTTACCAGAGGTCGATTCACCGTGAATTCAGCGGAACATTTCAGGAGTATCACGTGAAAAGGAGAAGCGGTCGCGCATCCGTGATCCACCACAGCCGCGAAATGACGGAGAAGATTCGTTTCGACCCCACTTGCAGCACCGGTGCCTGTCTCCTATCTCTCGGCGGTGACGGGCTCTGCCCTTCCCGTGCCGGGGACAAATTCCGGTGGCCTTAAATACTTCCGAGGGAGCTGGCTCTGTCCGGACCGTGGTCCGGTTACCTGGCGCCCACCTGTGCAAACAGGTCCTCGGGAATTGAGATGCCCCTACGGTCGTGGTGGTCCCGTCACTCACCCACACTCATTGGTCCGGATCGTCATGTGCCATCCTGACAATCGTGATCCCGAACTGAACGCCGGCAAACACGATACCATTGAACAGGCTCAGCAGCGCGAAAGCCAGCCAACCGCCTTCGACCTCGCTGACCAGATGACCCAAGTTCGCGACGTTCAAGACGACGAGAAGCATGGAAAAGGCGATGCCAAGCGCCAGACCCGCCAAGCACTGTCTGATGTACAACCGCACCAATCTAGGCATCCTAATCCCGCCCCCTTGCGCCTGACGGCCAGCGCGAACCGGCTTTGTCCTTGAGTTTCCGGTATCCGGAGCGGTTCAATTGAACGAACTCTTCAATCATTCCGCCCACCCCGACCTGTTGACCTTTCAGCCAGAAGAAGCCGGATATAGCACCGATACCCGCACCGATCGCATCGACGATCAGGTCGGTCATCGTATCGACCAGCCCGCTTTTCTGCATGTTCAGACCAAAGATCTGATCCATGCCGAACTCGAACACCTCCCACAGAGCTCCCATGGCGACGGCGAAACAGAACGCGATCACGGCAAGCGCCCAAGGAGGCGCGGCGTATTTGTCGCCCTCGAACAGATAGAAGACGAAGAGGAAGCCGACCACGCCGAAGCCGATTGCGGATGTTCCATGCAGCAGGATGTCCCACCACCAGAACCGCTCGTAGAAATCGACGACCTCACCCAGAAATAGTGTGCCGAAGACGAACAGCGATATCGCCACCAGAAATGTCGGGGGCAGTGTGATCTCGTAGCGCTTTGAAAACATGACCGGAAGCACTGTGAGCAAAAGCGCGGACACCGTCACGAACACATTCGACCAATGCTGTGTGAACACCGCAATCACGATCGCGATCGCGAGTACAAGCCATACCAGCCGTGTCAGATAGGGAAGGTTCGATTGGTTCATGGTCTTGATATGGGTTTTTGGGTCTGCCGAACAATGCTCTTAGATACTACATACAGAGGCATGAATGAGTTCCGCATCGCAACATGGAATATACGCAAATGCATCGGCCTTGACCGCCGGCGCGATCCGCATCGCATTGCGCGTGTAATCGCAGGTCTCGATGCCGATATCGTGGCATTGCAGGAAGCCGACAAACGCCTTGGCCAACGCCCCGCGGCGTTGACGGCCGATCTCATAGAGACCGAAACGGACCTTCTGGTGGCGGATGCCGGTGGGCATGAACCCAGCATCGGATGGCACGGAAATGCGCTTTTGTTGAAAAGAGGGTCCGAAGTCGTAGACCGCCACAGCCTGCATCTGCCCGGTCTGGAACCGAGAGGCGCGTTGATCATGGACGTGTCTGTGGATAGGAAACTGCTGCGCGTTGTCGGTGTCCACCTCGGGCTTCTCAGGTCTTCGCGCCGCGGGCAACTGGCGGCGATCCGGTCGCACGTAGAGGCGCTTGATCCGCTGCCGACGGTGATCCTGGGCGACTTCAACGAATGGTCGGACAGGACGGGACTGGAGCCACTAGTGGGCTTCGAGGTCCATTCGCCCGGCCGCAGCTTTCACGCCGCCCGGCCGGTGGCCTCGCTGGACCGGATCGCAGTCGACGACAATTTGAAACTGGAGGACGCGGGGGTCGTCGAGTCGCGCGACACTCGCGTCGCGTCGGATCACTTGCCCGTTTGGGGTAAGTTTCGTCTCGAGTGACGCGGCATTGCAGACCACGACTTCGACTTCGTCCTGCCGGCCGACACCGAATACGCGCTTGTATCGGTCGATCTGGTCTTTGGGACCCATGGCTTTGCGCGGGTTGTCCGAAAGCTTCACTGTTGGCTTCCCATTGGCCGACGTCGCCTTGCAAACCAGACTGAACGGGGCGAGAGCGTCGCCCGGCACCAGTCCCCGGAAGTCGTTGGTCAGCATCGTTCCCCAACCGAAACTGACGCGGACGCGGCCAGCGAAGCGAGCGTGCAGATCCTCGATCTTTGCCACATCCAGACCGTCGGAGAAGATGATCAGCTTCTCTTTCGGATTTTCACCGCGCTCCTGCCACCAGCGAATCGCAATTTCGGCGCCCTCCACGGGATCGCCCGAGTCGATTCTGATGCCTGTCCAACCGGTCAGCCAATCCGGCGCGTTGCGAAGGAACTGCTCGGTGCCATAGGTGTCGGGAAGGATGATCAGAAGATTCCCCTCATGTTCTTCCTGCCAATCGGCGAGCACCTTGTAGGGGGCCTGCGCAAGTTCCTCGTCCGAAGACGCCAAAGCGGAATAGATCATCGGCAGTTCGTGAGCGTTCGTGCCGATCGCTTCCAGGTCCCGGTTCTTGGCGATCAGGCAGTTGGAGGTACCGACAAACGCCTGGCCCAGTCCTTCGGTCATCGCCTGCACGCACCAATCCTGCCACAGAAACGAATGCCGACGCCGGGTTCCGAAATCGGCAAGTCTCAAGCCCTCGATCTTTCTCAGGCGTTCCGCCTTTTCCCAGGTGCGCGTCATGGCTTGGGCGTATAGAACCTGAAGCTCGAACTTCCCAAGGTCCTTCAACACCGCGCGCGACCGCAGCTCCATAAGCACCGCAAGCGCCGGAATCTCCCACAGCATGACCTCGGGCCAGGCGCCTTCGAATGTCAGCTCGAATTGGCCGTCCTTCTTCTCAAGGTGGTATTCGGGAAGCCGCAAGGCCTCGAACCATTCCATGAAGTCGTAGCGGAACATCTGTCTTTTTCCGTAGAACAGATTTCCGCGCAGCCAAGTCGATTCACCCCGGCTCAGCGACAGGGAACGGATGTGGTCCAGCTGTTCCCGCATTTCGCCTTCGTCGATCAGTTCGGCTAGCCGAATGTCTTTTGTGCGATTGATCAGGCTGAAAGTGACGCGAGTGTCAGGCCGGTTCCGAAAGATCGACTGACACATCAAAAGCTTGTAGAAATCCGTGTCGATCAGGGACCGCACGATCGGGTCGATCTTCCACTTGTGATTCCAGACGCGTGTTGCGATGTCGACCATGGCAGGTCCCCCCGTTACCGGAGTGTTCTGCCTTGCGCATCCTGCGTTTGTCTAGGCCAGAGGCTGCATTGTGTGCCGCTCAGCGGTATTTGCCGCCGTTGGCCGGTTCGTAGGAATCGACTGGTACACCCGGAAATTCGAGGCTTGGAGGTGTGGCGTCGGCTGGAGCCCGGTCGCGCGGATCCTGCGTTTCAGCGAAATCGCGTACGATCTGCAAAAGCCCCCTGTCACGCCCCGCGTCCGCGCCGGGCGGAACACCGCAATTGACCGGTCTGACCGTTGAAGGGTTCGGATGGGCCGCCCCCGGCGGCCGTGGCGCGAATGTCGCGCGGCAGCCTTCGACGTCTGACGAATACGCGGCAATCGCCACCCCATACTGAAACAGCACCACCACGTACATCGAGCTGTCGCCGAACTGGGGAAACAGGTAGTCCGGCGGATTGGTCATGTTGCGGTAGACATATGCGGTCTGACCGCCTTCCCTGATCTTCTGGGTCGGGTTGCCCCATTGCGTACGGAACCGGGTTTCCGTCGTCTTTCCGGGTTCGACGCTGGCCAGCATCGCCGCGCGCACCTGTGGATGATCCGCGACGGTCGTATTCCAGGCAAGCCCGCCGCATCCGGCAAGAAACATCTGAACGACAAGCCATCGCATTCTGCAAATCCTGTTCAGTTCGCGTTCCTCCTAGAAGCGAAACATGAGGAAAGCGTTAATCCTGATGCCAGATACACTGGAAACGGCATGGGAAATCGCTCATTGAAGTCGCATGATCCTCGGTATCGGCACAGATCTCTGCAACATCGACCGGATTCAGGGCACGCTGGACAGGTTCGGTGACCGTTTTCGCAACCGCGTCTTCACCGAGATCGAACAACGCAAGGCGGAACGCCGTCGCGACACCGCCGGCACCTATGCCAAGCGCTGGGCTGCAAAAGAGGCGTGTTCGAAGGCACTGGGCACGGGTCTTCGAATGGGCATCGCCTGGAAGGACATGGCGGTCTCGAATCTGCGCACTGGCCAACCCGTAATGCACGTCACCGGCTGGGCGGCGGACCGGTTGGCTCAGATGACGCCGCCCGGCCACGAGGCGATCATCCACGTGACTCTGACCGACGATCATCCCTGGGCGCAAGCCTTCGTCGTTATCGAAGCGCGCCCCATCGGTCAGACTTCGGATATGCCCGCGTCCGGATCGGGTCGCAGGCTTGCTTGACTCGCCCCGCCGCTGCCCGCAGAAAGCGCCGGTGCGTTTGAGGCAGAGCAGACATGAGTGAAAAATCGGGCACGTTGATGGATGGCGTCATCGAGACGGTAAAGACCATCGTCTATGCCCTTCTGATCGCCGGTGTGGTGCGCACCCTGTTCTTTCAGCCATTCTGGATTCCGTCCGGTTCGATGAAGGACACGCTGCTGATCGGGGATTTTCTGTTCGTCAACAAGATGGCCTATGGGTATTCGCGCTATTCCTGCCCGTTCTCGATATGCCCGATCGAAGGCCGCATCTTCGGCGACACGCCCGAGCGAGGCGACGTCGTTGTCTTCCGGCATCCGGTGAACGGACAGGATTTCATCAAGCGGGTCGTCGGCCTGCCCGGCGATACGGTTCAAATGCGCAGCGGTCAGATGTTCATCAACGGCTCGCCTGTCCCGCAGGTCAGCGACGGGACATTCGTCGAGACCTACGAGCCGCAAGGCCCTGTCGGCTCGCGCCCGGTATGCCTTGAGGGCATCCCTCCCTTGGGGGGCACTTGCACCAAAGAGAAATTCATCGAAACGCTTCCGAATGGTGTCCAGCATTCGGTCCTGGATGCCAACGACGGTCGTTTCGACAACACCGGTGTCTTCGAGGTCCCCGAGGGTCACTACTTCTTCGTGGGCGACAACCGCGACAACTCGACCGACAGCCGCGAGCGACCCGAATTCGGTGGTGTGGGTTTCGTGCCCGAGGAAAACCTGATCGGGCGCGCGGATCGCGTCATGTTCTCCTCTGCCGGCCGGTCGTTGTTTTTCTTTTGGACCTGGCGGCCCGACCGGTTCTTCAAGAAGATCCAGTAATGCGGCTCTCGTCGGACCTGATCGCATTCTCGGAGCGACTGGGCCATAAATTCATTCGCCCCGAACTGCTGGTTCGCGCAGTCACACACTCCTCGATTTCGTCCGAAACGCGCCCCGACAATCAGCGCCTTGAGTTTCTGGGTGACCGCGTTCTGGGCTTGGTCATGGCCGAGGCACTTCTGGAAGCCGACGAGGAGGCCAGCGAAGGCCAGCTGGCCCCGCGTTTCAACGCATTGGTTCGGAAAGAGACTTGTGCCGAGGTCGCGCGCCAGATCGACTTGGGCGCGGTCCTTAAACTGGGTCGGTCCGAGACCAAGTCGGGAGGGCGCAGGAAACAGGCGCTTCTGGGCGACGCAATGGAGGCAGTGATCGCCGCGGTCTATTTGGATGCCGGGTTCGACGCTGCGCGCGATCTCATTGTGCGCCTTTGGAATGATCGCATCAGAACAGTCAAGGCCGACGCTCGGGATCCCAAGACGGCGCTTCAGGAATGGGCGCAGGCGCGCGGATTGCCGCCGCCGGAATATCGCGAGGTCGCGCGGTCCGGACCGGATCATGCACCGACATTCAGGATCGAAGTCCGGCTTCTCTCGGGTCAATCGGCGGTCGCCGAGGCGTCTTCGAAACGCGCTGCGGAGCAGGCCGTGGCAGCGACGCTGTTGTCCACGCTCTCACCGGATTAGTGCGCGTTGCCCAAGTCGCTGAAAGGCGAGCAGCATTACAAGGCTGACGATAAGCATGATCGAGCCCGTCAGGTATGCCGCGCCGGGGCCGCCGGAGGCATCTGCGATCCGCCCGCCGACCGCGGGACCCAACATCATGACGGCGTAATAGGTTGTGAAGAATACCCCCATACCGAACGCGCGTGACCGAGGTGGCAGGACCAGCGACGGCATGGTCATGATCGGACCTGCGGCTAACCCCATGATCAGACCCGTCGCGGCGTAGATCCAGTACACAGGGCCCTGGCCCAGGCCGATCAGAACGGGCAGCAGAGCCGCGCTGACACCCAGACTGAACGCGATAACCGGATAAATCCCGAATCTGTCTGACAGAAACCCACCTACCGGTACGCCGATGCCGACCATAAGCGTGAAGACTCCCACGATGGCGCTGGCGCTGGTCGCGTCCAGGCCTTCGGTGGTCAGAAGAAGCGGCCCGAAACCGAAGACCATCGCCAGCGCCGTGTTGAACAATGCCCAGACGAAGGCTGCCAGAAGCAGGGTGACCACAGGGAAAGCCTCGATGTTGACCTCTGCCGCGACGACCGGTGAACCTGGAGCAGGGCGATAGATCCGGATGAAGAGCGCAAGCGCCACAGCGATCACGACGACGACCCCGGACCAGCCCAGCACCAGCCCTCCGTCCGCCGCCAGCGGCGGAAGCGCCAAGAGAGCCAGCGCGATCCCAAGGGGCCAGGAACTGATGAAAATGCCCATTGCCGTGCCGATTTCGTGTCCAGCAAACCAGTCGATGAGCATCTTGGTCATGACCACATTGATCACGACGCCACCCGCTCCGGCCAGAATGCGGCCAAGAAGCATGAGCCACCAGGTCTCCGCCCAAGCGGCCAGAAGTCCGCCGGCCAGCATCGCGACCAGACTCCACGCGACGACGCGTTTGTCGCCGAACCGCGTGGCGAGCGCACCGCCGGGGATGGCGACGATAATCCCCGGTCCCAGATAAAGGCCTATGAGAATGCCGATATCGGTCAGCGACACGGCAAATTCGGACTCGATGAAGGGCGACAGGGCGGCCACGGATTGATACTGAAACGCCATCGCCATGCGTGCAAAGAAGAGCACGAATAAGATGTACCAGCGCTCACGCATCCGTTGGTCTCCCCCTTCGCTCAAGAACACTCGGAACTTCATCAGGCGCAAGACAATTCGAACGCGCTGGCCTAGAACCGCGAATTCCGCTATCCGCCCTGCAACCGTGGAGAGGTACGCCGAATGACAACCCGCGCCGGTTTCGTCGCCCTGATCGGAGAGCCGAACGCAGGCAAATCGACCCTGCTGAATCGAATGGTGGGCGCGAAGGTGTCGATCGTGACCCACAAGGTCCAGACGACGCGCGCACGCATCAGGGGCGTTGCGATGGAGGGCGACAGCCAGGCCGTCTTTGTCGACACGCCCGGGCTGTTCCGCCCCCGCAGGCGCCTTGATCGGGCAATGGTGGCCGCCGCCTGGGGCGGCGCTGCTGACGCGGATATCGTGGTTTTGATGGTCGAAGCGCATCGCGGAATCACTGCAGGCGTTGAATTCATCCTCGATCGGCTGAAGGAAATCGGCACCGGTCGTCCGGTCGCCCTTGTCATCAACAAGATCGACCGGGTCGAAAGATCCGTGTTGCTGGGCCTGACGGAGGACCTGAACAGCCGTTTCCCTTTTGTCGAGACGTTCATGATCTCGGCTGAAAAGGGGTACGGCGTCGACGATCTCAAGGCCTGGCTTGCCCGTGAATTGCCCGAGGGCCCATGGCTCTATCCCGAAGATCAGATCGCGGACTTGCCGCTGCGGATGCTGGCTTCCGAGATGACGCGCGAAAAGCTGACACTGCGGCTGCACCAGGAATTGCCCTACCAATTGACCGTCGAGACCGAGAACTGGGAAGAGAAGGATGACGGCTCGGTGCGCATCGACCAGGTGATCTATGTCTCGCGGGATGGGCACAAAGGTATCGTGCTGGGCAAAAGGGGCGAGACGATCAAGACCGTCGGTCAGCTTGCGCGCGAGGAAATCGCGGACTTTCTGGGCCGAAAGGTACACTTGTTCCTGACCGTCAAGGTCCGACCCAATTGGATGGACGAGGCCGAACGTTA
>ERZ869936.2024-NODE-2024-length-12761-cov-6.355187_pt1 | contig 12761 bp, 13 predicted proteins | sample MGYA00520876_ERZ869936 | MGnify/ENA primary metagenome ERZ869936 (study PRJEB32218, sample SAMN09650985) | biofilter metagenome | isolation source: enrty point of leading RO module | place: Saudi Arabia: Thuwal, RO plant located on Red Sea | collected 2016-02-17 ...
CCCTGCGAGCCGCCCGGCTCCGAGTCGTGCGCCGGCTCGCGCGGCGCCCAGCCGCCCGTCGGCGGGTGGCACACGGTCGCGGTCGGAGGGTGGTGGCAGCCGCGAGCGGCGGCAGCGTCAGCGCTGACTGTCCCCGGGCGCTTCCGGATCGTTGCCAGCCGGCGCTTCGGCGGCCGGCGACTTGTTGACCGGCGACTCGTTGACCGGTTTTTCGGCGCCTGCTTCCCGGGTGAGTTCCCAGGCGATGAACGCGATGGCCGCGCAGATGACCACGGCGAGGAAGATGATGATCAGCGACAGGAGGTTCATCGCCGCCGATGGTACACCCGGGCACCGGGCGGCGCTCAGTCCTCCCCGCGGCCGGGCTTCGGCAGCCGACCGTTCCTGCGCAGGGCCTCGCGCAGCACGAACTCGATCTGCGCATTGAGGCTGCGCAGGTCGTCGTTCGCCCAGCGCTGCATCGCCCCGAGGATCTTCTCGTCGACGCGCAGCGCGAATGCCTTGCGTTTGGCCATGCTCCCGGGACCCGATCCTCAGGTGTAGAGCGAGCCCGCGTTGACCACGGGGCGCGCATGGTCCTCGCTGCACAGCACGACCAGCAGGTTGCTGATCATCGCCGCCTTGCGCTCGTCGTCGAGTTCGACGATGCGGTCGGCGGCGAGCTTTTCGAGCGCCATGTCGACCATGCCGACCGCTCCGGCGACTATCTGCTGGCGCGCGGCGATGATCGCGGCCGCCTGCTGTCGTCGCAGCATCGCGTTGGCGATTTCGGGGGCGTAGGCGAGATGGCTGATGCGCGCCTCGATGACGCTGACCCCGGCCGTGTCGAGGCGATCCTGGATTTCCTTGCGCAGCGCGTCGGCAATTTCCAGCGGATCGCTGCGCAGCGCCAGCCCGTCGCCCTCGTGCGGCTCGTAGGGGTAGGTCGTCGTCAGGTTGCGCAGCGCCGACTCGCTCTGGATGTGCACGAACTGCTCGAAATCGTCCACTTCGAACATCGCCTCCGCGGTATCGACGACCTTCCACACCACGACCGCCGCGATCTCGATCGGACTGCCCTGTGAATCGTTCACCTTGAGCTTGCCGCTCTCGAAATTGCGCACGCGGGTCGAGACCTTCGACTTCGCGTAGAACGGGTTGGCCCAGCTCAGGCCGGGCTCGCGCACGGTGCCGACGTAGCGGCCGAACAGCTGCAGCACCTTCGCCTCGTTCGGCTGCACCATGAACAGCCCGAACCAGAGGAGCAGAACGAGCAACACCAGCAGCACGGCGCCGACCAGGCCGGGAACGCTCTGGGCGCGGATGGCCAGGTAGACGAAGTAGCCGCTGGCCAGCTGGGCCAGGAACAGCACGACGAGCATGAGATAGCCGGACACCGCCTTGCGGGGAATTTCTCGGTGCATGACCTGCCCTCCGGAAGTTGTTATCAATATGATATCAATTTGATACCATACGACCCCTGACGTCAAGCGGACTGCGGCTGTGCAGGCCCGCGGCCGCCGCGGTTGTGCATTGCGGCCGGCGCCGCGCCCGCCATACTGCGCCGTATCCGCCCGCACAGGAGCCGCCCGTGAGCGCAGAGCCCGCCGACCCCGCCGTCGGGGCAACGGAGCATTCCCTCGATCCCGACGACTGGGACGCCTTCCGCGCGCTCGGTCACCGCGCATTCGACGAGCTCGTCGATTACCTGCAGACCATTGCCCGGCGGCCGGCCTGGCAGCCTCTGCCGGAGGCTGCGCGTGCCCTGTTCCGCGAGCCCCTGCCGGGCAGGGGGATCGGCGACGAGGCCGCCTGGCGGCAGCTCAGCGAGCACGTTCTGCCCTACCCGACCGGCAACGTGCACCCGCGTTTCTGGAGCTGGGTCGGCGGCACCGGCACGCCGACCCAGCTGCTCGCCGACATGGCGGCCTCGACGATGAACTCCTGCAGCCTCGGCTTCGACGAGGCCGCCTCCTCGCACGTCGAGCTGCAGCTCCTCGACTGGCTGAAGTCGCTGCTCGGATTCCCGACCGCGGCCAGCGGGCTGCTGGTCAGCGGCGGGTCGATGGCCAACCTGGTGGGCCTCGCGGTCGCGCGCCAGCACGCCGCCGACTACGACCTGCGCGCGGACGGCGTGGACCTGCGCGAACGCCCGCGCCTGATGTTCTACGGTTCGACCGAAATGCATTCGTCGCTGGTCAAGGCCGTCGAATTGCTCGGGCTCGGTTCGCGCTCACTGGTGCGCGTGCCGGTACTGGAGGACTTCACGATCGACCTCGCGGCGTTGCGCGACGCGATTGCGAGCGACCGGGCCGCGGGCCGGCAGCCCGCATGCCTGATCGCGAATGCGGGCACGGTGAACACGGGCGCCGTCGACCCGCTGCCGGCGCTGGCCGGGCTGGCGGCCGCGGAGGACCTGTGGCTGCACGTCGACGGCGCCTTCGGCGCGTTCGCGCGCCTCGCGCCGCGGCACGCGGAACGGCTGGCCGGCCTCGAGCGCGCGGACTCGGTCGCGTTCGACCTGCACAAGTGGCTGTACGTGCAGTACAGCTGTGGCGGCGTGTTCGTGCGCGACCGGGAGACGCACCGCCAGACCTTTTCGGTCGTGCCCTCCTACCTGCGCAAGCTGGATCGCGGCCTGGCCTCGGGTCCGCTGAACTTCTCCGAGTACGGCGTACAGCTGTCGCGCTCGTTCGTCGCGCTCAGGGCCTGGCTCGCGCTGAAGAGCGCCGGTGCGGAGCGCTACCGGGCACAGATCGAACAGAACATCGAGCAGGCGGCCTTCCTGAGCGGGCTCGTCGACCGGCACCCGGAGCTGCAGCGTCTCGCGCCGACGGCGCTGAACATCGTGAACTTCCGCTACTACGACGCGGGCCTCGACGACGCCGCGCTGGACGAACTGAACGCGGAGATACTGATGCGCCTGCACGAGCGGGGGATCGCGACGCCCTCGTCGACGGTGCTCGGCGGCCGCTTCTCGATCCGCGTCGCGAACTGCAACCATCGCAGCCGCCGGGAGGATTTCGCCGCGCTCGCCGAAGCCACGGTGGCCATCGGGCGCGAACTGCTCGGCCGCTAGCCGCCTACGCCGGCAGGCGTATCTCGAAGGCCGCGCCGTCGCGATGGCTGGTGTCGAGCCGCAGTTCGCCGCCGTGCGCGCGCGCGACCAGCGTGGCGAGGTACAGGCCGAGCCCGCTGCCGCCCGTGTGCCGCGTGCGCGACGGGTCGGCCCGGAAAAACGGTTCGCCGATCCGCTGCTGCTGCGACTCCGGGATGCCGGGGCCGCGGTCCTCGACCCGCAGCAGCAGGTCGTTCGCGCGCACTTCGACCAGCACTTCCACGGGACCGTCGTCGGCAGCCGAGTAGCGCAGCGCGTTGCTGAGCAGGTTCTTGACCAGCAGCAGCACGCGCGCCTCGTCGACGCGCACGCGGCGTGACTCGCCGAACACGGAAACCCGGATGCGCCCGGCGTCGCGCCTGAAGAAGTCGCGGACCAGGCCGTCGATCAATGCCTTGATGTCGCAGTCCTCGAGATGCAGCGCGGCGTGGCGCGTGTTCAGCCGCTCGGCCTCGAGCAGGGTCGCGATGATCCGGTCCATTTCCTCGACGTCCTCGCGCATGCCGGCGGCGTCGCTGCCCTCCTCGTCGGCGTCCCCGAGCATCTCTATGGCAAGCCGCATGCGCGACAGCGGGGTGCGCAGCTCGTGGCTGATGCCGAGCAGCAGCTGGCGTTTCGCATCCAGCATGTTCTGCACGTCATCGGCCATGTTGTTGATGTCGCGCGCGAGGTCTCCGAGCTGGTCCTCGCGGACGACGGTGATGCGTTCGTCGAAACGTCCCTGGCCGATGCGCGCGGCCCCGAGCCGGATTGCGCGGATCGGCTTGAACAGCCAGCGCACCGCGAGGTAGGCCAGGAGCACGAGCGACAGCCCGACACTGACGATGATCGGCACGAGCTGCCGCTGTTGCGGCGTGTCGGCAATCTTCGGCGAGGACACGATGATCGAATGCTGCCCGCGGCCTATGCGCAGAAAGCGGTGATTGTCGAGTTCGGCAAACTCCGCGTCCCTGATGCGTCCGAGCCACGGCCGGGCGGCGTCGCTCAGCACGTCGGCGGACGAGAACTGCAGCTCCTCGACTTCGGGAAACTCGCTGTCCGAGGCCCAGTCTATGGCCGGTCCCGTGATCCGGATGTCGACCGGCACCCGGCGGGTGATGGCGATCGCGCGCGCAATGCGCGGCGGGTCGCCGATATCGTCCAGCACGTAGTCGATATGCAGCGACAGGTGCCCGGATACGAGCTCACGCAGGTCGTCGGTATCGTAGACCCAGCGCAGGGCGGCGATCGAGAACCAGACGAAGGACGCCGCGAGGGCCAGGAAGATGACCAGCAGTCGGAACGACAGTGATCGTGACAGGCGCCTAAGCATGCTGGGCCGGGCGGCCGACAAACAGGTAGCCGCGGCCCCAGACCGTCTGGATGAAACGTGCCGGCTTGCCAGGGTCGCCGAGCTTGGCCCGCAGCCGGGAAATCATGATGTCGACCGACCGTGTCAGGATCGCGGCGTCGATGCCGCGCAGTTCCGACAGTATCTGGTCGCGGCTCAGCTGCTTGCCGGCGTTGCTCGCGAGCATCGTCAGCAGCTCGTACTCCATGGACGTCAGGTCGACCGGCTCGCCGTCCACCTTCACGGTGCGCGCGTCGCGGTCGATCACGATGCCGTCGAAGCGCAGTACGCGCTGCTCCTCCGGATGCGGTTCGACGCGTCGAAGGATTGTCTGGATGCGGGCGACCAGCTCGCGCGGCTCGAAGGGCTTGGCGATGTAATCGTCGGCGCCGAGCTCGAGACCTGAGACCCGGTCGATCACGTCGCCACGGGCGGTCAGCATGATGATCGGTATCGAATTCTTCTTGCGCACCTCCCGGCAGATATCGAATCCGTCCCGCCCCGGCAGCATTACGTCCAGCAGCAGCAGGTCGTAGTCGTGCGAACCCAGCTTCTGCAGCCCGGACTTCGCCTCGCCCGCACAGTCTAGCCGTATCGAGAACCGCCCGAGATAGTCTTTGAGCAGCTTCGAGTGCCGCTCGTCGTCGTCGATAAGGAGGATGTCTGTCATGCGTGGATAATACTCCCTCGCGGACAGGCCGGCGCGCAAATAACCGCCCCGGAAACGATCTGAAACACTCCGTTACGTCGCGGAGACCCTTGCTCGCCCGCGACGGCCCAATATTCGCGTCAGGCAAGCGGCACGGCCACTCCCCCGATCCAGGCCTTCCCCCCCGAAGACCCTAAGGCCGCCGCTTCCTGTTTGAGCGTGCTTTCCCCGATGAGTGCGCTCCTGGAGCCCCGCTTCGGCGGGGCTCTTTTTTTCCCGCGCCGGTTTTTCCTATATTCTGCCCTCCCTGTCCGCGACCTGCCGCCTGGAGTCCGCATGAAGTTCCGTTTCGCTCTGCCTGCCCTCGCCCTCGCCGCCCTCGCCGCCTGCTCGCCCCCGACGGCAAACCAGCCCGAGCCGGAGCCGGCGCCGTCGCTCGAGGAGCGTGCCCGCGCGCTCGCGCTCGAGCACATCGTCGTCGACACGCACATCGACGTGCCCTACCGGCTCGAGGAGGAATGGCAGGACGTCAGCGAAGCGACGGCGAGCGGTGATTTCGACTATCCGCGCGCCGTCGCCGGCGGCCTCAATGCGCCGTTCATGTCCATCTACACGCCCGCCTCGCTCGAGGCCGAGGGACGTTCCCGCGCAGTCGCCGAGGGGCTCATCGACCTCGTCGAGCGCATCGTTGCCGAGTCCCCGGACAAATTCGCAATCGCGCGGTCGCCCGCCGACGTGCGCCGGCAATACGAGGCCGGGCTGATCTCGCTCCCGCTCGGCATGGAGAACGGGTCACCTATCGAGGGCGACCTCGACACGCTGCGGCATTTCTACGAGCGCGGCATCCGCTACGTCACGCTCGCGCACAGCCGCTCCAACCACCTGTCCGATTCCAGCTACGACGACAACAAGCGCTGGGACGGGCTCAGCCCGTTCGGCGAGGAAGTCGTCCGCGAGATGAACCGGCTGGGCATGATGATCGACGTCAGCCACCTGTCGGATGCGGCGTTTTATGACGTCATGGAGCTGACGACCGCACCGGTCATCGCCTCACACTCCTCGGCACGCCATTTCACGCCGGGCTGGGAACGAAACATGAGTGACGAGATGATCGTGCGGCTGGCCGGGAACGGCGGACTGATCATGATCAATTACGGTAGCGCATTCATCTCCGAGGAAGCGCGCGCGTACGGCAGCGCGCGCGGCGACGCCTTCGACGCCTGGCTCGAGGAGCGCGGCGACGAGGACAGCGATGCGCTGCGTGACGAGTTCTACGCCCTGTACGCCGCCGAAAACGGGCCGTATCCCTATGCCACGCTGGCACAGGTACTCGACCACTTCGACCACGTCGTCGAGCTGACCGGCAGCGTGGACTACGTCGGCATCGGCTCGGACTACGACGGCGTCGGCGATTCCCTGCCGGTCGGGCTGAAAGACGTGTCGACCTACCCGAATCTCGTTGCGGGCCTGCTCGAGCGCGGCTACGACGAGGATGACATCGTCAAGATCCTGGGCGGCAACCTGCTGCGCGTCTGGTCGGAAGTCGAAGCGGCGGCCGGCAACTGAGCGCCAGGCGGCGCGAGGGGGAGACCATGTTCAGACAATTCCTGGCGCTGGCCGCTGCGCTGATCGTCGGCGCCTGCGGCGGCGAGCCTCCGGCGGGCGACCATGACGTCGTCATTCGCAACGCGATGATCTACGACGGCAGCGGCGAGCCGCCCTACCCGGGTGGCGTTGCGATCGACGGCGAGTACATAGTCGCGGTCGGCGAACTCGGCGAAGTCCGCGGCACCGTCGACATCGACGCCGACGGCATGGCCGTCGCGCCCGGCTTCATCAACATGCTGTCCTGGGCTACCGAATCGCTGCTCGCCGACGGCCGGGCCATGAGCGACGTCAGGCAGGGCGTGACGCTGGAAATCATGGGCGAAGGCACGTCGATGGGCCCGTTGAACGCGGCAATGAAGGCCGAACTCGCCGAGCGCCAGGGCGACATACGTTACGACGTCGCATGGACGACGCTCGGCGAGTACCTCGAGCACCTCGTCGAGCGGGGGGTGTCCGTCAACGTCGCTTCCTACGTCGGCGCCGGGACCGTGCGGATACACGAACTCGGCTACGAGAACCGCCCGCCGTCGCCGGCGGAACTCGAGGCCATGCGGGAACTGGTGCGCGACGCAATGCGCGACGGCGCACTGGGCGTGGGTTCCTCGCTGATCTACGCACCGCACAACTTTGCCGACACTGACGAACTGACCGCCCTCGCCAGCGCCGCCGCGGAATTCGGCGGTGCCTACATCTCGCACATTCGCAGCGAGGGCAACCGGCTCGAAGAAGCGGTGCAGGAACTGATCAAGATCTCCTCGCTGAGCGGCGCGCCCGCCGAGATCTACCACCTGAAGGCCGCCGGGCGTTCGAACTGGCACAAGCTCGCCAAGGTCTTCGACCTGGTCGAGGCGGCACGCGCGGCCGGCCTGCGCATCTCCGCCGACATGTACAGCTACACCGCCGGCGCGACCGGCCTCGACGCGACGATGCCGTTGTGGGTGCAAGAAGGCGGACACGATGCCTGGGTCGAGCGACTGCGCGACCCGGCCGTGCGCGCACGGGTCGTCGAGGAGATGCACGCGGACAGCAACGAGTGGGAGAATTTCTACGTGCAGGCGGGCCCTGAGAACATCCGGCTGCTCGGCTTCCGCAATCCCGAGCTGCGCCCGCTGATCGGCAAGACCTTGCAGGAAGTGGCCGACGAGCGCGGCCAGGATCCGGCCGAGACCGCGATCGACCTCGTGATCGCGGACGACAGCCGGGTCGATGCCGCCTTCGTGCTGATGTCCGAGTACAACGTACACGCCAAGGCGGCGAAGCCGTGGGTCAGTTTCGGTTCCGATGCGGCCGCGCCCGCCGCGGAAGGCGTCTTCCTGAATTCGAGCCCGCACCCGCGAGCCTACGGTACCTTCGCTCGCGTGATCGGCCGGTACGTGCGCGAAGAGAACCTGATGTCGCTCGCCGAGGCCGTCCGCCGCATGACCTCGCTACCTGCCTACAACGCCGGGCTGCGCGGACGCGGACGGCTCGCACCGGACTTCCACGCGGACGTCGTGGTCTTCGATCCTGACGCGGTCATCGACCACGCGACCTTCGAGAACCCGCACCAGTATGCAACCGGAGTCGCGCACGTGTTCGTCAACGGCGTGCAGGTGCTGGCGGACGGCGAGCACACGGGCGCGACCCCGGGCCAGGTCGTGCGCGGGCCCGGCTGGCGCGGCTGGCCGGACAACCGGCCGCCACCGCAGTAGGCCTCAGAGCGGCGAGGTCGACGGCCAGTCGTCGTCGATCGGGAACGGCCGCGTGTCGCTCGCGAAACTGAGGTAGCAGACGAGCTGGTAGGTGTAGGTCGCCAGGGACTGCCCGGCGGCGGTCAGCCGCGGGTTCGGCTCGCCCGTGAACAGCAGCCACAGCGCCTGCAAGATCACGATAGCGAACACCACGACGCGCGACACGGCGTACAGCAGGCTGAAGATCAGCATGTACAGGAGTCGCATCCAGCTGGACCGCGACTTCACGTTCTGCTCAAGGCTCGACGGATCGCGGCCGGTTTCGGTGGTGTCGACGTTTTCCATGCTTACTCCCGTGCTGGCGGTGCAGACGGGAGCAGTGTAATCGCTGGGGCAGGCGCTGCAAGCGTTGCCCGGAGCCGGCGTATCAGGCGGGGCCCAGGTAGTTCCAGGCCGCGAAGGCGGCGGCGAGCAGGAGCACCATGGTCAGGAGCCGGGTATTGGTGGGCCGGTAGTCGCGCATGAAGACCTGCCGCGGCGGCCGCGGCGCGATGCGCGTGGCGGCGCGATCGACGAGCACCTTGGCATTCGCCATGCCGATGCCGGTCGCGTCCCGCAGCATCTGGATCGCAACGACCTTGCGGCCCTGCTTGATCGCCTCGATGACCTCGGGCGGCAGCTCGTTCTCGGTGATGATGATTTCGGATTTCATGCTCGTTCCGCGGTCTCCGGCCGCAGCAATGCTCGGGAAAATGTAACAGAACCGACGGATTCGAAAGGGGAAATGGGTCTCATTTCGGCGCTCGGCGCGCGCGCTTCAACCGCCTTCCGCGGCGTCCGGCGGCCAGCCGTGGTCGAAATTGTCCCGGTTCGGCATGCGCACCGCGGGCAGGCTCCGTGCATCGAGGCGGGCGTCAGCGTCGACGATTCCGTTCAGGTACAGCAGGTAGGCAGTCAGCGCGTAGTAATCATCGGCGGTCAGCGAGCCCGGCGCTTCGTAGGGCATGGCCCGCCGCAGGTAGTCGAACACGGTCGTCGCGCTCGGCCAGTAGCTGCCCACGGTCTTGACCGGTGCCGGCCCGGCCAGCGAGCCGGCGCCGCCGGCCAGTTCGTCGTTGATGCCGCCGCGGCCTTCCTCGCCGTGGCAGGCGAGGCAGCGGGCCGCGTACAGCCGAGCACCCTCGCCGACGCTGCCCTCGCCCGCCGGCAGCCCGCGGCCGTCCGGCAGCACCGTGAAATCGAGCGCGGCGACCTCGTCCGGCGCGAGCGGCTCGCCGAGTCCCGGGCTTTCTCCGGCCTGCCCCGCCGCGGTCGCGAGCAGCGCGAGCGCCGTCGTCCAGGGTAAACGCCGATTCATTCGCGTCGCACTGGTTGCGTTCATTCGCACAGGGTCTCCCTAAACATAGACATTGCTGACCTGACCACGATCGTCCACGGCCCAGGCCTGGATGCCGTTATAGTGATAGAAGGAATTGCTGGCTCTGCCGGCCAGCACCTGCGCACGCGCCGGTTGCACCGCGCCGGTCTCGTCGGTCGCCCGGCTCAGCAGCACCGCGGGACCGCCGTCCCAGCGCCAGGCGGCGCGGAAACGCGTCAGGCACTTCGGCAGCACGTGCGCATCGAGCTGCGCATCGGCCCAGCTCCGGCCGCCGTCGGCGGAGACCTCGACCCGCCGGATGCGGCCCGCACCTGACCAGGCGATGCCGCTGAGCTGGTAAACGCCGCGCGGGCCGAGCGTCAGCCCCGCCGACGGGCTGGTCAGCAGCGACTTGACGCCCATCGGGAACGTGAACAGCGTTGCGCGTCCGTCCGCGCCGAGGTCCGAGTACTTCGACGTCTCGTCGCGCGTCAGCGCCGGGCGATCGGTGACTCGCAGCGAGCGCAGCCACTTGACGCACATGTTGCCTTCCCAGCCCGGCAGGAACAGGCGCATCGGGTAACCCTGGCCGGGCCGCAGCGGTTCGCCGTTCTGGCTCAGCGCGACGATCGCGTCGTCCAGCATCTTCTCCAGCGGCACGCTGCGGCTCATCACGGCCGCGTCGGCACCGTCCGCGATGACCCAGCGCGCCCCCGGTTTCAATCCCGCCTCTTCCAGCAATACGCCGAGCGGCACGCCGCCCCACTCGCTCGCGGACACGAGCCCGTGAATCTCGCCGCAGCTGCCGGACGGCGGCGTCGGCGCGATCATGGCGCCGCTGTTGCCCGAGCACTCCAGGAACTGGATGCGCGAGACCTGCGGATAGCGCCACAACTCGTCGAGGCTGAACGCGAGCGGCCGGTCGACGAGGCCGCTCAGGACGAGCCGGTGACGTGCCGGGTCGATGTCCGGGATGCCGCTGTGGTGCCGTTCGAAGTGCAGGCGGCTCGGCGTGATGATGCCGTCCAGCTGCTCGAGCGGCGTGCGCGAGACGCCCGAGCCGGTCGTGCCGGGCCGTGAACTGACCCCGACTCGTTCGAGCGTGACGTGCGGGGACGGCGCGCCGGCGGCGCTCATGCCGGCGCCGGGCGCGCGCATCCAGGGCTCGCGGGTCTCGCCGCGCGCGGTCGCGCACAGCAGGCCGGCCGCGGCAGCGCCTGCCTTCAGGAACAGGCGACGGTGCAGCAGGCCGTTGCCCGCCGCGTCGTCGCGGCCGTGGTCGTCGCTCATATCCCCCCCGATCGGCACGGCAACTGTTCCGCGCCGGGTCGTTTTGTTAGCCTGAGCCGCCTTGCGCCCCGCCTGCCGGCATTCTAGGCAAGCACGGCGCCCGGCGGAAGCCGCGGCAGCGGACCGCCTCGCATCACGGAGACCCGAATGAGATTCATGCTGTGGACCCCTGTCGCCATTGCGCTGCTGCTCTCCGCCTGCGGCGATGGCGCCGCACCCGGCGGCGCCGGCGATACCGAGCCCTTTGCGAGCCGCTACGCGGCGATGCCGTCGCAGCCGCTGCTGTTGAGCGGCGCGACGATCCTGACCGGCACCGGTGAGCGCCTCGACGACGCCGACCTGCTGCTGCGCGACGGCCGCATCGCTGCCATCGGCCGCGATCTCGAGGCCCGCGACGCGGAACGCATCGATGCCGGCGGCCTCTGGATCACGCCGGGCCTGATCGACGTCCACTCGCACCTGGGCGTGTACGCGAGCCCCGGTGTGGACGCGCATTCCGACGGCAACGAGGCGACCGCGCCGAATACCGCCGAGGTCTGGGCGGAGCACAGCGTCTGGCCGCAGGACCCGGGCTTCGTGACGGCGCTCGCCGGCGGGATCACGACGCTGCAGATCCTGCCGGGCTCGGCGAACCTGTTCGGCGGCCGCAGCGTGACCATCAAGAACGTGCCGGGCCGCAGCGTCATGGACATGAAGTTCCCGGGGGCGCCGCACGGCCTGAAGATGGCCTGCGGCGAAAACCCGAAGCGGGTCTACGGAAGCCGCGGCCAGTCGCCGGCGACGCGAATGGGCAACGTTGCCGGTTACCGCAAGGCCTGGACGGCGGCGAGCAACTACCGCGAAAAGCGGGAACGTGCTGAGGCCGGCGAAGGCGACGCGCCGGATCGCGACCTGCAGCTCGACACGCTGGCCGGCGTGCTGGACGACGAGATACTCGTGCACAACCACTGCTACCGGGCCGACGAGATGGCCGTCATGCTCGACGTGGCCGAGGAGTTCGGTTATCGCATCACCGCGTTTCACCACGCCGTCGAGGCCTACAAGATCGCCGACCTGCTCGCCGAGCACGACGTCTGCGCGGCCGTCTGGGCAGACTGGTGGGGCTTCAAGATGGAGGCCTTCGACGGCATCCGCGAGAACGCGGCGCTGCTCGACGCGGCGGGCGCGTGCGCGATCGTGCACTCGGACGACCGCTTCGGCATCCAGCGCCTCAACCAGGAAACCGCGAAGATCATCGGCGCCGCGGCGACCGCGGGCATCGACATCCCGCCGGAGCGCGCGATCCGCTGGACCACGGCGAACGCGGCGCGGGCGCTCGGGATTCTCGACGAAACCGGCACGCTCGAGGAGGGCAAGATGGCCGACGTCACCGTCTGGAGCGGCAACCCGTTCAGCGTCTACACGATGGTCGAGCGCGTCTACATCGACGGCGCGCTGGCCTGGGACCGGCTCGATCCGGACGGCAACCCGGTGACCGACTTCAGCCTCGGCACGACCACCGCCGGGGGTGCACCATGATCCGCCGGTTCGCCGTCGCGACGCTGCTCGCGCTGCCCGCCATGGGACTCGCAGACAGCTTCGCCATTACCGGCGCCCGCGTGCACACGGTAGGCCCGCAGGGAACGCTCGATGACGCGACGGTCGTCGTCGAGGACGGGCGCATCGTCGCGGTCGGCCGCGACGTCGACGTCCCGGCCGGGGCGCGGCAGATCGACGGCAGCGGCAAGATCGTCACGCCCGGCCTGTTCTCTGCGATCGGC
>ERZ869936.2025-NODE-2025-length-12758-cov-13.628198_pt1 | contig 12758 bp, 15 predicted proteins | sample MGYA00520876_ERZ869936 | MGnify/ENA primary metagenome ERZ869936 (study PRJEB32218, sample SAMN09650985) | biofilter metagenome | isolation source: enrty point of leading RO module | place: Saudi Arabia: Thuwal, RO plant located on Red Sea | collected 2016-02-17...
CTCATAACCCGAAGGTCGCGGGTTCAAATCCCGCCCCCGCTACTGAAAGCCCCGGTCAGCGACCTGCTGACCGGGGCTTTAACTGTGTTACGAGGTTCTTCTACCTGCGGTTCCAGTTGCTCTTTGATGAGCTACTCGTATGTGCGGCGGCTTCGGCCTGCATGCCAGGGAGCATGTGTTGGTAGGGGTCGATGGTGAATCTGACGTCGTGAAGCCTGATTGTCCAGTTTGAACCGCGCCCAGGTGAAAGCGCAGTGGCACACGCCGCGTGTTTGCCGAAGGGATGATTCGCCGACCCGACCCCCGCTTATGCGCGGCGATGTCGTTCCAGTCCGTCGAGGATGAGTTCGAGGCCGAACTCGAACTCACTGTCGAAGGTGTACCCGAAGGTCGCGGCGTGTTCGTACGCGGCGGCGAGGCTGGGGAACTCCGATGCGAGCTCGATCGTGGATGCAGCTTCGGCCGACTCGTCTTTGCCCCTCAAACCAATGCTGGTCTCCTGGACGATTTGGCCGTACACGTAGCAGTCGAGGAGCCAGAAGGCGTGCGCGGCCTTCTCGATCGAGAATCCAGACGAGATGAGATTCCCGAGGATGGCATCGAGATAGCGCATGGCGGCTGGCCCCTGGAAGCCACGGGACTCCAAGAGGCCGATTGCCCACGAGTGACGACCGAGCACCTCCCGGGCGGAGACTGCCCGTCGACGCATGGCAGTTCGCCATTCGGCTCCTTCCTCCGGGATCTCGATCCGAGACACCACCACCTCGACCATGCCGTCGAGGATCTCGTCTTTGTTGGCGACATGCTTGTAGAGCGACATGGCCTCGAAGCCGAGTTCGGCGCCCAGCCGGCGCATCGTCAGGGCACCCAGACCCTCTCGATCGGCCAGAGCTACCGCGGCGTGCAGGACCCGTTCCTTGGTCAGGGGAGGGCGGGACTCCGGTGTCGCATTCGAGCTCATGACTTGACAAGCTTACTAAGTATCCTGTAGGTTTACAAAGTAATCCAGTCTCTAAAGGAAGACAGATGAAAGCCAAAGCCATTCCGTCACATGGGCAGACCCACGGCCCGCTAGAGGACGGGCGAGTCCCGATCCGCCTCAAACTGTCGGCACTGTGGGCGACGGTGATGTTCCTGTACGCGTACGTGGACATCTTCACGTTCTACAAGCCGGGAATAATCGACGACATCCTGGCTGGGCAGGTGTGGGAGTTCGACATCACACAGGGCTGGGTGGTCGGGGGTCTTGTGCTCATGACGATCCCAGCTCTGATGGTGTTTCTTTCTCTGGCACTGACCGCCGGCTTGGCCCGCTGGGCCAACATCGTGGTCGGGTCCCTGTACATCCCCGTCTCCCTATTCAACACAATCGACGAGACGTGGTCCTACTTCTACGTCGGCGCCGCGGTCGAATTCGCGCTGCTGGCCCTGGTCGTTTGGTACGCATGGAGTTGGCCACGAGTGGCGGAGCTCCGAACCCCAGCCACAGAAGCACGCGTCGTCACCGCACAACCGCGATGAGAGCCTCCGAGAGACTTATCCGATCTAGAAGTAGACCGACGCATAGGTGGAAGAACATGCAAAATGCGACAAGCGCAGACATGGGGCATAGACGAGGGCTGGGGGACGCGCCGGCGGCCTGGACCGGGGCCCTTCGAGAACGGGCCGTCGGCGCCGCCGCGATCGCGTTCGTAGCGTTGTTCGTAATCGAGAACGCGGTGCTGGCCGGGGCGCAGGCCCCTGCCTTCGGGGACCCGATCGAGGACGTGCTCGCCCACTACCACAACCGCGGGGCGGTCGCGATCGCAGTCGGCCTTGTAGCGGTGTACCTTCCACTGCTGCTCGTGTTCGTCACCGGTCTCCATGGGCTCGTCGGGCGTCGCGGGGTTGCAGGCGCGGACTGGTCGCGCGTCGCAGTCGTCGCCGGTGCGACCTTCTCGGCGATGTTCGCACTTGTCAACGTTCTGCAGATCGCGCTTGTGCTCTCCGCCGGCGGCCTCAACGAGCCGAGCCCAGCGTTCGAGCTCGCCTGGCAGGTTCACGCAGCAGCGTTCGCGCTGGCGCTGCCGGCGCTCGCCACGACGGTCATCGGCGTTGCGCTGGCGGCTCACGCGAGCCGGCTGACGCCGCCCTGGCAATGCGTGCTCGGGGTGGTCGGCGGAGCCCTGCTGCTCACCGCCGGAGTGGGCAGTCTCGCGATCGCGGACGGCTCGGCGCTCCTCTTCGTGGGCCTGCTTGGCTTCGCCGCGTGGCTGGTGTGGCTCCTGGCGACCGGCTTGCGGCTGGTACGCGCTCGAAGCAGTTGACCGTCCCGGCAACAGACTTACCTATGGCCAAGGCTGAATGCTGGCTCCCGAGATCGATGCAGTCGCCGCAGCGCTCGGGCGTGCGCCGGGCGAGCGAATGCCCCGATGCGGTCGGCCTGGGCAGGCACACTCACGCCGTCTCCCGGACACGACACGAGATGAAGCAAGGGAGCTTGGCGAAATCCCGCCCCCGCTCCTAATCAGAAGACCCGGGCATTGCCTGGGTCTTCTGCATATTCGATCGCCCGGCCCGCTTTCTCTGCTCGAAAGGCGCTGGCTATGGTCGAAGCCGACTACTTCTGGATTGCCAATGTCGTTTCTTTCGGGTCTGGGCAAAGCCGAGGTGACAACGGCTAGTTCCGAGATCCTCCTCGACCGCCGAGGCGGATGACGTGGCCGTTCGAAGGACAACAGATAGCGAACGAGCCAAGAGATCGACGAGGAGGAGACACCATGACGTCCACAGCTGGTGAGACGGGCGGAACCCGAAGCCAGAAGGATGATGCGAGCCGCTTGAAGCGGCTGGCCCGGGCCGCCGGTGTCTTGTACCTGGCCATCTTCGTGGTCTACCCGCTGTCCACGATGGTGCGATCGACGCTCGTGGTGCCTGGTGATGCGGCGGCCACCGCCCAGAACATCGCGGAGAGCGAGACCCTGTTCCGGTGGGGGATGGCTGGCGAAGTCACCATCTTCCTGATCGAGATTGTCCTGGCTGCTGTGCTTTACGCCCTCCTGCGTCCGGTGAGCCGGGCGCTCTCGCTGGGAGCATCTCTGGCCCGGGTGGCCGAGGGTGTGGTCATGGCCGCAGGGAACGTGTTCACTAGCATCCTCACCCTGGTTGCCGTTGGCGGCGCAGGTTATTTGGCCGTCTTCTCGGCGGAGCAGCAGGATGCGCTGGCCCTTTTCTTTCAGGAGGCCAACGATTACGTGGTTCTGACGTGGGGCTTTTTCTTTGCCCTTTCGTTACTGCTGACCGGATGGCTGGTGTACCGGTCGGGGTTCTTTCCCAAGATCCCGGGTGTGCTGCTCATGTTGGCCGGCATCGGCTATTTCGCCCAGAGTTATGGGACGTTCGTTGCCCCAGGTCTCACCGACGTCCTCGAGACTGTCGTCTTGGTGTTGGCCATTCCTGGGGAGCTGGTGTTCGCCCTCTGGCTTTTGATCAAAGGCGTCGACGAGGAGAAGTGGCAGGCGAGCGCACTCGAAGCCGACCGGACGAGACTCTGAGTAGATCGCGCCCCCCGGGGAGGAGTCGATGAGAGCGCTGCGCAACATCGCTTTCGGTGTGCTCATCGTCGCCGTCTTGATCGTCGGATTCGTGGCACAGGCAGGTTCCTACCTGTTTGGGTTCACCTCCCAGGCTGCGGAGCCTCAGTCTGCGGATACTGAACTAGCGCCGTTTGCCGACGCTGGGGATCACCCAGTGGGTGTCCGCACCCTGGGCGCCGACATCGCACCGATACCTCTCACGGTCTGGTACCCGGCGCTCGAACCGCCGATCCGTGACTCCTCGCTGACTTACGCGTATGCCATCAACATGCTCAGTGCTGACAGCACCACCGCAATCGCCACCTACGAAGGAGACGCCGAACCCGGAGCCGCATACGACCTGGACGACGGTCCCTTCCCGCTAGTTGTCCTCTCTCACGGGTTTGCGATAACCGCCAGTAGCTATGGCTGGCTGGCCGAGCATCTGGCGTCGCATGGCATGGTTGTAGTGGCGCCGCATCACCATGAGTCCCTCGACCCGGGCGGCCTCTGGCAGTCCACCTTCGACCGGCCACAGGAAGTCCAGATGGTTCTCTCCTTCGTTGAGGAGGAGGCCGGGCCAGGAGTCGAGTTCGAAGGGCTGATCGACAGCGAGACGATTGCAGTCGTGGGCCACTCCTACGGCGGCTACACCGCACTGGCCGCTGGGGGCGCACGGCTCGACACTGGCGCATTCAACGCTGCCTGCGATGCGGCGTACGCCACCGACGATCCGCTCGTTTTCCTATGTGATGCTCTGGCTCCACGGCTGGTCGACATCGCCGGAGCTGCCGGTATCGGCTCGGTCCCCGCCGGCCTATGGCCGTCGTGGTCAGCCCGCGAAGTGGATGCAGTGGTCTCGATGGCGGGCGACGCCGCCATGTTCGGCGAGCCGGGCCTGGAAGAGATAACCGTGCCGGTGCTGGCCATCGGCGGCACGGCCGACACCGACTCCCCATTCCAGTGGGGCACAGAGCTCACCTACGACCACGTGTCCAGTGACCGCAAGATCGAAGTTGCGCTCAACGGTGCGGCCCATCTCGTCTTCGCCGGGGATTGCACCAGCGTTCGCCGCATCCTGAGCCTGGTGTCACTCGGGTTCTGTTCGGATCCCGCGTGGGATCGCACCGAGGCCCACATTCTCGTCAAGAACTACGTGACGGCGTTCCTGCTGGCAGAGCTCACGGACGACCAGGCTGCCACGACAGCCCTGTCTTCGGGTCTCCATCAACGCAGCGACGTCGGCTACCGCGCCGAGGGATATTGAAATGCTTGCACGATCACACCTGATGTCGATCGAGCTGGGAGTAGGCCAGTCGTGCGAGGACAGGACAACGTCGTCCACCAGCCGCAACCCAGATCAGTCGCGGAGATGACGGACTACTTCTACACGGTTAGGTGTCGGTCATGAGGGCCGTCGTCCAAAAGAGGGCCGGTTCGCCAGACCGACTCGTCATGGCCGACGTACCCCAACCGGTTCCAGAACCGACCGAGGTTCTAGTCCGGATCCAGGCGACCAGCGTCACCCGCGGCGATGTCGTCATGCGCAAGATGCCCCGACTGGTGGCACGACTGTTCGGCGAGACGCCGAGGTCGATCCCGGGCTACGAGTTCGCCGGAGAAGTCGAGGCCACCGGTGCGAACGTCGCCGAATTCGAGATAGGGGATCGTGTGTTCGGCACGACCAGCGGACTAACCCAAGGCTCCTACGCCGAGTACCTCTGTGTGCCCGAGGACGGCATCTTCACCCACATCCCGTCAAGTGTCGGATACGAAGAAGCAGCACCAATCCCGGTCGGCGCCATGGCTGCGCTGCACTTCCTCCGAGCCGGAGAGGCCGGTCCTGGCAAGAGAGTGCTCGTCAACGGGGCTGCCGGCAGCGTCGGAAGCTACGCCGTCCAAATCGCCAAGAAGTCAGGCGCACATGTCGCCGGAGTCGCCAGCACGTCCAACATGGAGCTGGTCGCATCGTTGGGAGCCGACGAGGTCATCGACTACACGGAGCAAGACTTCACCGAAGGCAAGCAAAAATACGACGTCATCTTCGACGCAGCAGGCAAGACCACAGCCAAGAGGACACAAGCGGTTCTAGAGGAAAAGGGCAGATTCGTCACCACGCAGACACGCCGACGTGAAAACATCGAGGAGCTCCGTACCGTCCGGGACATGTTGGCCAGCGGAGCCATCGAGGCCGTGGTCGATCGGTCCTACAGCCTCGACCGGATATCCGATGCGCACCGTTACGTCGAAGAAGGCCGTAAGCGAGGCAACATTGTCGTCGTCGTGACTCACAGTTGAGGGAACCGGTGCACGGCGATGGCTACCAAGAGTGGATCGGCTGGCTACGCGTATAGCGACTCGAGAGTGGCCCGGGTCCACTCCCGAATCCGAGCTCCCTCGGTCACATCCCAGGCCGCCCTGACGTCCACGATGAACGCGTGCGCGGTGGTGTTGCCGTCAGCCACATCCCGAATGTCTGACTTCCAGGTCGTGGGTCGCTCCAACTTCGGGTACCCACCACCGACCTTGCCCAGCTGGACAGCCCTCGCGGTGATCCGCGAGGCTGTCGTGATTGGCTGCCCGTCGCCAAGGATGGCTTGGAGGGTGATCAGATGGACCGTCACCGACTGGAGCTGGCGAGGGTCGTCGCCATCCGGGTGTTGGGCCATGTAGGCGTCTGACAGCAGGCGATGGCCGATCTTTGCAGCGGTCCGGCCAAAGAGCGCCCAGCATTCCGGGGACGTAGGTACGTAGGGGTGCGTGGGGCCTCCCACCGCCGGAAGCATCAGGCCGCAGCCGGGGCACTCAGATGTCACTTGCAGACCACCGGCATGACAGCGCGGTCATGCACAGCGCTGCCGTCGCCAAGACCGCACCCACGGGCAGCGAGTTCGGATTCGCTTGCAGGTGCTCGTCGGTGGGCCATGCGATATCAATTCCTCCCATCGTTCGTCATTCAACTCTCTTGGGTTCTTTCGCCTGGGAGACGAGGACCGAGCGGTGCGGGTCGTCGAAGTTCGCACGCGCAACCGCCCATGACTTTATTGCCAACGCCCCCAGACGGTGATGGCCGGAAATGTCAAAAGGTAGGCCGGAGCGGCCAAGACTCGGCACGTCCGAATTCATATCTTCATTCCAGTTGCGCTCGATAAGAAGGGAGTCGATATGACCACTCAAGAACAGAAGAATGAACACGGGAGCGACCCGAAAGGCAGCCTTGGGGCCACCCGCTTCCAACCAGGTCGGCGCAATGGCCCCGACGATACGGCCGCGCGGACCTCAACGCAGCCCAAAGCCCAGCGAATGGCCAGATCGGCAGCCATTCTCGCCGCCGTTCTCCTGGGCGGGATCGCCATCCTGCAAGTGGCTCTAGCGGCCGGAGCCCCATGGGGCGGCATCGCCTGGGGCGGCGTGGAAGAAGGTCAGCTTTCGGATCCACTACGGGTGGCAAGCGCAGTGGCCGCCATTGTCCTTGCGTGGATGGCGTTGGTCTTGCTCACCCGTGGCGGGGTGATGCCGAAGACGAAGATCGTGCCTGCGCGACATCTCCGCGTGGAAACATGGGCGATCGCCGTTGTCATGGGTCTCAACACCCTCGGGAATCTGGCATCGGGTAACCCTTTTGAGCAGACGGTCTTCGCGCCGGCCACAGCGGTGCTGACCGCACTCGCGGTGTATCTCGCCGTTCGCGGAGTCGAGACCCGATCCTGAATAGAGGCATGAATATGGACTTTGTTCGGATTGCCACTCTGATACTTGCCCTGGTGACGGTCGGCATGTTCGCCGGTGTGTTCGGCCTCTATTCCAACGCCATCATGCCGGGTTTGCGCCGTACCAACGATCGGACGTTCGTTGGAGCGTTCCAAGCTATCGACACCGCGGTCATCAATCCGCTGTTTCTGTCAACTTTCCTGGGTGGCCTCGTGTTCTCGGTGCTTGCCACCGGGTTTCATCTAGGAGAGGAATATCGGGCGGCTCTTCCGTGGCTCATCGCTGCTGTCATCTTCTATCTTGTTGTCGTGGTCGCCACGCTGGCGATCAACGTGCCCCTCAACGATGGGATCAAGGCGGCTGGCGACCCGGATCGGGTATCCGACCTTGCTGTGGTTCGTGAGCGGTTCAACGAGACGAGGTGGCTCCGGTCTAATCACCTCCGCACCTTGCTCGCCATGGCTGCGTTCGGAAGCCTCACTTGGGCCTTGGTGCTCGTCAGTCGGGTGGCGTCATGAATCTCCTACGGCATGAGTCGTATCGGTCGGAAGGGGTGAGGTGACACTTGGATCCCGTACCCGACAGTTTCCTTCTGACCCTCGCCTCGATCTCGGCCAGCCTCATCGGACTGTTCCTGGTGGGGATGATGTTCTACATCAGCAGTGGTTACGAGACGTATGGGCGGACCCGGGCGGTCGTGGAGCCCTACTTCCGGGCAGCGACCGCGATAACTCTGCTGGCGTACGCGATTCCGTTGACGGTATCCCTGACTCTGGTGGTTCTTCCAGTCGTATGGAGTCGAATTCTTTTTCTGGTACTCGTTCTGGCGCTGGTCATCGAGAACGTTGCCACTGTGGGCACGATGAGGGCGGTCATGCGGGTCGCCAATCTCAGGCTTGTCGCGATGATCGAGATCGTCGGCAGCGTCGTTGTCGTGACCATGGTGGCTCTTCCCGTGGGGCTGGGAGGGCTGAGTCCCAGCCGGGAGGATTTGGTTCCGTCGCTTCTCCTGGGAGTCGGTATCGCCTTCTTCGGCACCGTCGTACTGGTGCTGACCCTCTTCGACATTGCCCGCTTCGAGCGGTCCGAGCTCCCGGCTCCGGCGATCACTCGAGCGATCGGGAAGCTTCGAGCGACGGCCAGTGACCCCCAATCGGATGACGATCTCTTGACAGGGGACGCCGCGGTGTCGCGGCTGAATAGGGACGGTTAGCGGCCGTTCGGCTCCGCGAACCGGCGAACTAAGTCTCTGCAGAAGTGCGGAACTTCCGCGGTGTCTGCCCGGTCCAGGTCTTGAAAGCTCGCGTGAAGGCGCTCTGATCCGAGAAGCCGGTGAGGAAGGCCACTTCGGCGAGGGAGCTGGCTCCGTTCGCAAGCAACGACTCTGCAGCCTCCCGTCGAGCCCGGCTTGCGATCGCCTGGAAGGTCTCTCCGTGCTCGGCGAGCCTGCGGTGTAGCGTCCGCTCGCTCATACCGAGCCGCCGAGCGATCTGGGGCTTGTTGTGGCCTCCGTCGGGCAGCGAATCGGTCACAGCTCTGTGAACCTGTGCAGGAAGGGTGCGTTCGGTTTTGGCCCGCTTCATCTCGTCGAGAGTCGCAAGGATGAAGGCAGACAGGCCCTCGTCGGCTAGGCGAGTGCGGGTCTGCAGGTTCTCGTTGCTCAGATGCAAGGCATTGACCCGGTCGTCGAAGCGAACCGGACAGCCAAAGAAGGCCCGGTGGTGCTTGGTCGATTTGGGCTGCCGGTGCCGGAACGAGACCGCTATCGGCGTCATCTTCGTGCCAGTGATCTGACGGAGAAGCGAGATGTCTGCTGCGAGGGCGCACTCGTTGGCCAGTCGGGCCCCGCGACGGTGGCTGGGTCGGTTCAACACGAACGCACCTCCGTCGGCGACATCGCGAAGCTCGTACTCAACGGTGTCGCTGAGCACGAGGATGTAACGAACCATTCTGAGAAGAGCCTCTCGAACCGAGGAAGCGGTCTTGAAGGCCAGCCCCAGGGCACCGAAGTCATCGACCTCGACAGTCCCGGCGTAGCGAAAGGGAAGAGCGAAGTCCTCCTCGGCAGTAGCGCGTTCGAGGATGTCGTAATAAGCGTCTTCCTCGACGATCTCGTGCCTCCGTCCGATCGGGTCGGCGTGAGGGGATAGGCCAACGCTTTTCAGCAGTTGGTCTCGACTTTCCGGTCCACTGGAGACTTCAGCGATCCGACGTATGACGGCTCCCGGTACGGCCCTCACAATCTGCCTCTACTCGTATCCAATCGCGTCTGTGGTGCTGCGTCGTTGCTCGCTGCAGCAACGACGACCTTCGATTCCGGAGAGTAGCCCGGCGCTCATACGAGGCCGGAGTGCCCCAGGTGGCTCACTCCTCCTGCGCCGCTCGCTCGAGACCCTCGATGATCAGGTCGAGGCCGAACTCGAACGAGTCGCCGAAGCTGTAGCCGGGTTTGAGTACGTGCTCGAAGGTCAGTTCGGCCAGGTGTGGGTATTGGTCGGCGGGGAAGTGGGCAGCGATCTGCTCGGCGATCTCGGCGAAGCCCTCCCCGCCACCGGCAGGAAGTACGGCCTCCTCGAAAGCGAACCCGTAGATGAAGCTGTCGAGGATTGCGTAGGCGTGCGCGGTCATCTGGATCGACAGACCGCCGTTTCGCAAGGTGCCGACGACCGCATCGTGATGGCTGAGGTTGGCCGGCCCCGGTGACAGTCGTGACTCCATGAGGGGCGCCGCCCAAGGGTGACGGTTGAGCACCTCACGGGCGGAGATGCAGCGGCGCCGGATCGCCGACTTCCAATCGACGTCAGTGGGCGGCTTTTCGATCTCGGCGAAAACGAGCTCGACCATTCCGTCGATGATCGCCTCCTTCGAAGGGACGTGGTGGTAGATGGTCATCGCACCCACGCCCAGCCTGTCGGCGAGCTTGCGGATAGTGAGCGCTTCGATCCCGATCTCGTCTGCCAGGTCGACCGCCGCGGTCAGCACCTTCTCCCTGCTCAGTGTTGATCGTTTTGTGTCTTCGGGCATCAGTTCCTTCCCGGGGTTTGACAATCGTACTAAGTACGAGTACGTTTCGCATTGTATTCGTACTTAGTACGAGAATCAAGGACGAAGGAGCAGAGATGAACGAGACCGCAACAACCCGGGTGACGGATGAGGCCGGCGTGGAGACGACACCTGACCCCAATGTCCGGGCCATCGTCCAGGACGGGTACGGGTCAGCGGACACTCTGAGCGTGGGAGTGATTCCGACCCCCGCAATCGCACCCGACGAGGTTCTCATCGATGTGGCGGCAGCCGGGCTGGATCGCGGGGTCTGGCACCTCATGGCCGGCGAGCCCTATCTGATCCGACTCATGGGCTATGGCTTGATGCGACCCAAGAACCCCGTCCCCGGAGCAGATGTCGCCGGTCGAGTGGTCGCTATCGGAAACTCGGTGTCGAAGTTCTCGGTGGGTGACGAAGTCTTTGGGATCGCCCGGGGCGCCTTCGCCGAGATGGCTGCAGCCAAAGAGTCCAAACTCTCCCACCGGCCACCCAACATCAATAGTGACGTCGCTGCCGCGGCAGCAATCTCAGGTATCACTGCCCTGCAGGCACTCACCGAGATTGCCGCGGTCGAGACAGGCCAGACCGTTCTGGTGATCGGCGCCTCCGGAGGGGTCGGCAGCTTCGCTGTCCAAATAGCCAATTCTCTAGGAGCGAAAGTCACCGGTGTGGCCAGCGCAGCGAAAGCCGAGCTGGTTCGATCGCTCGGAGCCTCAGAAGTAATCGACTACGCGACAACCGACTACCTCGACGGCATGACCAGGTATGACGTCATCATCGACATCGGCGGCAGGAACTCCCTCCGTCGACTGCGAAAGGCGCTGAACCCGAAAGGAACCCTCGTCATCACCGGAGGTGAAGGCGGTGGCCGCTTCACAGGCGGGATCGGGCGTCAGTTGAGAGCACTCATGCTTTCTCCATTCGTCTCCCAGCGTCTGACGATGTTCATCAGCAAGGAACATCACAGCTACATCGATCGTCTCGCAGCACTCATGGAGTCCGGCGACGTGGTCCCGGCCGTGAATGAGCGATTCGGGTTGGCCGACGCCCCAGAAGCGATCCGACAGCTAGAGGCCGGTCAGATAGCGGGCAAGGCCGTGATCGTCGTGGAGAGCTCATGAGCGACAGTGCTATTGAGGGCCAGCTGCGAAAGGTTGTCCCCTGGCTCTGGCTGGCCATGTCGCTGGCATGGGCCGTCGTGATTGTCGTCACCGATGAACTCGCCTGGCCTTTGGCGCTCTGGATCGCAACCACCGTCGGGCCTCTCATCTATCTCAATAATCCAGGATCCAACCGGGCTCAAAACCGGGGCAGGAAGGGAAACCGCAAATGACTACCAACACACTCACCATTGACACGCCCGAAGCAGGAGAGCCCACCGGCACCTGGTCACTCCGGCGCTACGCAATCGTGGCGGGCATCGGATACGTCGCTCTGTTCATCCTCGCGATCTTCGCCAACTTCTTTGTCCGGGAAGGCCTAATTGTTGGAGGCGACGCAACCCAGACAGCGGCCAACATCGTCGGGTCGGAGGGTCTATTCAGGCTTGGTCTCGTCAGCTTCCTGGCGATCTTCCTCATCGATGTGGTTGTCGCCTGGGCGTTGTATGTGCTTTTCAAGAAGGCGAATGAGAGCCTCTCGCTGGTGACTGCATGGTTCAGGATCGTCTACACCGTGTTCTTGGGGGTCGCCGTGATCTTCTTCTTCCAAGCCCTGCAGTTGCTCGACCGAGCCGAATTCCTCACGGTGTTCAGCGCAGAGCAGTTGAACGCTCAGGCGTTGGTCGCGCTCGATACCTTCAACTCGACCTGGTTGGTCGGCCTCGCCGCCTTTGGTGCCCACCTGATCCTGCTCGGCGTGCTCGTCATCAGATCCGGCTGGACTACAAGGATTCTTGGCTACGTCCTGATCGTGGCCGGGCTCGCCTACGTCGCCGACACCGTCGCTCATTCGCTACTCGCGAACTACGTCGACTACGAGACGGTGTTCCTTGGCATCGTCGCGGTGCCGTCCGTTCTCGCCGAAGGCTGGTTCGGGCTATGGCTGCTCGTCAGAGGGGGCAAAGGCCACATTGCCCCACGGATGACAACGTCGAGGAGCGTGGCGGGCTAACTTCGTCTGGCGGTGCAGCGTTGGAGGGGAAGTGGGGGTAAGGCGATCGTCGCTACTCAGCCGACGCGTCCGGTTTCGTAGGCCCAGATCACAACCTCGACGCGGTTTCTGGCCTGAAGTTTGGTCATCAGGCTGGCGACGTGAGTCTTGACAGTGCTTTGGCTGATGAAGAGGTTTTCGCCGATCTCGGCGTTGGTCTTTCCCCGCGCGACTTCGGTGAGGACTTCCTCCTCACGTTCGGTGAGTGGGTCGATGGGTTGGGCCGGGGCAGATGGGCGCTTGGTGCTTGCGAACGTTTGGAGGAGTCTGGCCGTGACGTTGGGGGCGACGAGGGCG
>ERZ869936.2026-NODE-2026-length-12753-cov-15.944479_pt1 | contig 12753 bp, 11 predicted proteins | sample MGYA00520876_ERZ869936 | MGnify/ENA primary metagenome ERZ869936 (study PRJEB32218, sample SAMN09650985) | biofilter metagenome | isolation source: enrty point of leading RO module | place: Saudi Arabia: Thuwal, RO plant located on Red Sea | collected 2016-02-17...
GCTCTTCGACGGCAGTTCGGTTGCCGGCCTGAGGTCCGCGAACGGTCGGCGATGAGGGGCGGAGAGCAGATGTCCGCCAGAGGTCTCCAGACCGCATGACGGGGGCGGTGTGTACTCTCTGGCGGATGCGGCGGAAAGAGCCGTCGCGGCCCCGGCGTGCCGCTGCCTCGGACCGGCCACTCCTGGGCTCGACGACCCCTGTCCGCGGTCGCCTCTCTCGTTGCTAACATCCGCCAAGTCATGACTTTACGTCCCGAAGAGATCCGCCGGGTGGCGGAGCTGGCGCGACTGGAGCTGTCGCCGGAGGAGGAAGCGCGCTACGGCGCGCAGCTGGCGCGGGTGGTCGAGTACATCGACCAGCTGAGCGGATACGAGCCGAGTCGCCACCCACGGGAGGAAGCGCTGGTCGAGCAGCCGGACGAGGTGCAGCCGTCGCTGCCGCTCGAGCGTTTCCTCGACAACGCGCCGGAGCGCCTCGACCGGTTCCTGGTGGTGCCTCAGGTGAAGAAGGTCGACGGTGGGTGAGGCGCGGGGCCAGGGGCCCGAGCTGCTCGATCTGACGGCGCAGGAGATCGCCTCGCGGGTCCGCACCGGTGAGGTCACCGCGGCCGAGACGGTCGACCTCGCTCTGGCGCGCATCGCCGAGCTCGAGCCGCGGGTCGGCGCTCTGCTGCGACCGGGTCAGCTCGACGATGCGGCGCGTCGTAGTGCCGAGGCGATCGACGCGCGCCGCGAGCGCGGTGAGTCCCTCGGCCCGCTGGCCGGGGTTCCGGTGGTGGTCAAGGACAATCTCTCGATCGAAGGCCAGCCGTTGACCTGCGCCTCGCGCATCCTCGACGGCTACGTGGCTCCCTACGATGCGACGGCGATCGCCCGGCTGCGCGCCGCCGACGCGGTGATCGTCGGACAGTCGAACATGGACGAGTTCGCCATGGGCAGCTCGTGCGAGAACTCCGCGGTGCAGCAGACGCGCAACCCCTGGGACCCGGAACGGGTGGCCGGCGGCTCCTCGGGTGGCTCGGCGGCGGCGGTGGCCGCCGGCGAGGTCCCGCTCGCGCTCGGTTCGGACACTGGCGGCTCGGTGCGTCAGCCGGCGGCTCTGTGCGGGGTGGTCGGTTTCAAGCCCTCGTACGGCCGGATCTCACGCTACGGCCTGGTCGCCTTCGCCTCCTCGCTCGACCAGATCGGACCGATCGCACGCTCGGTACCGGAGGCGGCGCTGCTCTACGAGAGTCTGGCCGGTTCCGATCCCCGCGACGCGACCTGCTCCGAGCGGCCGGTGGAGGGACTTGGCGAATCGGCGGCAGACGATGGCGGGAGGGCCGCTCCTCCGACCCTGGAAGGGCTGCGGATCGGTCGCCTGCGCGAGATCGACTCTTCGGGCCTCGAGGACGAGGTCGCGGCGCAGTGGCAGTCGACCCTGCGGCAGCTGTCGGCCTGTGGCGCCGAACTGGTCGACGTCTCGGTGCCGAGCCTTCCTGCCGCCGTCGCGGTCTACTACGTGATCGCCAACAGCGAGGCGAGCGCCAACCTGGCGCGCTACGACGGGGTGCGCTACGGCCGACGGGTCGCCGGCGGCGGCTCGCTGCGCGAGCTCAACCGGCGTAGCCGCAGCGAGGGCTTCGGACCCGAGGTCAAGCGTCGGATCATGCTCGGCACGTTCGCCCTGTCGAGCGGCTACTACGACGCCTACTACGGGCGGGCCGTCGGTGTCGCGCGGGCCATGAGCGAGCAGTTCGAGAGCGCCTTTTCTCAGGTCGACCTGGTCGTCACGCCGACCAGCCCGAGCGTCGCCTTCCGGCTCGGCGAGCGCGTCGAGGACCCTCTGGCGATGTACCTGTCCGACGTCTTCACCACTCCCGCCAATCTCTGCGGGCTGCCGGCGCTCTCGGTGCCCTGCGGCCTCGGCGGCTCCTCGGGCCTGCCGCTTGCGCTCCAGCTCCTGGGCCCGCGCTGGGCCGACCGCGAGGTGTTGCGCGCCGGGGCCGCCTTCGAGAGCGCTTCGGGCTGGAACCGACGCGTTGCGCCCGGCGCGGCGGCAAGGGAGGAGTCGTCATCCGCCTCTTGAATCCTCTCGCAAGGGAGGCGTTCCGTCGTCCGCGCCGGCTCGCCCGGTTGCCGCTGCAATTGACGGCGATCGGCTTCGTGCTACAGGTGGTGCTCGGCCCTGCCCTCGGACCGGCGAGCAAAGCCGAGCTCGCGGCACAGATAGGCGGGGAGTCGAAGCGGGCCGAGATCGAGCCCGGCGTGGTGGCGAACCTGCACCCCGAGCACGGCCTGATCCTCGAGGTCCTGCCCCAGCCGCGCGAAGGGCTGCTGTCGCTCACCGAGCGTCACTGCGGCTCCCGCGACCGCGTCGACCTCGTGCGCCAGGCGAACGGCGGCGTCGAGCAGCTGCTGGGCGGCGTGCGCTATCGGATCCCGGCCGCGTGTCTCGAGGAGTCGCAGCGCCGGGCCGCCCTCGCCGCGATCTTCCCCGCCGACACCATCGAGTCGGAGGGGTGGCGACACCAGGTCGGGCTGCCCGACGCAGGGGGCCGGGTCGAGACGCTGTGGCGCGTCGCCGAGTGGTTCACCGGCAACGGCCAGAACTACCGCGTCCTGCGCGAGGCCAACGGACTGCGCGACGAGAGTGTCGAGGTAGGCCAGCAGGTCCTGGTGCCCCGTGAGCTCTTGCGCCCGGTCTTCGCCCAGCTGCTGCCGGCCGCCACCGCTGCTGCGCGCGTCACCGCGACGACGTCCCATGCGGCACAGGAGCCAGCGCCGTCGACTCGCGCGGTGTTGCCGATCGAGACCGCGAGCGGAGATCTCGGCTACGGCGAGGACGCGCAGGGCCAGTACGCCCTCTACCGGCTGCGCCCGGGCGAGGCCCTCTACAGCGCCGTGGTGGTGCGTTTCACGGGCCGTCTCTTCGCCGCCGACGTGACTCCTCTGGCCCACGACATCGCCCGTCGCAGCGGCATCGACGACGTCACCGACATCCCCGTCGGCTTCGGCGTCAAGATCCCCTTCGATCTGCTCTCTCCGGAGTTCCTGCCGTCCGACCATCCGCGCCGCCGGGAGTACGAGGAGGGGCTGCAGGCTTCGGCCCGATTCGCCGCGCGCACCACGGCGAGGCACCTCGAGGGAGTGGTGGTGATCCTCGACGCAGGTCACGGAGGGCGCGACGTCGGCGCCTCGACCGGCGGCGTGTGGGAGAGCCTCTACGTCTACGACATCATGCTGCGCACCAAGCGCCTGCTGGAACAGCGCACCGGAGCCACGGTCTACACCACCACCCGCGACGGCTCCGGCTACGAGATCCCCGATCGCGACGTGCTGCCCTTCTCGCGCGGCCATCGTGTGCTCACCGATCCCCCCTACTCGATCGAAGAGGCGCACATCGGCACCAACCTGCGCTGGTACCTCTCGAACAGCATCTACGAACGCGCCAAGCAGGCCGGCATCGACAGCCAGAAGGTCGTCTACCTCTCGATCCACGCCGACTCGCTGCATCCGAGCGTGCGCGGCGCCATGGTCTACGTGCCCGGTCTGCTGCCGATCCCGACCAGCTACGGGAAGTCCGGCACCGTGTACGCCTCGCGACGCGAGGTTCGTGAGAGCCCGCGCGTCTCGTTCTCCAAGCAGGAGCGTGTGCGCAGCGAGGGTATGTCGCGGGACCTCGCCGAGGAGATCATCCGCGGCTTCCGCTCCGAGGGCATCGCGATCCACCCCAACAAGCCGGTTCGCGACCGCATCGTGCGGCGCGGCGGACGCCCCTGGGTGCCGGCGGTGCTGCGCTACAACCACGTTCCGGTGAAGGTGCTGGTCGAGGTCTGCAACCTGGTCAACCCAGAGGACCTGAGGCTGGTGCAGACGCGGGCCTTCCGCCAGGACGTCGCCCAGGGACTGGTGCGTGGTCTGCTCGAGTACTACGGCAGCGACGAGGCCGACGCCGGTCAGAGGGTGGCCGCCTCGCGCTGACCGCGGCGCGCCGGCGGCTCCGTCGCCGGCGTCGACCGGAGCCGGCAGCCGCGCGCAGAACCCGGAATTCCGGGATCGCTGCGGGAACTTTCCGCCTGCGGCGGGAGTCCGACAGGAGTGAGATGACCTCGACCACCGCCAGCCAGACGGGAGTCCGGCGGGTCGGCCTCCCCGTCGCCCCGATCGCCCACATCCGAATGGCGCCCGCGATGCCAGCCACCGATCAGCCCGCGCCGCCCAGCGGGGCGACTCTCGAAGCGGCCAGCCCGCGCCAGCGCGAGCGCGCCCTGGTCGAGCGACACAGGGCCGGTGATCGGTCGGCCTTCGACGAGTTCTATCGTGACCACGCCGCGCTGGTCTTCAACCTGACCTTCCGCCAGTGCGGAGATCGTGAACTCGCCTCCGATCTCAGCCAGGAGATCTTCCTCAAGATCTGGCGCAGCCTGGGGCGATTCCGGGGTGGATCCAGCCTCAAGACATGGACCTACAGGGTCTCGATCAACCACTGCCGCACGCGTCTGAGCCGTCGCCGGCCCGCCGTATCGCTCACCCAGGATGGCGGCGAGGAGATCGATCTCCGGGATGCGCGACGCGGACCCGAGGAGCGGGCCGTGGCTCGCGACCAGGCCGAGCTGCTCGCCCGAGCGCTCCCCGAGCTCGACTCGCAGTTCCGCGAGGCGGTGATCCTGCGCGATCTCGAGGATCTCTCGTACCAGGAGATCGCCGAGGTGCTCTCGGTGCCGATCGGGACGGTGCGCTCGCGCATCGCACGCGGTCGCGAGCAGCTGCGCAGCGTGCTCTCCCGGGAGCAACTCCGGCACGAGGTCGGCGCCACCCGCCATCGGGGGCAGGCAGCGCCTCCCGCGCCGACCACCCGTGAAGGGACCCAGCGATGAGCGCCCACCACCTCACGGTCGACGTGCTCTCGGCCTATCTCGACCGCGAGCTCGCAGAGAACGAAGCCGCCGACGTCGCCCGCCATCTGGACGGCTGCGAGTCGTGCCAGGAGCAGCTCGAGGGTCTGCGCTCGGTGGCCTTCGGTCTGCGTGAGACCCCTCGACTGACCCCACCTCCGCTGATGGAGCAGGCGGTGCGGCGACAGATCCAGCTGGTGGATCGCCGACTCCCGGCGTGGAAGCAGCCGCGCCTGGCGGGCCGGCTGAACTCCAACCTCCTGCTGCTCTTCGCCATGGTCATCGCCTTGGCGGTCGTGGTCGGCCTGTTCGGCGAAGCGCTCGAGAGGCTCGAGCAGAACGGACCTCGGATCGTCGCACCGGCCGGTGGTTCGCTCGCTGACGCTGCACCGCCCGAAACGGCGCAGCAGCGTGTCGAGGGAAGGCTGTTCGAGCTGCAGGGCGGCATCTGGCGCGAGAACGGCGCCGTGGCCCCTTCGCGGACCCTCGAGGCGACCGAGGTCGAGGCTCTGCTGCAGAGTCGACCGGGTCTGAGCCAGCTGCGCGGTGGCGACGTCTGGCTGCTCTGGCCGGAAGCCGACCGTGGCGGCGCCGAGGCCCCCGCCGACCAGGCGCCGACCGTGCGCATCGCCGCCGAAGACCTCGACGCGGCGGCCGCCGATCCCGATCCGGCGCGTGATCCGGACCTCGATCCGGATCGCGACTCGGATCGCGACTGAGAGCTCGGCTCGGCCGCTCGCCTCCTCAGGCGAACGGTTCGATCCTCGCGATCGTGTAGCTGGCGCCCTGCAGCTCGATCTCGTCGCCCACCGTGCGTCCGAGGATCGAGCGTGCCAGTTCCGATTCGTGCGAGACGATGCCGTTCTCCGGATCGCTCTCCCACGGGCCGAGAATGGTCAGTGAGCGTTCCCCGCGCTCGCCTCCCTTCAGCAGCAGCCGGGTGCCGACCCTCACCTGGTCGGCTCTGATCGTCTTCGGATCGAGCAGGGTGGCCCGGGTGATCTGCTCGTTGAGCTGTCCGGCTCGCACCGCCAGGTACTCGTGACGCTGGCGCGCCGACTTGTACTCGAAGTTCTCCCGCAGGTCGCCGTGCTCTCGCGCCACCTCGATCGCCTTGCGGTTGGCCGGGATCTCCTCCTCGACGAGCTGCTTCAGCTCGGCGCGCTTCGCCTCGAACGCCTCGACGGTCGCGTACATCGGCTCCTCCTCCTCTGCCTCGAGGCTCGGGAAGCGCAGGTACAGGGCGGTCAGCAGCGGCTCGCGGCGATAGTCCTCGAGGCCGCGCGAGAGCTCGATCGCACGCTTGGCGTCCTGCGCCTCGTCGAGGTCGAGATCGCTGAGGATGCGCGGTACCGAGCCGCCGGAGTCGCAGAGCACCTCGAGTCGCGGCCGGTAGGGAGCGAAGGCCTCGTCGGCCAGGCCGGTGAGGATCAGCCGCAGGATCCTCGGGCCGCGGCGACCGCGCAGCTCCGCATCCTCGGCGGCGCGCTCGGCGACCCAGGTGGCGGCTGCGGGTGTCTTCTGGGGTTGCACCAGGGCCTGGTCGTAGAGCTCGTCGAGCTCCTCGCGGCCCTCTTCGGCGAGAGCCTCCGCGAGGAGGTCGAGAGACTTGGGCTCGGTCTCGGCGAGGAAACGGCGCCGGAAGACGTCGCGCCAGTCGTCGCGCTGACGCAGGATGTCGTAGGCCCGCTCGCGAAGCACCCGGTTGTCGATCTGGGCCAACATCGGCAGTGGGTCTTCCAGCGCCGCGAGCGCCTCGTGCGGTCGCCAGTCGACCTTCGCGCTGGTCCGGTCGAGCGCATCCCAGACCCGAAGCGCCGTCGCCGGGTCGGTTTCGAGCAGCTCCTCTCCGATCGGGCTCAGCTCCGCCGCCATGCGGTGGAGCAGATCGTCGTCCTGCTGGTTGGCCCGACGCAGCAGCTCGAGCCTGCCGTCGAGATCACTGGCCTCGAACTGCTTCCACACCGTCTCCGAGGCGTCGTCGGCCGACTTCGCCCAGGTGTAGGTCGCCTTGGCGCCGCTTCCGGTGGTGACCACCTGAGGGTGCTTGCGCGCCGTCGTCCACCACGACGACCAACGCTTCTCCTCGATCACCCCCACCACCGCAGCCTTCACTTCGGCTCCGGTCATCGGCCGGTCGTAGGACTCGAGCACCTCGCGCAGCAGCTCGGCCGGCTCGAGCGCCTGCAGACTCTCCAGATCGGTGAGCTTGCGGTGCAGGACGTGGCCTTCGGCCAGCACCTCGAGGAGCTTGCCCGCGGCACGGAAGCCGACCGGCATGCCCTGGATCTTCTCCAGATCGACCTTGAGGGTCTGCAGCGCGAGATTGACCTCGACGATCCTGCCCACCCCCTTGCCCTCCATCGCGACGACGGTGCCCTCGCGGTAGTTGAGCAGGTTGCGCAGACGGTGCACCTTGTCCCAGAGCTTGGGCGTCTCGTCCTTCTTCTTGTCCAGTCCCACCGCCGGCATCAGGATCTCGAGCGCGTCCTCGCGGCCGGAGTAGAGGCGGGTCACGGTCTCGATCGCCGCGTCGTGGATCGAGCCGCTGCGCAGGTAGCGCTTGCCGCTGAGCTCGATCAGGTCGAGACGCTGCTCCCACAGCTCCTGTTCCCGAAGCTGCTCGTCGAGCACGCCGAGCAGGGTGGCGGCGCGCGACTCCTCACCGAGGCTCTCGAGCGCCTGCACGATGCGGAGGAAGAGCTCGAGGGCCTCGGGGCTCTCGCTGGCCAGCCCGAGCCACTCGTCCTCGAGCCGGGAGTAGTCCTCGGCCACCAGAGCCTCTTGGATCGCTTCGGGTATCTTCAACGCTGGCCTCCCTGTTCGGGGGAACGGATCGAACGGATCGAGCGGACTCGCGTCGCCGCTCCGTGCGACCTGATCCGTCGCCGACGGCAGGCGTCGCGGCGGACGGTCCGGATCGACGCTCGGGCGAGTCGTCTCTGGCGGCCTTCGGCAGCGTGGCCTACGGCGCCGGCGGCCGACGCGTGCCCCTCGCGGCGTCCTCGGGGCTGCGCCAGCCGAGCCCGCGAACGTATCAGACTCGGCGGCCGCCGAAGGCAGTTGCGCGCAGCGGGTGATCGGAGGATGTTCCAGCGATGGTCGACAGCGAAGGCGGATCGGGTGGCGCGGGACGCGCTGGGCGAGGCGGTGGCTCGCCGCCCAGCGCCGACGAGGCGACCCTGGCCGCCCTGCGCGAGTGCGGACATGCCGAGCTGGTGCAGCGTCTCGAAGAGGCGACTTCGATGGACGTGCCGCGGGCTCGGGCCGTCTTGCGCAATCCTCACGCCGACGCGGACTGCATCGCGCGCCTGGCGGAGTTCCGCAACCTGCATTCGGCGTACGAGTTCCGCCGCGACGTGGTGCTGCATCGCAAGTCGCCACCGATGCTGGCGGCGCGCTTCCTGCCGGCGCTCTACTGGCGGGACCTGGCGCGGGTCGGCAGCTCGGTGGCGCTTCGCCCGGCGTTGCGACGCGGTTCGGATCAGCTGGTGCTGCAGCGGCTGCCGCGGCTCACTCTGGGCGAACAGATCGCTCTGAGCCGTATCGCGGGGGTCGGGCTGCTCGCAGAGCTCGGACGATCGCCCCAGCCCAGGGTGGTGGGGGCGCTGCTCGAGAATCCCCGTCTCACCGAAGGGGTGGTGCTGCGGATCGTCAGCTCGACATCGACCTCCGCCGCGATCCTCGAACTCGTTGCCGGCTCGCGCTGGGGCGCCCGCTACCCCGTACGTCGGGCCCTGTGTCGCAATCCGAGGACGCCGCTGCAGCGCGCCCTGTCGCTCGTCGCGACGCTGCGCAAGGTCGATCAGCGGGCCCTGGTGGGCGACGCGTCGGTACCCCAGGCGGTGCGGCGACGAGCGCGACTGCTGTCGCAGGGGCGCTGACCGTCGCGGCCGCACCCGAGCGCTGGCGGCGGGAGCTCCGGCGTCGCCGCCGCGTTCGCGGCTGGCTTTGCGCCTCGCCGGGCGCGGAGCGATAATCGAATCATCGGGGAGCAGTGCGAGGCCTCCCCGATGGCCCCGAACCACCCAACCCCGGGCGGCCTTCGGGTGATGCGTCATGCTTGTCGGAAGTGAGCGACCCTTGGCCGAAGAAAACAGACCCTGGGAGAAGGATCCGGACGGCGGCTCGTTCGGATCGTGGTTGCGCCGCCAGCGCGAGGTCCGCGAGATCACGCTGCGCGAGATAGCCCAGGAGAGCAAGATCAGTCTGCGCTACCTGGAAGCCATCGAGCAGGATCGCGACGACGTGCTCCCGGCGCAGGTGTTCGTGCGTGGGTTCCTGCGCGAGTACGCGCGTTTCGTCGGGCTGGATCCTGACGAGGTCGTCAACTTCCACATGGCCTCGCGGTCGAACGAGGAGGACGTAGAGGACGAGGCGTCGCCTCGCATCAGCGAGCGACAGAGCGGTGTGCGCCCGATCTGGCTGCTCGCGGCCCTGGCGCTGGTGCTGGTGGTGATCGCTGGCTTCTCCTATCTGACGCGTAGCCGCGAGGGGCGCCCGAACACCCTGGTGCCTCCCCAGAGCGCGCCGGCGCCGCAGCCACCGGTGGCCGAGCGGGAGGTCATGCAGCAGTCGCCGATCCGGCTCGCGATGGACTTCACCCAGACCAGCTGGGTCTCGGTGACGGTCGATGGCGAGAGAGCGGTGAGTGAGCTGCGCGTGCAGGGCGAGTCGCTGCGCGTCGAGGCCCAGCGCGAGCTGCGGGTGACGCTGGGCAACGTCGACGGCGTCTCGTTCGAGCTCAACGGCGAGCCCTTCCCGATCGGGGTCGGAGACGACGAGGAGCTGGTGATCGACTTGGAAGACCTTGCCGTGGCGGAACCACCGGCCAGTGGTGCAGCGTCCCCCTCCGGCGGTCCCTAGCCCGATGTCGAAGAGCATCCCGATGTCGGCGGAGCCCAGAGCGCACCGCCGGGACGCGGCTGCTGCCGGGTCAGGACGGTGCCGGTGAGCGAGGAGCGGAGCGAGCTCTTCGAGCAGGCGCTCGAGGGCAGCAACCGAAGGCTCCAGGAGCTCGCCGCGGACGGGCTCCTGCCGATCCTGCCGGAGCAGCTGATGGCGCTCCAGGTGCGCATCGCCGTCGGTGGCGATCCGGAGCTCGCCGACCGCGCCCGCTCCTCCCTCGCCGACCTCGACCGCGACTGGCTGCGCAGGGTACTGCGAGAGGAGAGCGACCCGGAGGTGCTCACCTACTACTCGCTGCCGGATCACAACCGGATGATCCGGGAGGTCGCGCTGCAGAACCGCAAGCTGCCGGTCCTGGCGATCGAGCGGGTGGCGCCGACGGCCGACCAGGAGATCCAGGAGATCATCCTGCTGCGCCAGGACCTGCTGCTGTCCAACCCCGAGCTGCTCGACCTCCTGGCGGGAAATCCGGACCTCAGCGCCTACAGCCGACGGCGCATCGAGGAGTACCGCAAGCACCTCTTCGGCGAGACCGACGAGGCGGAGCCCGAGGTCGAGGGCGAAGAGGGCGAGATCGACGCCCGTCGCATGATCGCGGCGCTGCTCGCCGAGGACGAGGAGCTCTCCCCCGACGATGCCGAGGACCTCCTCGACGAGGTCGATCGGGTGCTCGCCGAGAGCGAGGTCGAAGGGGAGATCGACGAGCGGACCAAGCTCAGCGAGGGCCAGATCCGCGCCTTCCCCGTGGCCGTGCGGATGAAGCTGGCGCGCGGCGCGTCGCGCACCGTGCGCGGCATCCTGCTCAAGGACCCCAATCCGCAGGTCGCCGTCGCCGTCGTCCAGGGAGCCGCCGTGACCGAGGCGGAGGCCGAGCAGATCGCCTCCAACCGGCACGTCTGCGACGAGGTGCTCACCGAGATCTCCCGTCGTCGCGAGTGGGTGCGCAAGTACACCATCGTGCACAACCTGGTGAAGAACCCGAAGACGCCCCCGGGAATCGCGGTAAAATTGTTGCCACGCTTGTCCGTCCGAGATCTGGGACGCCTGAGGTCGGACCGCAACGTGGCAGACGCGGTGCGGCAGGTGGCGATCCGCATGCACATGACCAAGAGTCGCTAGGCGGTAGAGTAGGCGGTCGTGCGTCGACCGTCGACCGCCTCGACCCTCGGTCGGGGTTGCGGGATACCTTTGGAATGACGTTTGGGTAGATGACGACGTGGTGAAGGACTACTACGCGGTCCTGTCGCTCTCGCAGAGCGCCACCCAGGAACAGATCCGACTCCGTTTCCTCGAGCTGGCGCGCAGCCGCCATCCGGATCTCTTTCGGGGTGAGGAGAAGCTCCGCGCGGAGAACGACTTCCAGGACATCACCGAGGCCTTCAACGTGCTCAGCAACCCGGAGCGGCGGCGACGTCACGACATCGAGGTGACGACCCCGACTCCGGCGACCGCGACCGCGATGAGCCCGAAGCAGACCGCGCGCTCGTTCATGCAGCGCGGTACGCGGGCGTACAGGGAGCGCCGCTACGCCGAGGCGGTCCGTGAGTTCGAGCGCGCCTGCGCGGTCGACACCGAGAACGCCACGGCCTGGTACAACCTCGCCCTCGCGGCGAGCCGCGAGCCGTCCCTGCGGTCCAAGGCCCTGTCCTCCGCCGCCAGGGCAACCGAGCTGGATAGAATGAACGTCACCTACCACAAACTCGCCGGCAAGCTGTTCGTCGAGGCCGGAATGCCTCTGCGGGCGGAGCGCTACTATCGGCGGGCGCTGCAGTGGGCTCGGGAAGACGAAGAGATCCTGACGGCCCTCGAACGCCTGAAGCGGTCGAAGTAGCCGAAGTCCTTCCGAGAGCTGATCGGTCCAGCGATGGTGTCGAGGGAACGAACCGCATGCAGTTGAGAGTGTCGGGGCTCACCGACGTCGGCTTGGCGCGCAAGCACAACGAAGACTGCTTCGAGATCGTTTCTTCCCAGCAGCTCTTCGTCGTCGCCGACGGGATGGGGGGGCACACGGCCGGCGAGGTGGCCTCGAAGATCGCGGTCAAGGCGATCCGCGACTTCATCGTCCAGGACGGCTCCTCGGAGGAGCTGTCGCGGGCCGAACGCCTGCGCGAGGCGGTCAAGGTGGCCCACGCCGAGGTGCTCAGCGCGATCCGCGCCGACGCCCGGTTGCAGGGCATGGGGACCACCGTCGTGACGCTGCTCATCGAAGGTCAGAAGGGCAGTGTCGCCCACGTCGGGGACAGTCGTGCCTACCGTCTGCGCGATGGTCGGCTCGAGCTGCTGACCCAGGACCACACGTGGGTGCACGAGCAGGTCCAGGCAGGCTACCTGTCCCACGAACAGGCCAAACACCACCCTCTGAAGAACGTCGTCACCCGGGCACTGGGTAGTGAGAAGGAGGTGCTGGTCGACGTCCAGGACCTGTTGCTCGAACCCGGCGACATCGTGTTGATCTGCTCGGACGGTCTGACCACGATGCTGGAAGACCACGAGATCCAACAGGTCGTCGAGGAGGGCGGCTCGCCCGAGGACGTCTGCCGCCGCCTGGTGCAGGAGGCGAACACCCGGGGTGGACTCGACAACGTCACCGTGATCCTGCTCGAGGCCGACGAAGAGACCGAAGGCGCGTCGTAGGTCGCCCTGGTCGCGGCCGGGTCTGCCACTGGCTGCTGGTTCCCGGTGCCGAGGTCGCGCTGCCTGGAGACTCCGTGAGCCCGCGACGCGGCTTCGCGAAGAGCCTCGGGATGCTTGACCGCGGCGAGCCGCCGACGCTATCCTGCGTCGTCTTCCGCGGCGTGTCCCGCGGCCCACCAGGCGCGGAGAGCGTCGGTCGGCCACCGGGAGCTCGAGCCCGGTTCCCGCTTCGCGTCGACCCGAACGACGCTCAGCGATCGCGGGAGCCGACAGCCGCCATCGGGGCGTAGCTCAGCCTGGTAGAGCGCACGGTTCGGGACCGTGAGGCCGGAGG
>ERZ869936.2027-NODE-2027-length-12750-cov-21.378653_pt1 | contig 12750 bp, 16 predicted proteins | sample MGYA00520876_ERZ869936 | MGnify/ENA primary metagenome ERZ869936 (study PRJEB32218, sample SAMN09650985) | biofilter metagenome | isolation source: enrty point of leading RO module | place: Saudi Arabia: Thuwal, RO plant located on Red Sea | collected 2016-02-17...
GGTGTGGCGACTTCGTGTAAAAAAATCGAATTTTGAATTTTACAATTAGCCATATAAGTTTTACTAAATGCCAGATCGCAAAACATTAGGAAGCCGCGCAAAGATTTATGGGTGCAGTGTGCCCACGATGCGCAACTGGCTGTCTGAGGGTTTTCCGGATGACAACCATGAAGCTGCGATGGAGTGGCTTTCAAGTCGCGCCAAGCTGCCGACTAAATCAAAGATCCTTGTGGCTGAGTGGAGAAAAGAAAACAGTCCTGCACCGCTCAAAAAGCGAGATAAGTCAAAAGCCAAAACGGCTGAGGAGTTGCGCGATGAATACTTCGCAGAATTGCAGACCGCAAAAGATGCGATGGATGAGGAGCGCGAGAAGGTCGCGCTTAATGCGTATCTGAAGATCGACAAGCAGATTCGCGAAGCTGAAGCGCATGCGAAAAAGCTCGGACTGGATCGAGGCGAAATGCTTTCACGCGATGAAGTGTGCCGGATCATCCGCGCGTCAACGTATGCAGGCAATGCATGCATCGAGGGCATACTTGAGCAAGTGAGCGAGAAAGTCAGCGCGATGGATACGCCAGAGCAGGTTTACAACTTCTTAAAGCCAATCATTCTCGGCGGCAGATTGTTCGCTGGGTTCAGCAAGGTTCGCAAGACACCTGGCGAGATCAATGTGCCAGACTGGCTGTGCGACACCTGGCAGGATTCTGCCGACGATTACTTAAAGGGCGCCCAGTTGTGAATCTACTAGATTTAGAGATTCAAGATCCAGTCGCATGGTGCGAGCGCAACATCACACTGGATTATGGGCAATTCGATCGCAACAATCATCCGCTGATGGTTGAGCCGATGCGCGCAGCAGCAAAGATTCGCGGAGGCACGGTCGGGCTGATCGGATCGGTGCAGCACATTAAGACGCTGACTGCGCAGCTTTTGCATCTGTACAAAGCGCAGACATCACCATGCCGCGCAGCGCACTACGATTTGACCAAGGAAGCGATCGCAGAGTTCTCTGATGATAAATTTACGCCGCTGATCGACAATACCACGGCGATCACTCGACTGATCCCAGAGCAGGGCTATCGTCGCGGCAAGTTTTACACCGGCATGCCATACGGATTTATTCGTCTGCTGTCAGCGCGGATTCTCGCCAATCGTAACTCCAAAACGCTAAAGTTCATCTCAATGGACGAGTCATGGGCATACGAGGAAGGCGAGGGCTGGATTGAGCAGGTCCATGACCGCCAGGCCTCGTATCCTTGGAGCTGGTCAATGTTTTTGCCATCATCCGGTCAGACCGAGGGCAGCGAGCTTGACGTGCTTTGGAAGAAGTCAACGCAGAAGGTGTGGCACATCAAATGCGACTGCTGTGGCGAGGAAATCCCATACGTCTGGAGTCTGCCAACAAAAGATGGGCAGATCCCTCGCGGCGGCATGCGCTGGGGCGATGACGAATCAATCCGCAATGATGACGGAACGATTAACAAAGAGCGACTGACTGATTCGATTTATTACGAGTGCCAAAAGTGCCATGGCAAGATGCCATGGAGCGCAGGTCGAGTCGCAAAGCGCAACATTGATGGTCGTTATGTTCAGCAAAACAAAGACGGCGATCCTAAGATTGATTTTTACAATTACAATGCGATCGCGCACTTCCCATGGCCTGATCTTGTCATGCTTTGGAAGGATGCGAGCGCAGAGCGCCAGCGCGGCAGCTTGACTGGGATTGAGAATTTCATCCGTAAACGTCTCGCAGAGCCATGGGATGAGAAAAAGTATGTCAGCACCGATAAAGTGCCAGAAGCATGCGGAGGCTATAAGCGCGGCGACTCATGGCCAGACGCCAAGTTCCTTTTCTGCACAGTTGACGTTCAGCAGGATCATTACTACTGGCGCATACGAGCATGGGGCATGATTGACGGCAAGCTACAGACGCGAGGCATTGACTGGGGCAAAGCGCTATCGACTGGAGAGATCAAAGATGTTTGCGACAAGTGGAACATTCCGCAGGGCGGTCTAGATCGAGAAGTCGGCTGCCGGGTGTTTCTTGATGGCAATTACAACACTGCTCAAGTCAGACGCATTTGCGCCGAGAATGGCTGGATGATGCTGCGCGGCGACGAAAAGAAGCAATTTAGGCACAAGGATGGGCTGTATCGCATGTATTCGCCGATTCAGTACGTTGACGCATGGGAAGGCACTGGCACAGGCAATCAGCTATTTGTAGGGCAATTCTGGTTCTCTAAACTGGAAGCTAAAAATGCGCTCGCGCTGATTCGATCAATACGAGATCCAGAACCTGCGTGGACATACGAGGACGATGCAGGCCCGGTTTACGAAAAGCAGATCAATGCCTGGGCGCGGATTGTGCGGCAGCGCAAAACAGACGGCAGTGAGTTTTATGATTGGATCAATCGATCGCCACATGACGACCACTTGGCTGACTGTGAATTTATGCAAGTTGTTTGCGCGTCGATGGCAGGGCTAGTCGGTGTTACTAATCAAGAAAATACTAATAAAAGCTAATATTGACATAAAAGCATATCGTGTGCATTGTAAAACTTACTAGATGCGCGATCTTCTTTTTGTAATTTGGCTAAAAGCCGGCAAGGATATTTCCAAGACCATTGAGCTTGTGGAATCGCTTGTCGTTGCACAATTTGAAACAGTCAGCGAGGGCGGCGCCAGAATGGTGCAGGCCACTGTTGCGGGCAAAACATTTCAGTACGAATTGCCAGACAACTGGAGCGTTACTGATTTCATGTCAACATTGCGTCTTTGCTACAAGCAACTGATGACTGGAGGCGCATCTGGAGGTGAAATGACAGAGGCTGAAGTTAATGCCTACATTTTAGATTCAGATAATCAAGTTACAAATACAGTCAAAGCTCGCTTTGCTCACACAGCCGGAGGTAGATACTAATATGGCAGTCAGTTCGATCAATTTATTTCCAAAGAAAGTAAAAGATGGCTGGCGCTCTTTCTGGAGTCGCGGCGGAACTAACGAGTTTTACCCAGGAGGCGCTGATGATCAGCGCAGATTTGGTCGAGGTAAACTTGCTCGCGATATTGCAGAGATTATGAAAGAGAATCGGCACAAGATGCTGCTGGGCGATTCTCGGTACATCTATCAAGCATTCTCGACTGTATCTGGAGCGGTGAACCAGAAGGCGAATTATGTTTTCGGAAACTCATGGCGTTTAAAGAGTCATTCAGCAGATAAAGAATTTGCCAAAGCCGTCGAGGAGGACTTTCAGAAAATCGACCGCATGCTTGATACTCGCGGGCGAGGTTTTTCATTCCGCAAAAATGTATGGCTCGCATCAAAAACGATTGATGTCGATGGTGATTTTTTAATACTTCTGACCGAGGATAAGGAAACAGGCTTTCCAAAGTTACAATTTATCGAATCGCATAGAATCGGCAACTGCGACGAAAAGCTCAATCAAGACAATTTAATTACAGACGGCCCTTACAGCGGGCGCCGCATTTACGCAGGTGTGATTGTTGATCCGCTGATGCAGCCAGTTGCGTTTCGCATCAAAGACGAATCAAAAGAGCGAGGCTATCAGGATGTGCCAGCAAATGGCGTCATTCATGTGGCAAACATTGAATGGTTCAGTCAAACTCGCGGCCAGCCCACAGTTGCTGCTGGCATTCTTGATTGGTACGATCTGAGCGAGACGCGAGACAGCGAGAAGATCAGCCAGAAAGTGAACAGCGCGCTTTCGCTCATTGAATCTAACGAGACTGGTACAGTTGACTCTGGCAACTTCGTTGTGAATCCCAATCCAGGAGGCGATGGAAGATTGCAGACTCAACTTTTTGATTCTGGGCTTATTCGCTACATTAAAAACGGTGGCAGCTTGCAGGCGCATACTTCTGCGCGCCCATCCGATCAGTGGCTTAACTTTACAAAGATGATTGAGTCATCTGCGTTTTACGCATTGGGCTGGAGACGCGAAATGCTTGATTCTTCAGCTATTGGAGGCGCCGGCGTTCGCGCTGTTGTGTCTGATGTCAACAAGTCGATACAAGCTCGCTGTGAGGACATTTACACGGCATGGCATCGCGCAGCGCTTTATGTAATCGCAAAGCGCGCTAAGATGGGGATTTATGATTTACCAGATGACTGGTATAAAATATCATTTACAAAGCCGCCTCACTTTACAGTCGATGAGGGCCGAGTGCGCGCTGCTGATCTTAACGATCTGCGGGCTGGTCTGATTACAGAGGATGCTATCGTGCAGGCGCGCGGAGCAGACTACGAGACTGTTTTGAGAACGCGCGCTGCAAATATTAAGCTGAAGAAAGAAATTGCAGCAGAATTTGAAATCGATCCGATCGAACTGGGAACCATATCAAAACCGGGCGATTCGGAAGTACTAATACAAACAGAAACAGAAACTGAAGATGAAACACAAACCGGAGAATAACTGGTATGCAATGGAAACAACCAAGGACGCCGAGGGCAATGCGACCGCTTCTGCGGATGTTTTCATTTACGATGAAATCGGAGGATTTGGCGTCAGCGCACAATCCTTCATCGATGAACTCGACTCGCTCGGAGAAATCGAGCAAATCAACCTGCGCATCAACTCGCCAGGTGGATCAATAATCGAGGGCAATGTAATTTATAACGTACTGAAGCGCCATGGCGCTAAAGTGGTAACTCATATCGACGGCATTGCTGCATCGATGGCATCTGTAATCGCAATGGCAGGCGATGAAATTCGCATGGCAGCAAATGCGTTTTTAATGATCCACAATCCTTGGACGGTATCAGTTGGTGACAGCGACCAACTTCGCAAAGACGCAGATCTGATGGACAAGATGAAACTTAACATCGTCAATGCTTATGGCCGCAGCGGATACTCCGGCGAAGAGCTTGTTCAGCTTATGGACGCAGAAACATGGCTGACTGCTGAGGAAGCACTTGCAGCAGAATTTATCGATGAGATCGAAGGTGGCATTGCAGCCGCAGCATCTATCGGTGACATGAATGCAGCGCTTGAGAAAATTGATAAAGCACTTCCGGTCGAGAAAATCGTAGCCAGCATTTCTGCTAAATACGACAAAGAGCTTGGCGAAATGAAAGAAGGCTTTGAATGCGAGATCAAAGAGTTGAACGCAGAGATCGAATCGAGCGCGAATCAGCTTGCTGAAAACGCAGTCGAGATCTCCGCATTGCAATCTGACAATCAAGCGCTTAACGCGCAAATTGAGCAAATGAGCGAAACTCATGACAAGGAACTTGCAGAAGCTAAGATGGCAGGTGCGGATCTGATTGCAGCCAAAGCTGCCGAAATCATGATGCAAAACACTGTCAATCCTGTTGCGACTGATAACGAGAACCATGTTGAAGTGTTCTCATCGACCGAAGCCTACTGGCAGGAATACAATAGCCAGGAGCCGGGCGAAAAGCACGCATGGCACATCGCTAACAAGCATCGACTTCCAGTTTAACCTCCAACATCAACAACCAAAATAAAATAATATGGCAACAAATACCATCGCCGGTGCTAACCTAGCACAAATCGCGGAGGAATCACTTCCTGCGCTGACATCGTTGTTGCAGCCATTGTCGGCACTTGTCACTGACTTTTCCAGTGAAGTGTCCTCAGAGGGTGCATCAGTAACTACACGCTACGCCACTAAGCCAACTGCTGTTGACTTGTCCAGCGGCTACACTTCGCAGAATACAGCAATGACTGCGAAAACTGTAACTCTGGATACTTTCTACGGCTTCGTTTACGGCTTCAAAGACGTCGAGCGTTCTAAATCATCCATCCGTCTTAACGACTTATTCCTGGAGCCTGCGCTTAATGCAATTGGTGACAAGATCTTCGGTGACGTTTGGAATCTCGTAACCGCTGCAAACTTTGCAACCAGCAGCACAATCACTGCGGCCAACTTTGACCGCGATGATCTGATCGATCTGGGTGCAACGCTTACAGCCACTAAGGGCGCACCAAAGAGCGGCCGCGCAGTGTTCATGAATCCAACCTACTACGGTTCGATCCTCAAGACTCTGAATGACGCAGAAATGCCTGGCGTTATTAGCGAAAAGACCGAAGGCATCGCGCCTCGCGTCAACAAGTTCGACCTGTTCGAATCCGATCAGTGCGATGCAAACAGCGAAAATCTCGCTGCATTTGCTTTCCACCGTAGCTCGCTCCTGTTCGCAGGTCGTCGCGTGGATGCTGAAGGCTTCGTTGAAAATGGTGGCGAAATCGTTGACATCGAAGTTCCAGGCCTTGGTCTGCCACTTCAATGGCGCCGCTGGTACGACAAGAACGCTGGTGAGCTTAAATACTCACTTGGTCTGCTCTACGGCGTAGCCGCAGGACAAGACTTCGGTGTTCGCGTTACATCCGCTTAATCTTAACTGGCAGCCATCCTTATGGGTGGCTGCCTTTACTTTTTATTTATTATGCTAAAACCATCAGTCACGATCCATAAAAGCCCAGAGGGCGAATTAAAGGTTCTTGTATGCTCAGAAGATGCCAACGAGTGTTTAATCGCTTATAAGGGATGCACTGAGCCAGGCGAGGTCATTTACATTCGCAAAGGCTTTCTCGATAAGCGAAAAAAAGTAATCAAGCAAGACCAGCCAAAAGAGCCGGTCAAAAAGGTCGCTAAGAAAGCAGCGAAGAAAAAGGCGATCAAATAACATTGATTTCCGAGTAACACTAAAGCGTCATGGTCTAGGCTGTGGCGCTTTTTGCGTATTGCAAATACATACAAAACAAGACAATATCACAGCATGAGTAACTTTGATTCATTTATTGCGCGATCGATCGAAAAAACTGCTGGCATTATCGGAGAGCCATTTTTGATTCTAGGCTCCACGGTCAATGGCATTATGGAGGAGCTTGAGATGGATGTCGCTCGCGCTATTTACGGCGACACTGAAGAGGCTACCGCTGAAGTCGTTTTTCCGTCCGACGATTTGCCAAACAAGATTTATACAGGCATTAAAATTAAGCGCATCAGCGATGGAGCGCGCTTTAAGATATTATCATTTGATTCAAGCACCAAGCATTACACATTCAAAGTAAAGCGCATGGGCAAGGAAAGCCGTGGCGAATAAATCAAAAATTGTCAAAATTGATGATGGCGTGTTTCAGTCAAAGATGCGCAAGATGGCAAAGCGCGCCAAGATTGATGAATACGAATTTATTAAAGAGCAGGGCGCTTTGTATGCTCGCGACATTGCAAAAGCTACTCCGCCGATGGTTGGCGGTAAAATCAATTTAAGGAAAGCATCTATCGGCAGCGTTGCCGATCGAAAGCAAGGCGAATGGGCGATGTGGAATGATTTGCGTCAAATATTTGTTATACAAGAGCCGCAGGTCATACAATGGGCATTTGCTACATTTGGCAGAGGCAAAATTTACAAGGGCAGAACGCAGACAGGCGCCGGCATTGCATTATCAATAAATGAGATCCGCAGATTTCATCTTTTGAACATGCGCAACAATGGCAGAACGCGATCGCTGAAATATGAAGATCGCTTGTGGGTGTCCGAGAAGATTCTGGCTAAATATTTCAAAGAAGAAAAAAAGAATGTTGGCAGCGCTAAAGCATCGATCGCAAAAGCAATGGTTGGCATCAATCCAAGGCAAAAAGTACCTGGCTGGATAAGCAGAAACATGGGCAAAGCGTCATCATCCGGACACATGATGCGCACAAGCAAAGGCCCGCGCGCTGTCATTCGCGCCAGCGCAGCAGGATTGCAGCATGTATTTAGTAAACTCAACTTTTTGCAGCGTTTTAGATTGGTCGCCATGGAGAAGCGAATGAAAGCAATGGTGCGAGCCAATGCGAAGAAGTCTGGATTTAGGGTACGTTGACAATTAACATAAAAACTATTGAATCGGAATCATGGCAGCAAACAGCGAAGAACAAGTATTTAATTTTGAAGGAAATCTGGAGTCTGGGTGGCAGCAGTTCTTTGCTGCTAAGATATTGGAGCTACAAAGTGCGAATGAGCCGCAGACTTTACCTGAAGATTTCATTTCAGTTATGGTGGAGCTTGGCGCCGCCACAGATAAGGCGATCCATAAACCAAGCGGAGCATCTGAGTACAGCCAGTATGATTTCAGTGTTGATTTTGTAATTCGCACAGAGCGCGATGGCGAGGCGAGTCAAAATGCTGACATAAAAACTCGCCATCAGGAGATTGTTGCGATGTGCCGGCGCTGGTTATCAGTTGGCAATGCAAAGGGCGCAATGGATAGTTATTTGCCATTTTATGAAATCAATACACTGACTCCAGCAGGCACTCGTCGAGAAGTTAGTGACAATGACAGCGATTATGACGAGACATCTCTGACATACACAGGTCAATTTGATATATTGACAAATGCGTTTCCAGCGTCATGATAAAAGAACAAGGCAATCTCTAATTCTTACTTACAATGTCACTTCCATACAATTCCGCAGCAAACCAGCCGCAAGGCTTCACCGACTTAACGATCGGTCTAATTAGTTACGTCGTCAACTCGATCAGCAACGCAACAGCGACCGAGAATCGCGTCATCAGCCGCACGACCAGCACCGGCGATCGCAGCGACTTCATGATCCGCAAAGGCAGCGATCAAGTAATCGTCGAGTTTGAGCTTCAGAAAGAATCAACAACGACTGCCAATCCACCAGACGGCGATGAGTTTACATATGACTACGATCAAAGCGGTACAGCGAGTACTTTGGTCGTTCTCGACACTTCGGTGAATCGCAGCGTTGACGAGATGACAACTTTCTCGATGCGCGCAGTGCTTAAGACCTATCAAGGTTAATGAAAGTCATTTTAACAGTCGATAAATCCATACGCGGCGAACCGGCAAAAGCTGGCGACACTGTGGATGTCGGCGATCTCTGCGCTCAATGGCTTATTGATAATCAATTTGCGGAGCTTGTAGAAAAGAAAGTTTCAAAGAAAAAATCCGTTTAGTTGTAGTATATTGTTCTAACATAGTTAAGCCTCACCTGCCCCAAGCGGGTGGGGCTTTTTCGTAAATGAGTTATTTTGACCAGTATCAGAAAAAGAAAGCCGAGATCGAGGGGGCTCGGCTTTGGGCGTTTTCGAGTCAGGGTCTTTTTGCGAATATCTGCGGCATAAAAGTTTACCATCTGACAGCAGAGGCGTGGATTGATTTGCGCTGCAAGAACAACGGCATGCTGAACGGCAGTCCTAGCTACGATGCAATACTTCAATATCTGCAACGTGTGAGCGTCAAATTTCCGCTTAATATGCTCCAGAAAGCCGCTTTTGAGTTTAAGCTATGGAGAGCATTCAGATCCAGCAACAAGAGCGCACAGCTAATCCATGCGATCCTGGCGCACATTGAATGTGCTTTTGACGAGATGCCAGAAGCTGCGAATGGCAGTAATACGAGAAACTTTAAGATCGCAGAAGTCGAGGGCATTGTCACAGCGCTTGATGAGATTGGCGCTCGCTACGGCATGCATCCGCAAACGGTGGCAAAAATGCCAATGCGTCAAATCTTCGCGTTGCAAAAATCAATCAGACTTTCTACAATTCCCAATTACAAGATCCTTGAGCCAAAAGTGCTGCGGGACATAAAGAGTAAACATTTAAGAGCAAAGGCAGAAGCAAATGGCTAGAGCAGACATCCAGGCAGACATCGATCTCGACTCAAGCGGATTCCGCAAGGGCATAAAAAAATCGCAGCGATCTGTAAAAAACTTTGTTGATGGCGCAACAAGTCAATTTTTGAAACTTGGCGCAACTTTCGCCAGCATTGGTCTTGTAAAAAACATCATCTCACTTGGCACATCGGCAGCAGAAACAGCGTCAAAGTTTCAAGCAGTATTCGGCCCAGCAACCGATCAGATGAATGAAAAGCTAAATCAGCTTAAGGAAACAATCCCAGCATCAACTAAGGAGATGCAGGATGCGCTGGCAACATTTGGCCAAATGGCTCAATCATTTGGGCTTAATTCTGAGGCCGCTGGTGAGTTCTCCGTTAACATGGTGAAGATTGCTGGCGACATTGCTAGTTTTCATAATCTAAAGCCAGAGGAAGCATTCCTCAAGTTGCGCTCTGCTATCAGTGGCGAGTTTGAGCCAATGAAGCAGCTTGGCATTGTCTTAAACCAGGCAATGGTTGAGCAAGAAGCATTTAATCTAGGAATCGCTGATGGCACTGAAAAACTGAACGCATCTCAAAAAGCGATTGCGGTACAGAGTTTGCTTATTAAGCAAATGGGCGTTGCGAATGGAGACGCAGCAGCTACAGCAGACAGTGCAGCAAACAGCATCAAATTCTTAATTGCTGAATTAAAAGACCTTGGGGCAGAGATTGGCGAAACATCGCTGCCTGCTGTTGTAAAACTAGTTAAAGCGATGGCATTGCTTTTGAAATTCACTCAAAAGCGAATGGAGATTGTTGGCACTGAAGTTGGCGCAGCAGTTTTTGGACGGCCAGAGGAGGATGAGCTTGGCGGGTTCCGAGAAGCAGCAGAGCAGAAACTAAGACGCGAAAACAGACTGCAATTCTTCGGTCGCAAAAAGCAAATCGAAGAAGAAGCAAAGTTACTTAAGGCGAGTGTTGATGCACGAGTTGCAGCAAATCAAGAGGCGCGCGATGCAGCTAATCAACTGGCTGATGCTGAGAATCAAGTCACTGATGCAGTTGCAGATCCAACAAGAGCGAATGCCGCGAATGAATATTTGCAGAGCCTTAAAGAGCAAATTGAGCTAGCCGGGCAACTTACTGGTGAAGTTAAAAAGACAACTAAAGCAGTTGATTCGCAAAAGAAGAAAACCAAAGAGGCTGCAAAAGAATCTGAAGAATCGAAAAAGAAAGCAGCAACTGGCGCAACTGCCAACGCGGATCCAAGTTCAGATCCTGCGTATATGGCGGCTGTTGCTGCTGGGCTTACTCCAGCGACAAGTAAATATTATGACTTTATAAAAGACTTTCAGCCCACTGTTGCAGCTACGCCAACCGCTACAGGCAAGGAGGCAATAAAGAATCAGCAGCTTGATGTGCTGAATCAAATGAACGGATCACTCAAAAGCATTGAAAGAGAAATGACTCGATGACTTTACCTTATTATTCAGACGCAACCAAATGGGCAGACATCAGAGCAATCGATGCCTGGGTTGAATATCCATTTGAGGATCAAAATGATCTTGTGACGAAGGAATACAAGATCCGATGCAACTGTAGGAATGAAGATTACGAGTCGCCAGCATACAGCGACACAATGAGCAGCGCAGCAGCAGCTAAATTGATCGATTTGCCATTTACTGCTGATTCAAACGCATACTTTCTCGGCGATTCTAATTTTTCTTCCGGAGAGGGCGGCACGACTACATTTTTGCGCACATTTGGAGCAGTTCCGCAGACTAGGACTTTGGCCGAGCAGAGTTACGATTACACGTTTCCAGGCAAGCGCGCATATTGGAACTCTGGCAGTGGTGTTTCAAATGATATAAAATTTTTAATAAATTATAGAAACAGCAAAGCTCCATTACTAGCAAGACCAGCACAAACAAAAACAACCGCAGCTAAATTTGTCAGCACATATTATTACAGAACAGATAAAGGTCTTGGATTATCGACTGATACAGTTTTTCAAATTGAGCAACATGCATCCTTTGGATATTATAATATTTTCAATACAACATATTATTTATCCACATCAATACCAAATGTAAAAAATGTTGACTATGTCGCACACTCCTTGGGAGTATTTACAGCTACTTTTAATGGGACAGTTCCAAGTCCTGCAACTTATGACACATATGTAAGCAATGGGACTTTTCTTTTAGCAGAAAGCAATATTGAGCATTACAAGGGGAATATTTTTGTAAAAAAGAACATTTACGTCAAAGCGCAATGAGCATTCCATACGAATCAGATGCAACGGCTGCTGCCGCAATCGTGCCAACAGACGCCTGGTTGGAATATCCATTTTCAGAGCGATTGGATAATACAACAGTTGAGTACAAGATAAAATGCAGTTGCAAGCGCGAGAATTATTCTGCGCCAGCATTTACAGCAGTAATGGATACGGCAGCAAATGCAGGATTGACTGATTTGCCATTTACAGCAAATGCAAATGCTTATTTTTTGGGCGACGAAAACTTTTCATCAGATGAAGGTGAATTAATTACATTTACCAGAACATTTGGTACAAAGCCAGTCAATGTGACATACATGGAAAGTTCATACACATACACTTTCCCAGAGTTTAGATCATGGTATGATAATTTTTATGAGAATATAAAATATTATCAAGCTCCTAATGTTTTTAGAAAATCAATTTCTAAGACTGTTGCAGCCAAGACCACATACAGCTATCACATCAGCACAAGTAACGGCACTGATGTAAATCCAGACACAGTTTTTAGCATAACACTTTTATCCAGTTCAGGGTCAAAGTATATAGCACCAAGCACATACTATTATGATTTAGGTGCAGGCGGCGGTTCTGGCGCAAAGGCAAATTATGTAGCCAATACAGTTTACGATAATATAAGTTTTCCGGGTACAAGTCCAAGCAGATCAACGTATAACACATACATAACCAATGGGACTTATATAGTCGCAGAAAGTAATGTCAGACACTACAAAGGAAATATTTTCGAGAAGAAAACAGTGGAGGTAAAAGCACAATGATCAGCAAATTAACAAAAGCAGGATGGGCAAAAAGATTATCGGTTATGAATCAACTTATCGACAAGGTAAACACTTTGAGCAGAATAAGAATGACGAC
>ERZ869936.2028-NODE-2028-length-12746-cov-3.989047_pt1 | contig 12746 bp, 12 predicted proteins | sample MGYA00520876_ERZ869936 | MGnify/ENA primary metagenome ERZ869936 (study PRJEB32218, sample SAMN09650985) | biofilter metagenome | isolation source: enrty point of leading RO module | place: Saudi Arabia: Thuwal, RO plant located on Red Sea | collected 2016-02-17 ...
TCCAACCTTTTCCTCGAAAACAGGACGCCCACGGAATTTTCAGACAGGCTCTAAGAAATTTCCGCCACCGCAGGCGCTTCATGCCTTAAAAACCGCCGGAAAACAAAGCGTCGAATCAGCCCGTCGTGAGGACTGAAAATCCACGCCAGCGTGAATAACACAGACGCCATGACCACCATGGCGCCCGCCGAAGAACAATTCAGCCACGTGGCCAGATGCACCCCAAGAATCGAACTCAGCGCGGCGTGAACCACTGTCATCCCCATGATGACCGGCAAACGGTCCGAGAGCAGGGACGCCGTCGCTCCCGGTAAAATGAGCATGGCGATGACGAGGATCGCTCCCACCGATTCAAAGGCGCTGACCACCACGACCGACAGCCAACTCATCAGCGCGTAATGAACCAGCGTGGCATTGATGCCCAGAGACAGTGCCAGTCCCGGGTCAAAGGAGCTGACGAGCAATTCCTTGTAGAACACCCAGATCAACAGAATCGTCAATGCGGCCACAATGCCCATTCGCACCACCGGCAAGGGGCCCAAAACAACGCCGCCAAATTTCACCGGAGGCTCAATGGGCACAAACGCAATTTCCCCGTATAAAACACACTCCTGATCCAAATCCACTTGCGACGTGTAAATGCTGATGAGGATTACGCCGATGGCAAAGAGGCTGGTGAATGCGATGCCAATCGCCGCGTCCTGCTTCACCCGGGTCTTCTTGTGGATGATTTCAATGATGACAGTCGTGACGACCCCGGCCGCCAAGGCCCCGAGGAACATCGAAAGCGTGCCGCGGTTCTGGGAAATTAAAAACGCGATGGCGATTCCGGGTAATACACTGTGGCTGATGGCGTCACCCACCAGTGCCATGCGGCGCAGAATCAGATAATTCCCCACCAACCCACAGGCTGTGGTCACCAGAAACCCCATCAGCACAATCCAGAAATTGCTTCCGGCCACATCACCATTCCATGGCCCGAGGAAAAATTGCTGCAAGTCAAAAGGTGGAACCAGGCTGTTCATGATCGTTTTCCATAACCGACCAAATCTTCTCGGCGCGACAATCCAGCCAAGCCTCGTTGGATGTCCTCAATGCTGGGAATCGGGCGTCCGTGCGGATCCTTGGTGGCGTATTGCAGGCGCCGCTCCAATTCCCGAACCACTTCCTCGCCAAGGACGTGCTCGATTTTTTCCGCATCCTCATGGACGTGATCGGCGGCGATCTGCGCGGCATTGGTCAGGTATAGTTCCCAAAGACGATGATTGCGCACGATGGAACAGGCCCGAAGCCATCCGTCCGGCGTAAGGAAAATCAAATTGCCCTCCTCATGAAGCGTCGCAAGCCCCTTTCTTTTCAGGTCCTTCGCCTGCGTCTGGACCTCCTCAATGGTTTCGCGACGGCGATCAGCCAACTCACGAAGCGACACCCCTTCGCCCTTGAACTCACGCCCCTCAAGCACATGATAAATGGATTTCAGCGTGTTCTCCCGCTGCACGCGATCGGCGCGGGAGCGGTGGTGCCACCATTTCATGACCACCCCGTGCCGAGGGCCGAAGAAAAAAGCCAGCGCGAACACGACGCTCGCTCCTAAAACCATGAATGGGCCCGTCGGCAGACTCGGCCCCAAAAACGAAAAAAACGCGCCCGAGATGCCCGCCAGCATGCCAAAGCCCGCCGCCAGCAGCAGCATTCGATGCATGCGGTCGGTCAGCAAATAGGCGGCGGCGGCCGGCGTGATAAGCATGGCCGAAACCAGCACCACCCCCACCGCCTGCAGGGAAATGACGACCGAAAAGGCCAGCAGCAACATGAGTGTGTAGTGGATAAGTTGCACCGGAAATCCCGCCGCACGCGCGAACCCTGCGTCAAAACTGGTGATGAGCAGTTCCTTGTAGAAAAATAAAACCACGGCCACCGACAACAAGGTAACAATACCCATCAACTTGACGTCGCCTTCGCTGATGGCTGCCGCCTGGCCAAAGAGAAACTTGTCGATGCCGCTTTTGTTTCCCGTCGGCAAGTGCTGGATCATCGTGACCATGCAGATGCCCACCGCAAAAAAACCGGCCAGAACCATGCCCAAAGCGGTGTCCTCCTTTAGCCGGGTTGTCTGTTTGATCAAGCTCACGACCGCCGTGCCCAAAAGGCGTGCAATCGTGGCGCCAATAAAAGTCGCCGCCGGATCCTTGCTCATATTCCACAAGAACCCGGCGGCCACACCAGGGAGGACTGCGTGTGAAAGTGTGTCACCGACCAATGCCATTTTGCGGACCACAATGAAACTGCCCAGCAATCCGCAACTGACTCCCAAAAAGATCGACCCCAGCAGCGCATAGCGCACCGAAGGGTCTTTCATCGAAAAAAACCGCAAGATCTGGTCCGCGAAATTCAAATCGGCCAGATCCCCGATTTTGGCGGCCTGTGCGGACGGCGCAAGCAACAGGAACAAGCCTGCTCCCAATAAAAAAATGGCAGCGCGCACGGCTTTATTTTTCCGCAACATCGGCATCGCCTCAGGCTCCTTTTTGCCGCACCGCCTCGGCCACTTCGGACAAAATGGTCAGCCGCCCGCCATAGGTTTTCTGTAGCAACTCGTAGTTGAACACCTCGTCAGTCGGTCCAAAAGCGACCACACGCATGTTCAACAGCAGCAGCATGTCGAAATAATTCCGGGCCGTCGGCAAATCATGATGCACCACGAGAATGGTTTTTCCGCGCGCCTTCACCTCATGCAACAAGGCAATGATGGCCGACTCAGTGGCGGCATCCACGCCCGCGAACGGCTCGTCCATGAAATACAAATCGCTTTCCTGCGCCAAGGCGCGCGCCAGGAAAACCCGCTGTTGCTGCCCGCCGCTGAGATTGGAAATCTGCCGGTTGGCGTAGGGCAGCATTTTGACCTTGTCCAAGCACTCCCGGGCTATATCCCGGTCGCGTTTGCTTGGCCGCTTCAGCAGGCCCAAATGCCCATACCGACCCATCAGCACCACATCCATCACATTGACCGGAAAATCCCAGTCGACCGACTCGCGCTGCGGCACGTACCCAACGCGGCGGAGGTTGCTTTTGAATGACTCTCCAAAAATTTTCACCCAGCCGCTGCTCAACGGCAAAATCCCCATCACGGCCTTGATCAAGGTGGATTTGCCCGCGCCATTGGGGCCAACGATGCCGACAAGTTTTCCCTGCGGCACGACCAAATCAATGCCCCACAACACCGGTTTCTTGTGGTAGGCCACCGTCATGTCGTGGATTTCCAACGGCGGCGGCCCGCCGGTCGGCAACGGATGAATCACCGACGGCGGGCCGTTAATTTCGTCAAATGAACTCATTATCAAAAACGCCAGGAGATACCGAGGAATGGATTGTAGTCCTCGGCCGCCCGCGTCACGCCAATGTTCACACCGGCATCCAACTGAATGTCTTCGGTCACAGCATAGGTAAACCCAAAATCAAACGTGCCGACCCAATCACTGCCGGACTCGGTGCTGACGGCACTGAAAAATTCCACATAGCCGCCAAGATTGCCAATAAGATTACGGCTGAAGGTAATAGTGTTGATGAACTCGGGATGATACCCGCTGCCGTCACCATCTTCGATAAAATCAAACTCCGTCATCAGGCCCATGCTGACGTCGGCAGGCAGGGAGACGCCCAGCGGGAAAATAATGCCCCCCTCAAACGCGTCATTGCCGACGCCATCCTGATTGGTCGGGAACTTCACAAACGGCATCACGCCGAATGCGGTTGTGCCGCCGTCATTTCCCCAAAAGTTGTATTTCAGCCGGGCTGTGATGTCGCCAAACCCGCGATTTTTTGTAACGGTCCCGGTGCTGCGGTCATCGGTGCGAACGGAGACATACGGTTCGATGATCAATTGAAAATCCGTATGGTTGCACAACCCCACCTTTAGATTCACCGGGGCGATGGTTAACGACTCAACCCGCGTGCTGTCCTTGGATGGGTTGTGCTTGTCGTAGGAAAAACTGAAAGCATCCAATTCCACCTGGAAATGCCCGGCATCCACCGTGTAAGGGCTTTCTGTCCTGTCGGGACGGTCGGTGGACAACTCGCGCATCAGTTCTCGCGGGGTCGGATTAAACAAGGTGTATTGGCTTTTATCCGACGCATAAACATCGAACGCGCTCAAAGCGGACGCTGCCAATAGGTAAAGGGATAGTTTTTTGCTTGTCTTTTTTTCATTTAACAAGGGTTGTTTGTTGATTAGTTTTCCGCCTTCACGACCGTGTTGACGTTGTGCCTGATCATGCCTTCGTAGGTGCCCAAATCGTAGCCGTTCTCCATTTCGCCGGGCGTGCCCATCGCGTCGGAGAACAGTTCGCCGCCAATTTTCACGCCGGCGTCCTTGCTGACACGCTCAATTGTGTTATGGGCCACGCTGGACTCCACAAAAATGGCTTTGACCTTCTTTTCCTTGATGAAGTCCACCATCTGCGCCATGTCGGCGATGCCAGCCTCGGTCACGGTGGAAATGCCCTGGAGCCCGACAACCTGAAACCCATAGGCACGTCCAAAATAATTGAACGCGTCATGGCTGGTGATGAGGACCCGCTTGGACTCAGGCAACTCGGCCACCTTGTTCAGCGCCCATTGGTGCAGAGAGCGAAACTGCGCGCGAAGTTCCTGGCCGCGCTTCTCATAGGAAGCCTTGTTCGCGGGGTCGGCCTCGCCCAATCCGCGCACCACCGATTCCATGCACAGTTCCCAGAGCGGGATTTCAAACCAGACGTGCGGGTCGTAATGCCCTTCAAATTCCGGCGGCTCCATCAACTGCTCCACAGGAACGCCCTCGGTGATGGCATAGACGAATTTCTTGGTGCGCGCCATCTTCGCGAAAAGGTCCTGCATTTTGCCCTCAAGCAGCAGCCCATTGTAAAAAATCACGTCGGCCTGCGAGAGCTTGGCCACGTCGGATTGCGTGGCCTTGTAAAGGTGCGGGTCCACCCCGGGTCCCATCAGACCCTCAACCTCCGCGTGGTCGCCAGCCACACTTTTGACCAGGTCGGTGACCATCGTGGTCGTGCAGGTGACTTTGAGTTTTTTGGACCTGGACTCGGCGGGTTTGCAGGCGGCCAACAAGGCCAGCGCCAGCCTGATTACGGCGAACAGCAAGTAGGGTTTTGATTTGCGCATAAATAAAAACAACGCGCGAAAGTTATAAACAGCTTTTTTTTTGTCAAATATTTATTTTAGCCGTGCCTATATTTTTTATCCTTCGGCATGAACCCGCTTGAAATACCAAGGCAAGGAGCGCTGTTGTTCGCAGCTTTTAATTTGTCTAGGGAACCCGTTTCTGCTAGGACAATCCCATGCGTCGAAAAAATTGTTTGATCCTGCTGGCGGCTGTGTTTGCGTTTATGGCAACCCAGGAATCTTCAGCCCAGCAGCGATGGGAGCGTCCCTGCATCGAGCGGCCGGAAATGATCAAGCCCACCATTCAAAAGCCCATTTTTGAGAGGCCCGAGTTCGACAAGCCGAAGTTCGACAACAAGTGCCCCCCCTCCCATGGGCACTTGAAACCCGCCAACAACACTGCACAAGGGCCAAACAACGCGCGCCGCCCCGCGCCGGGCAGTTTGTTGAAGGACTATTATCCAAAAAGCTGATCCCTCTCGGCGGATTCCTGCCTGGCATTGTGCAGTGATGCCCTCAAGAGACTGCAAAGGGACTGCATCAGTCGCGTCGCATCATGAAAGTTCTTGTCTTCGGGAACTCCGGCTCGGGCAAAAGCCACCTCGCGCAGCGTCTCGCAAAAATGCACGGCCTTCGCATTCTGGACCTCGACACCTTTGTCTGGTCCAAGGAGGAATGCACCCAATTCCGGCCGGACGCAGAAATCATTCATGACATCGAGCAGTTTACCCGCTCAACCGAACACTGGGTGATTGAAGGCTGCTATGGACGCTGGATTACCCACTTGAGTTCGCGCTGCACCGAAATGGTGTTCATGAACCCCGGGGAAGCCATCTGCCTGCAAAACTGCCTCAACCGCCCGTGGGAGCCGCACAAATACGCCTCCAAACAAGAGCAGGACGCCCGGCTGCCGTTTCTGCTGGATTGGGTCCGGGACTATTATTCACGGTCGGACGACATGTCGCTCCAAGCGCATCGCCAACTCTTTGACGCCTTCCCGGGAGCCAAGCGCGAGATTACGGCGAACGAAGAGGAACCCGACACTGCGCCCTGATTTAAAACGGCTCTCAAGGTTAAAACTCGTGCAAATAATTGTCTATAGCGGAGGCAAGCCCTCAATTATAAGTTCTCAACGTGAATGCAGCCGACTTGGCCAAGATATTCATTGACATTTTGCCCGCATTTCCAGGAGCCCTTCTGGGTGCGTTTCTGGGCCATGCAATGCTTAGGCGACAGTTGGATGTTCAGCAAGTCCGACGACTGCTTGGGAAAAAACTCGATCGCTTCAAAGCTATTCCACCGAACCGGCTTGATGCGGCTATGCTTTCTGCCGCGCGGTCGGCTTACGAGGGATGGCGATCATTACCAGCCATCTTTGGAGCCGCACTTATTCTTTTCTTGTGTTTATTGTCGCACAAATTACTTCAGGCTTTGTTTCCACCCTTATCAAATTGGAACAGCATTTTGATAAGCGCCTCGATCGCAGGGCTTCTCGCTTATCCTCTTTATTTCAACCAACGGAAAAAAATTTTGCGACAGATGGAGCATCTTTTGAACAAATCTGCGACTGGCTAAATTTCAAAGGGCACCCGGGACCTTGGGTTACTTTTTGCGGTAAACAAGAAGGTTTAATTTTCCGTTTGGCAGCTCGTAAATAGGTAGCAGTTCATCCAGTTTCATAAATACCCAAGGCTGCGCTGCACTGGCACCATTCTTTGTAAAAACAATGTCGTCGGCAATGAATACGGCTGAATGAACCATGACGCCCTGGGTATTCTGGAGAAATATCAAATCGCCAAAGCGAGCCCCACCTGAATTGATTCCGATGTGATCATATTCTGCTTCGATTTTTGCGCCGCCTTCCTGCGGATTAAAAAAGTCATTTTCAGGTATTTCCTTAAAAAAATTGAACGAGGACCAGTGGCAATCCTGAGTCAAAGCAGTGTCATTGCCGTTTGGATTAGGGAAGGTGTAAATGCGCTGCCGGGCAAAAGGCGGCAACAAGTGGGCGAGGTCGATTTTGCATCCTCCAGATACACGCGCCAACGATTCCAGCAAAGGGCGAATGTCCTTGGCGCGTCCGCTGGCACCCCAGTATCGCATTAATTCCTCCAAATCGGAGTTTGGATTCACCCGTAGTTTAATCAGCATAGTGTTTTGTCGAGCCACCGTTTTGACAAACCGGACTTTTTCCTGTCGATCTGACAAAGTTCGTAACACCAAATCCTGATCGGCAAAACGGACCAAGTGGCCCGCGGGATACAGTAACCTCTTAAACAACTCCACAGTCTCCGCCTTAAGTCCACTAAAGGCCAAATGCTCTCCAAGGTGCTCGGGGTCATAAAAAAACGCAGCATAATGGTTTGGGTTTTCCATAAACAATCCCAAGCCACGGTAAAGATTTGCCCGGGCTTTGGGAGTCAGGTTCCAGACAATGGTTTCCGGTGGGCGGATACGGAATCCTCCAGGTACCGTTTCCCACTTGGAAGGCTCCAAAAGCGTTTCTTCCTGCTGTGAGGTTAATCCGCAGGCCCGGATGAACTCCTCCACTTCGCTCCAGGAATCAGAGCCAAAAAACCAACTGATTACTTCCGGCGGTTCGCCAGTTACAAAGTGATCGGGCATTTCAATGGCTATGGGCACATACTCCATTTCTCCCCATGGCCCCGGCCGGCATGAGATTGCAATAATTTCAGAACTCGACTGTGGTCTGTTTCGACCGCGCCGTGAAATGAACTGCCACTGCCAAATATTCACAGTGAACAGGACTGCAATTATAACCATTGTGGCGGGAAATCGCAGAGATTTGCGCGGGTGGCTTCCTGCCGCCTTGGACGGCCTGACGTTGTTATGGGGCACGTGCGCAATTAACCAGATAGCCCATTTCCGGTCAATTAACCGACTCGGCAATCTTGTAGCGCACCATGCGGGATTTCATCCAGCGCACCGCCAGCAGGTCGTAAAACGAGGCAAAGAGCCGGTTCCAGACGCCGTAGTTGCTCTGGCCGGCGAACCGCGGGTTGGTGGAGATGGGAATCTCGGTCACCGTGTATCCTTCCATCTTGATCAGCGTGGGCATGAACCGGTGCATGCCCTTGAAAAACCTTATATTTTCCACGCACTCGCGACGAAACACCCGATAACCGCAGGCCGAGTCGCCGATGGTTTCCCCGCTGAGCCAGTTGCGGATGCCATTGGCGATTTTAGAGGAGGCAATGCGCAACGGGCTGTCCCCCTGGCGGCGGCTTTCCACACGGGAACCACAAACGCAGTCATATTTATCCAGAAGCTCCAAAAATTTCGGCAGTTCGCGCGGGTCGTTCTGTAAATCGGCGTCGAGCGTGGCGATGTATTTGCCGCGCGAGGCTTTCAAGCCCGCCCAGACTGCGGCGGACTGACCGCAATTGGATTCAAACCGCTGAACGCGCAGGCGCTTGTCGGCGGCGGCCAGTTCCTTGAGGACGGTCCAGGAATTGTCCCGGCTGCAATCGTCCGTGATGACAATTTCGTAAGGGAACTTCAACGGGTCAATCGCCGCCCGGAGCGTGTCCACAAGGCGGCGCAGGTTGCCCTCCTCGTTAAAGCAGGGCAGAACCACGCTCAAGTGAGGCGCTTCATTTTGCTGCAAGGACGCGCTCATGAGGCAGGAACCGGTTCGGGCTTCAAGCGGGTGGTGAGACGCTGCTGCTCGGCGATGGAAATCACGCCATTCTGCACCTTAAGCCACCCCTGCTCTCGCAGGGAACGCCAGCCGTGATGCCGGGCCACCCGGCGCAACTGATTGGTTTTGACCCCGGGCGAAATCAAGTCAGCGAGGTCGTCATTGACCATGAAAAATTCGTAAAGGGCAACGCGGCCTCGGCAGCCTTGCTCCTGGCACTCCACGCATCCCCTGCCCCGGAAAGCCTTGGCATCGGTGGCATTGATTCCCAGGGCCTGCGCCATTTCCTCGCGAAGGTCGGCTGGAATCTGAGAGTCCTCCTCGATGCAATGACGGCAGATCCGCCGGGCCAACCGCTGCGCAATGCTGCACACCAGCGAGGAGCCGATGAGGAACGGGTCAATTTTCATTTCCAGCAGGCGCGTCACGGCGCTGATGCTGTCGTTGGTATGCAGCGTCGAAAACACCAGGTGCCCCGTTTGCGCCGAGCGGATGGCGATCTCCGCCGTCTCGGCGTCGCGAATCTCGCCCACCAGGATGACATCGGGGTCATGGCGCAGGATGGACCTTAGCGCGCTGGAAAAAGTCAGGCCAATGTCCTCGCGCACCTGAATTTGCATGGCGCCCGCCAGCTCATATTCCACGGGGTCCTCAATGGTGATAATCTTCCGCGCCTCGTCGTTGGCTTGCGACAGGGCGGCGTACAACGTGGTGGTCTTGCCGCTGCCGGTCGGGCCCGTGATCAGGACCAATCCTTGAGGCAGGCGGATCATTTGAGAGAACATCGACTCATTGAACGACTCCATGCCCAGTTGGCTCACGTCCATCAGCAGATTTTGCCGGCCGAGAATGCGCAAGCAAACCGCCTCGCCGTGTTTGGTGGGAATCACCGAGACGCGCAGGTCAAATTCCTCGCCGCCGGTTTTCATGGCAATATGCCCGTCGTGCGGCAGGCGCTTCTCGGAAATGTTCAGTCCCGCCATGATTTTCAAACGCGAGACAACCGAGCCGTACAATTGACGCAAGCCCTCGGGCGTTGGGACCGTTTGCATGATGCCGTCAATGCGGTAGCGCAGCCGGATGGCCGCATAGCCGGGCTCCAGGTGAATGTCAGTTGCTCCCAGCCGCAGTGCCTCCGAGAGAAGCTGGTTGACAAAGTCAATGATCGTCGGGTCGGCGGCATCCTCTCCGGCCTTCACATCGAAAACGATCTCGGAGCTGGCATCGGCGGTCTCCTTGCCTTCCCGGAGCCGCTGAATGGTTGCCGCCCCAAGGCCGTAATGCTTTTTGATCAGCGCATGCAGGCAGCTTGGCGAACTGAGAACGGCTTTGAAACGGCGCCCAAGCTGCAAACGCAGGTTCCCCTGCTCCAGCGGACCGGGTGGCTCCGAAAAAGCCAGCGTCACCAGGTCCTTGTCCGCCGCAACCGGGAGCAACCGGTAATCGAAGACCATTTTGATGGGCACCAGGTCCAGCACCTCTTTTGGCACGGTGACATTTCCCAGGTCGGCGAACTCCATGTGCCGCAACTGCGCCAGCGCCCGGTAGGCGGATTCCTCGGAAGCAAAGTTCAAATCCACCACCGCGCGATGTTGCGGGATGCCCATGCGCTCCTGTCGCCGGCGAACCAGCTCCAGTTGCTTCTCGGTCAGCTTGCCCTGCTCACGCAGCAGGTCGCCGACATCCTTTGGGCTGACGGATGCATCCATCGGGTCAATCTGCGGGAATTTGAAATTCCCTTGCGCTGTTAAAAGGCAGGATGTTCGTTTGCGACGAGGCATTCGTCAACGCCAGCGTTTGCGGCAGCAACTCGGCAATTCGCCAATCGCCCACGACCAGATCCCCCTGCCGCAGCACGACAAGGTTGGTGTCCACTTGCACAAACGCCTGTTGGCGGGCGTCAGAGGTTTTAATGAGCCCCTGATAGGTCAACAGCAACTTCTTGAGCTTGGGCGGCGGTGGTGGCGGCGGCGGGGCCGGCTCGGGAGGTGGGGGGGGAGGTGGTGGGGGGGGCGGGTCAAAATACCGCGGGAAAAATGGGTGGCTTCACTTGGGCAGTACCCGCCCCAACACAGGGGTCCCCGATAAAGCCCCATTCAGCTCGGCCAAAGGCAAAGGACGCATCTGCACATCGGAAGTGACAAGATCCGCCGAGACGCTTGCCTGCCGCCGCGACCTCATATCAAGCGCCACAATTACCACCAGACAGCCCGAAACAACCATCAGCGGGACCGTGGTCCAACGGTTGGCAAACAGAAAATTAAGAAAGGCGGAAACCTTCATGGCGCCGCCTCCGCGCCGGGTTTGCGGAAAATAAAAGCATTGACTCTTAAAATCGCCCTCACGGCATCTGGATTTTCCGGTCCGGCCTTGGTGAGAACCAGGCGGTCGAGAAACAAAGCGGGCTTGGAATCGGCCAATTCAGGGATGCTCCGGCTTTCAGGCCAATCCTCTCGCACGGGCAGGCTGGCGAGCAACTGGCCGACAGCATCCATGTTCCCGGAGACTTCGAGCCGCACCGAGATTTCATCAAGAATCATGTCTTTTGCGCCGGAAACCTCATGAACCATGGGAGTAGCCAGCGCCACCGCATCGATGGAGGAAACCTTGTTTCGAATCGCCACCGACAGGACCTGGTCCATGAGATAAAACTGCGCCCACAATACCGCCGGAGCCACGCGCTCCTCACTGTATTGGGGAAACGCATCCATCAAGGCGGAAACCAACACGACCTGATGCTTGCGGGCAGCCCGCTCCAGCTCCTCGGCGCGGAATTGCCGCTCAATCTCATATTCCACCAGTTGCAACGGCTCGCTCATCCGGGCCTTCAGCACCGCGTCAAAGCTCGTCAATTCCTCCAGATGCCGCCGGGCCTCCCGCAACCGGCCCAAGGAGGCCTCAATTTCATGCTGGCGTTGGTCAAGCTTTCCCAAGGCGGAGAATGTTACGTTGGAGATGCCCATTGCGCTGAGTTTGTCACCGGTCTCCTTCAGCGGCGCGTCCAACGCCTTCAGGCGCTCTCCAAGAGGCTGATATCCCGCCAGAAAATAAACCACCAGCAGGAGGGTCACGATAAGGACACCTCTCTGGACACGGATGGCTTGTCGGGCGGTGAGCATGGCTATTTGATGATGACCTTCTGGAACGCGCGGTTGGTGGATGGAGGAGCGCTCGGCGAGCCCCCCGCAGCAAGAACGGGCGCTCCCATCAACGAGGGAAGGTTGCCGTCCAGATTGAGCAACAGCGCAAAATGCTTGTCCGGCAACAACACTTTGGGATTGGCAAGATTGCGCCGCTGATCGGCCGAAAGGGTGTCCACGTTGGTGAACACCGTTGCCTGCTTCAGTTCATGGACCAGTTGAGCCAGTGTTCGTCGCATGGCTTCACCCTCCTCGGGGATGCACACCTCGGCGACAAATCCAAGGCGCGGCGGCGAGTTGGTCGCGGAAGTGGCCGAAGAGGCCGCAGGAGGCGGATTAGTGGCCGTGGGGGGCGGCGCGGCAAAATAACTGCGCTGATCGGCCAGCAGCACATACCAAAGGCTCTTGTTGTTACGCGACTGCTCCAGCAGGGAAAGCGCCTGGAGGGCCGCGGCTGTGTGCTGGCGACGGTTCAACACCGGCCGCAACTGCTCGTATGCCATGATCCATTGCTCTTCAACCGCGCCAAGCTTTGCGACTTTGTCCAATGCCTGCCGGTGCATCGCCAGGCGAGCCTGTTTTTCCATCACCTGATTAATTTTGTTCCAGGTGCCGCAGGCCAGCACCCCGGCAAGCACTACGCAAATGAAAGCGCACACAGCCAGCAATCGCTGCCGGACCTGCTCACCTCTCCACGCGTCCCGCAACCGAGTCGGCAAAAGCGAGGTGGAATGCTCAACGGCTCCCAATGCCTGAAGGGCAGCGCCATGCGCGGCGTGAAAAGCCGA
>ERZ869936.2029-NODE-2029-length-12745-cov-5.188495_pt1 | contig 12745 bp, 7 predicted proteins | sample MGYA00520876_ERZ869936 | MGnify/ENA primary metagenome ERZ869936 (study PRJEB32218, sample SAMN09650985) | biofilter metagenome | isolation source: enrty point of leading RO module | place: Saudi Arabia: Thuwal, RO plant located on Red Sea | collected 2016-02-17 ...
GGTCATGGAACGCCAGCTCGAGGGTCAGACCACGACGAAGCTCGGAAACAGCGAAGTCCGCGGCGCGGTGGAGACGGCGGTCAACGAGTACCTGTCCATCTTCCTCGACGAGAACCCCAAGGCCGGAAAGGCCATCATCGAGAAGGCCCTTCAGGCAGCCCGCGCACGCGACGCGGCCCGGAAGGCCCGGGATCTGGCCCGGAAGAAGAGCGCCCTCGAAGGGGGCGTCCTACCGGGGAAGCTGGCCGACTGCTCCATCTCCGATCCCGCCCAGTGCGAGCTGTACCTGGTGGAGGGTGACTCCGCCGGCGGCAGCGCGAAGCAGGGCCGCGACCGCGGCTACCAGGCCATCCTTCCCCTCAAGGGAAAGATCCTCAACGTCGAACGGGCGCGCATCGACAAGATCCTGTCCAACGACGAGATCGGCGCCATGATCACGGCCATCGGCGCCGGCATCCGCGACGAATTCGAGCTCGACAAGACGCGCTACCACAAGATCGTCATCATGACCGATGCCGACGTGGACGGCGCCCACATCCGCACGCTCCTCCTCACCTTCTTCTTCCGTCAGATGCGGGAGCTCATCGAGGCGGGCTACGTCTACATCGCCCAGCCTCCCCTGTACCGCATCCGGAAGGGAAAGACCGAGTTCTACGCCTACAACGAGAGCGAGCGTGAGGAGTACGTGAAGCGACTCGGCGGCACGCCCGGCGAAGGTGGAAAGGGCATCGCCATCCAGCGCTACAAGGGTCTCGGTGAGATGAACCCCGACCAGCTCTGGAAGACGACCATGGATCCCGACACCCGGACCATCCTCCGGGTGGAGATCGAGGACGCCGCCATCGCGTCGAACCTCTTCGACCGGCTCATGGGCGACGACGTGGAGCCGCGGCGCGAGTTCATCGAGAAGAACGCCAAGTACGTGAAGAACCTGGACGTCTAGGCTCCGACGCGGCAGGGGCCCGCTACTCGGGCCCCTTCAACTCGAAGACCGGCAGGCGGAGCCCGAAGAGGACCGACGCCAGCCGTAGCCCTACGATGGTGGCCATGCCCACCAGGGCCGCGGCGGTCCGGTCGAGGCCGGCGCCCAGGAGCAGGAGGTAGACCGAGGCGCCGCCGATGGCAGTCGACGCGTACAGCTGGCCCCGTCGGAAGATGAGCGGGATCTCGGCCGAGAGGACGTCGCGGATGACGCCGCCGGCCGAGCCCGTCATGGTGCCCATGAGGACGATGATGATGGCCGACAGCCCCGCCTCTTCGGCGATCTGAGCGCCCCCGATGGTGAAGAACGCCAGCCCCAACGCGTCGGCCACCGCCAGGCTCTCGTCGGGTGGGTGACGGTATCGGGTCCACACGATGGTGAGGAGCGCCGCTGCCACGATGACCACCAGGTAGGTGGGGTCGTCGATCCAGAACACCGGGTGGCGGTCGAGGAGAACGTCCCGGGTCGTGCCGCCGCCGATGGCGGTCACCGCGGCCAGGACCACGACGCCCAGGAGGTCCAGGCTCTTCCGACCGGCGGCCAGCGCTCCGCTGGCGGCGAAGACGGCCACGCCCAGGAGGTCCAACAGGTAGAGGATCACGGGTTCACTCCGTGCGAGCGGCGGCTCATCCCATCAACGCTTCGGCGTCGACGAGTCGGGCGTCGGGATCCCGCGCCACGTCTCGCACCGACTCGACGGACGGGGGACGACCGGTGAAGACGACGCGGAGCCGCCGCTCACGGCCGAAGCCGTAGCGCGACGCGCGCATCCCCTGCTCGATGCGACGCAGCGGCGGCGCTCGTCCTTCCCGGGCCGGGAGCCAATCGCACGCGCCGAAGTAGGCCGCGCCGTTGGTGAGGATGCCGGCCACCGGAAGGTCGTAGTCCGGACCCCACAGGCTGCCGCCCTCGCGGGCCACCGCACCCAAGGTCTCCAGCGCGTCGCGCTTCATATGCTGGCGGCACACGGCGGGGAGGATGGATTCGAGGTGGGCATCGAGGCGGGGGCGGATCTCGCGGGCGTAGGAATCCCCCTCGCCGTCGTGGCCAGGGGCGGGGGGCGGGTGGAGTCGGAGGGGAAGTATGAAGCGGAACCAGAAGGAGAAGAAGGGATCGGTGATGGCGTACCGCCGCGCTCGACCGCCCGGGGACGCATCCACCGAGCGGCGAGTCTCCACGAGACCCAGGTCGATGAGCTTGTTGAGGTAGGGTGCCACCTGGCCGCTCCTCGTCAGGTCGGGGACGCCCTCGTGGACCGTTCCCCAATCGGCTTCCCCCCGGGCGAGGGTCGAGAGGATGGCGTAGTAGCGGGCCGGCGTCTGGAGATCGCGCTCGAGCCAGAGCCCGCCTGCGTCGGACAGCGGACCGTCGTCGGCCAGGAGAAGCCGACGCACGTTGGTGCCGACGCCGACATCGGGGTCGAGGTGCTGGAGCACCGACGGGATTCCCCCGAAGACGCCGTACGCCCGGAGGCGCCCGTCGGCGCTCCGGCCCGGGAGCCGGGACGATGCTGAACGGAAGGAGAGGGGAGGCACGCGGATCTCCGAGAAGACGGGACCCTCATCGTCCAGGGCCGCTTCGACCTTCGCCGCCATATCGCCCGGTCCGACCAGCACCGCGTGCAGGGCCACCTCGCCCTCCGCGGCTCGGGCGAGGACATCCACGAGGGGAGTGAGGAATCGCGCCCGGGACTCGGACAGCCGATGCACATCGTCGAGAACCAGGACGAAAGGACGCTCGGCCTGGTCGGCGCGGTGAAGGACCGCGTCGAAGAGGTCGGACCAGCCGGCGTCGCGGGGGACCGGCTCCGAGTCGGATGCCGCGGCAGGCGCTCCATTCAGGCGACGGGCCAGCCCGGACCGCTGCGCCGGCTCGGGCCATGGTTCGCACACGTGAACGACGTGGGGATAGTCACGCACGACCCTGCGAACCAGGGTGCTCTTGCCGCTCCCGCGCATGCCGGAGACGAGCGTCACCGAGGGGGCTCGGCTGTCCAGGACGCCTCGGAGAGCGCCGAGTTCCTTCGATCTTCCCAGGAAGCTCATACCCTGTGGGCTGAAAATACAACAAATCTATAATGATTAGCGTAATCTAATTTAGTCTAATTTGGGACTGCCAGGGGTTGAGGTGACGCCTCCGGCGCGTCAGCTTCGTCGCTGAGCTTTCCAACCCCACGGAGAATCCATGAGCCGAGTCATTCCCCGCTTCGACACCCTCGCCGCCGCGAAGTACGATTCGACGCCGACGGGCGACAAGCGCCACCGCACCAATCTCCAGGAGGTCTTCGGAGAGAACCTCTTCGGCCTCCACGAGATGAAGTCGCGTCTGCCCACCGAGCAGTTCGAGGCCCTGCTGTCCACCATCGAGAACGGCACGGAGTTGGACAGCTCGGTGGCCGACTCGGTGGCCTCGGCCATGAAGGAGTGGGCGCTCGAGAAGGGAGCCACCCACTTCTCCCACTGGTTCCAGCCCCTGACGGGCTCGACGGCGGAGAAGCACGACTCCTTCCTCAAGCCCACGGGAGACGGCCGGGCCATCACCGAGTTCCGCGGCAAGGAACTCGTGCAGGGCGAGCCCGACGCGTCATCGTTCCCGTCGGGTGGTCTCCGCCAGACCTTCGAGGCCCGCGGCTACACTGCGTGGGACCCCACGTCCCCGGCCTTCATCATCGAAGGTCCGGGAGGCGCGTACCTGTGCATCCCCACCGCCTTCGCCTCCTGGGCCGGTGACGCGCTGGACAAGAAGACGCCGCTGCTTCGGTCCATGAACGCCATCGACGAGCAGTGCCGGCGGGCGCTTCGCCTCTTCGGCTCCCCGCCCAAGGCCGTGAAGCCCACCTGCGGCGCCGAGCAGGAGTTCTTCCTCGTCGACGAGACCTTCTTCTACCGTCGCCCGGACCTGCAGACGTCCGGACGGACGCTCTTCGGCACCAAGCCGCCGAAGGGACAGGAGCTCGACGACCACTACTTCGGCCCCATCCCCGCTCGCGTTCTGGAGTTCATGAACGAGGTGGAGCTGGACCTCTACCGTCTCGGCGTTCCGGTGACGACGCGCCACAATGAGGTCGCCCCCGGTCAGTACGAGATGGCGCCCATCTTCGAGGACGCCAACCAGGCCGCCGACCACCAGCAGCTCGTCATGTCGACGCTTCGTCGCGTGGCGCGGAAGTACGGCCTCGTCGTACTGCTGCACGAGAAGCCCTTCCAGGGGGTCAACGGGAGCGGAAAGCACCTCAACTGGTCCATCGCCACCGAGGACCAGAATCTGCTGGAGCCCGGGGACACGCCCCACGACAACATGCAGTTCCTCTTCTTCTGCTCGGCAGTTCTCAAGGGCGTCGCTGCCCACCAGGACCTCATGCGGGCGGCCGTGGCCCACGCCGGCAACGACCACCGTCTCGGGGCCAACGAGGCTCCGCCTGCCATCATCTCCGCCTTCGTCGGCGATCAGCTCCAGGACATCTTCGAACAGATCGAGAAGGCGGGTGAGGCCACCAGCAGCAAGCCCTCGGGTCTCCTCGGCCTCGGCGTGAAGGTGTTGCCCGACCTGCCCAAGCACGCTGGCCACCGGGACCGGACCTCGCCGTTCGCGTTCACCTGCAACAAATGAGACTTCCGCGCCCCCGGCTCGTCCCAGAGCGTGTCCTTCCCGGCGATGGTCCTCAACACCATCGTGGCCGAGGCCATCGACGATCTCTGCACCAAGCTCGAGGCCGAGCTCGAGAAGGGTACGTCGTTCGACGACGCGCTCCGCGAGCTTCTCGCCAAGGAGATCCACGAGTTCAAGCACGTGGTCTTCAACGGCGACAACTACTCCGACGAGTGGGTGGAGGAGGCCGAGCGTCGCGGGCTGCTGAACCTGCGCAGCACCATGGACGCCCTTCCGAGGATCGTCGACGAGAAGAACTTGGCGCTCTTCGAGAAGTACGGCGTGCTCTCGCACCGTGAGCTCGAGTCCCGCTACGAGATCTTCGTGGAGCAGTACTTCTACGCCATCAACATCGAGGGCGAGACCGCACAGCACATGGGTCAGACGATGATCCTGCCCGCGGCGGCGCGGTATCTGAACGAACTCCTCACCACGGCCGAGCGGGCCGATGAGCTCGGCATGAAGTCCGACGGCGTCATGAAGACGGCCCAGGCCCTCAACGGACTCATCGATCAGCTCACGGCGAAGCTCGCCATCCTGGCCGAGCAGAATCAGGAGCTGGGCGGAGACGACGTGGTCTCGAAGGCCGAGCACATGCGCCAGAACATCATCCCGTCCATGAACTGCGTCCGGGACGTGGCCGATCGCCTCGAGCGCAGCGTGCCCGACGACCTTTGGCCGGTGCCGACGTACCGGGACATGCTCTTTGTGAAGTAGTCGGTAGGCGACATCGCTGGCGACGTCGCAGAAGTACGTAGCGCGGGTTCCCGACGAAGCACTGTCGGGGACCCGCGCTCTTTGGGTGGCAGTGGCGGCGGATGCACGACATGTTGGCCCGACGCTGGCATGGTGATGTGCCGCCAATCCTTCAACGGATGAAGGCCGTGACGGATCGCACCGCTCCTCCTGGGCCCGACCGGCTGAACGCCCCGCCGGCCGCGTCGATGTCGCGCGAATGATCGATCGTCTGACCTCGGCTCTGGCCGACCGTTACGGCCTCGAACGTGAGCTCGGCCAGGGTGGAATGGCCACCGTGTTCCTCGCCGACGACCTGAAGCACGGGCGGAAGGTCGCCATCAAGGTGCTCAAGCCGGAGCTCGCGGCGGCGGTCGGCAGCGAGCGGTTCCTGGCCGAGATCCGCACCACGGCGAAGCTCCAGCACCCCCACATCCTACCGCTCCACGACTCGGGTGAGGCGGACGGATTCCTTTTCTATGTGATGCCCTACGTAGAGGGGGAGTCGTTGCGGGACCGACTCGACCGCGAGCATCAACTCCCGGTCGATGCGGCGATTCGGATCGCGGAGAAAGTCGCCACCGCCCTCGACTACTCCCATCGCCATGGCGTGGTGCACCGCGACATCAAGCCGGCCAACATCATGGTCACCGGAGATGAGCCCCTGATCGCCGATTTCGGGATTGCCCTGGCGGTGACCTCCGCTGGGGGAGGGCGCCTGACGGAGACCGGCCTGAGTCTCGGCACGCCGCACTACATGAGCCCCGAGCAGGCCACCGGCGAGGAGTGGGTCGGTCCCGAGGCCGACGTGTACGCTCTCGGGTGCGTCCTCTACGAGATGCTGGTCGGCGAACCGCCGTATACGGGCGCCAGTCCGCAGGCGATCCTGGCGAAGATCATTACGCAGGATCCAGCCCGGGCTACGGAATACCGGAAGGCCGTTCCGTCCAACGTCGATAGCGCGATCCGCCGAGCGCTCGAGAAGCTGCCAGCCGACCGCTTCGACTCGGCATCGGGTTTCGCGAGCGCTCTACGCGATCCACACTTCACGCACGGGCTCGAGGCCGGGGGCGCGTCTGCCACCGGGAACCCGGCTTGGAAGCGCATCACGGTTGCGCTGGCAGGTGTAGCTACGCTTCTGGCCGTGGCGCTGGGTGTCGCTGTGACGTCGGACCGTCCGGCCCCACCGGAGGTGGTCCGGTTCACCATCCCCGTCTCGAAGCAGGACAGCGTCTATCTGGGTGGGGCACCCACGTTCGGCCGACCCTTCGGGAGGGAGGTGACGTTCGCCCCTGACGGCGGGGCGATCGCGTTCGCTGCGACGGGGCCCAGGGGTTCACAGCTCTATCTGCGCCGGCTGGATCAGGACGTTCCAACGCCGATCCCCGGGACCGAAGGGACGGCGTTCCCCGGCTACTCGCTGGACGGGGAGTGGCTCGCGTACGCGACGCGTGACGGTGGTGTCTATCGGATGTCCCTTGCTCAGGGTGATGTCGCGACCGTCGTCCACCCAGGGGGATTCGGATGGCCCGGTATTTCATCCGGTGGGGCGCTGGGTGAGGATGGCACCATCATGGTGACGTACCCGGGCGCCCTCGTGGCGGTACCGGAAACCGGCGGGCAACCGGTCGTTGTCGCTGAGGCGCCCGAGGGGTCAACTCCTGGGGAATCCGTGCGGCTCGGCGGCGGGTTTTTTCTCCCCGGGAGTGAGGTGCTTCTGCTGCACGGACGACACTCTTCGGATCCATCCGATGCGGACATTCTCGCCTTCGACCGGTCGACCGGCGAGTTCCGCACCATCATGAGCGACGGAATGGATCCGCGGTACCTCCCGACGGGCCACCTGGTATTCGTAAGGCAGGGGGTGCTCATGGGAATCCGCTTCGACCCCGAGAGCCTTCAGGTGGAGGGGGATCCGGTGGCGCTCGTCGCTGATGTCATGCAGTCGGTCTTCATGCCGAACACAGACTTCGAGACCGGGGTCGCACAGTTCGCGATCTCGCCCGCGGGTCATCTGGTCTTCGCGCGGGGTGGAGTGTACCCGGAGCGGGCGGACCGTGTCGTCAGGCTCACCCCCGATGGCGATACCATTCCGCTCGAACTCGAGCCGGGGGGATGGAACCGGTCCCGTGTCTCTCCGGACGGCAACTTCATCGCGATGGGGAGGGGACGCGCGCAGGCTTCCGAGATCTGGATCCACGACCTCGCACGAGGGCAAACCCGCCGACTCCAAGCGGAGGGCTTCTGGGTCAATTCGCCGGTCTGGAGCCCAGACGGACGCATGGTTGCGTTCCACTCTGATCACGACGGGGCGCCGAACGTATACGTCAAGGCGGCGGACGGAAGCGGAGAGGCTCGACAGATCGCTCCTTCCGACCAGGAACAGATCCCGTTGTCGTGGTCGCGTGACGGTGTGTTGGCGTTCTGGGAGGCAGGAGATATCTGGGTCGCGCCGCCCGACGAGGATCCTCGGCCCTTCTTCACCTCCGAGGGTTGGGAGACCCATGCAGACTTCTCGCCTGACGGCGAATGGCTCCTATACGTGGCCCCGGACGGCGCGATCTACGTCCGCCCATACCCGGCGTCGGAGCCACGGACGTTGATCGCCGAGGCGGGCATCAGTCCCAGCTGGTCTCGGGACGGCGGTCAGGTCCATTACTTGAGCGGAACCTCTCCTAACGTGATGATGACGGTGGCTGTCGACACGGATGACGGAGTCGTCACTGCGGGCCGCCCCACCCCAATGATGGAGTGGGGAGGAAGGCCATCTATCCCGGCCCGGGACTACGATGTATTCCCTGACGGGTCGTTCCTTGCCTTCGTCGGTAACTCAGGAGCTCGTGCCGCCTTGGAGACGTTCGGGACCAACGAACTCCACGTGGTCCTCAACTGGTTCGAGGAGGTGAAGGAGCGGATGGGGGACGGGAGGTAGCGCCCACTTTCTGACCCCCGTGGTCCCTCCCGACGTCGATTGACGCCTTGCCAGGTGAGTCCACCTCACCTGAGCAAGGAGTGTCGACATGCCCACGAGACTCATCGGCGCGATGGCGCTGGCTGCGGCCCTGGTCGCGTGTGACCACCATCCCCTGACCCCTGATCCCTCCGAAGTCGAGGCTCTGGAGGAGCCTGACTACTTCCTGGGAGCCGCCCGGCGACGAGCCGTCCATCTCCCGTTCCGGGCTCGGGCCGTCACCACGCCGGAGTCGCTCGCACCCGACGAGCGCTGCGGAGATCCGCCGAGGTTCCTGAACACGCAGGTCGGTGAGGGGCGCGCGCTCTTCCTCGGCCGCTTCACCGTCCGCTTCGAGTTCTGCGTCGACGCGACGGACCTCCTCGACGACGGCATGCTGACCGAGGGGGAGTCCATCCCCTACGACGACGGCATCGGCGTCATCGTGGCCGCCAACGGGGACGAACTCCACCTGACGACGGAGGGGGCCGTTCTGCCGAGCGACCATCCGGACTACGACTTCGAGTTCCAGGATCGCCTCGTGTTCGACGGAGGCACAGGACGCTTCGAGGGCGCGCGGGGCGTAGCGATATCAGAGAGCTACGTGGTACAGGATCCGGAGCGCACGGATCACATCTGGAGGGGCCGACTGATACTCGAGCGAGACCGGTCGAAGAAGCCCAAGCTGCCGCGGCGGCCACGACGCTGACAGCGGGTTCTCGACGCACCTGCCCGGTCGATGAATTCGTTCAAAGGGCCCCCTGGTGTCGCTTCCGGAAGGGGGCGGGGCTCCGGGTCCTCGGCCGGCACTCGACGTCGACCGCGAATTACGCCGCGCACCATAGCGGCGGGAGCCTACGGTTTGTACTTTTTCGGTACAATCGGACGCCCCCCCAGGGGCCCGAGAAGGAAGAGGGGTCGGTGGATTCGTCCATCGGCCCTTTTTCTGTCGTTTTGCGGGGATCGAGTGGCTACGCGGTCGTCGACTACCGGTCATAGAGCCTCGACACCACGGCGCGCGCGAGCCTACTCCTCGTCGCCCTTCGCCTCCCGGCGTGCCCGGCTCTCCCTGGAGTAGTGGGGGCTGTACTCCAGGCCGAAGCGCGTCGTCGTCTTGTGCTTCGCCTTCTCCTCGGCGAAGTGCGCTCTCGCTTCCCGGATCTCCTCCACTTCGGCCGAGCTCACCTCCACCAGCTCGATCTCCTCACGGGGCACGAAGAACGCCTGGCCGATGGGCAGGCTGTGGCTTCCCGGCAGCCCTTCCCCGGGTTGGAGGACGTACCGGAACTCGGTCTGATGGGCGTACCAGTCGGTCTCCACGCGGACCACCAGCATGGGCGCGATGGGTCGGTCCACCATGTTGAGGACCGGCACGTACACCGTGTCCCACCCTTCGGGGGTCTTGAAGCCCCAGGCGCCTCGCAGCGTGATGGCGCCGGGTGGCGTCCCGAAGTCCTCGGGCACGACGAACGTGCGCGCCATGCGCAGGGCGCCCTGCTCGGTCACGCCCGGGTCCGGCCGCGCGAAGGCGACCTCTTCACGCATCATCCCGATGCTTCCCATGGGCATGGTCCAGGTCACGGAGAAGACCGGCCCCCAGTTTCCGCTCGACTCACGCATGAAGTACTTGAACTCGTAGCGGCCGTCGCCCCGGTACTCGACGTAGAAGGCCTCGTGCTCCTCCAGGGGCGGGTACACCAGGTGGCCCAGGGCGCTGCCGGCCTCCAGCACCGGACAGTGGCGAGCGTGCTGGGGAAGGAGGGGGCGCTGGCTTTCCTGCCTCGGCTTCAAGCCGACGCCCGGCCGGCTGAGGTTGGGGAAGATGCGGACTTGCATGCGTGGCTTGGGGGTGGGGCGTGGTTGAGGAGCGGACATGGTAGGGGGTCTTGAGCGTCGGGGCATCCCGATGCTCGAGGCCGATGGTCCCTCCCGGCCTGGAACGTCGCCTTGCGGGGTGAAGGCAGTCATCACTCTGCAGGGAGGACACCATGAAGGTCACGCCCACCCGCCACCCCATGGTCTGGACGCTGGCGGCCCTCGTGACGGCGTGCGGTAGTGCAGACCGGGGCCCCATGGATCCCGAGATCGTCGAGGAGGCCGACCCCGTCATTCAGCTCGACCGCACCTCGTTCGCCCTCGGCACGCGGCAGGGAAACCCCGATCCGGACCCCTTCGAGGTGCAGATCGTCAACGTCGGGGAGGGTCAGTTGACGGGACTGGAGGTCGACGTCGAGTACCCTGACGCGAGCGTGGCCGCCTGGTTGGCGGCCGAACTCGACGGGACCACCGCACCGGCGATGCTCCGACTGCAGGTGCGACTCGAAGGACTGGATGTCGGGCAGTACGAAGCTCAGATCCACGTCCGCTCCTCGGTGGCCGATCAGAGCGCGACGGTCGGCTTCGTTCTCGACGTCCAGCCGCCTCGCCGCGCTGAACTCCACTTCGGTGCCGACCCGCTCCCGCGTGACTCGGTCATCGAGTTGGGCGAGGCCGTCGTCTTCGATGAGATCGAGATTCGCAACAGCGGTCCGCTCAGTGCCGATTTCACCCTGCGCATCTACCGCTCTGCCGACGCCGTTCTTTCCCAGGACGACCGGACGGTGGCCGAATCGCGGCAGACCATCACCGTGGGAGGCTCGCTCTCGCTTCCTGGGATCAGCGTCCCGGGAGAGGGGCTCCAGGTCGGACCGCAGTACCTCATCTTCGTCCTCGATCCCGACGACGAGGTGGAGGAGTCGGACGAGGAGAACAACGCCGGGGTCGTGGCCGTCCGCGTGCTGGGGCACGAACTCGACGTCGTGGTGGAAGGCGCCGGCACGGTATCCACCGATCCGCAGGCCGGGGAGAGTGGCTACGCGGAGGGGTACGTCGAACTCACCGCCCGTCCTGCCGCCGGGTGGGTGTTCGACCGATGGAGTGTCGACGTGCCGCTGTCACCGCCGGCCACCAGCGCGGCGAACCCCCTGCGAATCAGCGTGGCCGCGGATGTTCGGATCAGGGCGATCTTCCGACCTGACTCGAGATCGCCCTCGCTGGAGGGACAGGTGAGCTCGAGCGGTCGGGCCGACCTGGTGTGGAGCTTCGACTGGCCGTGCATCCGCATCGGGCGGACATGCCAGACGTCGTCCGAGGACCGGTACGAGGTCGCCATGGCCGACCTGATTGCGGGGACGCCGTTCCGGACCATCCACACGATAGAGAACACCCGGACCACGCCGTACCGCTATTCGCTCCGCGTCGGACCAGGACAGTGGGCCTTCCAGGTGCGGGCCGTCGGGTCCGATTGGGCCAGCGCGTGGAGCGAACCCATCGTCATCACCCTGGATGCGGCTGCGCCGCCCGCCCCGCCATCGGACCTGCGGTTCAACGCCACACTCGTGGATGAGGGCGTTCGCTTCGACGCGACGTGGCGCGACAACGCCGACAATGAGGACAGCTACCTCATCCAGGTGGCGTGGAATCATCCGGACTTCGCGGGTGGGGCACCCCTTCCGGCCAACACCACGGAGTACAGCTTCGTCACCGACCAGATCGTAGGTCAGCGGCTGTACGTCCTGGTGCAGGCCGTCAACGACCAGGGGTCGGTGGAGAGCAATGTGGCCTTCGCCGAGATCCCCGTCCGAAACGGCACCGCCCGCTTCCACAACCAGACCGACTATCCGGTGTTCTCGCTGGTGGTGGGCGGGACCGAACTCCTGCCAGGGGCTTCCGATGCGTACCAGCGGGGCCAGGGGTACCAACTCGATCTGGCTCCCGGGACGTACGACTTCCGCATGCTCAACGGGATCTGGGATGGGACCGGGTGGAACGCCCTCTACGTATGGTCCGGGACCATTACCGTAGAGCCGGGGGGAGTGGTGGACGTCACGTTCCCCGACCCGTCGGCGACGGATCTCATGACCCGGTTCTCGTCACAGCATACCTGGTCCGGCGGCTACTTCGATCAGGGCCTCGCGCGGGTGGTCTCCGTGACGTTCCGCAGCAACGGGCAGTACACGCTCGTGGTCGATGGCACCGTGCGGAGGACGGGAACGTATCGCATCGTCCAGCGTGCTCCGGCGTTCTTCCTGGTGGAGATCCAGCTCGATGGGCACGGCTTGGGGACGCTCAACGAAGCGCTGAACACCTTCCAACTTCAGATGGGCGGGGGGCTGCTGGCCGAACTACTTCCCTGATCGAGCTTCTTCACTGACATGGAACGGCCCGCCGGGTGTTCGCCCGGCGGGCCGAAATGGTGCCCGGTTGACTCCGACGCGGCTCTAGGACGAACGCCCGACCAACTCCAGGTCGAAGTGCCGGGCGATGACCGAGAAGTCGCGGTCCGTGGTCAGAAGGGGCCGACCCTCACGGAGCGCCACGGCGGCGCAGCGCCGGCCGCCGCTGGAGCGCCCCATCTCCCCCGCCCGCCGGACGGCCGGCGGCGTGGACCT